>Ga0335073_10002418_pt1 | contig 25521 bp, 19 predicted proteins | sample Lox_Sample_22_FD_207093 | JGI IMG/M metagenome (GOLD analysis project Ga0335073, IMG submission 207093) | Soil microbial communities from Loxahatchee National Wildlife Refuge, Florida, United States - Lox_Sample_2.2 | ecosystem: Environmental > Terrestrial > Soil > Wetlands | place: USA... | reverse complement strand
CTCGCACTATGGCTAGATCCGGTACCCGGTGCTGAAACCTGCTGACGTTCACGCCCACCCCGGGGAGCACCAGCAACTCCGGCGGGCGGGCGCCGTCGAGAATCTGGGCGAGCCGGAATACGACCAGCTGATGCAGGCTTGACGGGGCGGGGGACACGATCAGGACCCCGTCATCTAGTTCGTAACGAAACTCGTCGTCGGGCATGTTCTCCATGTCCTCGACGGTGAGCGCCCGGCCCTGGTCGGACCAGACGTCGGGTGCGGTCATGACATTCATCGTGCCTCCTGCCGTTCATGCCCGCCACCATCTCGGCCGCCGCCGACATTCCGCGCCGCGGCCGCCGCCAGCGGCGCCGCGGGTTCTACGCTCATCAGATGAGCAGCGCGGCGCCGCCGCCGGGGGTCGCCATTGCCGACGCCCGGCTGGAAGAGGTCTCCGACCGGATCTTCGCTTACGTTCAGCCGGATGGCAGCTGGTGGATCAACAACACCGGGTTCCTGGCCGGCCGGCGCGGGGTGGTCAGCGTGGACGCCTGCTCGACCGAGCGGCGCACCCGCGCGTACCTGGACGCGATCGCCTCGGTGACCAGCCAGCCGGTGCGCACGCTGATCAACACCCACCACCACGGCGACCACACCTTCGGCAACTGCCTGTTCGCCGGGGCCACGATCGTGGCGCACGAGCGGTGCCGCGAGGAGATGCTGGACTTCGGCCCGCCCGGGCGCTTCCCGTTCTGGACCGAGGTCGACTGGGGCGCCGTCGAGCTTGAGCCCCCGTTCCTCACCTACGAGTCGGCGGTCCGCGTCTACGTCGACGACCTGGCCTGCGAGGTACGCCACGTCGGGACCCCGGCCCACACCACCAACGACTCGGTCGTCTGGATCCCGGACCGCTCGCTGCTGTTCTCCGGCGACCTGCTGTTCCGCGGCGGCACCCCGTTCCTGCTGATGGGGTCGGTGGCCGGCGCGATCGGCGTGCTCGAGGAGCTGAAGCGGCTGCCCGCGACCACGATCGTTCCCGGCCACGGCGCCGTGTCCGGCCCGGGGCTCATCGACGACGTGCTCGGCTACCTGCTGTTCGTGACCGGGGCGGCGGCCGCGGCCAAGGCGGCCGGGCTGTCCCCGCTGGATGCGGCGCGCGAGCTGGACCTCGGCCCGTACGCGGACCTGCTCGACCCGGAGCGGATCGTCGGCAACCTGCACCGCGCCTACGCCGAGATCGACGGCGCCGCGCCGGGCGCGCGCATAGACGTGGCCGCCGCGCTCACCGACATGGTGGCCTACAACGGCGGCAGGCCGCTGAGCTGCTACGCCTGACGCCGGGCACCGTGGGGCACGCCGGGGCAGGCCCGTCAGCGGCCCGGGCAGCGCCGTCATCGGGGAGGGCTTCGTGCATCTGATCACGAACCTGCGGACCGGCAGCAGCTGAGGCCGGGAGGCTACCTGGTCTTCGTGTGCGTGGCGGCCGCCCCGGCCAGGGCCGGCGGCGCGTGTGTCGAGAACCGCGGCATGGCTCCGACCCTCTCGTGACGGCCGCCGCCGGTGCGGCCGCGGAGAGGAGCAGGAGACATGCTGATCAAGGCGCGCATGGGAATGAGCGTCGACGGGTTCGTGGGCACGGCCGAGGGCATGCCGGTCTTCGCGGTCGCGCCGGGCTTCGAGCCCGGGGTGTCGCACGGGTACCCGGAGTTCATCGAGGGCTGCGACGCCGCGGTGATGGGCCGCAATACGTTCCTGCCCGCGCTCGGGGCGCCGCAGTGGCCGTGGCCCGGGCTGCAGGTCTGCGTGCTGACCTCGAGCCCGCTGCCCCCGCAGGCACCCGGCGACGTGATCGCGATGGCCGACCCGGCCGCCCTGGCGCAGCGGCTCCGGTCGCGCCCGTCCGGCGGCGACGCGCACCTGGTCGGCGGGGTGCGCACGATCCGGGCCTTCCACGAGGCGGGCGCGCTGGACCGGCTGGAGATCGTGGTGCTGCCGGTCCTGCTCGGCCAGGGCACCGGGCTGTCCACGGCCGGAGCCCCGCCGGTGCCGTTGCGTCTGCTACGGGCCGACCGCACGTTCCCCGATGGCTCGGCCGAGCTGGTCTACGCCCCGGGCGCGTGAGCGGCCGCAACCGTGGCGCCGGCGCGGTCGACGTCCAGCACGCGGACCTGCCATCGCGGGCCCGCCGCGGCCGCGATCGGCGCCACGGCTCCGGGCCCCGGCTGCCCGCCGGCCATGGTCAGCGCGAGCACCGCGGGGCCGGCGCCGGACACCACCGCGGCGATCCCGGCCGCGCGCAGCGCGCCGATCAGGTCGGCCGTCTCCGGCATCACCAGCGAGCGGTACGGCTGGTGCAGGAAATCCTCGGTTCCGGCCATCAGCAGGCCGGGGTCGCCGGTCAGCGCCGCGACCAGCAAGGCCGCGCGCGCCGCGTTCGCCGCCGCGTCGGCGTGCGGCACCGCGGACGGCAGTACCTGACGTGCCTGCGCCGTAGCCAGCGGAGCAGAAGGAACGCACACCACCGGGGTCAGGCCGGCCATCGGGGCCAGCCGGGCCGCGTGCGGGCCGGACGCCGAGGTCCAGGCGATCGTCAGGCCGCCGGCCAGGCACGCCGCCACGTTATCGGGGTGACCCTCCAGACCGGTCGCGAGCCGGAGCAGCGTGGCCTCGTCCAGGCCCTCGCCGCCGGGGGCGAGGGCCCGCGCGGCCAGCAGCCCGGCCACGATCGCGGCCGCCGACGAGCCGAGCCCGTAGCCGTGCGGTATCGCGTTCACGCAGCGCAGCCCGATGCCGGGCGGCTGGCCGCCGAGGAGGCCGAACGCGGCCCGCATCGCCCGGACGACCAGGTGGTCCTCGCCGTGGGCGGCGGTACCCTCCCCGGCGCCGGACACCTCGATCGCCAGGCCGCCGGGGATGACCCGCGCCTCGATCACGTCGTGCAGCCCGAGCGCCAGGCCCAGGGCGTCGAAACCGGGCCCCAGGTTCGCGCTGGTCGCGGGGACGCGGACGGTGACGGCTCGCTCGGCCCAGCTCATCGAGGGTTCCGCGCGCCTCAGCCCAGCCCGAGCTCGGCAGCGGCCGCGCCCGCGTCGGCCGGGATCGTCACCGGCTTCGGCGCCGCCGACACCGCCCAGTCCGGCTCCTTCAGGCCGTGCCCGGTGATCGTGCAGACCACCCGGGATCCCGCGGCCACCTGGCCCCGCTCGCGGGCCTGGAGCAGGCCCGCCACCCCGGCCGCCGAGGCAAGCTCGCCGAAGACGCCCTCCTTGCGGGCCAGCAGCCGGTAGGCGGCCAGGATCTGCCGGTCGGTCACCGAGTCGATCAGGCCGCCGGACTCGTCGCGGGCCGCCTCGGCCAGGGTCCACGAGGCCGGGTGGCCGATCCGGATCGCGGTCGCGATCGTGGTGGGCGCCCGCACCGGGCGGCCCGCGACGATCGGCGCGGCGCCGCTGGCCTGGAACCCGAACATCGCGGGCTTGCGGCTGGCCCGGCCCAGGGTCGCGTACTGCGTGTAGCCCCTCCAGTAGGCGGCGATGTTGCCGGCGTTGCCGACCGGCAGGCAGTGCACGTCGGGCGCGTCGCCGAGCGCGTCCACCACCTCGAACGCCGCGGTCTTCTGGCCCTCGAGCCGGTCCGGGTTCACCGAGTTGACCAGGGCCACCGGGTAGTCCTCGGCGAGCTTGCGGACGAGTTCCAGGCAGTCGTCGAAGTTCCCGTCCACCTGCAGCAGGCGGGCGCCGTGGACGAGAGCCTGGGCCAGCTTGCCGAGCGCGATGTTGCCGCGCGGCACGAGCACCGCGCAGGTCAGGCCCGCCTTGGCCGCGTACGCCGCGGCGCTCGCGCTGGTGTTGCCGGTCGACGCGCAGATCACCGCGGTGGCGCCGCGGCCGGCCGCCGCGCTGACCGCCACGGTCATCCCGCGGTCCTTGAACGACCCGGTCGGGTTGCCCGCCTCGACCTTGAGGTACACCTCGCAGCCGGTCATCGCCGACAGCGAGGCCGCCGGGACCAGCGGCGTGCCGCCCTCGCCCAGCGTGATCACGGGCGTGGCGCCGGTCACCGGCAGCAGGCCGCGGTACTCGGTGATCACCCCCCGCCACTGCGCGGCGGCGACCGGTGCCGTGCTCATCCTTCTTCCTCGTCTTCGCCCTCGACCCGCATCACGCTGTCCACGGCCCGCACCGCCGGCATCGCGGACAGGTCGGCCACGGTCGCGGCCAGGGCGGACTCCCTGGCCGTGTGGGTGACGATCACCAGGTAGGCCTCGTCGCCGCGGCCCTCCTGCCGCACCGCCTTGATCGACACGTCGTGCCGGGCGAACGCCTCGGCGACCGGGGCCAGCACGCCGGGCCGGTCCGCGACGTCCAGCGCGACGTGATACCGGGTCATCGCGTCGGACATGGGCAGCACCGCCAGCCCGGCGTAGCTGGGCGCGTCCGGGCCCCGGATCCCGGCGACCCGGTTGCGGGCGACCACCACCAGGTCCCCGAGCACGGCGCTGGCCGTGGGCCCGCCGCCGGCGCCCGCTCCGTAGAACATCAGCCGGCCGGCCGACTCCGCCTCGACGAACACCGCGTTGTAGGCGCCGCGGACCGAGGCCAGCGGGTGTTCCCTCGAGATCATCGCGGGGTGCACCCGGGCCGAGATCCCGTCGCCGCACCGCTCGCAGATCGCCAGCAGCTTGACCACGCAGCCGACCTGCCGGGCGCCGGCGATATCGGCCGCGGTGACCGCCGTGATCCCCTGCCGGTACACGTCGTCCGCGCTGACCCGGGTGTGGAAGGCCAGGCTGGCCAGGATCGCCGCCTTGGCCGCCGCGTCGTAGCCGCCCACGTCGGCGGTGGGGTCGGCCTCGGCGTAGCCGAGCGCCTGCGCCTCCTTGAGCGCGTCGCCGAAGTCCGCGCCCGAGCTGTCCATCCGGTCCAGGATGTAGTTCGTGGTCCCGTTGACGATGCCGAGCACCCGGCGCACCGCGTCGCCGGCCAGCGACTCGCGCAGCGGCCGCAGCAGCGGGATCGCCCCCGCCACCGCCGCCTCGTAGAACAGGTCGGCGCCGTGCTCGCGGGCCGCGGCGTGCATCGCCGCCCCGTCCGCGCCCAGCAGCGCCTTGTTCGCGGTCACCACCGACTTGCCGCTCGCCATGGCGGCCAGCAGCAGCGAGCGGGCGGGCTCGATGCCGCCGATCATCTCCACCACGATGTCGACGTCCGGCCGGGTCACCAGTCCCATGGCGTCGGTCGTGACCAGGTCGTCGCCCACCCCGGCGGCGCGGGCCCGCCCGGCCGGGTCCCTGACCGCCACGCCCGCGACCCGCAGCGGCGCGCCCACCCGCGCGGCCAGGTCGGCCGCCTGCTCACCGAGCAGCCGGAACACCTGCGAGCCGACCGCGCCGCAGCCGAGCAGCGCCACCCGCAGCGGCGTATCCCGCAGCGGCATGCGATCAGCGTCCATCCAAGATTCCCTCCCGGCGCGGGGCTCCCGGCCGTCCCCGCGTCCCGACAAGGCTATCTACCGGTGCGGAAGAGCGGGTTCGGGCCGTGGATCCGCAACCGATCAGTTCCGCAGCTTGCGGAGGATGCGGGCCAGGTGGGCGCGGTCGGTCTGGCTGAGCCGGCCGAAGACCCGCTCGGCCCCCGTGCCGCGGGCCTCCCGGATCGCGTCGAGGACGCAGGCGCCGCGCTCGGTCAGCTCGACCAGCGTGGCCCGCCGGTCACCGGGATCGCGCCGCCGCTCGACCAGGCCGCGGGATTCGAGAGCGTCGGTGACCTCGGTGGCCGAGCGCGCCGCGATGTGCAGATGATCCGACAATTCCGATAGGCGCAGCCTCTCGTGGTGCCGGAGCACGCGCAGAGCCCGCAGCTGAGCCGGGGTGATATCCCAGGGAGCCAGGCTCTCGTTGGCGGCCTCTCGCATCTGGCGCGCGACGGACCAGAAGGCATCCGGCAGCGACTCATCGTCGGCCGCGTCGGTACGGCCCGCCCGGTCCCGATCTTCGGTCACCGGAATATGGTACCAGCATCTGTCGTTGTTACCTCAAATTGAGGTAACCTCAGTAATGCTTTCACCAGGCCCGGCGCGGCCAAGCGCGGGCACACTCCGGCAGAATCGAGCAAATTTTTGGCATCACCACCGTCGAACCGAGACATCAGCAACACGGGCCGGACTCGCGGCCCGAGAACCGTGACGGCCGCCGAGAAGGCACAGGCACGCGATGTGTCGCTGCGCCGCATCGGCCGGCTTTTCACCCCCTACCGCTGGCAGCTGGCCATCGTCACCGCCATCATCGCCGCCTCGTCGATAGTCGGGCTGGCCTCCCCGTTCCTGCTCCGCGCGGTCATCGACACGGCGCTGCCGGACAGGAACCTGCGATTGCTGGCCTGGCTGGTGATCGGCATGGTCGCCGTGGCCGCCGTAACCTCTGTCTTCGGTGTGATCCAGACCTGGATCAGCACCAAGGTCGGCCAGCAGATCATGCACGCGCTACGGACCAGCGTCTTCGCTCACCTGCAGCGCCAGTCGGTCGCCTTCTTCACCCGGACCCGCACCGGCGAGGTGCAATCCCGCATCCAGAACGACATCGGGGGCATGGAATCCGTCGTCACGTCGACCGCGACGTCCATCGCCTCCAACCTCACCACCGTGGTCGCCACCGCGGTCGCCATGGTCGCGCTGTCGTGGCGGCTCTCGCTCATCTCGCTGGCGGTCATGCCGCCCGCGGTCTACCTGACCCGCAAGGTCGCCGGCCTGCGCCGCGCCATCACCACCGAGCAGCAGCGCGAGCTGGCGGATCTCAACGTCACGATCGAGGAAGGACTGTCGATCAACGGCGTCCAGCTGGCCAAGACCATGGGCACCGCGCCGAGCCTGGTCCGGCGGTTCACTGACTCATCGGCCCGCCTGATCGACCTGGAGCTGCGCTCCCAGCTAGCCGGGCGATGGCGGATGGCCTCGCTGAGCATCATCTTCGCCGCGATCCCGGCGATCATCTACCTCTCCGCGGGCCTGCCATTTACCGCCGGAGCGATCAGCATCGGCACCCTGATCGCCTTCACCACGCTGCAGAACAACCTGTTCCGGCCGGTCACCGGGCTGCTCAACACCAGCGTTTCCGTGATCAGCTCGCTGGCGCTGTTCGCGCGGATCTTCGAATACCTCGACCTGCCGGTCGAGGTCGACGAGCCCGCCCATCCGCTCGATCTCGACCCGGCGCAGGTCGGCGGGCACCTGCGACTCGAGGACGTCAGCTTCGCCTATCCCGGCGCCGGCCGGCCCGCCCTCTCCGGCATCGACCTGGACGTTCCGGCCGGCCGGACGCTGGCCCTCGTCGGCGAGACCGGATCGGGCAAGACCACCCTCGCCGCACTCATCGCCCGGCTCTACGACCCCGGCAGCGGCAGCGTCCGCATTGACGGCATCGACATCCGCGACATCAGGCTCGCCGACCTCGCCGCGATCGTGGGCGTGGTCAGCCAGGAGACCTACCTGCTCCACACGACGGTGCGGGAGAACCTGCGCTACGCCAAGCCCGGGGCGACCGACGCCGAGATCGAGGACGCCGCACGCGCGGCCCAGATCCACGACCTGATCATGGGGCTGCCCGACGGCTACGACACCATGGTCGGCTCCCGCGGCCACCGTTTCTCTGGCGGCGAGAAGCAGCGCCTCGCGATCGCCCGCACCCTGCTGCGTGACCCGCGCGTGCTCGTGCTCGACGAGGCCACCAGCGCCCTGGACACCGAGACCGAGCGCGCCGTGCAGAATGCGTTCGACGTCCTGGCCCGGGGCCGTACCACGATCACCATCGCGCACCGCCTCTCGACCGTGCGCAACGCCGATCAGATCGTCGTGCTCGATCACGGCCGCATCGCCGAGGCGGGCACCCACGCCAGCCTCATCGCCGATCACGGCCGCTACGCCGCCCTCGCCGCGTAGCCCGGTCAGCCGACCGCAATGCCCGCATCGGACAGCCTCGCCGTGATCCGGCCGATATCCGGGTGCCTGAGGTCGTGCAGGATCGACAGCGCATCCCGGGCGGCGCTGGCCGCCGCCTCGCTGTTGCGAGCCGCCTGATAGCTCATGGCGAGATCGGCGAGCGCACAGCCACGCTGGTAGGTGCGCTCGCCCCGGCCGATCAGGTCGAGCGCCCGCTGGTAGCAGCCGACGGCGTCCGCATGCTGGCCGAGCTGGGTGTGCGCATAGCCGAGGCTGTCCAGGGTGGCGGCCTGGCCCATGCGGTTACCGAGCAGGCTGTGCATTTCCAGCGCCTGTCCGCAGCAGGCCATGGCCCGGCGGAAATCACCGAGATGGGCGCTGTGCCAGCCGACCGCGTTGAGCGCGCGCGCCTGGCCGAGCCGGTGGTCCAGTTCCTGATAAAGCGACAGCGCCGTGGCGGCGTGCTCGAGCGCATCACGATGGCGGTCCTGGAATTCGAATGCCCGGGCGATATCCAGCAGGCAGCGCGCGTGAGCGGCGCGGGCGCCGAGCTTCCGGTTGAGGATGACCGCGCGCCGCAAGTGCGCCTGGGCATCCTCGTGGCGGCCGAGGTGCACGTACACGATGCTGATGTTCTGATGCGAACTGGCCTGGCCGCAGAGGCTTCCCGACCTCCGCGACGCGTTGAGCGCGATCTGGTGCGTGGCGATCCAGTCCTGCCAGTACCCCTGCTGGTCGAAGAAATTAACAAGCGTCCACGGAATCTGCCACGCGTGATCGTCGAAGCCGTTCTGGGCGGCCAGGTCGACGGCCTTCAGAAGCACCTGGTACTCGGTCCGGAACCAGTCACTGGCCCGCCCGCGTTCGCTGATCGCCTCGGGCATCGAGCCCCCGCTCGCGGCCGGGAGCTCGAGGGCGTCGCGAGCCGGGTTGAGGCACATCGCGGCCGCGTACGCCGTGTGCAGGTAGTGGTCAAGAACGCGGCGAAGCGCGCCTGCGCGCTCTGCCTCCGGCACCTGGTCGCGGAGTTCCTCGGCGGCGTAGGCGCGCAGCAGATCATGCATCGTGAATCGCTGCGGAGCGTGTTCGGTGATCATGTTGACGCGGGCGAGCTCCGCGGTCAGCCTCCTCGATTCGGGCAGCGTGACCCCGGCCAGGCTGGCCGCCGCTCGCACGCTCACGTCCGGTCCCCGGTGCAGCCCGAAGAGCCGGAAGACCCGGGAGGCCGCGGGGCTCAGTCCGCCGTGGGACCAGGAGAAGACCGCGCGCACGTTCGCGGTGGCATCGCCAGCGTCCAGGGCGTCCAGGCGGACCGGGGTCCCGCGCAGGTCGCTGGCCAGCGCGTCCAGCGGCCACTCTCGGTGGCGCTGGCACCGCGCCACGACGATGGCCAGCGCCAGCGGCAGCCGGTCACACAGCCGGATGATCTCTGCCGCCGCGGGGGCCTCGGCCGCCCCGTGGGGTGACGCCAGCCCGGTGGCCAGCAGCTCCTGTGCCTCGGCGACGGTGAAGACGTCGAGCGTGAGCAGGCGCGCTCCGTGGCTGGCGGCCAGGCCGAGGAGGCTGTCGCGACTTGTTATGAGCGTCAGGCAGCCGGGGCCGGCCGGCAGCAGCGAGCGGACCTGCTCCGGGTCGCGGGCGTTGTCGAGGACGATCAGCAGGCGCTTGTCGGCCACCAGGCTGCGGTACAGGTCGAGCTGTGCGTCCGGGCTGGCGGGCGTGGCCTCGGCGGGGACCTGAAGCATCTCCAGGATCCTGCGCAGCGCCTGCCCAGGGGTGACCGGCGTTCCCGACGGGTCGAAGCCGCGCAGGTCGAGGTGGATCTGTCCGTCGGGAAAGCGGCCGGCCACCGAGTGCGCCCAGCGCAGCGTGAGCGTGGTCTTCCCGACCCCGGCCGCGCCGCTGATTACCCAGACGGGCAGCGGCGCGCCCTCCCGCTCGGCCTGGTCGAGGGCGGCGGACAAGCGGTGCATGTGGCCGGCGCGCCCGACAAAGCGGGGAGTGGCCCTGGGGAGCTGCCGGGGCCGGACGGCCGCGTCGTCCCTCCCGGCGGCGGGCCGGGCCGCGGCGTCTTGCACGACGCGCAGATAGGTGCTCGAAAGCTCGGGTCCGGGGCGGATGCCGAGCTCGGCATCGAGGCGAGCGAGCAGGCCCTGGTACACCTGCAGGGCGTCAGAACGCCGTCCGTTCTTGGCTAACGCGGCCATCAGCCGGCTGTGCAGGCGCTCGTCGAGCGGATGGCGCGCCGAGGCGGCGCGCAGGTAAGGCAGGGCGCGCTCGCACTGCCCGAGTTCCTCGCACAGGCCCGCGTACTCGACGACCGTCGTCAGCCACTCGTCGGCCAGCCCGGCCACGAGGGGATAGACCCGCAGCGCGGCCAGGTCGGCGAGCGGATCGCCGTGCCAGAGTTCCAGCGCCTGGCGGAAAGACGCGGCGGCCTCCTCCGGCGAGCCGGAAAGCCGCGTACTGCGGGCGCCGGCGGCCAGTTCCCGGTATCTGAGCAGATCCAGCTGCTGCGCGCTGACCCGCAGACGATAGCTGTGCCCCTCCGAGGACAGCAGGCCGTCCGGGCTCGTGACGCCGCCACAGGGGCGAAGCACGCGGCGCAGGCGGCTGACATACGTCTGAACCAGGTTGACGGCCGACTCGGGCGGGCTGTCGTTCCATACGGCGTCGATGATCACCGAACGATTGACCAGGTTGCCGGGCTCCAGGGCCAGCAACGCCAGGACCGCTCGCTGCCGGGCAGGTCCCAGGTCCAGCCGGATGTTCCCGCACCACGCCCCAATGGGGCCAAGGAGCCGCAGCGACAAGCGCGGCCGCGCGGCGGTCTGCGGGCCGGTGGCAGTAGCCATGCCGCCTCCCGCGGATCGCGCCATTTCACGCCATTCACCCGTACGCACAGAGCGTGGCACAGGGGCGCGTCCCGGCCGGCCGGATTCCAGCGAAATTCAAGGATGCCGACCGGTGCGCCCCGGGAGGCTGAGGCAGCCAGGTCCGTACCCAACGAGCTAACAGGAGCTACGTATGTGCATGACGAGACGGATCGCCTCCGCCGCCGCGGGCATGGCCATGGCGGCAGGGCTGGTGGTTCTCGGCGGGCCCGGCGCCGCGATGGCGGCGCCGGCACCCCCGGGGGCCACGCCGCGTGGCTGCGCGCCGCAAGAGGGTTATGTCTACTCTCACAAGCACGTTTACTGGGTCACCAACAAGAACAAGGATCTGCACGTCACCGGTCCCGGAGGCGTGCGGATAAGCCTGACCATCAGCAGCGGCACGAAGGTGCACGGCGAGGTCACCGGCTCCGGCAAGTACAGCGTCGCGAAGATCATCAAGGGCGCCGACCTGAACATCAGCGGCGACCTTTCCTACACCCAGTCCCAGAGCGTGACCAAGGGAGCCAGCTGGAAGGTTCCCAGCAGATACGCGCACGGCTGGCTGGCCTTTGGCTTCTACGGATACCGCTTCACCTGGAAGCTGGAGCGCGTTGACGAAGCCTGCAAGCCCGAGGTGGTCGCCAAGGGCACCGGGAAACTGCCCGGCCACAACCCCGGGTTCAACAAGGGCCGCGGCATAGCCCCCCCGTACACGAACTAGGGTCCGGCCCGCGACGAGTAGCTAGGAGCACCTCATGCAACTGGCCAGACGGGCGGGTGCCGCCGTCGCGGCCGCCGGCATCGGACTTGCCGCGCTGAGCGCGGCCGGACCGGCAGCGGCAGCGGCCGCGCCGAAGGCTGTCCCCCGTGGCTGCCCGCCGAATTACAGCTATGAGATCAGCCACGTACATCATTACTTCGTCACCAATAAGGGGACGGCCACTCAGGTCACCGGGCCGGGCGGCGTCCGTCTCTACCTCGCGGTGAGCAAGGGCAAGCAGGTCAAGGGCGCGGTATCCGGCTCGGGCAGCTGGACCATCGGGGGCGTCCTGGCCGAGGCCCAGCTGACGATCACCGTGAATATCCGCTTCTCCATGACCTTGTCGATCAAGCAGCACAAGGCGTGGACGGTTCCGGCCAGGTGGGCCCACGGCTGGCTGGCCTGGGGCTCGCGCGGCTATTCGTTCGACTGGAAACGGGTGCGCACGGATGCCGCCTGCCACGTGGAGACGATCGGTCACGGCACGGCCAAGCTGCCCGACAAGCCGCAATTCGGCTTCGCGCACGGCCGCGGGATCGCGCCACCCGAGACCGGGTAACACGCCAGGGCGGCGGGGCCGGCGCCGCGGGAGATCCCCCGTCCCGTGGCGCCGGCCCGCGCGCGGGCCGGCGGTCCGCCGCGCGGCCTCAGGCCGTGGGGCCGCTGCCGAGCCAGCCGCGCCGCTTGAACAAGAGCAGCAGCAGGAAGATCGCGACCAGCTCCGAGCCGATGCCGAGGAACAGGAAGTAGGGGAAGCTCGCCTGCAGGTGGCCGGTCAGCCAGGCGAAGTTCTGCCCGAAGAAGCCGGTCAGGAAGCCCAGCGGCAGGAACACGGTGGCGATGATCGCGAGCTGCTTCATGACCACGTTCAGCCGGTTCGACACCATCGACAGGTGCGTGTCCATGGCGCCGCTGATCAGGTCGCGGTACCCGTCGATCAGGTCGCTGATGCGGATGAGATGGTCGTAGAGGTTGCGGAAGTACGCCGAGCCGTCGCCGGTCATCCCGGGGATCTCCACCATGCCGCCGTTGAGGCTCGCGATCATGTCGCGCTGCGGCGTGATGACCTTGCGGATGGTCATGACCTCCCGCTTCATGGTGAACAGGGTCCCGAGCTGCTCCTCGGTCGGGTTCTTCAGAATCGCGCTCTCGAGGTTGTCGATCGAGTCGTCGAACTCCGACAGCAAGGGGAAGAACGAGTCGACCAGCGTGTCCATGATCAGGTAGAAGATCACGACCTGCGGCGCGGCCACCTCCGAGGCGTGGTGACCGCCGACGCGGTCGCGCACCGTGGCCAGCACCGGGCAGTTCCCCTGGTGAATGGTGATGATGAACTTCTCGGTGATGAAGCAGTGCACCTCGGCAACGCTCTTGCCGTCACCGGCGATGCCGAACGTGATCACGTGGACGAAGTCGTCGTACTCGTCGATCCGGGCCCGCTGGCCGAACCGGTCCGCCGCCTGCACCGCCACCGGGTGGAAGTGAAACGTGTTCGTCAGCATCCCGGATACGTCGTCGTCGGGCCCCGGGTCGTGGATATCGAGGTCGAGCCAGAAGAATCCGCCCCCGGCGAGCGCCTGCTCGATGCCCTCCGGGGTCGCGTCGCTGGCCTTCCCGTTCTGCCTGATCGTGCCTTTCATGGGGAAATGCTGTCACGATCAGGGGCCCGGTGCCTCCTGGTCGGCCCCGACCGGCCCGTCCGCGGCGGCCTGGGCCTCGGCGGACGCGTCAACGGCGGAGATGTCGGCCGGCGACGCGCCGAGCCGGCGCTCGACGTCGCCCAGCCGCTCGCTGATCACCGACAGTTGCTGGCCCAGGTCCGCATGGCCCTTCCGGTACTCCTCCCGGCTGGCGTCGGTGTGCTCCTTGACGAACACCGAGGCAACCGTCGCGGTCAGCACGCCGATGAGGCCGATGCCCACCAGCATGAGGACCACGGCGACGGCCCGGCCGCCCCCCGTGGTCGGGTACCGGTCCCCGTAGCCGACCGTCGTGACCGTGACGATGGCCCACCACAGGGCGTCGGGGTAGCTGTGGATGTTGCTCCCCTTGGCGTTCTCCTCGAACAGCAGCACCAGCCAGGCACCGACGAACAGCGTGCCCGCCGCCGCGATGAGCACCCGGAACAGGCTGTGGTGCCGCAGGATGGCCGACACCCGCAGCGCCCCCTCGTGCAGCAGCAGGCACATCTTCTCGATCCCGATGAAGTGCCAGCCCTGAAGCGGGGGCACCACCACGGTGGCCGGCTCCACCCATCGCCGCCGGAGGTAACCGCGCCGGTCGGGGGTGATCACCAGGCGGACCAGGTACTCGATCAAAAGAATGACCCACAGCACGAACAGAGTGCCGACCAGGACCGCGGGCGCCGTGCCCTGCACGGTCTTGGTGCCGATGATGATGGCGATGACCAGCCAGGCGATTCCCAGCACGGCCATCGGGTACTTCGTGACCCGCTCGATGTCGTCGACCAGGTCGTTGCGCCCGCCCGACGGTTTGGCCCCGGCGATGACCTGGCGCCGCCGCTCCTCCTTGCGGCCCTTCTCCTCCAGACGCTCCCGCTCGAGCCGCTCAAGCCGCTGGATGCGCGCGATCGAGGACGGCTGCGCGGCGTCCTCGGTTCTGCCTGTGCTCACGTCTGATAAATCCCTGTAACGGACGGGTCAACCATGTCGTGGTTGGAATGGTATTGCGGCCGCGCCCCCGGGTCAGTTGATCACCGATCGCCGCGGGCGCCTCACCGCAACCGCAGGGCCCCGGCCGACGGCAGCGCCTCGAGGAAGCGCGGCGCCCGCCAGCCGCGGCCGTCGTAGACGCCCGCGACGCTTGCCTGCACCTCGGCGCGCCGCCGCCGCTGCGTCAGCGCGATCACCGAGCCGCCGAACCCGCCGCCGGTCATCCGGGCGCCGAGCGCCCCGCCGGCGGTCGCGGCCTCAACCGCCGCGTCGGCCTGCGGCCAGGAGACCTCGAAGTCGTCGCGGAGCGAGGCGTGCGAGGCGGTCAGCAGCGGCCCGCACCGGGTGACCTGGCCGGCCCGCAGCAGCCCGACCATGTCCAGGACCCTTGCGTTCTCGGTGATCACGTGCCTGGCCCGGCGCCGGAGCACGGGGTCGGTCAGCCGGCCGAGCGCCCCGGGCCCGCCGGTCACGTCGCGCAGGGACGACACGCCGAGCGCGCGCGCCGCCGCCTCGCAGGAGCGGCGCCGCTGCGCGTACCGGCCGTCGGACAGCGCGTGCCGGACGCCGGTGTCGATGACCAGCAGGACCAGGCCGGCCGCGGCGAGGTCTAGCGGGACGTCGCTGGCCTGCCCGCTGCGGCAGTCGAGCAGCAGGGCGTGGCCGGCCCGGCACAGCAGCGACGCGGACTGGTCCATGATCCCGCTCGGCACGCCGACGAACTCGTTCTCGCCGCGGCGGGCGATCGCGGCCAGCTCGGGCCGCGGCACGCTCAGCCCGCTCAGGTCGGTCAGCGCCAGCGCGGTCGCGCACTCCAGGGCGGCGGACGAGGAGAGCGCCGCCCCGCGCTCCAGATCGGCGTCGATCGCGATGCTGGCTCCGGCCACCGCGCAGCCGGCCTCCCGCAGCGCCCAGGCGGCGCCCGCCGGGTAGGCGGCCCAGCCCGGGATCGAGCCGGGGGCGAGCTCGCTCAGCACCGCCGCCGCCGGCGCGCCAGGAACCTGGCGCGAGCGCAGCTCGAGCCGCCCGTCGCCGCGCCGCGACGCGGCGGCGCGGACGCCCTGGGCGAGCGCGAACGGGAGCACGAAGCCCTCGTTGTAGTCGGTGTGCTCGCCGATCAGGTTGACCCGCCCCGGGGCGTGCCACACCCCGTCCGGCTCGGCGCCGTAGCACTCGGCGAACCAGCCGGCGGCCCGGCCTGCGACGCTGTCCTGCTCCGCCCTCACCCGGGCCCGCTTCCGGCCCCGGCCGCGAGGAGGGCGAAGGTCCAGGCGTCGGCGACCATCGAGCGCAGGTCGCGCCCGGCGTGCCAGCCCAGGTCCGCGGCGATGGCCGCGGACGAGGCGACCAGCACCGCGGGGTCGCCGGGCCGCCGCGGCGCCACCTCCGCCGGGATGTCCAGCCCGGTGACCTCCCGGCAGGCGTCGAGCACCTCGCGGTTGGAGTACCCGGTCCCGCTGCCCAGGTTGTACACGGCGTGCCGGCCGGGCACCGCGGCGTCCAGGGCCAGTACGTGCGCCCGGGCCAGGTCCGACACGTGGAGGTAGTCCCTGACGCAGGTCCCGTCCGGGGTCGGGTAGTCGTCGCCGAACAGCCGCAGCCGGCCGCCGTCGCGCGCGGTGGCCAGCACCGTGGGGATCAGGTGCGTCTCCGGGTCGTGCCGCTCGCCGCGCCAGGTGCCCGCGGCGTCGGCCGCCGCGCCGGCCACGTTGAAGTAGCGCAGGCTGACCGCGCCGATCCGGTGCATCCGGGCGTGCTCGGCCAGTGCGGTGTCCACGGCCACCTTGGACGCGCCGTACGGGCTGGTCGGCCGGACCGGGTCGGCCTCGGTGATCGGGATCCGCTCCGGCTCGCCGTAGACCGCCGCAGTCGAGGAGAACACGATCCGCCGGGTGCCGGTGACCCGCATGGCCTCCAGCAGCGCCAGCGTGCCGCCGAGGTTGTTCTCCCAGTACCGGTCCGGGTGGGCGACCGACTCGGCCACCAGCGACTTGGCCGCGAAGTGCAGCACCGCGTCGATGCCGCCGGCCAGCACGGCCTCGGCGTCCTCGCGCAGCGAGCCGGGGCGGAACGATGCGGCGGCCGGCACCGCGTCCGCGTGGCCCGTGGACAGGTCGTCCAGCACCACGACCTCGTGCCCGTCGTCGGCCAGCAGGGCCGCGACCACGCTCCCGATGTACCCGGCGCCGCCGGTGACGAGCAGCCTCACGATGCCGCCTCACCGCGCCGGAGCGTGGCCGCGGCCCGCTCCGGCACCACGTCATTGGCGAAGGCGCCCATGCCCGACTCCGAGCCGGCCAGGTACTTCAGCTTGCCGGGGGCGCGCCGGATCGTGAACAGCTCCACGTGCAGGCCGAACTCATCGCGTCCGGCGGCGCGGGGCGCCTGGTGCCAGCCGGAGATGTACGGGGCCGGGCCGTCGAAGAGCCGGTCGAACCGGCCCAGCAGGTCCTGGTACACCCCGCAGCACTCGTCCCGCTCGGCCTCGGTGAGTTCCTGCAGGTCCGGGACCCGGCGGCGGGGGTACAGATGCACCTCGTAGGGCCAGTGCGCGGCGTGCGGCACGAACCCGACCCAGTGCTCGGCCTCGATCACGATCCGCGACCCGTCGGCCAGCTCGGCCGCGAGAACGTCGTCGAACAGGTTCCGGCCGGTCTCCTCCCGGTACCGGCCGAGGCTGGCGAGCATGCGCGCGGTGCGCGGGGTGACGAACGGGTAGGCGTAGATCTGGCCGTGCGGGTGGCTCAGCGTGACCCCGATCTCCCGCCCCCGGTTCTCGAAGCAGAAGACCTGCTCGACCCCTGGCAGCGCGGCCAGCGCCGCGCTGCGATCGGTCCACGCCGCCAGCACCAGCGCGGCCTGGTCGCGGGTCAGGTCGGCGAACGACGCCGAGTGCTGCGGGCTGAAGCAGACCACCTCGCACCGGCCCCGCCCCGGGCCGGCGGCCAGCAGGTCGCCGGGGCCGGTCCCGGCGCCGCCGGCGGACGCCGCGCCGGAACCGGTGACCAGCGAGGGGAACCGGTTCTCGAACACGGCCACCTCGTAGTCGGGCGCGGGGATCTCGGTGAGCCGGCCAGGCCGCGACGGGTCGAGCGGGCAGTGGTCGGCCGGCGGCAGGTAGGTGCGGTCCTGCCGGTGGCTGGCGATGATGACCCACTCGCCGAGCAGCGGGTCGTAGCGCACCTGCGACGACGCCTCGACGCGGCCGATCGGCCGCCGGTCGGGATAGCCGGCCGCGGCGTCCGCCGACGCGCCGAAGTAGATCAGCTCCCGGCCGTCGGCCAGGGTCACCGACGCCTTCTTCACGCCGTTGCCCGCGGTCATCACCCGGCATCCAGCCGCAGCAGGTCGTCGGCGGTCTCCCGGCGCAGCAGCACCCGGGCCGCGCCGTCGCGGACCGCGACCACGCCGGGGCGGGGCACGTGGTTGTAGTTGCTGGCCATCGACCGGCAGTAGGCACCGGTGGCGGCCACGGCGATCAGGTCGCCGACGGCCACGTCGGCCGGCAGGTAGGCGTCCCTGACCACGATGTCTCCGCTCTCGCAGTGCCTGCCGACCAGCCTGCACAGCGCGGGGGCCGCGGCGGACTCCCGTGCGGCCAGCACGCAGGTGTAATCGGCGTCATACAGCGCGGTCCGGATGTTATCGCTCATCCCGCCGTCCACGCTGACGTAGGTCCGCAGCCCGTCCACGTCCTTCACGGTGCCGACCCGGTACAGCGTCACGGTGCCCGGCCCGGCGATGGCCCGGCCCGGCTCCACGGTCAGCCGCGGCCTGGGCAGTCCCGCCGCCCGGCACTGGGCGTTCAGGATCTCGCCGAGGTTCTGCGCGACGACCGTGATGTCGGCCGGATCGTCGCCGGGCACGTAGGCGATGCCGAACCCGCCGCCGAGGTTCAGCTCGGCGATCTCGGCGCCGCGGGTCTCGCGGATCCGGGCCGCGAGCTCCAGCACCCGGTGCGCGGCCACCTCGAAGCCCGCCGCGTCGTAGATCTGCGATCCGATGTGCGAGTGCAGGCCGGCGAACTCGAGCACCCCGCCGGCCAGGACCTGCCGCACCGCCTCGTCCGCGGCGCCCGAGGCCAGGGAGAAGCCGAACTTCTGGTCGTCGTGGGCGGTGGCAACGAACTCGTGCGCGGCGGCCTCCACCCCGGTGGTGACCCGGACCAGGACCCGCGGCCTGGTGCCGGAGTTCCCCGAGACCGAGCGTTCCAGACGCCTTATCTCATCGAAGGAGTCGATCACGATATGCCCGACACAAGCCTCGACGGCGCGGGCGAGCTCGGCGTCCAGCTTGTTGCTGCCGTGCAGGGTGATCATGTCCGGCGGCACGCCGGCGCGCAGCGCGACCTCCAGCTCGCCGCCGGTGCACACGTCGACGCCGAGGCCCTCCTCGCTGACCCAGCGCAGCACCGCGCGGCAGCAGAACGCCTTGGCCGCGTAGAACACGCCGGTGCCGTCGCCGAACGCCTCGCGGAAGTCACGGCACCGGGACCGGAAGTCCTCCTCGTCGCAGGCGAACACCGGGGTGCCGAACTCGGCGGCGAGGTCGCGAACGTCCATGCCGCCGAGCACCAGGGCGCCCCCGGCGCGGCGGGCGGTGCGCGGCCAGATCGCCGGGTCGAGCGCGTTGACGTCGCCGGGCGGCGGCGGCGGATGGTCGGGCGGCAGCACCCCGGCATGCCGAGGGCCGGCCGGATGGGCGACGCGGCTCATGGGGCCAAGCCTAGGGGCCCCGGCCGGCCGGCCCGGGTTTAGGCTGCTGAGCGATCGATTGACAACCGGGAGGCGCCATGCCGCGATTCGGGGGCCGCCAGTCGGCCGATGCGACCACGTGGGAGCCGGAGGCCGCCGACAGCCGGCTGGCGCATACCGCGGGAGCCGACGCGGCCGGGGTGTTCACCTCGGACCTGTCGGTGTCCGAGTACGTGCTGCTCGGGGAGGCCGGGTTCGAGCCGCTCGGCTTCGTGGTCGGCTCCTCGATCTACCACGTCGGGCTGCAGGTCGGCCGCTGGTCGCAGAACCAGGAACTCCAGGTGCTCACCCAGGCGATGTACAGCGCCCGGGAGCTGGCCATGGCCCGGATGCGGGCCGAGGCCGACCACCTCGGCGCGGACGGAATCGTGGGCGTGGAACTACGGATGCAGATGTACGCCTGGGGCCAGCAGGTGCTGGAGTTCGTCGCCACCGGGACCGCCGTGCGCCACCTGACCGGGCAGGGCGCCCACCGCGCGCCGGACGGCGGCGCGTTCACCTCGGACCTGTCCGCGCAGGACTTCTTCCGGCTGCTCGCCGCGGGCTCGGTGCCGGTCGCGTTCGTCCTCGGTACCTGCGTCTACCACATCGCCCACCAGTCGGTGATGCAGGCGATGCGGCAGGCAGGGCAGAACCAGGAGATGATCCAGTTCACCCAGGGCGTCTACGAGGCGCGCGAGCTGGCCCTGACCCGGATGCAGGCCGAGGCCACGCAGGCCCGGTCGTCGGGCATCGTCGGGGTCAGCGTGGACGTGTCCAATCACGTCTGGGGCGAGCACGCGACCGAGTTCCTGGCCACCGGAACCGCGATCAGGCGCCTGTCCGACGAGCACCGGATGCCGGAGACCTCACCGCGGCCGACGTTCACCCTCGGCCTGGACGCCTGACCCGGCCGGAGCTCACATCGGCGGCCACGAGTGCACGGGCTCGTTGGTCTGCATCCGCTCGATGTAGCCCAGCGTCATCAGCCGCAGCGCCTCCTGGCGGTCGACGCCGCGCCGCTTCGTGAGCGCCCGGACCGCCTCGCACTGCCAGGTGGCCCCGGTGCGGCCGGACAGGCAGCGCTGCTCGATGATGCCGAGCAGGCGCTTGGCGTCTTCGGCGTCCACGCCCCAGAGCTCGAGCCCGTCGAACGCCAGCGGCAGCAGGTGGCGCAGCACCAGCTCGGTCACCGGGACCTCGCCGAGCCCGGGCCAGTACAGCCCGGCATCGATACCGTGCCTGGCCCCCTCCGCCAGGTTGTCGGCGGCGGCGGCGAATGACATCTGGGTCCACACCGGCCGCTCTGCCTCGGCCAGCGCGCGGACCACGCCGTAGTAGAACGCGGCGTTGGCCATGATGTCGGCGACCGTCGGTCCGGCCGGCAGCACCCGGTTCTCCACCCGCAGGTGCGGCAGGCCGTCCACCACCGCGTACACCGGCCGGTTCCACCGGTAGATCGTGCCGTTGTGCAGCGTCAGCTCGGCCAGCTGCGGTGCCCGGCCGCGGTCCAGCGCCGCGGCCGGGTCCTCGTCCTCGCACAGCGGCAGCAGCGCGGGGAAGTACCGCAGGTTCTCCTCGAACAGGTCGAACACCGAGGTGATCCAGCGCTCGCCGAACCACACCCGGGGGCGGACACCCTGCAGCTTGAGCTCGTCCGACCTGGTGTCGGTGGCCTGCTCGAACAGCGTGAGCCTGGTCTCCTGCCACAGCTGCCGGCCGAACAGGAACGGGGAGTTGGCGCCGATCGCGACCTGTGCCCCGGCGATGGCCTGGGCCGCGTTCCAGTTGCTGGCGAACGTCGCCGGGCAGACCTGCAGGTGGAACTGGACGCTGGTGCACGCGGCCTCGGGGGTGATCGTGTCGGCGTAGCTGAGCAGCCGCTCGGGTCCCTCGATCGAGATCCGCATCTGCTCGCCGCGCGCGGCGATGATCTGCTCGTTCAGCAGCCGGTACCGGGGATTCGACGACATGGCGTGCTCGCCCACGTCGCTCTCCCGCAGCGTCGGCAGGATGCCGATCAGCACCAGCTGGCTCCCGCCGCGGCGCGCCCGGTCGTCGGCGTGGCCGAGGCTGGCCCGCACCCGGTGCTCGAGCCGGGCCAGGGCGTCACCGGCCAGCGGCCGCGGCGGCACGTTGATCTCCAGGTTGAACTGGCCGAGCTCACTGGCCCAGATCGGGTCGGCGATCGCGCCGAGCACCTCGGCGTTGGTCATCGAGGGCCGGCCGGCGTCGTCGACCAGGTGGATTTCGATCTCCATGCCCACCTGGCGCGGCCCGGTGTCGAACCGCGACTCGCGCAGCATCCGGGCGAACACGTCCAGGCAGCAGCGCACCTTTTCGCGATAAGCCCGGCGGTCCTGCTGGCTCACGAGTATCGCTGGAACATCCCTGCCCATCGGTCCCCTCCCGCTCCCGGCCTAGGGCAGCCTCCTCCCCACCCTTGCATGTCAAAAGGCAGGTGACCAGGGCAGAAGCGGGACGGATCAGGACGCGTCGCGGCCGCGGCGGACGTTCCAGTCCAGCAGCGGCCCGTCCGGGACGATCCGGGTCGGATTGATGAACGGGTGCGTGGTGAAGTAGTGCCGCTTGATGTGATCGAAGTTCGTGGTGTCCCGGAAGGCGGGCAGCGCGTAGAGGTCGCGCGCGTAGGCCCACAGGTTCGGATAGTCGGTCAGCCGCCGCAGGTTCACCTTGAAGTGCGAGTAGTAGACCACGTCGAACCGGACCAGGGTCACCCACAGCCGCACGTCCGCCTCGGTGATCTGGTCACCGAGCAGGTAGCGGCGGCCGGCCAGGCGCTCCTCGAGCTCGTCCAGCGTGGCGAAGACCCTGGTCACCGCGTCGTGGTAGGCCGCCTGGGTGCTGGCCATCCCGGACCGGTACACGCCGTTGTTGACGGTCTCGTAGACGGTCGCGTTGATCTCGTCGATCTCGGGCCGCAGCCGGGCAGGGTACAGGTCGTAGGCACCGCTGGCGTGGGCCCCGAACTGGGTGTCCAGGTCGATCGTGATGTCGGGGAAGTTGTTGCTGACGATGCGGCCGGTTTCCCGGTCCCACAGCACCGGCACGGAGATGTGGCCGTCGTATCCCGGCTCGGTTGCGTCATAGGCCTCGCGCAGCAGCGCGAACCCGTTGACCGGGTCGAGCGAGTGCCCGGGGCCCTCGCGGAACGCCCAGCCCCGGCCGTCTCGTACCGGGTCCACGGCCGACAGCGAGATCACGTCCTGCAGCCCGAGCAGCTGGCGGACGATCGCGGTCCTGGTCGCCCACGGGCAGGCCCACGAGATGTACAGGTGATAGCGGCCGGGCACGGCCGGGTACCCGCTGGAGCCGTCGGCGGTGATCCGGCCCTGGAACGGGTAGGCGGGCCGGACGAACTCACCGGGCTGGCGCTCGCGCGGCGGCTGCCTGCGCCTGAAGTCCCCGTAGTCACCGAAGGCGGCGAAGTCGACCGGGCTCGCCCCTCCGGCCGGACGTTCCGTCTGGGTCATGCCCGTGCCAACCGGTCGGCAGGCCCGGCCATTCCGCGAGATCAGCCCGCCGGCCCGGCCGGGTCGCCGCGGGCCAGCGCGATCGCCTCCGCCTCGGGCATCTCCCGCCCGCGCCGCTGCGCGGCGGTGAACTCCTGCTCGCCGAGCGCCGTGCGCACCGCGGCCACCGACTGCTGGAACCGGGCCAGGTCGGGGCCGATGACCGGCGACCCGATGGCCTCGCGCAGCGCCTGCGAGGCACCGAACAGCACGGCGGCCCGCCGGGCCAGCCCGGCGGCCGCGTCAACGCCGGCCATCTCCTCCAGGCACTCGGCTATCGACCGCCGCTCCCCGATCGCCTCGGCGTGCTCCAGGCTGCGGGCGTGGAACGAGCGGGCGGCCAGGTAGTCCTTGCGGGCCAGCGCGGTCAGCCCGAGGTTGGTCAGCGCGACGCTGGCCAGCCGGCGGTCACCGACCTGCTCGGCCAGCGCGAGCGCCTCCGCGTGCAGGTCCGCCGCCCGGTCGGTGTCGCCGGTGTTGTACAGCACCGTGCCGAGATTGGTCAGCGCCCCGCCGATCAGCTTGCGGTCGCCGAGCTTCCTTGAGTTGGCCAGGTGCTCCTGCAGGCGGGCGGCGGCCAGGTCGAAGTCGCCCTCGTTGAACGCCACCACGCCGAGGTTGCCCAGGATGACCGTGGCCCGGCGCAGGTCGCCCGACGCCCGGAACCTCGACATGCTCTCGGTGTAGTACGCGGTGGCCTGGGCCTGGTCGCCGGTGTGCAGGGCCAGCCGGCCCAGGCCGCTCAGGCACCGGCCCATCACGTTCGAGGCGCCCGCGCGCCGGGCCAGCTCGAGCGCCTCGGCGTACATGGCCTGGGCGGCCGGGTAGTCGCCGCGGATGTGCGCGGCGGCGCCGAGCTCGCCGAGGCAGCTGGCGGTGCGGGCGTCGTCGCCCAGGCCGCGCCAGATCGCCAGGCTCTCCTGCTGGTAGCTGAGCTGAGCCTGGTGATCGGCCTGGACGTAGGCCAGCTGGCCGGCCCCGTCCAGCGCGATCGCCCGGAGCCGGGGATCGGCGCCGGGCCCGGCCGCGGCCAGCGCCGAGTCCAGCCACCGGCGGCCCAGGCTGGCGTGCCCGCGCACCTGCCAGAACGGCGCGAGCGCCCCGGCCAGGGCCAGCGCCTGCTCGGGCCCGGGCTGGGCCAGGCCCCATTCCAGGCCGGCCCGGATGTTCTCCAGGTCGGCCTCCAGCAGGTCGAGCCAGGCCTCCTGGTCCGGTCCGTCCAGGTCCGCCTGGCCGGCGTAGTCGAGCAGCCAGGCCAGGTGACGCCGGCTCAGCTCGTCCTGCTCCCCCGCCGCCGCGAGCTGCCGGCCGGCGAACTGATGCACCGACTCCAGCATGCCGTAGCGCATGCTGCCCGAGCGCTCCTCGGTGGTCAGCAGCGACCGCTCGACCAGCGCGGTGACGGTCTCGAGCACGGCGTCGGCGGGCAGCCCGGCGCCGGGCAGCACCGCCTCGGCTGCCTCCAGCGTGCATCCCCCGGCGAAGATCGCCAGCCGCCGGAAGCACACCCGCTCGGCGTCGCTGAGCAGGTCGTGGCTCCATTCGATCGCGGCCTGCAGGGTCTGATGGCGCGGCAGCCCGCTGCGGCTGCCGCCGGACAGCAGCCGGAACCGGTCGTCCAGCCGGGCCGCCAGCTGCCGGGCGGTCAGCGCGTTGAGCCGGGCCGCGGCGAGCTCGAGGGCCAGCGGTATGCCGTCAAGCCGGCGGCAGATCTCGCTGACCGCGGCCGCGTTGACCTCGGCCAGCGAGAACCCGGGCCGGGCCAGCCGGGCCCGCTCGCACAGCAGCCGGGCCGACTCGGACTGCGCGACCACGGCCGGGTCCCGCTCGTCCGGCGGCGGCAGCGTCAGCGGGGGCACCGGCCAGGTCGCCTCCCCCGACACGTTCAGCCTGCTCTGGCTGGTGGCCAGGATCCGCAGCGCCGGGCACTGCCGCAGCAGTCCGGTGACCAGGCCCGCCGCTTCGTCCAGCACGTGCTCGCAGTTGTCGACGATCAGCAGCGCCTCGGCCTCGCGCAGGTGCGCGGCGATGGTCTCGGCCAGCGGGTGGCCCGGCTCCTCCCGGACCCCCAGCGCGGATGCCGCGGCCGCGGCGACCAGGTCCGGCCGGGCGACCGGGGCCAGCTCCACCAGCCATACGCCGCCGGGATACCGGCCGGCCGCCAGCTCGCCGGCCTTGAGCGCCAGGCGGGTCTTGCCCGAGCCGCCCGGACCGGTCAGCGTGAGCAGCCGGGACAGCCCGAGCAGGTCCTCGATCGTGGCCAGCTCGGACTCGCGGCCGACGAACGACGTGGTCTCGGCCGGCAGCCAGCCCGGCGCCGCGCGGGACGCCCGCTGCGGCGGCCCGGCGGGGGTCGCGCCGGTAGCGGGCTCGGGGGCCCGGGCCGCGGCGCCGACGCCGGGTCCGGCGCCGGGCGCCGGCTCGGGGGGCCGCCAGTCGAGCCCGGGGTCCTGGCGCAGGATCGCCTCGTGCAGCCGGGCCAGCGCGGGGTTCGGGTCGATGCCCAGCTCGTCCGCCAGCCGGCCGCGCAGGTCGTGGTACGCCCGCAGCGCGTCGGCCTGGCGGGCGCACCGGTACAGGGCCAGCATCCGCTGGCCGCACAGCCGCTCCCGCAGCGGATGCGCGGCCACCAGGCCGTCGAGCTCGCTGGCCAGGGCGGCGTGGCGGCCGCAGGCCAGGTCCGCCTCCACCCGGTCCTCGACCGCGGACAGCCGGGCCTCCTCCAGCCGGATCGCGTCCGCCTGGGCGAAGGCGAAGTCCGCGACGTCGGACAGCGCGGGCCCGCGCCAGAGGGCTAAGGCCTCGCGCAGCCGGGCGGCGGCCGCCTCGGGCCGCCCGGCGGCCATGTCGCGGGCGGCGGCGCCGGCCAGGGCGTCGAACCGGTGCGCGTCGAGCTCGCCGTCGGCCAGCACGATCCGGTAGCCGGGCGGCGAGGTGGCGACGGCGCCGGAGCCGCTGCCCAGGGCGCGGCGCAGCCGGGAGATGTACACCCGCAGCGTGGCCATGTAGTGCGGCGGCGGCTCGCCCGCCCAC
>Ga0335073_10002417_pt1 | contig 25521 bp, 25 predicted proteins | sample Lox_Sample_22_FD_207093 | JGI IMG/M metagenome (GOLD analysis project Ga0335073, IMG submission 207093) | Soil microbial communities from Loxahatchee National Wildlife Refuge, Florida, United States - Lox_Sample_2.2 | ecosystem: Environmental > Terrestrial > Soil > Wetlands | place: USA... | reverse complement strand
TGGTGCTCTCGACCGCCGCGGCAATCCTGCTCGCGCTCGCCTCGACCGAGAACTTCGTGGAGAAATTCGGCGAGTTTCTGGCCGTGCTCCTGTACCTGTTCACGCCCTGGACCGCGGTCAACCTGGTGGATTTTTACTGGGTGCGCAAGGGCCACTACTCGGTGCGCGAGATCTTCAACCCGCACGGGATGTACGGCCGCTGGAACTGGCGGGGCCTCACGGCTTACGGTGTCGGGTTCGTCTCCATGATCCCGTTCTTCAATGTCCCCGGACTGTACGTGGGGCCCGTGGCCAAGGCGCTCGGTGGCGCGGACATCGCCATGCTGGTGGGCTTGCCCGTCTCGACCCTGGTGTATCTGTGGGCGTGCCGTTCGTTCGACCTCGAATCGGACCGCCAGCGTGCCGAGGCCGCGGATCGCGGCCTGGATCCCGGGCCGGCGAACGCTTAGTTCTTGAGCCGGTATCCGGTCTTGAAGATCCAGCCGATGACGGCGAGACAGAACACGAAGAACCCCACGGTCATGCCCAAGCTCACCGCGACGTTCACGTCGGCCGTGCCGAAGAAGCACCAGCGGAAGCCGCTGATGAGATAGACGACGGGATTGAACAGGCTGAAGGCGCGCCAGCCCGGCGGCAGCATCGAGATCGAATAGAAGGCGCCGCCCAGGAAGGTGAGAGGTGTGACCACGAGCGTCGGTATCAGCTGCAGTTGCTCCCAGCCGCGCGCCCACAGGCCCAGGATGAATCCGAACAGACTGAAGTTGACCGCGGTCATGACCAGGAAGCCGGCCATCAGCAGCGGATGCGCGACCTTGATCGAGACGAACAGCGAGGCGGTCGCGAGGATCACCAGTCCGAGAACCACCGACTTGGTCGCGGCCGCGCCCACGTAGGCGAGCACGATCTCCGCATACGAGATGGGAGCCGACAGCAGCTCGTAGATGGTGCCGACGAATTTCGGGAAGAAGATGCCGAATGATGCATTCGCGAGGCTCTCGGTGAAAAGCGCCAGCATGATGAGCCCGGGTACTATGAACGCGCCGTAGGGCACGCCGCCCACCGCCGTCATGCGCGCGCCGATCGCGGCGCCGAACACGACGAAGTAGAGCGAGGTGGTGATGACCGGCGTGATCAGGGTCTGGACCAGCGTGCGCATGGCGCGGGCGATCTCGAAGCGGTAGATGGCCCAGACCCCATGGCGGTTGAACTCGAAGCGCGTCGAGATCGCGGCGCGCGGCGCCGGCCTCGCCGGCGAATGCATGGCGGGCGGCGAGCCGGTCATGCGCGCTCGCTCACCAGACTCACGAAGATGTCCTCCAGCGAGCTCTGATGCGTCTGCAGGTCCTTGATCTCGATCGAGAGCGCGCTCATGCGCTGCAGGAGCGTCGGGACGTCCATGCCGCTCCTGCCGTCGAATGTGCACACCAGATCCAGTCCGTCGGACTTGAGCTCGAGTCCAAAGGCGGTGAGCTCGGCCGGGATCTCGGCCATCGGCGACTTCAAGTGCAAGGTGAGCTGCTTCTTGCCGAACTTGCGCATCAGCGTCTCCTTCTCCTCGACCAGGATGAGCGCGCCCTTGTTGATCACTCCGACCCGGTCGGCCATCTCCTCGGCTTCCTCGATGTAATGGGTGGTCAGGATGATCGTGACGCCACGGTCACGCAGAGCGCGCACCAGGTTCCACATGTCGCGGCGCAATTCCACGTCGACTCCCGCGGTCGGCTCGTCCAGAAACAGGATGTCGGGCTCATGCGACAGCGCCTTCGCGATCATCACCCTGCGCTTCATGCCGCCCGACAGGGTCATGATCCGGCTGTCGCGCTTGTCGGAGAGCGACAGATCGCGCAGCAGGCGGCCGACGAGATCCGGGTTCGGTGCGCGTCCGAACAGGCCGCGGCTGAAACTGACCGTCGCCCAGACGGTCTCGTAGGAGTCCGTGGTGAGCTCCTGGGGCACGAGACCGATTCTTGCGCGCGCCGCGCGATAGTCGCGGACGATGTCGTGACCGCCGGCCACGACCCGTCCGCTGCTCGCGGTCACGATCCCGCAGATGATGTTGATGAGCGTGGTCTTGCCGGCTCCGTTCGGCCCGAGCAGCGCGAAGATCTCTCCCTTGTCGATCTCGAGATCGATGCGCTCGAGGGCACGCACCCCCGAGGCGTACGACTTGGTGACATTCTCGATGGAGACGATCGGCGGAGACATGCGCGCGCGGCTCAGGCGTGCGCGATGCGGGCGAGCAGCGCCTTGGTGAATTCGGCCGTGGTCGCTTTGCCGCCAAGGTCGCCGGTGCGCACCTGATCCTCGTTCAAGGTGTTCTTGACGGCGTTGCGCAAGCGCTGCGCCATCTTGGGAAGCTTGCAGTGATCGAGCATCATGGCGGCGGCGAGCAGCAGCGCGGTCGGGTTGGCGATGCCCTTGCCGGCGATGTCCGGGGCCGAGCCATGCACGGCCTCGAAGATGGCGGCATTCGCGCCGATGTTGGCGCCCGGCGTCATGCCGAGGCCGCCCACCAGCCCCGCAACCAGGTCGGAAAGTATGTCGCCGAACAGATTGGTGGTGACCAGCACGTCGAATTGCCATGGGTTCAGCACCAGCTTCATGGCGCACGCATCGATGATCACCGTGTCGAGCGCGAAGCGCCCCTGGTACTTGCGCTGGTAGAGCTCGAGACCGGTCTCGAGGAAGATCCCTGTCAGCGCCTTCATGATGTTCGCCTTGTGCACGAGCGCGACCTTCTTGCGGCCGGCCGCCACCGCATAGTCGAAGGCGTATTCGAGCAGCCGCCGGCTGCCCTGGCGCGTGTTGACGCCGGTGGCCATCGCGACGGCGTGCGGATCGTCGTCGATCTGGATGTAGTGCTCGTGGCCTATGTACAGGCCTTCGAGGTTCTCGCGTACCACCACCAGGTCGATGTTGTCGAAACGCCCTCCGGGTATCAGCGTGCGCGCGGGCCGCAGGTTGGCGAACAGCTTGAACTCCTCCCGCAGGCGCACGTTGGACGAACGATAGCCGCCGCCCGACGGCGTCTCGAGCGGGCCCTTGAGCGCGAGGCGCGTGCGCTTGATGCTGGCGAGGGTCTCGGGCGGCAGCGGATCGCCGTCGGATTTGATGCCGGCGAGGCCGGCGCTGCGCCGCTCCCACTCAAATGGCGCGCCGAGCGCATCGAGCGCTGCCACCACCGCCTCCATGATCTCGGGCCCGATGCCGTCCCCGGCGATCAACGTGGCGGGAATCGATTGGCTCATCTCGGTTGGCTCTCCCTGATTCGAAGCGGCCGATAGGATACTCGAACTGCACTCGAGCCAGCGTGCGCTAGCTCAGCGTTTTCTCCATCGGCACGAACTCGATGCTCTCACCGCCGCCGAGATCGTAGCGCACCCGCTCCTTGCCGATATAGCCGCGCGCCGCGTAGAGCCTCTCCCCCGGCAAGGTCGCCATGAGCTCGACGCGCGCAAAGCCGCGGGCGCGCGCCTCCCGCTCGCAACGCTCGAGCAACAAGGTGCCTATGCCGCGCCGCGCCTTGCTCGGCTCGACGAAGAACGCACGAATCTTGGCGGCCTGGGTGCGCGGATCGAGCAGCGAGGCGTCGCGCCCCGGCCGGGAGTCCGCGCCGAACAGGGTGCTGCGATAGCTCCAGCCCCCGCAGCCCGCGAGCGCGGCGTCTTCCTCGGCGATGAAGTAGGTCGCATCGTCGAGGAGCTGGGTGTCGACGCCGAACGCACCGCGCAGAGCGCCCTCGACCTGCTCGGCACGATAGTCCGCAGCGCTCAAGCCTCGCGCCGAGCGCGCGATCAGCGCGCGCAGCGCGGGGATGTCGGCGTGGCTCGCCAGGCGCAGCACGATGCTCATGTCCTACTCGGCTCCGGCCGCGGTCGGCGCGCCGTCCTTGCGATACACGACACCGCCCTTCATCACGAAGGTGACATGGCGGAATTGCGCGGGATCTTCCAGCGGACTCGACGCAGTCGCGACCAGATCGGCCGATCTTCCGGGCGCCACCGCGCCGATCTCCCCCGACGCTCCGAGCAGGTCCGCCGCGTTGCGGGTCGCGGCGTACAGCGCCTGGAGCGGCGCCATCCCGTTGTCGATGAGCAGCGAGAACTCGAGCGTATGATCGCCTTCGCCGAGGTCGGTTCCGAATGCGATCTTCACACCGGATTTGATCGCCACCGGCAGATTGCGCTTGGGCAGCAGATCGTTGGCGAGCTCCTTGGCCGCCGAACCCGGGGCCAGCATCTCGGGATGATCGCGGGCCGCGGCATAGTACACCTCGTAGACCGAGAGCGTGGGGACGAGGTAGGTGCCGTGCGCGCGCATCAGCGCAAAGGTTTCGGCGGTCGCGAATGAGCCGTGCTCGACCGAGTCGACGCCCGCGCGCACGGCATTCTCGATCGCGGCCGCCGGATAGATATGCGCGGCGACCTTCATGCCGAGCGCGTGGGCGGTCTCAATTGCGCTGCGCATCTCGTCGTTGGTCATGAGCTGCCGGTGGGGATCGTCGCCGGTCGAGGCGATGCCGCCCGAGGGCATGAGTTTGATCAGATCGGCGCCGCGGCCGCGGTGCTCGCGCACCCTGAGGCGCGCCTCATCCGGCGAATCGACGATGCCCCGATCCCACCCGCCGTGTGTCAGCGCCGGATCCAGGCCATTGCGCGGATCGCCGTGCCCGGCGGTCGGGCCGAGCGGCTCGAGCGACACCCACAGGCGCGGACCGGCAATCTTGCCGGCGGCGATGGCATTGCGCACCGCGACCGTCTCGTCGCCGCCGCCGACGTCGCGCGCCGCCGTGAATCCCTGCTGCAACATCCGGCGCACGAACTGCGCGGCGTCGAGCGCCCGATCGATGTCCGAGTGCGTGAGCCAGTACTCGGTCACGTTGACCCGGCTCGGCAGCATGCCGGAGATGTGCACGTGACAATCGATGAAGCCCGGCATCACCGTGGCGTTGCCGAGATCGACGATCTCGGCGCCGGGCGGGTCGACCCATCCTGCCTGCACGCTCTCGATCTTGTGGTCGCGCACCAGGATGGAGACCTGGTGGCGCGGGGCATCACCCAGGCCGTCGAGCAAGGTTCCTGCGTGGATCACCAGGTCGCGAGCCGTGGCGCTCGAGGACAGCGCGGCACCCGCGAATATCAGGGCGCCGAGCAGCGGGCTTGCATTCATGTCGATCTCTCCACATTCACGTATCAACCATCCAATGACATCTCGCAGGCCGGCGTGCCATGCTCGCAGGCTCACGCGCCCCGCTGCGCAGAGCGGATCATGGCGAAGGCCGCGTACGCGACCACCCCGACGACCAGCCAGCGCAGCGCGGTCAGCGGCAGCGACTTGACCACGAAAGCGGCGGTGAGCACCCCTGGAATCCCGCCCAGCGTCAGGCCGAGCGAGGGACCGAAGGCGAATGCGCCGGTTTGAAAGAAGCGCAGGCTCGCGACCGGCTGCAGCAGCGCGCAAGCGCCCATCATGATCGGGAAGCTGGCGATCGGATGCATGCCGAGCAGCGCGAGCATGATCATGCACGGCGCGTACAGGCCGATGCCGGCGCTCATGAGCGCGCCGAGCACGAAATTGAGCGCGACGGCCAGCGTGAATCTCCATCCGCCGAGCTGCATGGCGACGCCGCCCCCGGGCAGCAGCCCGAGATTGACGGCGACGAAGATGCATCCCGCGGTGAGCAGCGCGCTTCCCATCACCATTTGAATCGCGCGGCGCGAGAGGCCGGCGACGATGCCGGCGCCGAGCCACGCGCCCGCCGTCGCGCTCGCGATCATGGCGGCGAGCAGCACCGGATCGATGATCACCGCGCCGACGAACACCAGCGCCTCGAGCATGACGGGCAAGGCATGGCCGACGTTGAGAGTTCCCGGAATCAGCTCGTCGGGAACCATGCGCCGCAGCTTGAAGATCGCGGTGCTGGGAGCGAACGAGCCGATCCCCAGCGCATCGAAAAAATCGGTGACCAGGCCGATCACGATCTCCTCGGGCGCCGGCGCGCGCCGGTCCTCGCGCCGCGGCGCGGCGCGCAGGGCCGTGGCGATGAATGCGATCGCGGCGAGGCCCAGGGCGACGAAGAAGTAGATCTGCGCGCGATTCATCGCGGATGGCTATGCTCCCGGGCGCCAGTTTACCTGCAAGAGGCCCGCCATCCAGTGTGCCGCGTCGGCCCGGAGAGTATTCAGCCTGCCGCGCTTGACGTAGACTTCGAGGTTGCGGAGCGCGCGGCCCCAGGGGCCGACGTATAAAGCCACGGGAGGAGGGGAATAATTGGGAGTCCGGGCACTAGCCATGTGCGCCGCCGCGGCGTCGCTTTTCGCCGTCTGCCGTGCCGCGCCCGGCGGAGCGCAAGGAGCCGCCGTGGCGCAAGGACCCGCCGATCTGGTGCTGAGCGGCGCGCGCATCTACACCGCCGACCCGGCGCACTCCATGGCCGAGGCGCTCGCCGTGCAAGGCGGAAAAATCGTGTTTGTCGGCAGCGCGGCGGCGGCATCGGCCTGGGTGGGGGCGCGCACGACGGTCGAGCGCCTGGACGGCAAGCTGGTTCTGCCGGGACTCATCGATTCGCACATTCACCCGCTCGACATCGTCGACCTCGACGTCTGCAATCTGGACAGCCGCCCGCAGAGGACGCTGCGCGACCTGTCGCAGTTCGTGCATGCCTGCGCGGTGAAATATCGCCTGCCGAAGGGCAAGTGGCTCAAGGTGTACCAGTGGAACTACACGAGCGGCAATCAGCCGGATGCCGAGCTCCCGACCTTGCGCGCAGCGCTCGACCGGGCGACCCGCGAGAATCCGGTGGAGCTGTTCGGCAACGACGGCCATCATGGCGCCTTCAACAGCGTCGCGCTCGCCCTGGCCAAGAACCGCTCCGGCGTCCAGGTCGGTTTCTCCAAGGCGACCATTGCCGCGGACTTCGCCGCCTGGCGCAAGCTCATCGGAGTCGATGACAAGGGAGAGCCGAACGGCGCGGTGAACGAGGATGCCCGCTATGCGATGGAGCGCAACTCCATCGTGTATGCGCATCTCGACGAGGTGTCCAGGATGCCGGAGCGGGTCACGCAGCGTCTCAACAGCGTGGGGATCACCGGCATGCTCGATGCGATGGCGGCGCCCGAGGGGCTCGCAGTCTACGATGCGCTGATCGAGCGGCATCTCTTGACCGTGCGCACCAACCTCGCGCAGTTCTACGATCCGGAGGAGTTTCGGCGCGCCGACGGAAAGATCGACTACGACACGATGGTGGCCAGGGCGAAGGCGATCCGCGACAAGTATGCGGGCAATGCGCTGCTCAAGGCCGATACCGTGAAATTGTTCGCCGACGGCGTTCTCGAGGGCAATCCCTTCGCGGTGCCGCCGACGCTTCCCGACAGCCCGAGCCTCAAGCCGTACCTGCAGCCGATCTTCGGTCGCGATGCCGCCGGCCGCGCCACCGTCACGGGATACGTCGACACGGGCTCGGCGCTGTGCGCGCAGGTGCGGGCCGATCCGGCCAAGTACCAGGCCGACGAGGCGATCGCGGAATTTCAGCAGGCGCATGGCTACCATCCCGGGCAGTGCGCGATCGGCAGCGGCCAGCTGCAGCACGATCGTGCCGTGATCCTGGAGTTCGCGCGGCGTTTCCACCTGGCGGGGTTCAACCTGCACATCCACGCCATCGGCGATGCCGCCGTGCGCGCCGCCATCGATGCCATCGAGGGCGCGCGCGCGGCGGACGGCGTCGACACGACGCGCGACGGCATCGCGCACTTTCAGCTGGCACATCCGGATGACGTCGCCAGGGCCGGCCGCGATCATCTCTATATCGCCTACACCTATTCGTGGGCGGACGCCGACCCCGAATACGACATCACCGTGATCCCGTTCATCCAGCCGGTCCGCGGCAACTCCCATGCCGCGCTGCATGCAGCGTCAAGCTACTATGAGTCGAACGCCTATCCTTTCAGAACCAGCAAGGCGGCGGGGGCCATCCTGGTGGCAGGGTCCGACGCGCCGGTCGATACGCCGGATCCGCGCCCGTTCGTCAACATGACGCGCGCCGTCACACGCCGCATCGCCGGCCAGCAGCCTCTCAATCCCGCGCAGGCCATCTCGATCCGCGATGTGATCGAGGCCTACACCTCGAACGGCGCGCGCTTTCTCGGGCGCCAGGATGAGGCGGGATCTCTGCAGGTCGGCAAGTCGGCCGACTTCATCGTGCTCAATCAGGATATCCTTCGGTTGGCGGACGAAGGACATCCGGACGACATCCGCAACACCGACGTTCTCGAGACCTGGTTCATGGGCCGCAAGGTCTACCAGAGCGACGGCCGCAACTCGAATGCGCAGAGAGGCACAACGAAATGATGATCACTCCAGCGAGAGCCACGCCCCTGTTCCTTTGCATCGCGGCGCTCGGCGCGCGCGCCGCGGACTTCCCCACGCCGCTGCCGCCCGATCCGACCATGAAAGTCGAGAAGCTGCCGGCCAAGTATCCGAGCGGATGGGCGTTCTTGAACTATGCGGGGGACCGCATCGAGCTGCGCAACGTGGGCGCGGACAGCCGCGAGGTCAAGGCACAGCTACAGGCCCATGATTCGGCGACCCTCCTGGTGAGCGAGAAGCGGCCGGAAATCTATGTCGCCGACACCGTGTGGGCGCGCGGCGTGCGCGGCACGCGCACCGATTTCATCACCATATACGACTCGCAGACCATGAACGTCACGGGTGAGATCGTGCTTCCCGGCGCCAAGCGCGCGCTGATCACCGCGATGGAGGGATTGCTCGCCTTCACCGACGATCAGCGCCTGGCGCTGGTATTCAATTTCACGCCGGCCGCGTCGGTCGCGGTGGTCGATCTCATCAAGCGTCAGCCGCTCGGTGAGATCGACATCCCGGGTTGCTCGCTGGTGTATCCGTCCGGAGCGCGCGGCTTCTCCACGCTGTGCTCCAGCGGCACGCTGCTCACCGTGCGCCTCGATGCCAACGGCGCGGTCGCCGGCAAGAGCGAATCGAAGCCGTTCAACCTGCTCGATGCGGACCCGCTGTTCACCGGCAGCGCGTCCTTGAACGGCGTGCGCTATTTTCCGAGCTTGCACGGCCGCATCCAGCCGATCGACATGAAGTCCGACGAGGTGAAGATCCTGCCCGACTGGCCGCTGGTAAATGCCGCGGAGAAGGCTGCCAACTGGCGGCCGAGCGGCTGGCAGCTCATCGCGAGCGACGACAAGAGCCTGCTCTACGTGCTCATGCAGCCGGATGCGGGCGAAGGCACGCACAAGGATCCCGCGACCGAGGTGTGGGTCTTCAATCCGGCGACCAAAGCACGCGTCAAGCGGCTGAGACTGGTGCGACCGGGGTCCTCCATCGCGCTCACGCATGGACCGGAGGCGCTGATGCTGGTGCAGGCCGGGGAGCGGCTCGACGTGTACGACAGGGAGAGCGGCATGCTGATGCGCAGCCTCGATTTGCCGGGATTCCATACCCGCATGCAGATGGAGACCTGGCACTGATGCCGCCGGCCGGCTCGGCTCCGGAGGTGCTGCGGCTCTTGTCGGCGCAGACTGCGGCCTTCCTGGCCCTGCTGCTCGCCGCCTCCGCGGCACACAAGCTGGCGAGGTTCGAGCGGGCCCGCCTCGCCGCGCACGAGTTTGCCGGCCTTCCGCTCGGCGCTGCCGCGCCGGCCGCCGCGGCGATTGCACTGCTCGAGACGCTCGCCGCAGCCTTGTTGATCGCCCCGGCCCAGCGAGCGACGGGCGGGTGGCTGGCGGCGGCCATCTTCGGCGGCTACCTCGCGCTGATCGCGCGCGCCATCGTCGAGCAGCGCGAGGTCGACTGCGGATGCAGCTTCGGCGCCGCGCGCCGCCTGCTCGGGCCCTTCGAGGCGCTGCGCAACTGCGTGCTGGTCGTGCTCGCCATGCTCGCCGCCCTGGCGTCGGCCGCGGTTGCCGCGCCGATTTCGCTGTCGCAGGCGCTCGCCGCCGTGGCACTCCTGGCGCTCTACGCCGCGCTCGATCAGGTGATGGGAATCAGGCCGATGCGCAAGGGCGCGGTGTCATGAGTTTCGTGATCGCCTCGCAGATTGCGCTCTGGGCGGCGATCCTGGTCCTCGCCGTGGTGTGCATAGCGCTCGCGCGGCAGATCGGCGTGCTTCACCAACGTCTTGCGCCGGCCGGGGCGCTCGCACTCAAGCAGCCGATGACCCTGGGCGAGGCCACGCCCGAGATGACGCTGGCCACGCTCGATGGAAGCAGCGTGAAGATCGGCGGCGAGCGCGGCGGACGCAGCCAGCTCGTGCTGTTCGTGTCGCCGGACTGCGCGGTCTGCGAGGCGCTCTTGCCTGCCGTGCGCTCGGCTCAGGGCGCGGAACGCGGCTGGCTCGACATCGTGCTGGCGAGCGATGGGGCGCCCGCGCAGCATGCGCAGTTCGTCAAGGACAAGGGGCTGGGCCGCTTTCCCTACGTTCTGTCCGAGCATCTGGGCCGCAGCTTCGGCGTGTCGAAGCTGCCCTATGCGGTGCTGATCGACGAGGCAGGCAAGCTGTCCGCCACCGGTCTCGTCAACACGCGCGAGCATCTGGAGAGCCTGTTCGTCGCCAAGGAGCGGCGCGTCGCTAGCATTCAAGAGTTCCTAAGGTCCGGTGTCGAGAGGCGTGCCTCTTCGGGAGAATAAGTGTGGCTCAATTCGATCGATTGACGGAAAAGGTGCTGCGGGGCTTCGCGAGCCGCACCTCCAGGCGCAGCGTGTTCACACTCCTCGGCGGCATGCTGGCCGGCGCCACGGCGCTTCCTCTGTTGCCGGTCGCGAAGGGAGCCGAGGGGCCGCCGGCCAACCCCAATGATCCGAACTCCGGTCAGCCGGCGCCGCAGCTGTCGGGAAATCCGCAGGACCCGGGCGATCGCACCAAGTGCGACTACTGGCGCTATTGCGCGATCGACGGGTCGCTCTGCTCGTGCTACGGGGGTACGGTCACGAGCTGCCCGCCGGGCACCGAGATGTCGCCCATCACCTGGATCGGCACGTGCCGCAATCCGGCCGACCAGCGCAACTACATCATCTCCTACAACGATTGCTGCGGCGGCGTGGCATGGGGCCGGTGCGCCTGTCAGAACAACAACGGCGACCGCCCGGTGGTGCGGCCGCAGACCAACAACGAGGTCACCTGGTGCTTCGGCACCAAGAGCCAGTCCTATACCTGCACCGTGGCTTTGATCCTGGGTGTGGCCCTCGATCAGAAGAAGGGCGCGGGTGATCAAGCGAAGTAAAGTGCTGCTTGCGGGGGTGTTGCTCGCGGGTGCGGGGAGCGTCGCGGCCGCGCAGGCGCCGACCGCCCCCGACTCCGGCGTGCCTCCTCCGGGAGTCGAGAACGCGCGCCGAGCTTGGCAGAACTGGACGCTCAACTGCCAGGGCTGCCATCGGCCGGACGGAACGGGCTCGGAAGGGACCGCGCCGAGCCTCGCGGGAACCGTGGCCAAGTTCCTGTGGGCACCGGGCGGGCGCGAGTATCTCATGCGCGTTCCCGGCGTCGCCACCTCCGGGCTCTCGAGCGAGGAGCTGGCCGAGGTCGTGAACTGGATGCTTTGGCGCTTCGACAAGGAGCACTTGCCGCGCAATTTCCAACCGTTCACGACGGTCGAGATTGCGCGCTGGCGCACGCAACCGCTGCGTCTCGAAGCCTCGCAAATGCGCGCCGACCTGCTCGCGAAGGCCGAGGCATCGGGTCCACCGTGAGCCGGCCCGCCGACGAGGTGCTCATCACCACCTGTCCGCGGGACTGCTACGACTCGTGCGGGATGCGGGTGCTGAAGCGCGACGGCGCGGTCGTGGCGGTGCGCGGCGATCCGCAGCATCCGGTGAGCCGCGGCACGCTGTGCGGTAAATGCTCGACGGCCTACAACCGCGAGTGGCGCGATCCCGCGCGGCGGCTCACGCAGCCGCTGCGCCGCGTCGCGCCCAAGGCCGCGGCATCCGGCGCCATGCCGCCGTTCGAGCCGGTGAGCTGGGAGCAGGCAATCGGCGATATCGCCGCACGGCTCGATGCCATCGTGAGCACCCATGGGCCGCAGGCGATCCTGAACGCGCACTACACCGGCACCATCTCGCTGCTTGCCGGAATCGCGCCGATGCGCTTCTTCAACCGTCTCGGCGCGACGGAAGTGACGCCCGACACCATCTGCAACATGGCCGGCCACGTGGCGCTGCGCTATCTGTACGGCACCTCGCTCGATGGTTTCGACCCGCGCACCGCCGCGCACGCCGCCTGCATCCTGGTCTGGGGCGCGAACCCCCATGCATCCGCTCCGCATGCCCATGAGCACTGGTTGCCCGAGGCGCCGGGCAAGGTCATCGTCGTCGATCCGGTGCGTACGCCGACCGCGGCGCAGGCCGACCTTCACTTGCAGCCGTTTCCCGGCAGCGATGCGGCGCTGGCGTTCGCGCTGCTTCACGTGATGCAGCGCGATGGGCTGATCGACGAGGCATTCGTCGCTGCCCACGTCAAGGGGTGGGAGGAGCTCGCGCCGCGCGTGGCGGCGCTGGATCTCGCCGCGCTCGGCGCCGCGACCGGCGTGCCGCGGGCGAGCATCGAGCGGGCGGCGCACTGGTACGCGCCGGGACCCTCGCTCTTGTGGCTGGGCCAGGGCCTGCAGCGGCAGATCAGCGGCGGCAACGTCATGCGCGCCTGCGCCATGTTGCCCGCCCTCAGCGGCAATCTATGCAAGCCCGGCGCGGGACTTCTGTACTTGAACGGCAATCTCGCGCAACGCCATCTCGATGAGGCCTACTTGAGCGGCGCGCGCCTGGCGAGCGCGCCCCTGCCTGCCGTGAGTCACATGGACTTTGCGAATGTGCTCGAGGATCCGCGCCGTGCGCGCGCGCTGTTCGTGTGGAACATGAATCCGCTGGCTTCCTGCCCGCAACAGGCGCGGCTGCGCCGTGCACTCGAGCGCGAGGATCTGTTCACGGTGGCGCTCGAGCTGTTCCCGACCGATACCACGGAGCTCGCCGATTACGTGCTGCCCGCGGCGAGTTTTCTGGAATTCGACGATCTCATCGCGCCCTATTTCAATCTCGCGCTGAGCGCGCAGGTGCGGGCGATGGCGCCGCTCGGCGCCGCGCTCCCCAATCTCGAGATCTTCCGGCGCCTGGGACGCGCCATGGGGTTCGCGGAGCGTGAATTCCTCGAGAGCGACCGCGAGATCCTGGATCGGCTGCTCGAGCGCAGCGGACTCGACGAGACCTTCGACTCGCTCAAGCAGAAGGGCACGATATTCGTACCGCCCGAGCCCTGCGTGCAGTTCGCCGACCGGTCGTTCGCGACGCCGAGCGGGCGCATCGAGATCGCGAGCGATGCCGCGCAGGCCGACGGACAGCCGCGCCTTCCGCAGTGTCGCAGCGATCCGCGTCCCGCGGGCGGACGCCTGCGGCTGCTGTCGCCGGCGGATGCCTGGCTCCTCAACACGAGCTTCGGCAACGTGGGCAAGATCAAGACTCGGCTCGGCACGGCGAGCATCGCGCTCAATCCGGCGGATGGCGCGGAACGAGGTTTGCATGAGGGCGAGACGGCGCGGATCGTGAACGCCTGTGGAAGTCTCGATCTCAAGGTCACGATGTGGGACGGCCTGCCGCGCGGCGTCGCGCTGGTGCACAAGGGCCGCTGGCTCGGCTCCGAGCCCGGGCATGCCAACGTCAACGTCCTGAATCCGGGCGTGAAGAGCGATATGGGAGAAAGCACCGCGGTTCACAGCGTCGAAGTCACGGTCGCGCGAGCCGCCTCTTGAGCGCCACGGACGCATGAGCGTCGAGACCGCCGAATCCGCCGCGCTCAAGCGCTCCCTGGGGTACTGGGATCTGGTGCTGTACGGCCTCGCCTACATCGCCCCGTTCGCCCCCTTGAACACGCTCGGCTTCGTGTGGAACGAGTCGGGCGGACTCATCGTGCTCGCCTACGCGCTCGGCGGAGTCTGCATGTACTTCACCGCGCAGAGCTACGCGACCATGACCTACGTGCTGCCCACCGCGGGCTCGGTGTATGGCTTCGCGCGCGCGAGTCTCGGCGCCTTCGCCGGCTTCATGGCCGGCTGGATGATCCTGCTCGATTACCTCTTGATACCCGCCTTCGTCTACGTGCTGATCGCCGTCGCGCTCGAGACCTTGCTGCCCGGAGTCGACCGCGCCGTGTGGATCATCCTGCTCGGCGCCGCCACCACCGGCGTCAACTGGTTCGGCATCACCTTCACCTCGCGCGCCAATTTCATCGCGGTGGCCGGACAGGTGATCGTGCTGCTCCTGTTCATGGCGTTCGGGGTGGCCGCGCTGCATGCCGGCAAGGGCACCGGGGGATTGACCTCGAAGCCCTTGTTCGACGCCGCGACCTTCGATGCGGGCAGGATCTTCAGCGCGACCTCGATCTGCGTGATGTCGTTCCTCGGGTTCGATGCGGTCTCGACCCTGGCCGAGGAGGTGCGCGGCGGCGACCGCCGCGTGGTCGGACGGGCCATCATCGCGGTGCTGGTGCTGTCCGCCGTGTTCTTCGTGATACTCACCTGGATTCTCGGCAACCTGCTGCCCGGAATCGCCATCAAGGACCCGGCCGCGGCCACCTACGAGCTCGCGGCCTGGGCGATCGCACCGTGGATGGCGGCGCTGCTCGCCTGGACCAACGCCATCGTGGTGGGGCTGTCGAATGCGCTGCCGATGCAGGTGGGCGTGGCGCGGGTGGTGTTCGCGATGGGACGGGACCGGCAGCTGCCGCGAGCCTTTGCGCGCTTGCACGCGCGCTACAACACTCCTTACGTCGGCATGCTGGTGACCAGCGCGATCTCGCTCGCGGTCGCGATTTTCATGAAGAACCGCATGGACGATCTGGCCTCGATCGTGAACTTCGGCGCGCTCAGCGGCTTTCTGCTGCTGCACATCTCGGTGTTGCGCCGCTTCGCCTTCGACGGCGGCTCGCGCCGTATCGTGGCTCACTGGCTCGTGCCGATCTGCGGTATCGCGGTCGTGCTGGCGGTGTTCTCGGGCATGAGCGGCGCGGCCATGAAGGTCGGCATCGGCTGGCTCATCGCCGGACTCGCCTACGGGCTGGTGCTCAAGGCCAAGCACCGCCAGGAATTGCATGCCCCGCTCTGAGACCGACCAAGTAGGATTAGTCCCACAGGCTCGTGGGTCGGCCGGTAACTGACGGCCCGCAGGGCCGCGAACCACAATAGCCGCGAAGGGAGGGCGCTGGGCGTGCGCGCTGCCAACGGGCCCGCGCCGTGACCGTGCTCGACGGGCCACATAATATTGCCGCGCGGCATCTCCGCCGCGTCCAAGGCTGGGACGACATATGGCAGGAAATCATCCGCTAGCGGCGATTCTGCAGAAGCGCCGCGATCAAATTCAATCGCAGTGGGTAGAGCAGCTCGCGACCGCCCCCTCATCGCGGTCCGGCCGGCTGGCGCACGAGGAGCTGCGCCGCCAAGCGGGCGAGTTCTTGCGCGCGTTCAACGAGGCCATCCAAAGGGGCCGCGCGGACGCGATCGACGGTCCGGAGTGGAGCGAGGTGCGCGCCTTGCTCGATGAGCTCTCGCATCAGCGAGTGCTCGCCGGATTCGCCTCGGACGAGACTGCGACTTTCATCTTCTCGCTGAAGAGGCCCTTGTTCGAGGCGCTCAAGCAGGAATCGGTGAGCGACCCGCAGCCGTTCGCCGACAACTTGTGGGCCGTCAACGTGCTGCTCGACCAGCTCGGATTGCATACGGTGAAGGCCTTCCAGCGCACGCGCGAGGAGGTGATCAACCGCCAGCAGGAGGAGCTGCTCGAGCTCTCGACCCCCGTGGTGAAGCTATGGGACGGTATCCTGGCGCTGCCGATGATCGGCACGCTCGACTCCGCTCGCACACAGATCGTGATGGAGTCGCTGCTGCAGAAGATCGTCGACACCGAGTCGCAGATCGCGATTCTCGACATTACCGGGGTTCCCACGGTGGATACGCTGGTTGCACAGCACCTGCTCAAGACCGTGACCGCCCTGCGCCTCATGGGGGCGGAGTGCATCATCAGCGGTATCCGGCCGCAGATCGCTCAGACCATCGTGCATCTCGGGGTCGACCTTCAGGACGTGACCACCAAGGCCAATCTGGCCGACGCTCTGGCGCTCGCCTTGAAGCGCATCGGCGCCACGGTGAGCAGACATTAGCCATGTGTGCGAGCGCCGTGAGCGAAGCATAGCCCATGGCAGGCATCCCGATATTGCGGATGGGCGAGTTTCTGCTGGTGACGCTGCAGGTGGACATGCACGACCAGCTGGCGCTGCGTCTGCAAGACGATCTCACCAATGCGATCCAGTCACGGAGCGCGAAGGGCGTGCTCATCGACATTTCGGCGCTCGAGATGGTGGATTCCTTCATGGGCCGCATGATCGGCGACATCTCCAGCATGGCGCGCATTCTCGATGCCCGCACCGTGCTCGTGGGCATGCAGCCGGCCGTGGCGATCACGCTGGTGGAGCTCGGCCTGTCGTTGCCGGGGGTGGCTACCGCGCTCAACGTCGAGCGGGGTATGGAGCTTCTGCGGCGCTCGCTCGATTCGCAGCCGTGATCAGCGCATCCGGCAGCGGGGAGATGCCCCTCAGAAGCGAACATGACATCGTACTCGGCCGTCAGACCGTGCGGCGACTTGCACAGCAGCAAGGCTTCTCGCTGGTCGACCAGACCAAGCTGGTGACGGCGGCAAGCGAGCTGGCCCGCAACGCGCTCGTCTACGGCGGCGGAGGTGATCTGAAATGGGAACTCTTGGTGGACGGTGCGCGACGCGGCGTGCGCCTGGTATTTCAGGATTCCGGCCCCGGCATCGCCGATATCGAGCAAGCGCTCACCGATGGCTGGAGCTCGGGTCACGGCCTCGGGTTGGGTCTCAGCGGCGCGCGGCGCCTGGTGAACGATTTCGAGCTGCAGTCGACGCCGGGCGTCGGTACGCGGGTGACGATCACCCGCTGGAAATGAGCGGCCGGATCGTCGCGGGCGCGACGCCGGTCCGCGTCGGCATCGCTGCGGCGAGCGACGTGGGCGAGTGCCGGCGCACGGCGCGGCGGCTCGCCGAGGGCTACATGTTCGACGCGGATGAGGTGGGCAAGATCTGCATCGTCGCCACGGAGCTGGCGACCAATGTCCTGCGCCACGGCGGAGGCGGAGAGGTGCTGGTGCAGATGCTGGACGACGGCGCGAATCCGCAGCTCGAGATGCTGGCCATCGACCGCGGCCGCGGGATGCGCGACGTCGCGCTGTGCCTGCGCGACGGCTATTCGACCGGCGGCACGCTGGGTACCGGACTCGGTGCGGTGGCGCGGCTCTCGAGCCTGTTCGATGTGTTCTCGGTTCCCGAGCGCGGCACCGTGGTTCTGTCGCGCATCTCGCGCGGCGGGACGCGCGCCTCGAGCGCCGCCGGCGAGCGCGTGGAATTCGGCGCCGTGTGCGTCACGCTCGCGGGCGAGATAGAGTGCGGCGACACCTGGCGCATCGCCGATGCCGGCGATCGATGCGCGCTATTGGTCGCCGACGGCCTGGGTCACGGCGCACTCGCCGCGACCGCGGCGCGAGATAGCGCGCTGACCTTCGCGGCACGGCCCTTCGATGCGCCGGCGGAGCTGCTCGCTGCGATGCATGAGAGACTGCTCGGAAAGCGCGGCGCGGTCGCGGCCTGCGCCCAACTGCACCTCGAGGAGGCGCGCGTCGACTATGCGGGTGTCGGCAACATCCACGGTTCGATCGTCGGGCGCGAGAGCTCGCGCGGGCTGGTTTCCCACCACGGCACGCTCGGTTTCACTTGGGCGCGGCCTCGACAATTCGCCTATGACTGGCCGGCCGGGGACCTTCTGATCATGCATTCCGACGGGCTTTCCTCACGCTGGAATCTCGCGCACCTGCGGGGTTTGCATGCCCTGCACCCCGCGCTCATTGCGGCGGTTCTGTACCGCGATCTGGGACGAGCGCGCGACGATGCTACGGTCGTGGTCGTGCGGCGCCGAGCATGAGCCACGCGCTCGAGACGCTGCAAGCGGAGATCGCCCGTCAGCGGCTCGAGATCCGCGAGCTCGAGAGCGAGCTCGCGGAGACCAACAAGGGCGTGCTCGCCCTGTATGCCGAGCTCGATCAGAACGCCTTGCAGCTGCGCGAGGCCGCCGATCTCAAGAGCCGCTTCCTGTCCTACATGAGCCACGAATTTCGCACACCGCTCGCCTCCATCACCAGCGTGACCGATATCCTGATCGCCCGCATGGACGGTCCCTTGACCTCCGAGCAGGAGCGCCAGCTCAAGTTCGTGCAGGGCAGTGTGCGCGAGCTGAGCGAGATGGTGGACGATCTCCTGGACCTTGCCAAGGTGGAAGCCGGCCGTATCTCGATCTCGCCGGAGTGGTTCGACATGGTCGACCTGTTCGCCGCCCTGCGCGGCATGTTCCGGCCGATCGTGGGCGCGAGTGCCGTGTCGCTGATCTTCGAGGAGCCGCAGCAGATTCCGCCCATTTATACCGACGACAAGAAGCTCGCGCAGATTCTGCGCAATTTCATATCGAATGCCTTGAAGTTCACCATCGAGGGTGAGGTGCGGGTGAGCGCAAGCATGAGCGACAATGCCATGATCGAGTTCGCCGTGACCGACACCGGCATCGGCATCGCGGCGGATCAGATCCCGGCGCTGTTCTCCGACTTCGTGCAGGTCGACACGCGCATCCAAAAGCGCCTGCGCGGCTCCGGCCTGGGCCTCTCGCTTGCCAAGAAGTTCGCCGAGCTGCTGCGCGGCAAGGTGGCCGTCGAAAGCGAGCTCGGCAGGGGCTCGCGGTTCTCGGTCCTCATTCCGGCCCGCTACTCTCTCGATGCGGAGCAGCCATGATCGATCAGCGCGAAATCACCGGGAAGCAGGGACGCATCCTTGCGGTGGACGACAATCCCGCGGCTCTCTACGCCACGGCACGCGTGCTGCGCGCGGCGGGTTATCAAGTGATCGAGGCCACCACCGGCGGCGCCGCGCTCGAGGCGGCGCCCGGGGTGGATCTCGTCGTCCTCGACGTCAATCTGCCGGACATCGACGGCTTCGAGGTCTGCCGGCGCCTGCGAGCCAATGCGCAGACCGCGCAGGTGCCCGTGCTGCATCTGTCGGCGACATTCACCAACGCGGCCGACTACGCGCTCGGCTTCGAGGCCGGCGCCGACAGCTATCTCACCCGCCCGGTCGAGCCGCCGGTACTGATCGCGACCGTGCGCACACTCCTGTTCGCGCGGCATGCCGACCTGGTGCGGCGCGGGCTCGACGCGCGACTGCGCACCATGTTCAATCTCGCGCCGGTCGCGATCGCGATCCTCGACGACAAGCTCAAGATACTCTCGGTCAATCCCGCCTATTGCGATCTCGCGGGCTGTAGCGCCGAGGAGCTCGTCGGGCAGCCTTTCGACCCGGGCCCGCTGCCGGGTCTGCAGAGCGAAGCGGAGCGCGCCGCCGGACGCGTCGAGTTCCGGCGCAAGGACGCAAGCCTGGTCGATGTCGACTGGCAGATCGCCAAGGAAAGCATCTCGGGGGTGCGCATCCTCGTGGCCACGGACGTGAGCCGGCAGATGCAGGCCGAGCGCGACCGCGAGCGGCTGCTGGAGAGCGAGCGCGCCGCCCGCGCGGAGGCCGAGCGCAGCAACCGTTTGAAGGAGGAGTTCCTGGCCACTCTGTCGCACGAGCTGCGCAACCCCCTGAACGCAATCCTGGGCTGGGCCACCGTGTTGACGCGGCGGCCGGGTTTGCCCGAGCCCGTGGTGCAGGGTTTGCAGGCCATCGAGCGCAACTCCAGAATCCAGGCGCGCATGATCTCCGACCTGCTCGACTACGCCGGCATCAGCTTCGGCAAGATCCGCCTGGTCACCGAGACGACCGATCCTTACCCGGTGGTGCGCGCCGCGCTCGAGGCGGTGAGCGAGCAGGCGCGCGCCGCCCAGGTGACGCTGCATACCTCCTTCGGCGATGACGCGGTTCGCATCGAGGCAGATCCGGCGCGCTTGCAGCAAGTGGTGTGGAACCTGCTCACCAACGCGATCAAGTTCTCAGCGAGGGGCGGCACGGTCGAGGTGAGCGCGGCGCGCAGCGGCGAGTCGTTCAAGCTCGTGGTGCGCGACCACGGCAAGGGCATCGAGCCGGAGTTCCTGCCGCATATCTTCGAGCGCTTCAGCCAGCAGGATGCCACCACCACGCGCAGTCACGGCGGTCTCGGGCTCGGCATGGCGATCGTCAAGCAGCTGACCGACCTGCACGCCGGCAAGGTGCGTGCGCAGAGCGCCGGCAAGGGACAGGGAGCCACGTTCACCGTGGAGATCCCGTTGAGCAGCAACCAGGCCGAGTCGAGCTTGAGCGCCAGCCAGACGCTGCGCGCCATGGACTTCACACGCGTGGTCGCGCTCGTGGTCGAGGACGACGACGACACGCGCGAGCTGACCCGCCGTATATTGACCGACGTCGGGGCGAAGGTGGTCGAAGCCTCGAGCGCCGACGCGGCCGTGGCCTGCATCGAGTCGTGCAAGCCCAACATACTCATCAGCGACATCGGAATGGCGCGCGAGGACGGCTATCAGCTGCTCAAGCGCTTGCGCGATTCCGGCTACGGACCCGATCTGCTTCCGGCGATCGCCCTGACCGCGTTCGCGCGCGACGAGGACCGCAGCGCGGCGTTGGCCGCGGGCTTTCAGGATCATCTGGTCAAACCGCTCGATCCGCAAACGCTGGTGCTGCGGGTCGCCTCGCTCTACCGGCCGCCCGTGGAGCGAGCGGCGGCGCGCGGTGCATGAGCCGCGAGCATCAGCGCGGGATGTTCTGAACCAGCGCTGCGGCGGCCTCGATCACTTCGGCCTGGTGGGGTCTGAGATCCTGGCCGCCCATTTGCATGAGTTCCTCGAGATAGGGGTCGACGACTTCGGTCCGGATGCCCGCGAGCTCCTCGACGACGGCCAGGCCGCAGAAAGGCACATAGGCAGTCGAGTAGCCGCCCTCGTGGGTGGCGAAGAGCTTGCCGCGGCATAGATCGCCTGCCGCCGCCACCATCCGTGCGGCCATGCCACGAAAAGTCTCGCTCGTGCATTGCATGCGGCCCAAGGGGTCCATTGCGCTGGCATCGAGACCGGATGCAACGACGATGAGCTCGGGATGGAACCGATGCAGCGCGGGCAGGATCGCGCGATCGAAGGCGGCGAGGTAGGCGCCGTGACCGGAGCCCGGCGGGAGCGGAATATTGAGATTGGTGCCCGCCGCGCGGCCGCGGCCGGTCACGCTCATGTCGCCCTGATCGATGGGATAGCAGCGCTCCTGATGAATCGAGATGGTGAGCACCGAGGGATCGTCGATGAATGCGCCTTCGGTGCCGTTCCCGTGGTGTACGTCCCAGTCCACGACCGCGACCCGGCCGACGTGATGCGCGCGCTGTGCGTGTCGGACGGCCAGTACGAGGTTGCCGAACACGCAATAACCGCGTCCCGCCGAGGCCTCCGCATGGTGCCCCGGCGGCCGTACCAGCGCGTACGCATTCTTGACCTTGCCGGTGAGCACGGCATCGGCCGCCTCCAGGCAGCCGCCAGCCGCGAGCAGCGCGATCTCGTAGCTTCCCGATCCGATGGTCACGCTGTCGCCGAGCGTTCCGCCGTGGGCGCCGGACAGCGCGCGTACCGAGTCCACATAGGGGTCGGTATGAAAATAACGCAGCTCCTCGCGGGTGGCGTGCCGCGGCCTGATGCGCGTCAAGCGCTCGGCGAGCCCGCTGACCTCGAGCAGCGCGAGCAGGCGTCGCTTGGTCGAGGGCGACTCGGGATGCTGGTCGGGTTGCATGTACTGATTGGTGCTCGAGAAGCCGGCGCCCGACCCGGTGTCGTGCCAGAAATAACGCTCGTGTGCCACCAGCCCGGTTAGCATCGCTGGGGTGTACTCCTGGGTCGATCGACTGCGCTCGCTCCGGCACCGCCTCTCCTACGGTGTGTCCGAATCGCTGCGCTGGTCGCGTGGTCCCTATCGCGAGACTGCTGCTTACGAATTGCCGGCCCTGCCCGTCGATGAGGCGCAGAGAATAGCTTCGTTGCAGAGTCGATACCAGGTCCGGTTCGAATCGCAGCTCTGCGCCGCCACCAGCATTCGCAACTACGAGTATCTCGCCATCCTCGACGAGGCCTGGAGCGATGGCGCGCCGGCGCTCGGTGGGGCGCCGGCGCATCCGAAGCCGGTCACGCTGTGCGATGTCGGCTCGGCGAGCTTCTGGTATGCGGCGGCGCTGAGCGCGTTCTTCCGTCCGCAAAGCCTGGTGGGTGTCGAGCTCGAGGGCTATCGCCTGTTCAAGGATGGCCGCACGCGCATCGACTACGCCAGCGGTTATGTCGCTGCGCTCCCCAACGCACGGTTCGTGATCGCCGATTATCTTGCCTACGCCGAGCCCGCCGACCTCATCACCGCCTGGTTTCCGTTCGTGACGGCGACGGCCATCCTGGCCTGGCGGCTGCCGCTCTCGTTGCTGCGGCCCGAGCCCCTGTTTCGGCGCATTGCAGAAAATCTGCGGGCCGGCGGCCTGTTTCTCATGGTGAATCATGGCCCTGCGGAAGCTCAGCTGGCCGCACAATGCTGCAATGCAGCAGGGCTATCCGTGGTGTTCACGAGATTGATCGGCGGAGTGCTGTCTCGCTACCGGGAGGCGGCCCCCGTCGTGTCCTGCTGGCGCCGGAGCTGAGCTGGAATAGTCGTGTTAATCAGGAATTTGCTGTAGTATCCGCCGCGGCTCGTGATGCACTACTTGGTCCGTTTCTGGTACCGCGCCGCTCCGGCGCTGGCCACAACCCACAAGGCAGGTCTCTTCGATCCAGGTGGCCGGCATTGTCGGCCGATTGTTTGTTTCGCAGTAGGTAATCTTTCCAATGACCAAAATGTATGTAGGCAATCTTCCCTTCTCGATGGACGAGGCCGCGGTGCGTGCACTGTTCGAAAAGCACGGACCCGTTCAGTCGGTTGCGCTGATCAACGATCGCGAGACCGGCCGACCCCGTGGATTCGGCTTTGTTGAGATGGCAAGCGCAGACGCGGCGCGCGCCATGGAGGCTTTGAATGGCCACGATATCCAAGGCCGAGTGCTGAAGGTGAATGAGGCTCAGGAGCGCACCGGCGGGGGCGGCGGCGGGCGAGGTCCGAAGCGCTGGTAACGGCTCGGATCGACCCGGCAACCTGGGGCCGCAGCAATGCGGCCCCAGTCGTTTGAAGGGTTTACCCTTGTGGCCCGATTGCCTATAATCGCGCCCCTCGGCAGGGGGTCCCGGCGGGAGCTGGGTCCAAAAAGGCGAACGCTGGGCGTTCGGGCGATCGCGGACTAAAGAGCCCCTCGGAGGGGCTTTTTCATTGAAGCGCCTGGTGTTTTCGTCGAGGCCGGGCGTGCTTGAGAGGAGGGGGCCGAGGGTCCCCTTTTTTGTTTTCGGGCGCCTCGCCGAGGGCGCCGACTGCGAAGGGTCCTTGGAGGAATGCGCGACGCCTTGATGCGCCTGCTGGAGCCGCCGATCGAGGCGCTGGGGTTTGAGCTGCTCGAGATCGAACTCGCGCAGGGCGGCCGCGGCGGCGGGGTGCTGCGGCTCTATATCGATCGCCCGGGGGCGAGCGCGGCCGAGAAGGGCTCCGGGGTCACGGTCGACGATTGTGCGACGGTGAGTTTTGCGGTGAGCCAGGTGCTCGAGATGGAGGATCCGATCAAGGGCAACTACACGCTCGAGGTGTCGTCGCCCGGCATCGAGCGGGTGCTGCGCAAGCGCGCGCATTTCGAGAGGTTTTTGGGCGAGCGCGTCTTCGCGGAGCTCAAGGTGCCCCTGGAGGGGCGGCGGCGCTTCGTCGGAACGTTGAAATCGGTCGGCGACGACTCGATTGTGGTTGAGGTCGATGGGCGTGCCTACGACCTGCCGCTCGAGCGGATACATAAAGCCAGATTGCGGCCGGAGTGAAGGAGCTTACAGGCTATGAACAAAGAGATCCTGATGGCGGTCGACGCCGTTTCCAACGAGAAGGGCGTTGACAAGGAGATCATCTTCGATGCGCTCGAGGCGGCGCTCGCGTCGGCGACTCGCAAGAAGCACGGCGAGGAGCTCGACGTGCGCGTGTCCATCAATCGCAAGACCGGCGCCTACGACACGTTTCGCCGCTGGAAGGTATTCGCCGACGACTCCAAGGAGCTCGAGGTGCCCGAGCGCGAGCTGCGCATGGACGATGCGCGCGAGATCGATCAGGACGTGGAGGTCGGCGGCTACGTCGAGGAGCCCATGGAGTCGGTGCCGTTCGGGCGCATCCTGGCGCAGACCGCCAAGCAGGTGATCGTGCAGAAGGTGCGCGAGGCCGAGCGTGCGCAGGTGGTCGACGCCTACAAGGACCGCGCAGGCACCCTGGTGAGCGGCATCGTCAAGCGCGTGGACCGCAACGGCGTCTACGTCGACCTCGGCGCGAACGCCGAGGGCTTCATCGCGCGCGAAGAGATGATCCCGCGCGAGCCGGTGCGCTCGCAAGACCGCATCAAGGCGTACCTCAAGGAAGTGCGCTCCGAGCCGCGCGGCCCGCAGCTGTTCCTGTCGCGCACCGCGCCGGAGTTCTTGATCGAGCTGTTCAAGCTCGAAGTGCCGGAGGTCGGGCAGGGTCTCATCAACATCCTGGCGGCGGCGCGCGATCCGGGCGTGCGCGCCAAGATCGCGGTTCGCTCCAACGATCCGCGCGTCGATCCGGTCGGCGCTTGCGTGGGCATGCGCGGCTCGCGCGTGCAGGCGGTGTCGAACGAGATCGCCGGCGAGCGCGTCGACATCATTCCTTTCGACGAGAACTCCGCGCAGTTCGTCATCAATGCCATGGCGCCGGCCGAGGTCACTTCGATCGTGGTCGACGAGGACTCGCACTCGATGGATATCGCGGTCTCGGAGGACAAGCTCTCGCAGGCCATCGGCCGCGGCGGCCAGAACATCCGCCTGGCTTCCGAGCTCACCGGCTGGGAGCTCAATGTGATGAGCGAATCGCAGGCCGAGGCGAAGAGCGAGAGCGAATCCTCCGCGCTGCGCGAGACGTTCATGCAGCAGCTCGACGTGGACGCGGACGTCGCCAGCATCCTGGTGCAGGAGGGCTTCTCCACCATCGAGGAGATCGCCTACGTGCCGGCGAGCGAGCTGAATGCGATCGAGGAATTCGACGAGGAGATCGTCAAGGAGCTGAGGACCCGCGCGCGCGACGTGCTCCTCACCCAGGCGATCGCCAGCGAGGAGTCGATGGATGGCGGCGATCCGACGCCCGATCTCATCGAGGTGGCGGGCGAGGAGCTCGCCAAGATCCTGGCCCGCAAGAGCGTGCGCACGCGCGAGGATCTCGCGAACCTGGCGGTCGATGAGCTGGTGGAGGCGGGCGGCGTCGATGAGAAGGAGGCGGCGGAGCTCATCATGGAAGCCCGCAAGCACTGGTTCGCCGAAGAAGAGAAGACCGAGAAGGCTTAGGAGCTTTATCTATGGCAGATGTAACCGTCGCGCAGTTCGCCGAGGTGCTCAAGGT
>Ga0335073_10002415_pt1 | contig 25527 bp, 25 predicted proteins | sample Lox_Sample_22_FD_207093 | JGI IMG/M metagenome (GOLD analysis project Ga0335073, IMG submission 207093) | Soil microbial communities from Loxahatchee National Wildlife Refuge, Florida, United States - Lox_Sample_2.2 | ecosystem: Environmental > Terrestrial > Soil > Wetlands | place: USA... | reverse complement strand
ATCACCGCCGGCACTTATTGACAGCGGTGCTGGAGCGGCCGGCATGAGCGGATCAATGTACTGTGACTGTGAAAATCGAAGTTGCCTTCGTGGGTTTGGAAGGCGCCCGCGCGGCCATTGACCGAGAACCAGGCGCGGCCGCTATCACTCCTGACCACCAACGCGCCGGCGGCTTCCTCCGGCTTGATATCCCCGGCGCCGGCACGGACGCCGCTGCCTTGATGACGTCCGTAGCAGGCGCCTTGCGACTGGGGATCGCGGCCGGGTGTGCAGCGGCGGCGGTTCGGCAGGCATTTCCCACTTGGCGTGCGAGATGGTGGAGTCGACGTTCCACTCAAACCCGTCCATGTTGGCTAGAAAGAGCCGGGTGGCGTCTTTGGGGACGCGATACGGCCGCGGCGCGCGCGATTTGTCCGGCGGTGCATCGGCCAGGAAGACGCCGATCAGGGACTCAAATGGGGCGATGATCTGCGCGATTCCGTTCCCGGCGGCGTACTGGTGCTGGGTGAGGTCGCCGCCGTCGAGAGGATCGCATCCGGGAGGACAGCCGGAGACGTGAGCCGTGGCGCCGGAGACCGCCAGTGTGATCGCGAGGGCCCCGCTGAGAGAGAGGGGGACGAGAACAGGCGATTGCCGAGGGGCGCTGTCACCGAAGGTCGACCTGGCGCCGCTGGACATGCCGGCCAGGTGCGGGTTCGCCTTCGCCGGAACACGGACGGTTGCGGTCGCCGGTGGTTGGGCGGAGAGAGTCGGGCATAGGGCAAGCGCGAAGAGGAGGTGAGAGCGGATTGCTGGAGCGATTTGATACCTCCGGGGAGATCGGGAAGATCGAGAGGCTGCGCTTTTGGGAAGCTTCCTGTATAATCGTGGCCCAGAAATCGAACGGAGCCGGGAGGACTGGATATGATTCACATGATCGGACACGCGATCTTCGGATTGATTATCGGGTTGTTGGCGCGCATGGCGATGCCGGGGCGGATGCACGGCGGATTGATCCTGACGATGATCCTCGGATTGGTAGGCGCGTGGTTGGGCGGAGTGATCGGCAGGATGATCGGCCTCTACCGCGAGGGGCATCCGGCGGGATTCTTCATGGCGTTTCTCGGGGCCGTGGTCGTGCTGTTCGCGTACTCACACTTCGTGGTATAAGGGTTGACGCCGAATCCGCAGAGACGGTCATGAGCCGTCCTCGAGTGTAGGCCTCTCAGGCGCGTGAAGCCGGTGTGCGGCAGACGGTCGTATTCTCCCGTTTGGATCGGCAGTCGAGCCCGCGCCAGGTGGCATACCCCGCCCTGCCCTACATCGGGAGGGCGAGCAATTCGGCCAACAGCGCCGTGCGATCGGCGATTCGATCGATGAGAATGCTCTCGTGGACGGCATGCGCGCCTTCGCCGACCGCGCCCAAGCCATCGAGCGTGGGAATTCCCAGGGCAGCCGTGAAATTGCCGTCGGACCCGCCGCCCGTCGAGGATTCCTCAAGATCCACCCCGAGCGAACGGCCGGCCTTCTGAGCCTTGCGGAACAGCGCGACCACCGCGGGCGTCCGCTCCAGCGGCGGGCGGTTCAAGCCGCCTTCGACCGAAATCGTGCACCGCGTATCGACGGGCCGCAGGGAACGAAATCTCTTCTCCAGGCGTGGCGCGTCGCGCAGGCGGGGGACGCGGATATCGACATGCGCCCAGGCTTCGGCCGCGACCACGTTCGATCGGCTGCCGCCGCCGATGACACCGGGGTTGACGGTGATGCCGCGGTCGACATCGGCGAAGGCGGCGATGCGCTCGATCTGCCGGGCCAATTCGACGATGGCGCTGGCGCCGGCGCGGAAATCGACGCCGGCATGGGCGGCGCGTCCGGCGATCCTGACGGTGAAATCGCCGACGCCTTTGCGGGCGGTCTTGAGCTTGCCGGTGAGGCCGGTGCCGGGTTCGAGCACCAGGACAGCCGTGCTCTTGCGGGCATTGGCTTCCGTGAGCGCGCGCGACGCGGGGCTGCCGACTTCCTCGTCGGAATTGAGTTGCAGCACGACCTGTGCGGGCACCGGAATCTCGAGATCCCGCAGCGCGCGGACGGCAAAAATGAAGAACGCGATGCCCGATTTCATGTCGAGCACGCCGGGACCCCAGAGACGGCCGTCGGCTTCGCGGAACGGCATCGAGCGCAGCGTGCCGATGGGCCAGACCGTATCGGAATGGCCAAGGGCCAGGATTTGGCCGGTCTTGCGCCGGCCGGGAAGATCCATGCGGCATTCGAGGAGCTTGCCGAATTTGCCGCCCCGGCGGGTTTTGACCTTCGCGAACGAAGCGACGGTGTCGGCTACGAGCGCGACGAAACGGTCCACCGACGCGGCATCGTCGGAAGGCGATTCGCATTCGACGAATTGACGGATGAGAGAAACGATTTCGGGCACTCGGCCGCGCGTATAAGAAAGGACGCTATCCACGGATGACATGATACCGCCCGGCGACGTGAGATAAGCTGTGGACGATGAATCGGCTGGGTGGAATTCTGCGACGCACGGCGCTGCGTCTTGCTGTCCTCGCCGCCGGCGCGGTGGCGCTGATCGTGGCCACCGGCTTTCCGTACGACGTCGATAAGCCCTTGAGCGCCGAGGAACTGGCCAAAAATCGCGACTACTACGCCGAGGCGTATCGCAAAGAAGCGCCAGCCGAAGCACAGCCGGCCACCGAATACGATACGCGATATGTGCAGATCGCGGCGCGGGCGGCGGATGCGCACGACATCAAGGGCCAGGTGGCTCGATTCGTCGACAAATACGCGTTGCGCAACGGGGCCATGCTGGATATCGGATCGGGGCGCGGCTATTTGCAGGACGTGGTGGAGAATTACACCGGGCTGGATATATCGTCCAGCGTAGGACGGTTCTACCACAAGAAATTTGTGCTCGGGTCGGCGACGGCCATGCCGTTTCCCGATAATTCGTTCGACGGAGGATGGTCGATCTGGGTGCTGGAGCACGTGCCGAATCCCGAGCAGGCGCTTTCCGAAATGCGGCGGGTGATGAAGAACAACGCTGTATTTTTCTGGTACCCAGCCTGGAATTGCCGGCCCTGGTTCGCCGAAGGGTACCAGGTACGGCCGTTCTCGGATTTCGACTGGAAAGGAAAGCTCACGAAGGCGAGCATTCCGCTGCGTGATTCCTACGGCTTCATAGCGGTGGAGCGGGTGTCGATCCGGTCGTTGCGGAGCATGGCCGCGTGGTTCGGGCCGACGCGGCTGCATTACCGTCTTTTGCAGCCGAACTACAAGGTCTACTGGCAGGGGGACAGCGACGCGCTGAACAACATCGACCGGTACGAGGCGATGTTGTGGTTCACGAGCCGAGGGGATGAGTGCCTGAATTGCGAGGGGCGTGCAGGCGGACTGCGGCAGGGAGACACTCCAGCGCTGGTGATCCGCGTTCGGAAGTAAGGTCCGTCATGGACTCTCCGGCAGTTCTCAAACCATAGGCGGCTGGTACCGTTTTGGCGCGGCTCCCATTGCATTTCGGAAGGCCCGTGATACGATTGACCCCACTGGTGCGCCAACCGGTATAACGGGTACCGGTCCCGCGCGGGTGCACCCGGAGGAGAACAATGAACACGAATGCCAGGCTGGGGCCCGCCGAGTATGTAGACAAGCTGATGAATTTGCAGGTTCCCGGGTATAAAGGGGAGCCCAACGGGAGGGTGAAGATCTCCGCGTATCTTTCGGGAAACCCGATGTTCGGGGGAGCGGCCAACGCGAATCTGCTCTCGAGCTACATGCGGACGATCGCCACGCGCCACGCGGACGGCACCTTCAACCGGCCGGGGTTTTCGCGCATTTTTAACGGGCAAGGCGACCGCGATAACTTCGTCGCAGCCATGACGCTCATCAACAACTACCAGGACGAGTTCAAAGCCGAAAAAGCGCTGGCAAAATACTTCAAGAACGACAATTTCCTGCAGGCCATGATTGACGACAACTGTTTCGGCCTGGATTGCGTCGGCTTCGTCGGAGGATGGGTGGTGGAGGCGTGCCTGGAAAGCGCCTTTGTGAACCGCAGGCCCCTGGATTTCGCGGCGCTGTTTCAGCCGGTCAAGAGCCTGACTGAAGTGACGGATAACTCGGTGATTATGATGACCAGCGGCCTGCACATACAGGTGATCGACTATGTCAAGGCGCGCGACGGAAACCGTTCGATCACCGTGGATCTGTGCCAGAGCACCGCGGGCGGCCCGCAAACCAATGTCGGGGTGACGATTCATTCGGGCGGCGGAAGCTACCTGCCGGTGGGGCCATTCCGCGCGGCCATGGCCGATCCGAAGGAGAAGGAGGCCTGGGCGGCCGACAATGCCGACCGCGCCACCAAGGGTGAGAAGCCGCGCGATTTCGAAACCTATCTACGGTCGAAACTGACGCAATCGGGAGTGAAATTCGGATATATGGGCGGCGCGATCTTCATCGTAACCCCCAACGGGAATCCGCGAACGCCGATGGCCGGCTCGGTGTACATCGGCAATGGCGGCGTAACCGTCGGTCCGCCGATGTAGGGCAGGCTGGCAGCCTGCGGCGGACTGTGAGTCCGCCTGCCGATTGGTCCTCCGAATTCTCGGGGCGCCGGCGGCGCTCAATGTGGCGCAGGTTTTAACCTGCTGCCGATTCTCAATCGGCCCGTGCCGCAGACCCCGCGATCTACAATCTCTTCATGACCCGCACCGCTCTCGTGACCGGCGCAAACCGCGGCATCGGCCTCGAAACCTGCCGCGCTCTGGCCGATCTCGGCTTGCGCGTGATCCTGACCGCGCGAAATCCCAAACTGGGCGAAGAAGCCGCCGCCGGCCTGCGCACCAACTCCCGCGACATTCGTTTCGAAACCCTCGACGTCGCCAGCCAGGCATCCGTCGAGGCCTGCGCCAGACGCATCGCCAGTGCCGGATTGCAGGTCGACGTGCTGATCAACAACGCCGCCGTCTACCCGCAGGATAAACTGCTGAACGCCTCCTCCGAAACGCTCGATTCCGCGCTCGAAAGTAATTTCCTCGGCGCGGTCCGTACCTGCCGCGCCTTTGTGCCCGGCATGATCGAGCGCGGCTACGGCCGCGTCGTCAACGTATCCTCCGGCTACGGCCAATTCTCCCAGGGGCTCTCCGGACCCGCGCTTTATTCGCTCACCAAGGCGTCGATCAACGCGCTCACGCTGGTTCTTTCCCACGAGCTCAAAGGGGACGTCAAAATCAATTCCGCCGGTCCCGGATGGGTCCGGACCCGCATGGGCGGTCCCGGCGCCACGCGATCGGTGGAGCAGGGCGCCGATACCATCGTTTGGCTCGCCACGCTCCCCGCCGACGGCCCCAACGGCGGGTTCTTTCGCAGCCGAAAGCCAATCGAGTGGTAGCCGTCACTCGATAATCTTCGATTCCGCGGCGAATTTCCGGTAATTGCTGTACGTGATGTCCACGTCTTCATGCAAACCCTTGACCAGCAGCAGGCGGGCGGCCACGGTCGCGCCGAAATGCTTGGGTAGCCACACTTCACCGTTCACCCGCGTGAATTCCATGTGGATCCGGGCGCCCTTCTGGATGCGCGCCAGGATCGCGCCGAAGGAAATTGTGTCGATCGATTCCGCTTCTACCTTCACCAGTTGATAATCGCTCTTCGAGATCCAGGCGCGGCCTTGAATTTTGGCCAGCGGCGCATTGTCCTTATCCAGGAACTTGTAGTCTTTGCGCGGCGTGCCCTCGATCACCCAGACCGGCATCCCATCGATCTCGCCGCTGCCGATCAGTTTCAGATCGTGCGACCCGATGGCATCCTGCGCGTCGCGCTCGTCGGATTCCCGGCGCCGCTTCTCCGCCGCATCCCGCCGCTGTTGGCGCTGTTCCTCGGTGTCGTTGGCGTGCTGTTGCTGCGCTTTCGCCATTCGCGCCGCCACCTGTTTCTGCCGCGCCTCTTCCCGTTCCTGCTCCCGGGTGGTCAGCGGCTGGTCGTTATGCTGCACCAGCCGGCGGAACTGGCGGTTGTTGAGCTGAGTGATATCCCAGGTCGTCGAGTCGCGGCTCGCCACGCGGCCCTTGCCGTCGAGCTTTCGTTCTTCCTGGCGCTCCAGGTACGTGTACTCTTTCTGCAGCTTGGATTCTTCGGAATTCAGCACCATCGCCCGGCGCACGATCTCCCGCGGGTCCGGATCGTCAGCCGGCGCCTGTGCGTCCATGGTGTTGAGGAAGGGCAGCAGTAAGGCAGTGAGGGCGATGGCACGGTGTGAACGCATCGCGCCATGTTCCACCTGCATGTCCCCCGCAGCCTCGTTACTTGTACGCATCTGGACGGTGACGCGGCAGTTTGTTTGCCACAATCGAAGGATGCCCGAAGAGACACCCAATGCCTTTCAGTTACTCTCGGCCGCAGTCTGTGCGGACAATGTCGCCGAAACCACCCGGCTGCTCCACGATCATCCCGATCTTACGCACCGACTCGACGATCCGCTGCCCGATGCCCCCTTCGGAGGCACTGCCCTCCTGCGAGCGGCCGGCGCGCGCAACCGCGAGATGATCGACGTGCTGCTCGCCCATGGCGCCGATATCGATGCCCGCAGCCATTGGTGGGCCGGCAGCTTCGGTGTCCTCGACCACCACAGCGGACTTGAAGATTTTCTCATCGAGCGCGGCGCCACCGTCGATGCCCACGCCGCCGCGCGCCTCGGCAAGCTCGATCGCCTGCGCGAGCTGGTCGAAGCCGACGCGTCCGTGGTGCATGCCAGCGGCGGCGACGGCCAGACGCCGCTGCACTTCGCCGCCACCATCGGGATTGCCGCGTTTCTGCTGGATCGCGGCGCCGACATCGACGCCCGCGACATCGACCACGAATCCACGCCGGCCCAATACATGATCGACCATCGCCAGGACGTAGCTCGCTACCTGGTGAGCCGCGGCTGCCGGACCGATATCCTGATGGCTGCCGCGCTGGGCGATCTCGACGGAGTGAAACGGCATCTGGCCTCCGATCCCGCGTCGATCGAGACCACCGTCGACCCGAATCACTTCCCCATGCGCAATCCGCGCGCCGGTGGCACGATCTACAACTGGACGCTCGGGCGATCGAAGACCGCTCATACCGTGGCCAAACGCTTCGGACGCGAGGAAGTCCTGGCATACTTGCTGGATGTGACGCCGGCGCCCTGGAAGCTGGTGGCGGCTTGCGAAGTCGGTGACGAGGACCTGGTACGGTCAATTCTCAAGTCACCTCCGCCAATCCAGTATACCGGCCGACTGACGGATGCCGCACGCGAGAACAATACCACCGCAGTCCGCCTGATGCTTGTGGCCGGATGGCCCGTTGCTATCGCTGACACGGACGGGGTCACCGCGTTGCATTGGGCTGGCTTTCATGGCAACTCAGCCATGGCCGGCGAATTGTTGAGCCATGGCGCTCCGCTCGATGCCAGGGATCGCAATCACGACGGCACTCCCCTCGATTGGGCGGAGTACGGATCCAGACACGGCTGGTATCGCGAGACGGGCGATTATCCGGCTGTAATCGCGGCCCTGCGGAGCCAAATGGCCGGCTGAGCGGCGATGCGGCCGCCAAATCAGGACCGCCAAAAATTGTTACCGTATAGTGATCATGGCCATCATTGCGGTGGCGGGCCGTAAGGGCGGAGTCGGCAAGTCCACGATTGCCGGAAACCTGGCAGGGGAGCTTGTCTCCATGGGCCACAAAGTCGCGCTGCTCGACGCCGATCCGCAGCACAGCCTGGTCGCCTGGGCCGCCGAAGGCGACGGCCTGCTGGCAAATCGTGTCCAGCCGGTAAAAGACGGCAATCCGGAAGACCTGAAGGCCAAAGCCCGCGCCGCCGACCGGCACGCCGAGTTCGTCATCATCGACACCCCTCCCGGCATGCCCGAAATCACCGCACAGGCGTTCTTGCTCGCCGATCTCGCCCTGCTGCCCTGCGGACCTTCGCCGCTCGACCTGTTCGCGCTCAAAGATGCGCTGGCGCTGGCCCTGCACGCGCGCGCCGCGCGCCGCTCCAAGAAACCGCGCATCCGGCTGGTGCCGTCCCGCGTCACGATGAGCACGAATCTGGGGCGCGACCTGACGTCTTCGCTGGAGAAAATGGGACGGAAGGTGCTGCCGCCCATCAGTCAACGCGTGGCCCTGGCGCAGGCCGTGGGCGCAGGCCTGACCATCGGCGAGTTCGCCCCCGGCTCGACCGCGCAAGAGGAATTCCGCCACCTCGCCAAAGCCGTCCGCAAACTCCTTCCGCAGTCTTGACCCTGCGTGGCGCCAGCACTCATCTGGCTCACAGGGCTCATCGTGGCTTCATCCTGTCGCGTGTGACCGCCAGCAATACACGCCGGCGCGCGAGATGAGCCGGCGCCGCACGCAGGATTGCCCAGTCCACGGTTTGGCAGGCGGGGTGCATGAGCTTCGGCATGATTCGGAAACGGAAAAGCGGAGAGTATCGGTTGTATTCGCGGAAGCGCGATCCGAAGACGGGCAAACGGCGCAATCCGGGGACGTTTGCGTCGCGGGAGGCGGCCGAAAAGCACGAGCTGGCGGTGCAGTACTTTAAACGGGCACATTGACCGCGGGTCGGCAATGCGAGGCTAAAGCCTCGACAGTTGTCAAAGCCTCGAGCGTATTCAAGGCCTCGCGCGGGATGAACCCCGCACTCCGTGGTGGTATCAATGTACGGATGAGTCCTTCTTTTCCACGGAGAGTCTTTTTTCAGATGTCGTCGGCCCTGGCGGCGTGGCTCGCGGCGTCTGCGGCCCCGGCAAGAGCCCAGGGAAATCGCACAGCGGCGAGGAACCGCAAGAACTTCGTCGCCATCCAGATGAAGCCGCATGCCTGGCTCGATGAAGGCATCGAGGCGTGTCTCGACAATTTGCAGATGGCTGGCGTCAATACGGTCTGGGCCTACACATACGATTGGGAAATGGGCGCGCGAAACACGCCTGGGGGGTCGATTCCGCTGCCCGATCACGGAAAGTACGGAGATCCGAAATTTTCCGGCGGCGCATTCTACAACTACGAACGCAAGTACTTCGGCGGGACGATTCTGAACGACTTCCGGTCGCCGGACTACGGCAATTGGGACGTGATCGCCGAAGTCGCGCCCAAGGCGAAGGCGCGCGGCATGGATTTTTTCTGCTGGGACTACAACAACGAGAGCCGGCGGATGATCCAGAATATGCCGAATGCCGCCAAGGTCACGGAGATCGATATCAACGGGCGGCGAATGATCGGGCCGTGCTTCAATCATCCGGACTACCGCGCACATCTGATCGGCAAGGTGGAAAGCTATCTGCGCGGCTACCCGGGGCAGGTGGACGGGATCGCGTGGGGTTGCGAGCGGCAGGGGCCATTCCAGAACATCATGGGCGGCGGCTGGACGAGCGAAGGGATCGGCTGTTTCTGCCCGTTCTGCCGCGACAAGGCGCGGGCGCGAGGGATCTCGGTGGAGCGCGCGCAGGCCGGGTATCGCCAGTTTCGCGAGCTGCTTTCCGCCGCCGCTCACGATCAGCGTCCCGCCGACGGGTACTTCGTGACCTTCTGGCGGGTGCTCCAGGAGTATCCGGAGATCCTGTCGTGGGAGAAGCTGTGGACCGACAGCTATCACGAGGTCCGGGCGGAACTGTACGGCGCGGCCAAATCGATGGCGCCCGAAAAGCCATTCGGTTTTCACATCATGCAGAACATGACCTTCAGCCCGTTCTATAGGGCGGAGGAGGACTTCTCCAAGACCAGGGATTATGCGGACTATCTGAAGTTGGCGACCTACAACAACGCAGGCGGACCGCGGATGAAGTCGTATCTCGACCGGCTGAGCGCCACCATTTTCCACGATGCCGGGCCGAAGGACTTTGTGGAATTCTATTACAAGATCATGAACTACCAGGAGGGTCCGTACGAGACACTCAACACATCGGGATTGACGGCGGACTACGTGGCGCGGGAGGTGAGGCGGGCGCGGGCCGGCGCCGGACCGAACCTGAAGCTGTATCCGGGAATCGATATCGACGTGCCGACACGGCAGGCGGACAAGCGCACCAAGCCGGACGATGTGCGCCGGTCGATCCACGCGGCGTTCGAGGCGGGGGCCGATGGATGCGTCCTGGCGCGCGAATATGTGGAGATGTGGCTGGCGAATTTGAAGGCGGCCGGGGAAGCGCTGCGCGAGGTGTTTGCGGGGAGACAGTGAAGGCGCGGCGGGCTGGCGGCCACAACCGCCCAAATGAGTCTCCGGCGCGGCAGGCAGGAGTGCCTGCGCCGCGGGGCGGGAGAAATACTCAGCTCAGCGCTTTCTTGAGGAGCGCGACGATCCTGGCTTCTTCGGCCGCAGTCAGGTCCTTTAGCGCGAAGGCGACCGGCCACATGCCGCCGTCGTCGAGCCGGGCTTTGTCGCTGAAGCCGAGCGTGGCGTATCTTGTCTTGAATTCCTGGGCGCTTTGGAAGAAGCAGACGACATTGCCGTCTTTGGCATAGGAAGGCATTCCGTGCCAGGTTTTCGGCGAGAGGGCCGGCGCGTTGGCTTTCACGATTGCATAGAGCCGCCCGGCCATGGCGCGATCGGGCTGCGGCAACGCGGCGATCTTCTCAAGCACGTCACTTTCGCCGTTCGCCCTCATCTCCTGGATGCGGTCCTTCATCGCGGCGCGTTCTTCGCCGGTGAATCCAGCGGGCTTGTTCCTGGAGGTCGTGGTGCTCCCGGGAGACTTCTGGGCTTCCTTCTTTGCAGGGTTCATGCCGGGCTCCTTTCCAATGAACGGGTCAACGCCGCGTCCTCTGCGCATTGTGGCGGACTCGAAGTCATGCGTCCCGACGGGGAAGCGCCGCCAGGCAAACCGCCGGTTGTCGTGGAGGCCGGGTCTTGTCAGACTCGATGATTGATGACCGCGAGCGAAGGTATTTCCGGAATCCACGAGCGTGGGTATTGCGTGCTGAGGGGGCGCCTGCCGCGGCGCCTGATCGAAGATTGCGGGAAGATATTCCGGCCCATCCTGCAAAACTACCTCGAGGAGCATGAACTGGCGCCGAATCGCGGGGCAAATCGGCATTATGTGCCGATGCCGTTCGCCGGAGCGTGCTTTGCGGCGGAGTTCTTCTTCGATCCCGAGATCCTGGAGGTGGTCCGCGGGGTGATGGGCGCGCGCGTCGTTGCCGATCAATGGGGCTGCGATGTGGCGCTGCGCGGATCGGAATACCAGAGATTTCATGCCGACTTCCAGCGTCCACTGTTTGAAGAGACGCCGGATCTTTCGCTGCCTCCTTACATATTGGCCGTGAGCTTTGGCCTGGCCGACGTCGAAGCGGAGGATGGTCCGATCGAAATCGCGGTGGGCACACACCGAATGGCGCGGGATGCGGCCATTCGATCGGTGGAGTGGGCCGAATGCGAGGTGGAGACGGTACTGCTGGAGGCGGGCGATGTGCTGATCCGTCACCCGTGGGCCTTGCATCGAGGGACACCGAACCGGACCGATACGCCGCGAGCGATGGCGACCATCCGGTACGTGCGGCGATGGTACACGGACGCCAGCAGGGAGGTTGAGGCGATACCGAGGCCGCTGTGGAGGTCGTTGACGCAGGAGCAGCAAGAGATGATACGGTTTCCGCTGGAGCGGTGAAGGTTGAAGGGCTACCCTGTGGAGAGGAGGGTGAGCCAATGAGTGTTCCCGAAGCATTGAGCGCGCTATCGGAGCGGCTGGCGGGCAGCGCCAATATCAAGAGCGTGTTCGGAGAGCCTGTCACGGTGGGCGAAAAGGTGATCATTCCGGTCGCCAGGATCGCGTATGGACTGGGTGGAGGATCGGGGAAGCAGGGCGAGAAAGCACAGGAGGGCGCAGGGATGGGCGGCGGCGCGGCAGCTATCCCGGCCGGCGTATGGGAAATCAGCGCGAGGGGGACGCGTTTCATCCCGGCAAATGCGAATCGGCAGTTGGCGGTGGCGATGCTGGTGGGATTCTGTGTGGGGTTGTGGTTGGGACGGCGGTGAACTTTTCCCCGGTCCCGGGAACCCCGGCACGAGCGCCGGCGCTGCACGCGCGAGTGCGCGCGCCACGGTACGATGTGTGATGTGCTTATGAAGACGAGAATCAACCTTGTCGGGATGCTCGCCGTGGCGCTCACGCTGATTGGCGCTACGCTGACGATGGCGCAACAGACCGGACGCGGTGTCGCTCCGCCGAGACCGAAAGGCCCATGTGATATCTACGCCGCGGCTGGGGATCCGTGCGTGGCGGCTCACAGCACGACACGCGCGCTGTACGCGTCGTACAACGGCCCGCTGTACCGCGTGCTGCGGCAGTCGGACGGGCGGACTTTGGACATCGGCGTGGTACAGCCCACGACGTCGCCGGTCGCGGATGCGGGTGGATACGCGAATGCGGCCGCGCAGGATGCGTTCTGCGCCAGCACGTATTGCTGGATCACTACCATCTACGACCAATCGCCCAGGCACAACGATCTCACGCAGGCGCCGCGCGGCGGATTCAGCGGCCCGGCCATGGGCGGGTTCAACAACATCCCGCTGGCCGACATGGCGCCGATTACAATCATGGGCCACAAGGCCTACGGTGTCTTCATCGAGCCGGGCATGGGCTTGCGCAACGACAACCCGAAGGGAACGGCGGTCGACGACCAGGCGGAAGGGCAGTATTGGGTGGTCAACGGCCATCATTACAACTCGGGCTGCTGCTTCGACTATGGCAACGCCGAGATCGACAGCCGCGACGACGACAACGGCACGATGGAGACGACGTATTTCGGCAACGCCGGCGCCTGGTATCACGGGCCGCCTCCGGGTCCGTGGGTGATGACCGACCAGGAAAACAACCTGGTGGGCTGCGTCAACGCGGATCCGTCCAAGGGATGTCCAAGCCTGCCGAATATTACCTGGCGATTCGTGACCGCGATGGCCAAGGGCGAGCCGCACCACTGGACTTCGATGGGCGGCGACGCTCAGAAGGGCGATCTGTCGGTGATGTTCAGCGGACCGCGCGTCAATGCCACTTATGATCCGATGCGCAAGCAGGGGGCGATCCTGTTGGGCAACGGCGGCGACAACAGTGTGGGCTCGCAGGGCACCTTTTATGAAGGCGCGATGACGGCCGCGGGGACGTTTCCGACGGACGCCACCGACCAACTGGTGCACGCCAACGTCGTGGCGGCCAGGTACGATGTGGCGCGGCTGAGCGTGGCGCCGGCGCCGGCAACCGCCGCGCCGCCGGGACTCCAGACGTTCTCGCCCGGGTCCTCGCAGGAGACCACAGTGACGTTCACGAATACCACGGGTGGGCCGGTCATGGTGACGCTCAGTATCTCCGCGCCTCGAGGGTGGACTGCCGTGGCCATGGGCGGCACCGGCGCGCCGGTTTCGTTCGGCCCGGTAGAGCCCGGCGCCAATGTGAGCGCGACGTTTAGAGTGACCTCGGGGCCGGCGGCTTTCAACGGCGACCTGGTTGGCAACGCGTCGTGGACGGCGAACGGCAGGACGCAGACCGACACCATCGCCCAGAAGGTGCGGAACGTCAGCCCGGTCAGGATTAACGAATTCCGCGTCAGCGCCGGCGCTCCGGCCAATCCGACCGATTCCTTCATCGAGCTCTACAACGCGGGCGGCAGCGCCATCGACATCTCAAACTGGACCCTGAGCGAGCACGCGACGCAAGAGCCGATCTTCTCGGCGGTGAAGATCCCGGCGGGGACGAAGCTGGCGTCCCACGGCTTCTACCTGCTCGGCCTCTCGAATTCCGGTCTGGCGGCGGCGGCACGCAAGGGCGAGAGCACAATTTACGTCAGGAGCACGGCCGGCATGTCGGCAGGCGACACGATCAGCATCGACAACGGCTCCGGCGCGGAGACGCGCAAGATCGCGAATGTCGGCACGGCGGCGCACAACAGCACGACACTGTGGCAGCCACTGCCGGAAGGTCCGGTGATCACGATCCCCGCCGGCTCGACCAATGTGCCTTTCACGGCGCCGGGCGGAGGCCGAGGCGGGAACGAGCCGGCTGGCTTCGCGGTCGGAGAGAAGATCGCGCTGGGCTACGGCGCCACTTATCCCGCGGTTGCAAGATCGGTGGAGAAGTACGAGGTGGTCACGGTTACCGCGGTCGGCAAGCCGGGGACGCAAGCGCTTCTGGGGGCGGACGCCCCCGCCGGAGCGACGAATATCAGTGTGACCAATGTGGCCAACATCTCGGCCGGCGACAAGATCGTCTTGGATATCGCCAGCGTCGGTCATGGGATCGAAACGGTGACGGTGACGAAGGTCGGCACGCAGTCGATCCGCGGGGCGCTGGCGGATGAAGCGAGCGCGGGCGCGACCAGCATTCAAGTTCAAGTCCGCGGAGCGGGCGGTTTCACGGTGGGTGACAAGATGACGGTGGGCACTCCCGCAACCCACGAGACGGTCACGATCACAGGCGTCGGCGCGGCGAATGCGGGCGGAGTGAGCGTGAATTTTACGCCGGCTCTGGCGAAGTCGCATCCCAACCGGGAGAATGTGGTCGATCATGGAACGGGCCTCGGCCTGGCGGCGCCGCTGAAGTTCAATCATGCGGCGAACCTTCCGTTCAGCGATCGGGGATCGGGAATCAGCTTCAAGCCGGCGACGGCATTTCCGCACTCGAGCAACGAGCCGATACAGGCGCTAGGCACCGGCATTACGCTCGACAGCCCGCTAGGGAACGACCACGCGATCGACGCGGTGGTGCGGGACGCGGCGGTGACGACGGCGGGTTACCAGGGGACACCGGCGCCCCAGCAGTGGTTCGGCGGCCCCGCGCTGTCACCCGCCGCCGGCAGTATGGTGCTGCGCGACGCCGCCGGCCTGGTGGTAGACAGCCTCAACTACGGCCTCCTGGTTGACCCATGGGCCGCGGAAGGTTACCAAGCCGCATCTGGAGCCGGTGAGAGCGGTTGCCGCGCGCCAGCGCCCGGCCCAGGCCGAGGGGGATTCGGCGGATTCGGCGGGCCTGTCACGATGATGCCCGACAGGAGCGCGGGCCGCTTCCCGGACGGCGCCGACACCGGCAGCAACTGCACCGATTTCCAGACGCAGGCGGCAACGACTTTGCCGGCCGCGTCGGCCGCGGGCACGAACAACATCAAAGTCGCGAGCGTGGCTGAATTTTCCGCCGGCGAGACGATTCTGATTGATTCCGGCGCGAACCTCGAGACGGTTGTGATCGCCGCGGTGGGGACAGCGGGCGCCACCACCGTGGGGTCGGCTACGAACGCGGGCGCGACAGTAATCCCGGTCGCCAGCGGGATCGGGTTCAGCCCCGGACAGACCATTACCATCGACAGCGGGGGGAACTCCGAGACGGCGGTGGTCGCATCCGCCACGGGCAGAGGCAGAGGCGGCGCGAGCATCACCGTCGCCGCGCCGCTGACGAAGGCGCACGCGGCCGGAGCGGGGGTCTCCGGCACCGGCATCACGCTCACCACGGCATTGAGGCGGGCGCATGCGAGCGGGACGACAGTCGCCGCGAGCGTTCCCACGCCTGGCGCGCCGAACCAGTACCGCAGGACGCCGGAACGGCGGTAGGGCCCGAGAAAGTCAACAGAGTTCGAGGAGACACAGGTATTGAAACCTCTCTCTTCCGGTGACAACCCGCTGGCGCCAGTCGCCGAGATCATCCGGCGGCATGGCGCTGGTTGCAGTCCCAAGGAATTGCAAGCCGCGGTCAATGTAACGTTTCATCGCTTCGAATCGGAATGCTACGACGAGTTGCATCAGGATATGTGGCAGAGTCTGCCGGTCCAGGTGAATCTGCTGGCCGGAGATGCGATTCGGGGCGGCGTGGCCGCCGAGAGGATCCGGCTGCTGGACTGCGGCTGCGGCACGGGGCTGGCGACGGATTGTCTGCTGCGGAGCCCGATCGGCGAGCGGATCGAATCGGTAGACCTGCTGGATACGTCCGCCGAGATGCTGGCGCGCGCGGAGGAGCGGCGTAAGAATTCCTGGAGAAAGCCCGGCAAAGCGATGCAGGGGTTGATCGAAGGAATCGCAGGGGACGAGGCTTATAACTTAGTAATTACCTGCTCGGTGCTGCATCACGTTCCGGATCTAAGTTCGTTTCTCAAATCGGTAAGATTCTTGCAGAAGGATCAAGAGAAGGGATTGTTCATTCACTTACAGGATCCGAATGGCGACTACACGGACGATCCGGAGCGTCTGCGGCGGGAAGCGGAAGTGGCGCAGAAGGCTCCGGAGTGGATGACACGATTCAGTCCGCGAAGGGTGTTGGGACGGCTGCGGCGAGAGATCGCGGGGGAGCAAGGGCAGGATTACTTATCCAAGACCAATCGCGAGTTGATCCGGCAGGGTTTGATTTCCTCGCCGTTGAGCACCGAGGACCTGTTTCGGATTACGGATATCCAAGTGCGGGACGGCGGCGGGATTTCCACGGAGCAGATGAAGGGCTGGCTGCCGGATTATGAGATGGTTTCGCGCCGATCGTACAGCTTCTTCGGCGTGTTGCGGAGCAATCTGCCGCCGAAACTCCTGGCGCTCGAGGAAGAATTGACGGCGAAAGGCGCTGCCAACGGGGGGCATGTCGCGGCGGTCTGGAGTCGTTCCGGTACTGGAAGCTGACAGCGCCGGAAGAGCGCATCGGCAGGAGCGCGCAATGCCGCATGGTTTCCCATGTGCGGGAGCTCGGCGGTTTTGCGGGGCAGGCTTTAACTGTTTTCAACCTGCAACGGGCTTGCAGCCACACCTCGGCGTGAAACGAGAGTTCGCTCCCCGATGCGCAGAAACTTTCCGCGAAGACTGCGTTGTGCGAATTTGCGCCTGGCGGCGGCCAGGCCGATTGAAAATCGGCCGCAGGGTCGAAACCACGGTTCGCGCCCGAACTGCATATGCGATCTCACCGCGTAGGGCGGCGGATTGCGGAGGCCGACCAGGCCGCCTGCCAGCCTGCCCCACAAAGCCGCGCGGTTTTCATTGCCTTTGAGGGGCCGAAGGCCGGCTGTGACAGGTTGAAAACCCGCCCCACCGCTTCCTGCCGATCCATGCCCCAGGGGGACACTATGCGGCATCGGCAGGAGTGCCTGCGCCCTTGGGCTCTTAGCGGACCGGGACGTCGAGGAGCGCCGTCCAGTACTGCGTCGACTGCAGGGCGAAGCCGACCAGGATGAGAACAACGCCATAGACTCCCATGCGACGCTCGGGAATGTGGTCGGCGGCCCATTCGATAACGGGCACGCAGGCGGAAGAGACGGCAGTCACGATACCGGTGGTCAGACCCAGGGTGACGCCGAAGGAGAGAGCCCGTTCGGAACGGTGGGCGACCCAGATGCAAACAGCGGCAGCAGCGAGACCATAGCCGACGGTGCGATTGAGAGCGGATAGCATGGCGAAGCGGGATATGCGGGGATGGGGCGTGGGGCGGTAGTTCGCGCTGGGGCGAATTCCGATCTGATAGGCGATGATCTGGGAGATAGTGCTGAGAACGGCGAAGGCGGCTCCGGAGAGGGGTCCGAAATACCAGCCGAAGCCGACGCCATGTCCAACCCCGCGGATGGCGCTGGCCAGGGCGTCGTGCCAGAAGCCGGGAGTGAATTCGCCGCGGGAAGCGCGGGAGAACTCGAACGCAAAAGTGATGCCGTGGGTGATTCCACAAGCGATGCCGAACACGGGACCGAGGGGCAAGCCGTAGCCGAGGGCAAAGAGCACGCCGTAGGTGACGCCGCGGGTGAGGGCGCGGAGAGGACCGTGCTCGCCGCCGAGGAGGTCGTAGGCGAGGTAGAGCGCCCCGAGGACATCGAGGGAGCTGCCGGCAATGCTCACAATGGCGAGCGCGTGGTGGTCCATTTGGATAGTGTACGCGGATGGGTTTCCGGACCGATCGCACCGGGAACCGGGGGAGTAGAGTGTATGATGAGTCATTCAACCTATGAAACTTCAACGGCTGTTGGCGATGGCGCTGGCGGCGCTGATCGTGGGGACAGGAGCGTACCTGCGATGGCACGGGCGGTCGGAAGCGTATGATGCGCAATTCTTCGCCGGCATGGATCGGGCGGCGCGGCAGTCGGCGGAGACCGTAGTTCCGGAACTGGTTCGCTTGATTCAGCCACGCAGCGTGGTCGATGTCGGCAGCGGCGACGGGTACTGGTCGAAGGCATTTCTCGATAACGGCGTGAGCGACGTGATCGCGGTGGATGGGCCCTGGGTGCGGAAGGAAGATCTCAAGGTGCCGGCCGACCTGTTTGTGGTGCGCGACCTGGAGCAGCCTTTCCACATGGACCGGCCGTTCGACATGGTCCTGTGTCTGGAGACGGCGGAACATCTGCATCCGGCGCGGGCCGGGGGGTTCATTCACGATCTGACGCAATTGGCGCCGGTGGTGGTGTTCTCGGCTGCCATACCGGGTCAGGGCGGGACGTTCCACTATAACGAGGAGTGGCCGGAATACTGGGCCGATCTGTTCGCGAAGGATTCCTACGAGGCGATCGACGTATTCCGGCCGTTTTTCTGGACCAATGAAAAAGTGGCCCCGATGTACCGGCAGAACATGATTCTGTATGTGCGCAAGGACTACCTGGAGAAGTCCGCGAGTCTGCGACAGGCGACGGCGGGAGCACCCCGGGTAGTGCGGGCATTGGTGCATCCGGAGGTGTATCACAATGCGGTGGGGAATGCGGCATATGCGGCGCGGTGGCAGACGAAGGTGAAGCGCTTCCTGCATCTGGAACGGTAGACGGGGCTCTCTGACAGGCGCCAAAAAACCACCGCCGGTACGGCGGATCGGAATGCAGTCGGCAAAAAACGACCGCCTGTCCTACGGATGCCGGGCTAATCGGAGCCAGATCCGTAACAGATCGTCGAGGCTTAGCTGTTCGGCCCGCTGCGAGCACTCGGGAAGGGTGGCGAGGAGTGGCTTGCCGTACAGCCCGGCCAGGTTGTTGCGCAGGGTCTTGCGCTTGTAGCGAAAACACTGGGCGAGGAAGCGGAGGAAAGCCGGCGGGTCGGTGAGGCCTGCTGGCGGCGCGTGCGGCTCGAGCAGCACGACGGCGGAATCGACCCTGGGGGGTGGATGGAAGGCGGCGGGCGGGACGTCGAAGAGCGTGCGGGCTGAGGCGGCCAAAGCGGTGCGGACAGTAAGATATCCGTAGTCGCGGCTGCCGGGCCGGGCGCAGAGGCGATCGGCAACTTCCTTCTGAACGAGAAAAACGGCCCGCGGGGGCGGGGCGGCGAGAACGCGATCGAGGATCGGCGAAGTGATGTAGTAGGGGAGGTTGCCCGCGACCGGCGCGCGACCCCATTGCGTAAGATCGGTTGCGAGCACGTCCGCCTCGACGACTTCCAGGCGGTCGTCGCCCGCGAACCGGCTCCGAAGATGAGCCGCAAGGAAGGGATCGATTTCGATGGCGATGACGCGGCGGGCACGTTCCAGCAGCTTGCGGGTGAGAGCGCCGCGGCCGGGACCGATTTCAATCGCCAGGTCCTGAGGTTGGGGACAGGCAGCCGCGGCGATGCGGTTGAGAAAGGACTCCCTTATCAGGAAATGTTGTCCGAGTTTTTGGCGGGCCACTGCAGGCGGTCAGCCCTTGATGATATAGACGTGCTTGTAGAGGAACCGCACCACGCCCCAGGTCGGCTTGCCGAAGACGGTGGCCGGGGCGAAACGCGCGGTGAGGATCATCTGCTTCAGATCCGGGGTCAATTCCTTATCGCCCCTGATGACTTTCCAATCCCAGACCGATCCGGTGGGGCTGATTTTGAATTCGATCTCTTTTTCGTAGTTGGCGCCGAATGAATCGGGATCTTCGACTTCCGGATAATCTTCACCTTCGCCGGTTTGTTCGAGCTGCGGGTAGGTAGCGACCGGAGTGGAGCTGTCATCGCCGCCGCGGCGGGCGAAGCTCAGGTTGGGAGTGAGGAGAGCGAACAGCGCCATAGCGGCGATGAGACCGCTGGCGGCGGGCAAACCGAACGGCCGCATGATGTTTTCGAACATCAGGTGGACGTTCCAGGACACCCGCTCCATGCGGGCCTTCAAGGTCAAACGGGACAAGGTGCGGGCGCGTTCGTGGGAAGCCACGATCTGCAGCATCTCGCGCACACGAGCCGGCACTACCGGCGCGTTCATCTTCAACAGTCCCAAGCGCAAATCCCGCAGAGATTCGAATTGCGTCTTGCAATCCCGGCAGGATTCGAGATGGGCCAACAGCATCTCCCGCTCTTCCCCAGGCACGCGTTCATCGAGGAGCGGAGAGAATCGTTCTTGCGCGAATTGGCAACTCATAACATTACTCGGCCGTCTTTGGCACCAGTCGCAGCGCATGCTTCGGTTTCAAGCTGCCTGCGAGCTCATCCCTCAGGGCTTCACGGCCTCGAAGGATACGGGACTTCACAGTCCCCAGGGAAACGCCCAGAATTTCCGCGATTTCTTCATAACTGAGATCGGAAATGTCACGGAGCACCACGGCTTCGCGGAAGATCGGGTTGATTTTTTCGAGAGCCGCCTCGACCATGAGGTGCTGCTCGCAGCCGAACGCCTGATCGAATGGCGATCGGCTTCCATCGGGTATGTTCTCCTTCCAGTTACGAGTGTCGTCCGGGTCGGAATCCAGTTCCACCTCGCGCCGCCGATGCCGGAAAAACCACCGGCGGGCGTTATGCGCCTCGTTGACTGTGATTCGGTAAATCCACGTTTTCAATGTGCTCTGGCCGCGAAAACTGCCAATGTTCCGGAAGACTTTCAGGAAGACTTCCTGTACCACGTCGCTGGCTTCGGACGGGCCATCCAACAGACGCAACGCCAAAGCATAGACCGGTTGCTGGAACCTGGCAATCAGCTCCTCGTAGGCGCTCTCTTCCCCGAAGCGGAGAGACTCTACAAGACGAAGGTCGTCGCTATCGGGCGACCCTTCCGCCGAACGATCCGGACTCAACTCCAAAAGTGTCGCGGCCACCGGCAGCCTCAGTTTCATCCTGATTACAAACTAACAGGAAAGTTCCGGCCTTGCAAAGGTATAGACACCGTCGTGGGGCAAAAGTTCCGCGGGGCGGGATGAGGGCTGATACAATTCGGGAGGGAATATGAAAATAAAGGATTTAGGGGACTTCGGATTCCGCGGCGCAGCCCATGCCTAGAATAGCTTCCAGCACCCTCACCGATCTGGTCGACCGCATCCTGGTTGGGGCGGGCGTTCCATCGAACAAAGCCACCCTGACAGCGACGGCACTGGTGGCTTCGAACCTGCGCGGCGTGGATTCCCACGGAGTACAGCTGCTGACCTGGTATATCGACCAACTGCTGGCGGGCGAAATGGATCCGCGCGCGGATGGGCGGGTGGTGTCGGAGAACGGTTCCTGCCTGGTGTTCGATGGCCAGAACGGACTGGGCCAGTGGGTGGCCGACAACTGCTGCCGGCAGGCCATCCGGCTGGCGCGCGAACGCGGCATGGGGATGGTGACGGCACGCGAATCGAACCATTTTGGCGCGGCGGCCTGGTGGGCGATGAAGATGCGTGACGCCGGCCAGATCGGCATCGTGATGTGCAATGCATCGCCGATCGTGCCGCCGTGGCAGGGGAAGCGGGGACGATTGGGGACCAACCCGATCTGCATGGCGCTGCCGGGTCCTTGGTTGCTCGACATGGCGACCACGACGGTCGCCGCGGGCAAGATTTTCAAGGCGAAGATCAACGGCCAGCCGGAGATTCCCGCGGGATGGGCCTTCGATTCCGAAGGTGTGCCGACCACCAGGACGGAAGAGGCTTACAAAGGCCTGCTGATGCCCCTCGGCGGGTACAAAGGCAGCGGCCTGGCGATGATGGTCGAGATTCTGTGCTCGGTGCTGAGCGGTGGCGTGATGGCCACGGAAGTCGGCGCCATTCGCGTGCGCGGAAAGAAAGTCCGCACCAGTCAGATGTTTCTTGCCATCGACGTGGCGCATTTCATGCCGGTGGAGGAATTCTCGGCGCGCATGGAGCATCTGGTTGACGTGATCAAATCGACGCCGCCCGCGCCGGGGTACGGCGAAGTGCTGGTGGCGGGCGAGCCGGAGTGGCGCATCGAAGCCGACCGGCTGGCCAACGGAATCCCCATCGAGGAGGGGAATTGGGAGACGTTGTGCAAGACGGCCGAGAGGGTGGGAGTGGCGAGACCGGTGGCCTGAAATTGTCCAACGGTACACTAGAGTCAGACGTGCTCGTTTCCATCACCAACAATCTGGAACGTCCGAAGTGGCTGCGCGCACCGGCGCCGGTCGGAGAGAATTACCGCGAGCTGAAGGACCTCATCGGCAGGCTGCGGCTCCACACGGTGTGCGAGAGCGCGGCGTGCCCCAACGTCGGCGAGTGCTGGAACCATCGCACCGCCACCTTCATGATCCTGGGCAACGTCTGCACGCGGCGCTGCGGATTCTGCGCCGTGGAAAAGGGCGCGCCTCTGCCGGTGGATTATGACGAGCCCAACCGCGTTGCCGAGGCCGTAGCGGCCATGGGGCTGCGGTTCGCCGTGGTGACCAGCGTCAATCGGGACGATCGCGAAGACGGCGGCGCGGGATTGTTCGCGATGACGATTCGCGCCATTCGCCATCGTATTCCGGGCTGCGGTGTGGAAGTGCTGACGCCCGATTTTCAAGGCAGCCGGGCGGCGGTTGAAACCGTGATGGAGGCGGCTCCCGACGTCTTCAACCACAATACGGAGACGGTTCCCCGGCTCTATCGCGAGGTGCGCTTGGGAGCGCGATACGATCGCTCGCTGGACGTGCTGCGTTGGGCCGGCGAAATGTCGCCGTACACACCCGCCAAGAGCGGCCTGATGCTCGGATTAGGCGAGACGACAGAGGAAGTGCTGGCGGTGATGCGCGATCTGCGCGCGGCCGGCGTTCGCATCTTAACACTCGGCCAGTATCTGCGGCCATCGCCGCGGCATTTGCCGATCGCGCGGTATGTGACGCCGGCGGAGTTCGACGAACTGCGGCGGGCGGGGTATGAGATGGGATTCGCGCACGTGGAAAGCGGTCCATTGGTGCGGAGCTCGTATCACGCGTCGAACGCGGGCGGCCTCAAGGCCGCGGCGGGTTGAAACCCTCCCCCCACCGGCTGCTGATTGTCATCACGGCCGTGCTCTTCTCCACTGGCGGCGTGGCCATCAAGGCGGCGAATCTCAACGGGTGGCAGATCGCTTGTTTCCGATCGGCGGTAGCCACGGTGGCGCTGTTGATTCTGCTGCCGGACGCGCGGCGCGGATGGAGCTGGCGGATGGCGCCGGTGAGCCTGGCGTATGCCGCCACACTGGTTACGTTTGTCCTGTCCAATCGGCTGACGACGGCGGCGAATGCCGTGTTTTTGCAGGCGACCGCGCCGCTGTATGTGCTGCTGCTGAGCCCCTGGCTGTTGGGGGAGCGCATCCGCAAGTCTGACGCGGCGTACATAGTGGCGGTCGTGGGCGGGCTGGCGATGTTCTTCGTCGGCCGCGAATCGGCTGCTGTGACGGCGCCCGATCCCGGACGCGGCAACCTGTTGGCGCTGGCGTCGGGCGTCACGTATGCGTGCATGCTGACCGGACTGCGTTGGGTCGGGCGCGACCGGAAACGCGATTCCGCACTGCCGGCGGTGGTGCTGGGCAACCTGCTGGCGGCGCTGGCGGCGCTACCGATGGCGATGCGCGGCCCGGCGATCGGCGGATGGGCAAATGCCGCGGTAATCCTGTATCTGGGTGTGTTTCAAGTCGGGTTGGCATACGCCTGCCTGGCTCGGGCCATCCGGGATGTGCGGGCCTTTGAAACCACGGCAATCTTGCTGCTCGAGCCGGCCCTGAATCCGCTATGGGTGTGGCTGGTGCACGGCGAAAAGCCGGGGGCCTGGGCGCTGTGCGGCGGGGCGCTGATTCTGCTGGCCACGCTGCAAAACGCCTGGATACAAAAGGCAAAACCGGCCGGCGGTTGAGAATTCCGAAAAGCGGCTGAACTTCCGGCGTGGGTCAGCCGATAAGTATAGGAGTAGGGGGTATAGGACTCAGTCGAACCACTGGCCGGCAGCAAATCGTGTCCACTGTGGTAAAAAAGAGGAAAGGGTGGCGGGGTAGCCCACTGGATGCCCTGGACCGTTGTATATGAAGCCTTTAGGCTTGGTATTCGCCTTTGGATGGGTGTTGTCTACCGGCACGGTGGTAACTTTCGATACCGGTCAGGTTGGACGCGCACCCTCTGGATGGACGGTCGCCATGACCAACCAGGGCTCGCCACCACAATGGCAAATCCTGAAGGATCGAACTGCTCCCACACAGCCCTACGTGCTGGCGCAAACCTCCGCCGACGGCGCCGATCGCTACCCGCTGGCGATACTGGACAGCGTCAAGGTCAAAGATGGGGATGTCAGCGTGCGCATCAAGCCGGTCTCCGGTAAGGAAGATCGCGCGGGCGGCGTAGTGTGGCGCTATCGCGACGCCCAAAACTACTACCTGGCGCGGATCAATGCCCTGAAGCACGACGTCGCGGTGTATAAGGTGCAAAACGGCGTACGGATTCCGGTGCTTCCGGCAGCGGCACACGAGATCCCCGCCAACGCCTGGAGCACCCTCAAGGTTTCGGTTCGCGGCGACCGGTTTCAGGTCTATCTTGACCACCGGCGGATCTTGCAGGGCGCAGACCGGACCTTTGGCGGACCAGGGAAAGTCGGGGTGTGGACCGAAGCCGATTCCATTACGTATTTTGACGACTTCCGCGTGTATCCTAAATAGGTCGTATCGCGGACGGGCGGTTTTCGAGCGGCTCAGATTAGAGCGGAAGGTCGCGCTGTCGGCGGCAGAACGGACAGCGGGCGATGGCCGTCCGCCAGGGGGCAACAATGAACCGGGAGCAAGTTTGCGCCCGCATCGCGGAACTCGGTGTACTTCCGGCGGTGCGCACCACTTCGCGGGATGACGCGGTTTATGCAGTGGACGAGGTCGCCAACGGAGGCATTCCGATTGCCGAATTGACGCTCACCATTCCGGGCGCCAGCGGGCTGATCGCGGAGTTGCGAGCGAAGCACCCCGAAATGGTGATCGGCGCCGGGACTGTGCTTACGAGTGACGCGGCCCTGGAGTGCCTGGATGCAGGCGCGCTGTTTCTTTCGAGTCCGGGCCTGGATCTGGAGGTGGTCGAGATCGCCAGACGGCGAAACGTCGCGGTGATTCCAGGGGCGCTGACACCGACCGAAGTCAACCTGGCATGGAAAGCCGGCGTCGATTTTGTGAAGGTCTTTCCGTGCGGGCCAGTGGGCGGAGCCGCCTACATCCGGGCGCTAAAAGGGCCATTTCCGAATGTTCACCTGATCGCCTCGGGCGGCGTAAACCAGCACACAGCGGAAGACTTCATACTGGCGGGCGCCGCGGCTCTGGGCATCGGACGCGAATTGACGCCGCGGGCGGCGATCGAACACCGGCAGACGGAGCGCATTCATGAGTTGGCGCGACGGTTCTTGCACATGGTGCACAACGCGCGCAGCCGAATACAGTAAGAGTTGGAAAACAGGCACTGGTGCCTGACAGACCCGGACGCATCCCGGCGCTCCTGGCCGCCAACCGAATCTTCT
>Ga0335073_10002414_pt1 | contig 25533 bp, 24 predicted proteins | sample Lox_Sample_22_FD_207093 | JGI IMG/M metagenome (GOLD analysis project Ga0335073, IMG submission 207093) | Soil microbial communities from Loxahatchee National Wildlife Refuge, Florida, United States - Lox_Sample_2.2 | ecosystem: Environmental > Terrestrial > Soil > Wetlands | place: USA... | reverse complement strand
CACCGTTCACCTGCCCGCCCGGGTGCCGCTCGGCTTCCACGGCAGCTGGATCCCCGACCGCTAGCCGCCCGGCACCGAGCGGCCTGGAATCGCGCGCCGGGGGTCAGCGCTTGCGGTCTTTGCCGCCCTTGGCCAGGTCCCGCCAGCTGCCCTCGGAGACCTCGACCCCGTGGCGCTTCGCGGCCGCGAGGATGCGCTTCCACGCCCGGTCGCGCTCGGCGTCGCTGACCCCTTCGACCTGGTCGAACCGGGCGATCGCGTTGCGCACGTGCCGCGCGTCGGTCAGCGGCTCCTTCCGCTCCCTGGGGAAGGCGAACTCCTCGTTGGCGAGCCGGTCCTTCTCCGCGGTGCTCATGCCCTCGGCCTGCCGGGGGATCTTCGCGCCGTGCGCCCTGGCGCTCTGCGCCTGCCGTGCCTTGGCGATGTTGCGCCGGGCCGCTTCCTTCTGCCGGGCGGTAGCCATCACGCCTCCTTGCCGATGCTGGTCATTGCCCTTACGACCCCTACCCCCGAGCGGCGGTGGCATGCCCGCTCACCCGCTCACCGGGCGCGGCCAGCCGGCCGACGGCGCTGGTCTGCAGGCTTGCGAGCAGCGCCGCGGGGTCGTGATGCACCTCGACGGCTCCCGCCCCGCGCAGTTCGTCTCCGGCGATGCCGCCCGACAGCAGCCCGACGCAGGGGATGCCCGCCCGCCGGGCCGCGATCACGTCCCAGACCGCGTCGCCGACCATGACGGCCCGCTCGCGCTCGGTTCCGGACTGGTCCAGGGCCGCCTCGACGATGTCCGGGGCGGGCTTGGCCTGCTCGACGGATCCCGAGCTGACGACCGTCCCGATCGCGTCCCGGGCGCCGAGGGCGTCGAGCATGAAATCGATCTCCTCGTCCTTGGCGCTGGTGGCGAGCACCACGTTGAGGCCGAGCCCGGCCACGGCCGCGAGCAGGTCCGCCGCCCCGGGCAGCGGGCGCATGCGGCCGAGGTACGGCGCCATGTGCCGGCTGTGCGCGTCGATGACCGAGGGCTCCGCCCGGCCGAGCACCCGCTCGACAAGCTCGGCTGAGGCCAGCCCCAGCGCGCGGTGAACCTCGGCACACTGCACCTCATGGCCCCGTTCCCGGAACGCCTCCCACCATGCGGCGATGTGCAGGTAGTTGGTGTCGAGCAGCGTGCCGTCCACGTCGAAGATGACGCCGCCGTGGGGGGTTCCGGCGCTCACCGGCCATCCCGGTCCGTGGCGATGACCCGGTCAGCGGCGCCGACCCGGAGTTCCTCGAGAAGGTCCGCCTGGCGCCGCGCCCGGGAGATGAGCTCGTCCAGCCGGCCCGGGTCGAGCCGCGTGTCGCGCTCGGCCAGGGTCCGCAGCGTGCGCCAGCCGGCGGCCTTGCCCTCGACGCCCAGCCGCAGCATCTCCAGTTCCTCCAGGCCGCTGAGCGGCGAGCGGGCGCGGAGGCGGCCGTTCAGCTTCAGCCGTGCCGCCTTCTCGCCGATCCATGCGGCGCCGACCTTGTAGCCGCGGACCGCGATGCCGAGCGCGGCCATGATGCTCAGCAGCGCGGCGCGATCCTGCGCTATCTCGGCCGCGAGGTTCCGCAGGGCGCCATCGGCGCTCTCGCCCCGCTGGGAGCCCGCCATCCGGCGTGCCAGCTCGGCGCCGCCGGTCGCTCCGGCGAGATGATCGTTGAGGTAGATGCCGAGCAGGTCATGCCCGGATCGCCGCGAATCAGCGGTAATGCCCGGTCGTGCCATTGCCCCTCCATGAGCACTGGTCGCTTTGCGCCCCCCTTCCTGCCCGCCCGGCGCGGTCTATGCAGGATTCTCGTAACCGACGGTGAGCTCACCGTCGGCGTAGTCGACGCCGATCACCGCGCCGTCCCTGGCGTCGCCGGCCAGCAGCGCCCGGCCGATCCTTGTGTCCACCTCGTGGGCGAGGAACCTGCGCAGCGGCCGCGCCCCGTAGACCGGGTCGAAGCCCTGCTCGGCGATGTAGCGCAGGGCCTCGGGCGAGACCTCGAGCGTCATCCGGTGCTCGGCCAGCCTGGCCCGCAGGTCGCCGAACATGAGCTCCACGATGCGCTCGATCTCCGTCTCGGTCAGCGGCTTGAACAGCACGATGTCGTCCAGCCGGTTCAGGAACTCGGGCCGGAACTGTGCCCGCATCGCGGCCATCACCCGGTCGCGCGCCTCGGGCTTGATCTCGCCGTCCGCCGTGGCGTCCTCGACCAGGTACTCCGAGCCGATGTTGGACGTCATGATGATCACCGTGTTGCGGAAGTCCACGGTGCGGCCCTGCCCGTCGGTCAGCCGGCCGTCATCGAGCACCTGGAGCAGGGCGTTGAAGACGTCCGGGTGGGCCTTCTCCACCTCGTCGAACAGCACCACCGAGTACGGCTTGCGCCGCACCGCCTCGGTGAGCTGGCCGCCCTCCTCGTAGCCGACATAGCCGGGCGGCGCCCCGACCAGGCGGCTGACCGAGTGCCGCTCCTGGTACTCGCTCATGTCGATGCGGATCATGTTCTCCTCGGTGTCGAACAGGGCCGCGGCCAGCGACTTGGCCAGCTCGGTCTTCCCGACGCCGGTGGGGCCAAGGAAGATGAACGAGCCGATCGGCCGGCCCGGGTCCTTGATCCCCGACCTGGCCCGGATGATGGCGTCGGTGACCAGCTGGACGGCCTCGTCCTGGCCGACGACGCGCTCGTGCAGGACCTGGTCCAGGTGCAGCAGCTTCTCGCGTTCGCCCTGCTGCAGCCGGCTGACCGGAATCCCGGTCCAGCGGGAAACGATCGCCGCGATCTCGTCCTCGGTCACGACCTCGCGCAGCAGCCGCTGGCCGCCCTGCCGGCCGGCGAGATGCCCCTCCTCGGCGTCGAGCCGCCGCTGCAGCTCCGGGAGCCGGCCGAGCCGCAGTTCCGCCGCCCTGTTCAGGTCGTAGTCGCGCTCGGCCTGGTCGGCCTCCTGCCTGACCTTCTCCATCTCCTCGCGCAGCGCCTGCACCCGGCGCAGCGCCTGGCGCTCGGACTCCCACTGCGCCCGCAGCGAGTCGGACTCGGCGCGCAGGTCCGCGAGCTCCTTGCGCAGGTCCGCCAGGCGGGCGCGGCTCGGCTCGTCCTCCTCCTTGGCCAGCGCCGCCTCCTCGATCTCGAGCCGCATCACCCGCCTGGTGAGCTCGTCCAGCTCTGCGGGCATGGAGTCGATCTCGGTGCGGATCACCGCGCACGCCTCGTCGGCCAGGTCGATGGCCTTGTCCGGGAGGAAGCGGTCGGAGATGTAGCGGTGGCTCATGGTCACCGCCGCGACCAGCGCGTTGTCGGCGATCTTCACGCCGTGGAAGACCTCCAGGCGCTCGCGCAGACCGCGCAGGATGGAGATCGCGTCCTCCACCGACGGCTCGTCGACCATGACCGGCTGGAACCGGCGCTCGAGCGCCGCGTCCTTCTCAATGCGCTGGCGGTACTCCTCGACCGTGGTCGCGCCGATCATGTGCAGCTCGCCGCGGGCGAGCATGGGCTTGAGCATGTTGCCCGCGTCCATGGCGCCCTCCGCCGCGCCCGCGCCGACGACCGTGTGCAGCTCGTCGACGAACAGCAGGATCCGCCCGGCGGACGCCTTCACCTCGGCCAGCACTGCCTTGAGCCGCTCCTCGAACTCGCCCCGGTACTTCGCCCCGGCGACCAGCGCGCCCAGGTCCAGGCTGAAGATGGCCTTGTCCCGCAGGCCCTCGGGGACGTCGCCGCGGGTGATCCGCTGCGCCAGGCCCTCGACGATCGCGGTCTTGCCGACGCCCGGGTCGCCGATCAGCACCGGGTTGTTCTTGGTCTTGCGGGACAGGATCTGGGTGACCCGCCGGATCTCGGCGTCCCGGCCGATCACCGGGTCGAGCCGCCCGGCCGCGGCGTCGGCCACCAGGTCGTGACCGTACTTCGCCAGCGCCTCGTAGGCGGTCTCCGGCATGGCCGACGTCACGCGCTGGTTGCCGCGGATCCTGGTCAGCGCCTGCAGGAACGAGTCCCTGCTCACGCCCTGCCCGGCAAGCAGCCGCCCGGCGGCGGCGTCGGGGCCCTCCGAAAGCAGTGCCAGCATCAAATGCTCGACCGAGACGTACTCGTCCTTCAGCCGCCGGGATTCCTGCTCGGCCTCGGCCAGCAGCCCGGCCAGCCGCTGGGTCACGCTGACCTGGCCCGGGCTGACGCCGGGCCCGGTGACCCGCGGGCGCCGCTCGAGGTCGGCCTCGAGCTCCAGGCGCAGCTTGTCCGGGTCGGCCCCGGCCTGCGCGAGCAGCCGCGGCGCGATGCCGTCGGCCTGGTCGAGGAGGGCCAGCAGCAGGTGCTCACCGTCGACCTGCTGATGCCCGAGCCGTAGCGCCGTGGTCTGAGCGTCGTGCAGGGCCTCCTGCGACTTCGCGGTCAAGTGAGACGGGTCCATGTGATCACCTCTCTCGCCCTCCGGCCCTGCGCAGGGCCGCCTGCAGGGCAGCGATCTGGTCGAGCAGGTCGGTGACGAGCCCGATGGCCGCGTAGTTCAGCGCGAACCCGGCGCGCAGGCGCCGGACCCTGGCGACGGCGGCGACCTGACCGGGCGCGAACCAGAGACGGCCCGCCGGGTCGCGGGACGCCTCGAGGATGCCCAGGGCCACGAACCTGCGGATCAGCTCCGGGTGCACGCCCGCCGCCGCCGCGAACTCGTCGAGATCCAGCCGCGACGCGCGTACCAGGGCATAGGTCACCGCCGGTGCCTCCTCGGCTCGAAGTCGGACACCGCGGCCAGCCGCTCGAAGAGTTCCCGCTCGGCGTCGCTTGGCCGGGCCGGCACCATGATCCGCGCCTCCGCGAACAGGTCACCGGGCTTACCCCGGGGATTGGGCAGGCCCCGTCCGCGGAGCCGCAGCCGCCTGCCGCTCGAGGTGCCGGCCGGGACGCTGACCTTGACCTCCCCGGCCGGGGTGCTCAGCGCGACCGACGTGCCCAGCGCGGCCTCCCAGGGTGAGAGGCGCAGCTCCGCGTGCAGGTCGCGGCCGTCGAGCCGGTAGCCGCGGTGCGGGGCGATCCGGACGACCAGGTACAGGTCGCCGGCCGCGGCGCCGTCGCTGCCGCGGCCGCCCTGGCCGGCCAGGCGGATCCGCTGGCCGTCGGTCACCCCGGCCGGGATGTTTACGTCGAGTGACCGGGTTTCGCCGCCGCTCGTCAGCGTGATCGTCCGGCGGCCGCCGTGATAGGCCTCCTCGACCGTGACCTCGATCTCCGCCTCCTGGTCGGCGCCGGGGATCGGGCCCCAGCCGCGCCCGCCCCTGCCGCCCCGCCCGCCGAACAGCCCCCCCAGCAGGTCATCCAGGTCGACGTCGGCGCCGAATCCGCCGCGTGCGTCCCCGAAGCGGCCGCCGGCGCCGGGCCGGGCGCCGGCGCCGGCCCGGCTCCGGGCCCGGTTCCAGGCCTGCGGGTCGACGTCCTCGGGCACCTGCCGGAAGCCGGGCCCGAACGCGTCGTAGCGGCGCCGGGTCTGCGGGTCGGACAGGACGCTGTAGGCCTCGGAGATGTCCTTGAACCGTTCCTCGGCGGCCGGGTCCTTGTTCACGTCGGGATGGTGGGAGCGCGCGAGCTTGCGGTAGGCCCGCTGGATGTCGTCCTGGCTGGCGTTCCTCGGCACGCCCAGGATCTGGTAGAAGTCCCGGTCGCCGTCGGCCATCAGTCCGCCTTGGCCACCACGACCCGGGCGGGCCGCAGCTGGCGGTCCCCGTTGCCGTAGCCAGGCTGGAGGACCTCGACGACCGATCCCTCCGGCGCGTCCGGATCCGGCCGGGTGGCCACGGCCTCGTGCCGGGACGGGTCGAAGCCGGCGCCGAGGTCGTCGCGCCGCGGGAACCCGAGCCCGGCCAGCACCTGCAGGGCCTGCTCCCGCACCGCCCGGACGCCGTCCAGGATCACCGCGGGGTCGGCCTGCGCGTGCGCCAGCGCCCGCTCCAGGTTGTCGACCACCGGCAGCCACTGCCGCGCGACCTCGGCCCGCGCCTGCTCCCGCGCCTCGGTTACCTGCCTGGCGCATCTCTTGCGCAGGTTGTCAAGGTCGGCCACCGCGCGCAGCCGCTGATCCTCCAGATCCGCGATCCTGGCCGTCATCTCGGCGGCCGCGCTGCCGTCGCCGGCCTCCGCCGGCCCCGGCCCGGCGGCGGGCTCGGCGGGGGGCCCGGTCCCGGCGGCGGGCCCGGGCTCGGTGCTGCCTCGTGCGTTGTGTTCACTCATTGCTGGTGAATTCGGCGTCGATCACGTCGTCCTCTTCGCTGCCGCGCGGCGGCGGGACCTCCTGCTCGGGCGGCACCTGGCCGGCCGACGCGCCGAGAATCTGGCTGACCTGCGCCAGCTCCGCGGTCAGGGTCCGCAGCCGGTCGACCGGCGTGTCCTGCTTGAGCGCCTGACGGGCGTCGGCGGCGAGGTTCTCGGCCCGGGCCTTCTCGTGCACCGGCAGCGAGCCGCCGCGCTCGGCCAGCACGTGCTCGACCTGGTAGGCCGCGGCGTCCAGCTCGTTGCGGGCGTCGGTCACCTCGCGCAGCCGCTTGTCCTCCTCGCGGTGCCGCTCGGCGTCGGCGACCATCCGGTCCACCTCGGAGGAATCCAGGTTCGAGCTCTCGCTGATCGTGATCCGCTGCTCGGTGCCGGTGTCCTTGTCCCTGGCCGACACGCTCAGGATCCCGTTGGCGTCGATGTCGTAGGTGACCTCGATCTGCGGCAGGCCGCGCGGCGCGGGCCGGATGTTCTCCAGCCGGAACCGGCCGAGCACCCGGTTGTCGGCCGCGCGCTCCCGCTCGCCCTGCAGCACCACCACGTCGACCGCGGACTGGTTGTCCTCGGCCGTGGAGAACACCTCGGTGCGCCGCGCCGGGATCGTCGTGTTGCGCTCGATCACCTTGGTCATCACGCCGCCGAGCGTCTCGATGCCCAGCGACAGCGGCGTGACGTCCAGCAGCAGGACGTCCTTGACCTCGCCCTTGAGCACCGCCGCCTGCACCGCCGCGCCGAGGGCCACCACCTCGTCCGGGTTGACGGTCATGTTCGGGTCCTTGCCGCCGGTCAGCCGGCGGACCAGGTTCTGCACGGCCGGGATCCGGGTGGACCCGCCGACCAGGATCACCTCGTCGATGTCGGCGTCGGTGAGCTTGGCGTCGGCCAGCGCCTGCTTCACCGGCCCGGTGGTCCGCTCGACCAGGTCGGCGGTGATCTGGTCGAAGGTCGAGCGCATCAGCGTGGTGTTCAGGTGCTTGGGACCGGACGCGTCGGCCGTGATGAACGGCAGGCTGACCGTGGTCTGGGTCACCGCGGACAGCTCGACCTTGGCCTTCTCGGCGGCCTCGAACAGCCGCTGCAGCGCCTGCGGGTCGGCCCGCAGGTCGATCCCGTTGTCCCGCTGGAACTCGTCGGCCAGGTAGTCCACCAGCCGCCGGTCGAAATCGTCGCCGCCCAGGTGGGTGTCCCCGGCCGTGGCGCGGACCTCGACCACCCCGTCCCCGATGTCCAGGACGCTCACGTCGAACGTCCCGCCGCCCAGGTCGAAGACCAGTACCGTCTCGCTGGCCTTCTTGTCCAGCCCGTAGGCCAGCGCGGCGGCGGTCGGCTCGTTGATGATCCGCAGCACCTCCAGGCCCGCGATCTGGCCGGCGTCCTTGGTCGCCTGGCGTTGCGCGTCGTTGAAGTAGGCGGGCACCGTGATGACCGCCTCGGTCACCTTCTCGCCGAGGAACTTCGACGCGTCGTCGGCCAGCTTGCGCAGCACCAGGGCGGAGATCTCCTCGGGCGCGTAGTCCCGGCTGGCTATGCGCAGCCGCACCGCGCCGTCCGGACCGGGCACCACGTCGAACGAGACCGCGTTCTTCTCGGTCTCCACCTCGTCGTAGCGGCGCCCGATGAACCGCTTCGCGGAGTAGATCGTCCCCTTCGGGTTCAAGATCGCCTGCCGCCGGGCCAGCTGGCCCACCAGCCGTTCTCCCTGCGGCGTGAACGCCACGACCGACGGCGTCGTGCGCGATCCCTCGGCGTTGGGTATGACCGTCGGCTTGCCGTTCTCCGTCGCCGCGATCACCGAGTTCGTCGTGCCAAGATCGATGCCGACTGCTGTTGCCATCACTGCCCCCGTCATGGCTTCCCGGTTTGCCCGGAGCCGTCCGTCGCGGATCTGGACCACGCCCCCCGGCGCGCGAGGACCGGCAGCAACGCGGTCGCCCCTACTGGCGAGCTTTGTCGCTCATCCGGCGCGGCGCATCATCAGACCGGGTAGTTCTCGTCCATCGACGCTGGTCACCCCCGCTGGCCGGCGGCCGCTGTCAGGCGAGCTCTGCCACGAGTTCGGCCCGTTCCTGCTTCATCCGCTCGGCGGCGGCGGGGTCGGCGGCTGGGTACTCGGGGTTGATCGCCCGCAGGCGCTGCACGACGATCGCGGCGGTGGCCAGCCGGGCGAACCACTTGTGGTCGGCCGGGACCACGTACCACGGGGCGCTGGCCGTGCTGGTCGCCGACAGCATGGCGTCGAACGCCCGCTGATAGTCGCTCCAGTACCGGCGCTCCCGGGCGTCGCTGTCGGAGAACTTCCAGTTCTTCTGCGGGTGGTCGATGCGCTTGAGGAACCGCTTGGCCTGCTCCCGCCGGGACAGGTTGAGCATGATCTTGACCACGTGGACGCCGTTGCCGGCCAGGTACTGCTCCCAGCGGTTGATGTCGCGGTAGCGCTGGCCCCAGATGTCGCGTTTTGCCGCCGCGCCGGGCAGGCCCTCGGCCGCCAGCAGGTCCGGATGCACCCGGACGACCAGCACTTCCTCGTAGTGCGACCGGTTGAAGATGCCGATCCGCCCCCGGGCCGGCAGCGCGGCCTGGTAGCGCCAGAGGAAATCGTGCTCAAGCTCGGCCGCCGACGGCTGCTTGAAGCTGCGGACCTCCACGCCCTGCGGGTTGACACCGCTCATGACGTGCTTGATCGTGCCGTCCTTGCCGGACGCGTCCAGCCCCTGGAGCACGATCAGCAGGCCGAGCGCGTCCTGGGCGGCGAGCTTGTCCTGGTACTCGGCGAGCAACTCGACGCCCTCCCGCAGCCGCGTTTCGGCGTCCCCGCGCTTCAGCCCCCCGGTCGCGGCCGGATCGTGGTCGCGGCCCAGCCGAACCGAGGTCCCGGCCGGCACGCGCAGCGGGTCGATGAGGTCTCTCATGAAGCCAAGGCGCTTGTCCATGTCCCAACAATGCCCGGCGGAGTTCTGCATATCACCGGCATCGCCGACACGGGCGACATCGGGCCCGGCGCGGCGGCGCTTCCCCGGGGGGATGCCCTGGGCCGGCCTGACCCGGTTTGGCCGGGGGTGCCAGGCCGGGACCGGGGGTACTTCGTACGGTGAGGGGACCGGCTACTTTCTGCGACAGGGGATACTAGATGCGTAACTTCAAGCTGGCAGCGGCTGGTCTGGGCACCGTTGCGTTTTTTGCACTGCTCTGGGGGGCGTCGCCGGCCGGCGCGGCCACGAGCGGCGCCACATCGGCCGCCGTCCGCTCCTCATCGACGCCCGGCGCCACCAGTACCACGCTGCTGGCTCGCAAGATCGGCAACGTCACCGTGATCACCAACTCGAAGGGCCTCACGTTGTATGCGTTCGCGCCGGACACCGCGACGAAGTCGAACTGCAACGGGTCGTGCGCCCACTACTGGCCGGCGCTGAAGGGACCGGTCACCGCCGGATCCGGCGTCACGGGCAAGATCGGCACGATCAAGCGCTCCGACGGCTCGACGCAGGCCACCTACAACGGCCATCCCCTCTACACCTACATCGGGGACACCAAGCCCGGTCAGGACAACGGAAACAACCTGAACCTGTCCGGCGGATACTGGCACGTGGTGCCGGCTACCGGCGCGGTGACGTTCCCGACCAAGTCCGGCAGCTCATCGGGCGGCGGCGGCGGGTACTGACCGGCCGGGCCGCGCCAGCCCGGGCGGCAGCAAGACCGGGCATCAGACCCGGGCGTAGTCCTCGATGTCCTGCTCGAACTCGGCCACGATCTGCGGGGTGAGCGTCCGGCGCGTCCCGGCGATCGCCTCCCGGACGTCGGCCGTGGTCACCTGGTCCTCGCCGCGCTCGAACAGGACGCGCTCGAACGCCAGCTGGGCCGTCCGGCGGGCCGCGAACTCGATGTCGGCCGGGGTGAACAGCCGGGACTCCTCCACGATCGCGGCCATGTCGAGATCGCCGTGCGGGATCGCGGTGAGGTAGCGCTCCCAGATAGCCGCCCGCGCCGCGGTGTCGGGCGGGCCGATCGGGATGACGTAGTCGAACCTGCCGTGCCGCAGGAACGCGCTGTCCAGCGCGCGAACCGAGTTCGTGGCGCAGATGAGCAGCCGCTCGTCCTGCTCACGGAACGGCGGGATGAGCTTGAGCATCTCGTTCGTGACGCCCTGGGCGGCCGAGACCGTGCGCGGCTGGCGCGCGCCGGCGATCTCCTCGACCTCGTCGATGAACAGCACGACCTTGTCCAGCTCGGCCACCAGGGCGAACGCCTCCCGGAGGGCGGCGGCCAGGCCGGCCGGGGATTCGCCGGCCAGCCGTGACGGGTACAGCTCGACGAACGGCCAGCCGAGCCGCGACGCCGCGCCCTTGGCGAACGTGGTCTTGCCCGTGCCGGGCGGGCCGAACAGCACGATGGCCCGGGGCGGCACGAGCCCGAGCCGGTCGGCCAGCTGCGGCTGCGCGAGCGGCAGGATGACCTGCCGCTCGATCAGCTCCTTCTCCCGGACCATGCCGCCGAGCTGCTCCCAGGCGCCGGCCCGCACCATGCGCCCGCCGAGCTGGCCGAGTATCCCTGCGCTGCCGGGGTCGACCGGTTCCACCCGCTCGTAGAAGACCATCCCGCGCCGCGCGGCGTACCCGGAGTGCTCAAGCGCAAGCGCGCCGATCTCGCTGTCCTCGGCGAGCAGGCACTGGATCCGGTGCACCCCCGCGGCCACCAGCCGCCGCTCGAGCTCGCCGAGCATCGCGCTGCCGATCCCGCGGTGGCGCCAGGCGGCGGCCAGGCTCATCCGCATCACCCATGCCCGGTCGCCGACGACGGTGGCCAGCGCGACCCCTACCAGCTCGTCGCCGACGACCGCCGCGACCGCGGGCTCGTGCGACCGGGCCGCGGCGATCAGATCGGACAGGCCGAAAGCGGGGGCCTCGCTGCTGGCCGCGGGGTTGTCCCAGAGCCGGACGGCCGCATCGAGGTCGTCGGCGTGAAGGTCGCGGACTCGCCAGGACGGCATCGCCCCAGTGTGCCAGCGGCACCGGTGTGCCGCTGGCTGTACCGCGGCTCGGGCCGCGGTTACGCTGACCGCTGTGGAGCGGTCTGCGGTGGCCGACGCGTCGGGAGCGCTGTATGGCTTCCCGGCGGAGCTGACCAGTTTCGTGGGCCGGGCCCGGGCGGTGGACGAGATAGCCGTCCAGCTCGGCCAGCACCGCCTGGTCACGGTGACCGGGCCGGGCGGCGCCGGGAAGACCCGGCTGGCCGGTGAGGTAGCCAAGCACGTCGCGGACCTGTTCTCGGACGGGGTGTGGCTGGCCGAGCTGGGCGCGGTGCAGGACCCCGCGCAGGTGACGGCCGCGGTGGCGACGGCGCTGGGAATCCGTGACCTGCCCTCGGTGGCGGCGGCCGACGCGCTGGCCCGCGCGGTGGCGCGGCGGCACCTGCTGCTGGTGCTTGACAACTGCGAGCACGTGATCGGCGCGGCGGCCGAGCTGTGCGGCAGGCTGCTGCTCGGCGCCGATGATGTGCGGGTGCTGGCCACCAGCCGGGAGCCGCTGCGGATCGCCGGGGAGGTGCGCTACCGGCTCGGTCCGCTGGCGCTGCCCGACCCCGACGACCCGGCGGCGGCCGGCGAGTCCGAGGCCGTGACGCTGTTCGCCGACCGGGCCTGGCTGGTGGACCCGGGTTTCGCGCTCGACGAGAAGACCGTGGCGCAGGTGGGGCAGCTCGTCGCCCGGCTGGACGGGATGCCGCTCGCGATCGAGCTGGCCGCGGCCCGGGTGGACGCGCTCGGCGTGGGGCAGCTACTGGACCGGATCCATGACCGGTTCGCGCTGCTGGCCGACGGCGACCGGCTGGCCGAGCAGCGGCAGCGCTCGCTGTCCGCCACCGTGCAGTGGAGCTACCGGCTGCTCGATGACGTCGAGCAGCGGGTGTTCCGGGCCGTGTCGGCGTTCCCGGGCCCGTTCACCCTGGAAGGGGCGGAGGCCGTGGCCGGGCCGGGCGCCGGCCCGGCCGTGCTGCGGCTGGTCGACTGCTCGCTGCTGGTCCCGCCGCGGATCGATGCCGATGGCCGGTCCCGGTACCTGATGCTGGAGACCCTGCGGGCATACGGGGCCCGGCTGCTGGCCGAGGCGGGCGAGGACGGCGAGGCCGCCGCCGCGCTGGCCGCGTACGCGGCGGACGTGGCCGCGGAGGCCACCGCGGGCCTGCACACCCGCACGTGGGAGCTGGCCGGCCTGCGGCACCTGGACGCCGAGCACGTCACGCTGCGGCACGCGCTGGCCTGGGCGATGGAGCACGACCATGCAACGGCACTGCGGCTGGCCCTCACCCAGGCGACCTGGTGGCAGCTCCGGGGCCGGCTGACCAGCCAGGTGCCGGTGCTGGCCGCGGTCGCCGAGCACGCCGCGCCCGGCGGCGTGGAGTGGTGCGCCCTGCACATGTTCCTTGGCCAGGCGGCCGGCCAGGCGGCCGATCCGGTCGGCTCGCTGGGGCACTTCACCGTGGTCCGTGACGCTCTGGAGGACGCCGGGCATAACGGGCATCCGGCGCGGCCCGTGCTGCTGGCGATCTGCCTGAGCGGCCGGGCATCGGCGCTGCTGTACCTGGGCCGGTTCGCCGAGGCGGTCGACGACGGCCAGCGGTCGCTGGACCTGGCCAGGGAGACCGGGAACCCGGGCTTGCAGGCGATGGGCCTGGCGTGCCTGAGCGGGGCCGCCTGGCGGTCCGGGGACAGCGACCGGGCGATCCGGCTGGCGCGCGAGGCACAGCAGATCCCCGACGAGTTCGCCGGCTCGCTGCTGCGCGGCATCGGCCAGATCGTCATGATGGTCCTGATGGAGTCCGGCGACCTGGCCGCCGCCGAGCAGGCCGCCGCGGCGGGACTGGCCTCGTGCCGGGAAGTGGGCGACATAGCGAATCTGTGCAGCCAGCTTCGCAGCGTGGCGCTGCTGGACCTGCGGTCGGGCCGCCTCGATGACGCGGCGGCGCACCTGCACGAGCAGCTTCTGCTGGCAACGCAGGCCGGGCTGCGGACGGGCCTGCTGGCCGGCCTGGACTGCTGCGGCGACCTGTGCGCCGCGACCCGGCGGCCGGCCGAGGCCGTCACGGTGTGGGCGGCGATGTCCGCGCTCTGCGGCCCGGTGCCGTTCCCGCTCGGGCCGCAGGACGCGAGCCACCGCGACGAGATACGGCAGAGGGCCCGGCACCTGCTCGGGCCCGCCAGGACGCGGGCTGCCGAGGAGCGCGGGGCGGCGATGAGCCTGACCACCGCGGCCGAGTACGCCCTCATGCTCGCCGCCGCGCGGCCGCAGCCGGAGGCCGCGGCCGGGTCGCCCGGCGACGACGCGGCGGCGCACCCCGCGACGGCCGCGGGGGCGGGCCTTGACAAGCTCAGCCCGCGGGAACGGGAGCTGATCACGCTGGTCGCGCAGGGGCGCACCGACGCGCAGATCGCCGCCCAGCTGTACATCAGCGCGCGCACGGTCAGCTCGCATCTGGACCGGATCCGGGACAAGACCGGATGCCGGCGCCGCGCCGACCTCACCCGTCTCGCCCTCGGCGCGGGCCTGGTGTAGCCCGGCCGGGCGTGGGTGATTCGACCCCGCCGCGGGGCGGGCGGCAAGAGGGGTGGACCGACCCCTGCCGGGAGCCCGGGGGGCGGGGCGAATCTATGGCTGAGGCCGGAAGACCGGCCAGTGCCGAGGAGATGGGACAAGGCAATGTCCGCAACGCTCACCCACGAGGGAACCCAGGCCACGACGACCCCCGCCACCGGTCACGGGCTGCTCCGGGCCGTGTGGCACCGGATCCGCGCGACGATCCGGGAGATGAACTACGCGTCCCGGCGGCTCGTCGAGGTGCAGGCGCCCTGGGCCGCCGGCAAGTGACGGCTCAGCACGCCACCCGTCATGGCACGCGGCGGCGCGGGGCCCGGCCAGGCCTCGCGCCGCACCCATGTTCCCGCTTGTCGGGGATATGCCCGCTGGCTACCCTGGCGGCGGGCCGCCCGGCCCGCCCGGCACGACCGTTAGGAGGCGTGCGGCTGTGGACTCGTTCACCGGAAAGCTCGCGGTGCTGACCGGAGGCGGCTCTGGCATGGGCCGCGAGATCGTCCGCCAGCTCGCGGCGCAGGGATGCTCGGTCGCGGCGTGCGACGTGAACGCCGGCACCGTCGCGCAGACCGCGGCCCTGGCTCGCGAGGGCGCCCCGTCCGGCGTCCTGGTCAGCAGCCACGCCTGCGACGTCTCCGACGAGCAGCAGGTGCTGCGGTTTCGCGATGAGCTGCTCGAGCGGCACGCCAGCGATCACGTCGACCTGGTGTTCAGCAACGCCGGCATCGGCGGCGGCGAAAGCTTCGTGAACAGCGCACGGGAAGACTGGGAGCGCGTGTTCGCCACCGACTGGTGGGGCGTCTACTACTGCGCCCGGGCTTTCCTGCCGCTGCTGATCGCCAGCGGCGACGGCGTCCTGGTCAACACCAGCAGCGTCAACGGCTTCTGGGGTTCGCTGGGCCCGGGCATGCCGAACCACGCCTACGCCAGCGCCAAGTTCGCGGTGCGCGGCTTCTCTGAGGCGCTCATCGAGGACCTGCGCACCCACGCGCCGCAGGTCCGGGTGGCGGTCGTCATGCCGGGGCACGTGGGCACGAACATCATCGCGAACAGCTTGCGCGCCCGCGGCCTGCCCGACCCCGAGCACATGAGCGACGCGCAGATCCGGGAGCTGATGCCGCCCGACGTGCAGGCCAAGCTGGCCGGCGCCGGCGTGCTGCCCGAGGGCGCCTCGGCCGACGACATGCGCCAGCTCCTCGTGCGGGGGAACGCCGACTTCCGGGACAAGGCGCCGCTGTCGGCCGCCGGCGCCGCGACGATCATCCTGGACGCGGTGCGCGCCGGGGCCTGGCGGATCCTCGTCGGCGACGATGCCAAGATGATCGACGCGCGGGTCCGGGCCAGGCCCGAGGCGTCCTACGACTACGCGGAGCTGTTCAGCGGGCTGACCGGGTAAAGCGGGTATGACCATCTCCGCGATGGCCACCACACAGGGAGGAGCGCCCATGCAGGCGATCACGGTCAGCGAGTTCGGCGGCCCCGATGTGCTGCGGGCCGGCGAGGCTCCCCTGCCGCAGCCGGGACCGGACGAGGTGCTCGTCCGGGTGCTCGCCGCCGGGGTCGGGCCATGGGACGCCTCGCTGCGCCGGGGCGGCTGGACCGGCTCGCTGCCCTACGTGCCTGGCGGGGAGTTCGCCGGCGAGGTCGTGGGCGATACCGGCGCCGACGCGGCCTTCGACGACGGGGCGCCGGTGTACGGCTACCCGGGCCTGACCGGCTGTTACGCCCAGTACGTGACGTGTCCCGTGGAGCAGCTCGCGCCGATCCCTGACGGGCTGTCCGCCGCGGACGCGGCCGCGGCGCCGATCGACGCGCTGACCGCCGAGCAGGGCCTGACCGAGGTGCTCGGCGTCGGCGCCGGGAACCGGGTGCTGATCACCGCCGGAGCCGGCGGCCTCGGGCACTTCGCGGTGCAGATCGGCGTCATCCTGGGCGCCGAGGTCGTCGCCACCGCCAGCCCGCAGCACCACGAGTTCTTGCACCACCTGGGCGCGGCCGTGGTCATCGACCACACCAAGCCGGACTGGCCCGAGCAGGTCCGGGAGGTTACCGACGGGGGAGCGGAGCGGGTGCTGGCGTGCGCCGCTCCCACCCTGGAGGGAGCGGCAGCCGCGGCTCGCGACGGGGCGCTGATCGCCACCCCGGTGCACGCGGAGGCGCCGGACGGGCAGCGGGTCCGCTGGCAGCAGTACGACGGAGCGCCGAGCGGGACCCGGCTGATCCGGATGGCGCCGTGGTTCGGCGACGGGTCGCTCTCGGTCACCGTGCAGGACCGCTACTACTGGCGCGACGCCGCCCGGGCGCACGAGGCCGTGGAGAGCGGGCACACCCGGGGCAAGCTCGTCCTGATCGTCGACGACGACCTCGCGGCGGCCATGGAGGTCTAGTACCGGACGGCGTCAGCCGGAGCCCGCGAGCAGGGCGGCAACCGCCACCTCGGCATCCGCCGCGGCCGGGAGTTCCGCGGGCAGCACCGGGATCGTGGCCAGGCCGCCGTCGGACTGATACCGGCCGATCAGCCGGGGATCGATGTAAGAGGCGCGCGCCACGGCCGGGGTGTCGCCCAGCCGGTCCGCCACCCCCCGGATGCTGGCCGCGATCACGCCCTTGGCGCGCCGGGCGCCGGCAGGCGGGCCCGCGTTCGCGAGCAGCAGCGCCATCAAGACGGTCGCGTTCCAGGTCCGGAACTCCTTGGCCGTGAAGTGGCCCCCGGCGTGCTCGGCGATGTAGGCGCTTACGTCGTGGGAATGCAGCGGGTGCCAGGTGCCGTCGCGCTGCCAGCAGAACAGGCTGTCCAGGCCGTTGTCGCTGGCAGCCAGCGCCCGGACCGTCGACCGGACCGCCGGGTCGGTGACCGTGACCGACCGGTGCTTGCCCTCCTTGGCGATGTAGTCGAAGACGACGCCGCCGCGCCGCAGGCTGACGTGCCGCTTCTCCAGCGTGACCGCGCCGTAGTGGTGGTCGAGGTCGGCGTACCGCTCGCCGCCGAGACGGAACAGGCCCAGGTCGATCAGGCGGACGGCGCCGGCCGCGACGCGGTCCCGGTCGAGCGAGCGCCGGCTCAGGTCATGCACGGTCACGTCGCGCAGCCCGGGCAGCGCGCCGGCGAAGCGCAGCATGTGCGAGAACTTCTGGGCATCGCGCTGCTCCCGCCAGAGCCGGTGATACCGGTACTGGGTCCGGCCCCGGCTATCGACGCCCGTGGCCTGGATGTGACCGAGCGGATCGGGCGAGATCCAGACGTCCGTCCAGGCGGGCGGGAGCGCGAGGGCCCGGATGCGCCGTAGCGTCCCGGCGTCGGTCACGTCGGCGCCCGGCGGGTCGCGGTACCGGAAGCCGTCGCCGGCCCGTGCCCTGGTTATGCCGGGGCCGCGCGGGTCGCTGCGGGTCAGGCCCGGGACAGCCGCGGGCGCGGGCGGCGCGCCAGCGCTCACCGCGGCACCGCCCGGCCTCCGGCCCGGCGCCCGCGCCAGCAGTCACTGGTTACCCCGTAACACACCGCTCCCAGCATCGCACGCGGCCGCACGCGGACGGAGAACGAGGGGGCATCGGCGCCGGAGGCGCGCCGGGGTCAGGACGTCCGCAGCAGGCTGTCGATGTGGCTGCTCACCATCCGCGCGTACTCGTCCATCAGCTCGGCCGCCTCGTCCTCGGGGAACTCCAGCGCCGAGCGGATCGCGGAGTCGTACAGGTCGCTGGTCATGTACAGGACCCGCCGCAGCCGGTCCTCGGAGACGCCCGGCCTCAGGAACCGGCGCAGCGCCTGCGTCTTGACCTCGGCGGTGGCACGGGACGCCGCCAGCGTGAGGCCGCGCAGCGCCCGGTTGGCCTGGGCGATCGACCAGATCTCGGCCATCACCGGGTCGGCCCGCCACTCGTGGTACTTGGCCCTCATGATGCTGGTCGCCGCGGCGGCCGGCGCCTCCAGCTCGTGTCCCGGGTTGCAGGCCCGGTAGACGGCCTGCAGCGCGTCTTCCATCTGTGCCGCGAAGATGCAGCCGATGACCGCGTCCTTATCCGGGAAGAACTGGTAGATGGTGCCGATCGGCACCCCGGCCCGCTCGGCCAGCAGCCCCATCTTCAGGCTGCCCAGCCCGCCCTCGGCGATCAGTTCCCTGGCCGCGGCCAGGATCGCGGCCACGCGCTCCCGGCTGCGTTCCTGGCTGGGTTCCTTCCAGGTCGGCTCGATGCCCGAGAGGATTCGCATGGGCGCTCCGTCCGGCTCGCGGGTGGTCAGTGCGGCGCGGGCGCGGAGATCATCGGCCCGAACAGGCCGGCGTAACGCAGCAGGTGGAGGTCGCCGACGAAGTGGTCACGAATCCGCTCCTGGGCGGCGCGCCCCATCCGGTCGGCCTCGTCCGGGTGGTCGAGCAGCTCACGGACGGCCGCGCCGAACGCCTTCAGGTCACGCGGGTCGGGTAGCAGGATGCCGGTGCCGTCGGCGATCTGGTCGATGATCCCGCCGACCGCCGACCCGACCACGGGGCGCCCCTTCCACATGCCCTCGGCCACGGTCAGCCCGAACCCCTCGGCCAGGCTCTTCTGCGCGATCACGGCGGCGTGCCGTTGCAGCGCGTTGACCATCACGGCGTTCTCGTCGGGGTCCTCGAGCGGCAGGGTGACAAGCAGCACCCGGGCGCGGACCGCGGCCGGAAGCTCGCGCCAGTGCAGCAGGCACTCGCCGAACGTGGCGGCGCCCTCCGGGTCGTCGGTCACCCCGGACACCGCCGGGCCGACCAGCAGCAGGTAGCCGGCCTCGGCGGGCGCGACGTAGTCGGCGAAGCCCGCCATGACCCCGGCCATGTCCTTGAGCGCGTCCCACCGGGAAACCTGAACCACCAGCTGGTCGTCGGGGCCGGGAAGGCCATCGCCGGTGATCTCCGCCGACCCGGTGACCAGGCCGACGCTGCCGTCGTTGCGCAGGAACGATGCCTCTCCGTCCGTCGGCACGCCGTCCAGCACGCCGATCCGGCCCAGGATGGCGCGCACCGCGGCGTCGTCGAGGTGCTGGTTCTTGGGCGAGAACGGGTCGATCGACGGCGGTATGATCGCGATCTTCTCGTCCGGGACCCAGGACGGCGCGTACGCGCGGCGGGTGAAGACGTAGCCCTCGGCGCGGGTCAGGAGCGGCCGCAGGAAGTCCCAGGCCGCCTCGGTGGCGTCGTTGTGCCAGTCCACCCCGATGTGGCAGCGCCATGCCACCCGCGCCCCGGCCCGGGACAGCGCCTCGGTCAGCCCCGCGGTCTGCGGGTCGTGCAGCAGCACCAGGTCGCCCGGCCGTATCTCGTCCAGCAGCTCGACCGCGTTGGCGGACAGCATCCGCGCGTAATGATCGGCCTCGGCGTCGCTGAGCGGGCCTCCGGCGCGCTCGCCGTGGATCTGGTTGTGCAGCCGCTTGGTGGTCACGAAGAACGCCGAGTCGCCGGCGATCACCCGCCACTCGACGGGGATGCGGAGATCTTCGACGTACCCGAGCAGCACGTGCAGCATCTCGGCCACCCCGCCGCCGGTGGCCGTGGAGCTCACGTTCCATATCGTCCGCCCGTCCAGCCTCTGCCTGAACGCCTCGGCCGCCTGGACCAGCTGGCCCTGCCGCTCGGGGCCGATGACCGGCTCCAGCAGGCTGACCGGGCGCCGCGCCACCTCCACGGTCTTGACCAAGCTCACGGTTGGCCTCCCGCCGTAACCTCGCCCCGCCAGGTGTACGGAGGCGGGCCGATGCGCGGCCCCGGGTGAACAGCGCTGCGTCGCAGCGTACCTGTATGCGAGCGTAACGGACCGGTTGCCATATGTTTTTGTCATGCCCGAAAGGACTGCACCCGGTCCCGTAGCCGGCCAGGCCCGCCCGGCCCGGCCCACCCGCAGCTGGCGCACGGCGTCCGCGATCCTGGCCGAGCGCGACCCGGTGCTGCGCCGCCTGGCGGCCGAGGCCGGCCCGGCCAGCCTCCGGCCGCCCGGGGAGTCCCATTTCGCCACGCTCGTCCGCGCGATCGTGTACCAGCAGCTGGCCGGCGCCGCGGCGGCCGCGATCCACGGCCGCCTGATCGCCGCGCTGGACGGGGACATCGAGGCCGCGCGGCTGCTGTCGTTGTCCGACGACACGCTTCGCTCGGTCGGCCTGTCGCGCGCCAAGATGGCATCCCTGCGAGACCTGTCGGCCAAGGTGCTGGACGGGACGGTGGTGCTCGATCACAGGCTGCGGGGGGAGAGCGACGCCGAGGTGGTCGAGCGGCTCTCCTCGGTTCGCGGCATCGGGCGCTGGACGTCGGAGATGTTCCTGATCTTCCAGCTCCGGCGGCTGGACGTCTGGCCGACCGGCGATCTCGGGGTGCGCCGCGGCTACGGGCTCGGCTGGGGGATCCCGACGCCGACGGCGAAGGAGCTCGAGCCGCTGGGCGAGCCGTTCCGGCCCTACCGGTCGGTGGCCACCTGGTACTGCTGGCGGGCCGCCGAGCTGTACGGCGGCGCGGCCGAGAGCGCCGTCACCCGCTAGCGGCGGTCTCAGGTCAGGCCGGCCGCCTGCGCCTTCTCCCCGGCGAGCCGCATCAGGCGGTCCCAGGCGGGGCTGGCGTTGCCGGGCTCGGCCGACAGCAGGGACATCGCGACCGGGTCGACGTCCTGGCCCTGCCGCGGGGCGAAGCCGCGGCGCGCGGCGAACGCCGCGATCGCCTCGGCCAGCTCGTCCAGCCTGGGGTCGTCCGGGTCCCAGCCGAGGGCCCGGTCACATCCGAGGTAGATCGCCGCGAACTCCTTGTCATCGAGCGCGCGGCGCTTTTCCTCGGCCAGCCCCGCGGCCTGGCCGGCCGAGTGGGCCGCGTCATCGAGATCGGGGGTGTCCACCGACAGCCCGGCGACCTCGGCCGAGCCGGCGTCGAGCCGGGCCAGCACGCCGCGCAGCGAGGCGACGCTGCCGTCGGAGGGGACCTGCAGGGTCAGCGCGTCGTCGGCGGGCGGCGCCTGGCCGAGCGCGCGGGCGGCGCGGGCGAGCCCGTCGGCGTCGGCGAAGCGCAGCCGGATCCGGCCGCCGGGGACGAGCCGCTTGAGTTCGTCGGCGGTTCCCTCGGCGACCAGCGTGCCGTGATCGAGCACGGCGATCCGGTCGGCCAGTTCGTCGGCCTCGTCCAGGTACTGCGTGGTCAGGAAGATGGTGACCCCGCCGGCCACCAGGTCCGCGATGATCCGCCAGACGTCGCGGCGGCTGCGCGGGTCCAGGCCGGTGGTGGGCTCGTCGAGGAAGATGATCCGGGGACGGCCCACCAGCGTCATGGCCAGGTCGAGCCGGCGCTTCATGCCCCCGGAGTAGGTGGCGGCCATCTTGGTCGCGGCGTCGGCCAGGTCGAACCGCTCGAGCAGCTCGCCGGCCCGCCGGCGCCCCTCGCGGCGGCCCAGGTGCTGCAGGTCCGCCATCAGCATCAGGTTCTCCCGCCCGGTGAGCAGGCCGTCGATGGCCGAGAACTGCCCGGTGACGCCGATGGCGGCGCGCACGTGATCCGGCTCGCGGCGCACGTCGTGCCCGGCCACCGTCGCGTCGCCGCCGTCGGCGGGGATGAGCGTGGAGAGGATGTTGACCGTGGTGGTCTTGCCCGCGCCGTTGGGCCCGAGCAGGGAGAAGATCGTTCCCGCCGGCACGTTCAGGTCGATGCCGTCGAGCACGACCTGAACGCCGAACGATTTCACCAGGCCGGTGGCCGCGATCGCGGCGCTGCTCTGCTTCATGCCCCCATGCTCGGACCCTGACGCTGGGTCAAGGTCAAGCCCGCGCGGCGGCGTTTCTTGCCGGTCTCACCGGCGCAGGGCCGGCAGCACGGCGAGCAGGTCGTCCCACGGGAACGGCCCGCCGCCCCCGGCGACGCCCGGCAGGCGCCCGGGGTCGAAGATGACCCGCACGCCCCACTCGCGCAGGGCGGTCAGGCTGCGCCCGAACGCCGGATGGCGGGCCAGTGGCGCGTTGGGCCAGGGCACGGCGGCCATCGGCAGGTCCAGGCCGACCGCCTCGCAGAGCAGGCCAAGCGCGAGCGTGTCGCTGATCCCCAGCGCCCACTTGTTGACCGTGTTGAAGCTCGCCGGGGCGACCACGAACGCGTCGGCGGGCGGCAGCACGTCGGGATCGTCTGCGCCCTTGTAGTGGCTGCGTACCGGATGGCCGGTCTGCTCGGTGAGCCGGGCGGCGTCCAGGAACTTCGTGCCGTCGGGCGTGGCGATCACGCACACGTCCCAGCCCTGCGCCAGGGCCGGGCCGACGAACTCCGGCAGCTGCCGGGCGGGCGGGCCTCCGCAGGCCACGACGTACAGGACCGGGGACGGGCTGGCGGCGGGCACGTGGTCTCCTCTCCTACATCCTGGGTTGTAGCTTGCCTGCAACCGGGGGCGGACGCGGTCCCGGGTGGTCGGGATTACTGTCAAGGTATGGCTGCCAGGGATGACGGCGCCGGCGCGCCCCGGCCCCCGCTGGCCTACCGGCTGACCGGCCGGCAGTGGCTGGGGATCGACGTCGCGGCGGCGGTGATCGCGACCGGTTTCGCGCTGTTCAATGTCGGGCTGGCGCACGGGCTGCGTTACCACGTGCCCACCGCGGTGGCCGCCACGTTCGCGGTGGCGGGCATCGCGCCGGTCGCGGTCCGGCGGATCTGGCCGCTGCCGGTGCTCGCCGTGGTGACCGCCGCCTGCGGCGTGCTGACCGCGCACGGCCGCGTGCCGAACCTGGTGTACGTGGCGCTCGGCATGGCGATCTACACGGCGGCCTCGCGCTACCGCCGGCCCGCGGCGGTCGCCGTGCTGGTCGTCGTCGGAGCGGCGCTCGGCGCCGCGTTGCTCGCCGCCCTCGTCCTTGGTCATCACGCCCAGCTCGACCCGGTGCGCGGCCCGCTGGTGGCCGGGGCGCTGTGGTTCATCGGCGACAGCGTCAGGGAGCGCCGCCGGTACCTGGCCGGGGTGGCCGAGCAGGAGGCCCAGCGCCGCCAGGCCGAGCAGGAGCGCGGCCGCCAGGCCGTGCGGGAGGAGCGGGTCCGGATCGCCCGGGAGCTGCACGACGTCGTGGCGCACAGCCTGAGCGTGGTCACGGTGCAGGCGGGGGTCGGCCGCAAGGTCGGGTCGGCCCGGCCCGGCGAGGCGCTGCGGGCGCTGCGCGCGGTCGAGGTGACCGGCCGCGGCGCGCTCGAGGAACTGCGCCGCATCCTGGGGCTGCTGCGCGACGACGACGCCGAGCTGGCCAGCCTGGCCCCCGCCCCGGGCCTCGGGGATCTCGATGAGCTGGCGGACAGCGTGCGGGCGGCCGGTATCCCGGTCGGGCTGGCCGTGACCGCCGACCCCGCGGCGCTGCCGCCCGCCGCCGCGCTCACCGTGTACCGGATCGTCCAGGAGGCGCTGACCAATGTGGTCAAGCACGGCCGCCGGGCCGAGGCGTCGGTGCGGGTCGGCGCGGACGCCGCCGGGGTGCGCATCAGCGTGACCGACAACGGGTCCGGCCGGCCTGGCGGTGCGGCGACGGGCGGCGGCGGGCCGGGCACCGCGGCCCGCGGCCACGGGGCGGACGGCCGGGCGGCGGCGGACCGTCACGGGATCGTCGGCATGCGCGAGCGGGCCGCGGCGTTCGGCGGCACCCTGGACGCCGGCCCGCTGCCGGAGGGCGGCTTCCGGGTGACCGCGTTCCTGCCGGCGCCGCCGGCGGACCCGGCCGCGGCCCCGGCGGACCCGGCGGACCCGGCGGCCCCGGCGCTCGGGCAGCCGGCATGACGATCGGCGTCGTGGTGGCCGACGACCAGGCCATCGTCCGGGCCGGATTCCGGCTGCTGATCGACTCCGAGCCGGACCTGGCCGTGCTCGGCGAGGCGGCGAACGGCGCGGAGGCGGTGGCGGTCAGCAGCCGGACCAGCCCCGACGTGGTGCTCATGGACATCCGCATGCCGGTGCTCGACGGGATCGAGGCCACCCGCCGGATCACCGCCGCAGGCCCGCGGCCGCGGGTGCTGATCCTGACCACGTTCGACCTCGACGAGTACGTGTTCGGCGCGCTGCGCGCGGGCGCCAGCGGGTTCATGCTCAAGGAACGGCCGCCCGAGGAGCTCCTGTCCGCGATCAAGGTCATCGCCGCGGGGGAGGCACTCCTCGCGCCGAACGTTACGCACCGTCTCATCGCACACTTTGCCGGTCAGCCGGACCCCAGCCGCCCGCCGCCCAAGGCGCTGGCGCAGCTGACCGTGCGGGAGCGGGAGGTGCTGGTGCTCATCGCCAACGGCCTGTCCAACACCGAGATCGCCGGGCGGCTGGTGATCAGCGTGCCCACCGCGAAGACGCACGTGAGCCGGATCCTGACCAAGCTCGCGGCCAGGGATCGCGCGCAACTGGTCGTCTTCGCCTATCAGGCGGGCCTGGTCACGCCGGGCTGAGCCGTCCGGGTACACCCGGGGTTGCGGCCCGGGGCCGCCGCTAACGCGCTGGCTGCAGGAAAAACCGGTCCCCCGGGCCGACGACACCCGGCCGGGCCGATGGCCACCATGGTCGCGGATCACGTGACCAGGTGGAGGCGCAGATGCATGATCTGGCGATCACCGTGCTAGCCAGCGGCGGCCATGGCGGCCACCGGCTGCTGGTGCTGGTGCTGCTGCTCGTCGTTGTCGCGGCCCTGGCGGCGGGCTGGGCGATCCACGCGGGCCGGGCCCGCTCGGCGCGGGAGAACAAGCGCTGATGGCCGCGTCGTTCGAGGCCCTGGCCCGGTTCGTGGTCCGGTACCGGGTGGCGATCGTGGCCGTCTGGGCGGTGGCCATGGTGGGCGCGATCCTGGCCCTGCCCGGCCTGGGCAGCCAGGCCAACAGCGACCCCAGCCTGTTCCTGTCGTCGGGGGCGCGCAGCGTCGAGGCCGCCTCGCTCGGTACCCCGCTGCTGGGCGGCCAGGACACCAGCAAGATCACGATCGTGGCCGCCCGGGCGAGCGGACCGCTGACCCCGCAGGACCTGGCCGCCGTGGGCCGGGAGGCCCGGCTGGCCGAGCAGGTCAGCGGGGTGGTCTCGGCCAGGCGGGTGCGCGGGCTGGCCGCGTCGGGGGCCGGGTCGATCTCACCGGACGGCAGGGCCGTGCAGTTCGCCGTGGTCGTCGACCACAGCTCCAAGGACGTCGCCGCGCTGCGCAAGGTGGTGAGCTCGCTGGAGGGCACGTTCGCCAGGGCCGGCGCTCCGGCCGGGCTGCAGCTGCACCTGGCCGGCCCGGTGGCGACCAACGCCGCCAACAACGCCAGCGCCAACCGGGCCACCGGGAAGATCGGCTTGCTGTCGATCGCCTTCATCGTGCTGCTGCTGCTCATCGTGCTGCGCTCGCCGGTCGCGGCACTGGTCACGTTCGTGCCCAGCGTGGTCGCGCTGCTTACGGCGCAGCGGTTCATCGCCGGGCTCGGGGCGCACGGGCTGCAGATCTCCTCGGTCACCCAGACCCTGCTCGTGGTGCTGATCCTCGGGGCGGGCACCGACTACGGCCTGTTCCTGGTGTACCGGTTCCGTGAGGAACTCCAGGCCGGGGCCGAGCCGCGCGACGCGGTCGCGGCGGCCCTGGCCCGGGTCGGCGAGTCGGTCGCCGCCTCGGCCGGGACGGTCATCCTGGCCCTGCTCACGCTGCTGCTGGCCGGCTTCGGGTTGTACCGCGACCTCGCGGTGCCGCTCGCCCTCGGCGTCGCGGTCATGCTGCTGGCCGGGCTGA
>Ga0335073_10002412_pt1 | contig 25535 bp, 18 predicted proteins | sample Lox_Sample_22_FD_207093 | JGI IMG/M metagenome (GOLD analysis project Ga0335073, IMG submission 207093) | Soil microbial communities from Loxahatchee National Wildlife Refuge, Florida, United States - Lox_Sample_2.2 | ecosystem: Environmental > Terrestrial > Soil > Wetlands | place: USA... | reverse complement strand
ATATCCTCCGTCTTCGGCGCGATCACCACGCCTAGTCCGGCAAACGAATACAGGGGCTTGAGGGCATAGTTCTCAAGGTCGGATGGAATCTCATTGAGCCGGTCGAGGAACCACGTCTTCGGCACCGACTCGTGCTTCAGATAAGGAATTGAAAATTTCGAGATGCGGAAATACCAGTTGGGATGCCCCGCCCACTCCACGTCCAGCTCATCGCGCCAGTCGAAATTCAATTTCACGTTCTTGCGTTCCAGCTCATCCACAATCGCCCGGTTATAAATCCGCTGGATTAGCACCCGCTTCCCGGCGCGCTCGTAATAAAGACGTGCCCCATCCTTCTTGATGCCGGCGATATCGACTGCCCGCACGCCCAGCATCTTCTCGGTCAGCAGAAAGTCCGGCAGGGTTTTCTGATGCGTCGGGTCGATCTCCATCAAAATCACATTCTCCGGATCGTGCGAGCCCACAATGGCGCGCCGTAGCAGCTCGCGATAAGAAGCCTGATCCAGACCGCCGAGAAAATACTTCAAGCCCTCCGTGTCGCGCGAAGTGCGCAGCTCGTAGATATCGAGATACGCCTCGGCCAGCGGCCCCTGGTAGGCATAGAGAGAAGGGAAGGCCTGCAACTCCACTAGTTTCGGCTGCAACTCGCCGGCGTCGTCACGCACGAGCCCGAAGTCGACCTGCACGAACATGGGATGCGGCGATTCGTGTGGGACCCTGAATTCCGCGGGTACAGCCTCGTCCGACTTCGCGCGATATTCACGATTGTCGACGAGCTGCCGGATCAATTCCGCACCATCGCGCGCCATCCGATCGATCAATTGCTTGGGGAAAAAGCACGGCGTCTCCGACAGCCGGAACTGCACATGTGTTCCGCACAGCTCATCAATCCGCCGCAGAAATGCCTGGTATTTTTCAGGTGTAAAGCGGTCGTTGAAAGCCTTGCGTAGCGGGGGAATCATGGGCGCGTCACTAAACGGGATTGTTTGGTAACAAGCGTGACGATTGTACAACCACAGCCCAGCGGCGGACCGGCGACATAACTCAGCCCGTAACGCAAGTCAGGGCAGGCCTTTCTTAACTCTCGATTACCAAGTCAGCCGATTGCTCAACTGCAAAATCGCTTCAGGCCTCGACCAGGAACTTCCCATCCTGCATGATCTGCTGGTCGTCGACCCAGATGTTGAACTTCCTCCCGACGACATCAATGTGCGTCGTCGAGTCCCACTCCGCGCCCGTGTGCGCGCCATAGGGATTTCCAAACGCAATGTGCACGCCAGGATATTTCTCGTCCTGCAAAATCTGCCCAATCACTTCCTTCAGATCGATGTTCGTCCCAATCGCAAACTCACCCACCCGGTCGCTGTTCGCGTCGGTATGCGTGTAATTCCAGAAATCAGTTTCCAGTTCGCGATTTTCCGAGTGCGCTTCCGTCAGCCGGTTCCCCTTCATCCGCACGGTCAGCGGATTCTCCTGCAAGTTGCCGAACTTCGCACACAGATAATCGCCCACTACGCCGTCGATCACGAAAGTCCCATTCACATCGCCCGGCGTCGTAAAAATCTCACCGCCCGGCAGGTTCCCCCACTTCTCAGGAGAAATAATCCCGCTCGTTTTCAGCCACTTGTAGTTCGGATTCAAGTCGGCCGTCAGATCCGTTCCCGCTGCGGTCTTCGCCCGGATATTCGACGCCTTGCGCACCATCTCGACGACTTTCTGGCTCAGCCGGTCGACGCGGGCAAAATCGGCGCGCATTCCCTCGAGCATGATCTGCCGGTTGATGTTCACCATGTGCGCATGGCGAATCTTTTTCCGGTTCACGACATCCGTCATCTGAATGCGCGAGCGCAATTCGTTCGTCTGCGCCTGCACGGCAAAAATTGAAACCTGGCTCGACTCCAGATCGTCGAGAATCTCCCGCGGCAAATCCGTCAGCGGACGGCGGGCCAGTTCCTCCAGCACCCACATATGATGAGGCGCGCCCAGTTTTTTGAGTTCGGCCACGATGGCCGCAGCAATCTCGATCGTTGCCTCATCGGTGATCACGCACACTTGCTCGCCCGGCTGCACCCGCAGGCAAACATTTACTGCGTTGCTCGCGCCCAGTGTGTATTCAGGATCAAAGGGAATCTGACTCAGAGGAGTGCACGAAAAGCCTTGGGTATCCCATTTTTCGCGCTCTTTGCGGGCAGTGGGGATTTTGACTTTGTCCACAGAACTACTCATTACCCTACTTTCCTGACGGCTGCTGGTTCCTCTTCCAGCCCCGCTGCCGTCTCTTCAATGATGTAATCAACCACCTTCTTCAAATCTCCGGTTTGTTCGAACACGCGCAGCTGCCGGTCCGCACCGCTGCCGCGCTCCACAATTTCGTGGATGTAGTTCAACTCGTCGCGCGAACCCAGCTCATCTACGACGTCGTCGATAAACTCCAGATATTCATTCACCAGGTCCCGCGCCGGAACTTCTGTCTGCTTTCCAAAATCAATCAGCTTGCCATCCAGCCCGTAGCGCGCCGCCCGCCACTTGTTTTCCATGATCAGCGCCCGTCGGTACAGCCGGAATCCCTGGTTCGCCGCGTAGAGCTTGTAGAGCTTCGCCACCGTCGCTTGAATCAGCGCCGCCAGAGCGATCGTCTCGTCCGCCCGCATCGGTATGTCGCACACACGGAATTCGAGCGTATTGAAAAACGGATGCGGCCGGATGTCCCACCAGATTTTCTTCGCGTTATCGATGCTATTGGTTTTGATCAGCAGCTTGATAAAGTTCTCGTACTCGCCCCAGCTGGGAAAATAATCCGGGATATTCGTCCGCGGAAACTTGTCGAACACTTTGCAGCGGTACGATTTCAGTCCCGTGTTCATTCCCAGCCAGAATGGTGAATTGGTCGACAGCGCCAGAATGTGCGGCAGAAAATAGCGCGCGTGATTCATCATGTGGATCGCCGTCTCGCGATCCTCGATCCCGATGTGCACGTGCAGCCCAAAAATCAGATTCGCCCGCGCCACCAGCTGCATATCTTCCACAATATTTTTATAGCGTTCGTCGGGATGAATCTCCTGCGCCCGCCAATCCCCAAAAGGATGGGTCGCGGCCGAGGCCAGGCGCAGCCCATTCTCCTTCGCCAGCCGCACCATGTCGCGCCGCAGCGTCTTCACTTCGGCCTTGGCGGCCTTGATGTTCTTGCAGACCGACGTCCCCACTTCCACCACGGACTGGTGCAACTCCGCCTTCACCCGCTCCTGGAGAATCATCTTGCCCTTCTCCAGAATCTCGGCATGAATGTGCGACCGCAGATCCCGCGTCTCCGGATCTACCGTCTGATATTCCTCTTCAATCCCAATGGTGAATGTAGGCTGCATAGCAATTGATGAAGATATGGCACGGGTTCCCGCCCGCGCCGCTGTCTGATCGGGTGAAGCCGGGTGCCCCGTTTCTCGCGTTTTCTGCGAGAAATGGGCCAAAACTAGGCTCTGACAGTATAGCAGCGCCCCCAAGATGATAGAGAAGGATACCGGCTCCCGCATCTTCTTCCAGGTAGAACGGGCAGGCTCGGGCGGGCGCACCAGATATGGTATTGCAGCTTGTAGTTCACATTCAGAACGTGTGGCGAAGCTGGAACCAGAACACCCAAACAAACAAGGAAAAGAAGAGAATCATCAAGCCACTCATGCAGAGGGAGAGCACGGCAAGAATGCCACGCATCCCGTGCCCCCCTGAGAACGCGCCAAGGAGAAGCACCATAGCGCTGACTTCGCAGATCAGCGTAGCGGCCATGCCCGTAAGCAGGTACCCTTCCGCAAGTCCGCCAGCTACTGCAGCCAGGCCTGTCGCCCTGGTTTTCGATACACCGCGGAACGCGTAACTGAGGCCAACCATCGTCGAAATCCAAGGGGCCCAGGCCAGCGCTGCACCCCACACGAATCGCCTTCGCTTTACATCGTCCACCTATTTCGTCCCCTTACCTCGTTTTCTTGCCGCCACCCATCCCGGTTCACCCTTGCGCGAAGGCTTTGCTGCCTGCATCCCCGCCAGAAATCCCGTCCAATGCATCTCCTTCACCGGATTCGCTCCGCTTTGCGCCATCTTCACCGCCATCTCGGCCACGGCGTTTACGATCCAGTCAAAATTCTCCTGCCCCACCGACGTAATTTCCGCATCCGGCGCTGGATTCAGAAAGTCAATCGCATACGGCACGCCCTTCTCCACCGCGAACTCGACCGTATTGAGGTCGTAGCCGAGTGCACGGCACAAACTCAGCGCATCCTTTTCAATCCGCTCCCGCAGCGCCTCCGTAGAGGGCGGCGGATTTCCCTTTACGTACCGCTCATGATGCGGCGCCTTCGGATCATATTTCATGATGTGGACGTTTTCCTGCCCCACCACATAACAGCGGTAATATTCGTCAAACTCCACGCCCCGCTGCAGGGTCATGCACAGGTCGCCCGTCTGGTTGTAGTTGTGGAAGAATTCTTCGGGGGTATGCACCTTATAGACATGCTTCCATCCGCCGCCCGAATAAGGTTTCAGGAAAGCAGGGAAGCCGACATAATCAAAAATCTCCTGCCAGTTCAGCGGGAAAATCAGATTCCGCATCGAGCGGTCCGTCGTATCCGGGGGATGCTTATGGTGCGGCAAGATCACCGTCGGCGGAATCGCCACGCCCATCTTATGCGCCAGCGCATAATTGAAAAACTTGTCGTCCGCCGTCCACCAGAACGGATTGTTCACCACAATCGTTCCGTGCAGCATCGCATTCTTCAGATAGGCGCGATAGAACGGGATGTCCTGCGAGATCCGGTCGATGATCACGTCGTACTTTCTCGGCTCATCCATGCGGATGCCGCCAATCTTCGCAAACTCCGCCTCGACGCCCTCGACCTTCGTGGCGTTGATTTTGTCGACGACCGCCGGCGGAAACGTGTTCTCCATGCCAAACAGAATTCCGATTTTCTTCATCGCCAACAACTCCTTGCACGCACAATCTTGTCACCCGACAAGTCTGCCACCCTCTGTCATTTCGAACCGCTCGGAAGGCGCGATAGGACCTGCTTTTGGCTTCAGCAGCGCGCCAAGTCTCCAGCGAGACGTTGTCGGTCTCCTACGTCGCTGACCACTGATTTCTGCACCCTAGTCCCGCCCTAAAAATACTTTCCCGCCATCCTGACCCACAGCGGCCAGTCGTGCTTCGAATTGTCTCCCCAAACGTCGAGCCAGTGTGGAATCGCCTTCCCATTCAGAATCGTCGAAAACTTGATGTTCTGGTCGAGGCACATATCCCAATCCGCCGAGCCTAGCACAATTCTCATCTGCCGGTAGCGGCTCAGGAACCAATCATCCGTCATATTCGGCAAATAGTCCGGGGGATTGTTGAAGTAGCAGTCATCGTCGTAGTAGCCGTCGAGAAACTGCTTGATGTCGAACGCCCCGCTCATGCTCACGCAATGTGTCACCACATCGGGATGTTTCAGAGAAAAATTCACTGCGTGATATCCGCCAAAACTGCATCCCGTCACCGCCAGCCGCTGCGCCTGATTTTTCCAGCGTATGAACGGCAGAAATTCATGCAGAATGTAGCGCTCATACTGCAAATGCCGCAGCACCCGCACCCGCGGATGCACGCCCTTGTTGTACCAGCTCTCGGTATCCACGCCGTCCGGGCAAAATACCTGCAGTTCCCCGCGCTCGATTTTCAGCGCCAACGTGCCAATCATTCCGCGGTCTTCATACTCGAAGAATTTTCCCATCGACGTTGGAAACACCAGCAGCGGTGTGCCCGCGTGCCCGAAGACCAGCGCCTCCATGTCCCGGTGCAATTCCTGGCTATAGCCTTTGTGATATTCGCGATTCATAGTGAATGAGTGCGCAAAAGCGCCGTCAGCTTCGCAGCCGAGTATCTTACCCGATGAAAGCCCGAAAGCCCTACAGAGGGAGGCAGCGGGCACCGCAGCGGTGTGAAACGAGCTACCTCAAGAATCGCTCGAATTGGCAGGGGAAGCGAAGCTCACACGCAAGAAGCCCGCTCCTCGCGAAGCGGGCTTGCGATGGGGAGTGACTGACCGTCCGCTTGGTCAGGCTCTCAGACCAAGGGTTGCCTGCGGTTTTCCCGGCGCCCCAAGTAAACTGCGAATCCGTGTGCAAGAATCACCCTCTCGCATCTTGTTCGGTTTTTGTAAAGCGGCCAGAGAATGGGATGCGCTCGCGAAACTGCGCTCAATTCGCGCGAGACAACTTTAAAATCCAGTTTTTCGGGACAGCCGTCGGCGGCCCGGCCAATGTTGAAGGGGATGGAACTCGTTCTCGCACATCGCATCTTCCTGAGAAAAAGTTACTTCTTGTACCAGAAGATCGCAAGCGCGACCAGTGCGACCGTGATAATCCACAGGATGATGTCTTTGCTGCGATTCTTTTCTTTTTGTTCGGCCATAGTTCAGCAGTACACCACAACTGAAATATTCGTTTCAAGTCCCGCGCGGGTTTCCCTTTGAGCAGAAAACTTTACGATCCTTCTTGCCGCGCGGTTATTGTTTCGCCGTCGCCGCCGCCGTACCGGCCCGCTTGTAGCCGGTCAGCTTGATGATCTCGCGGATGTGCACTGCCTCCGCCCGGAAATGCAGGGTGTCATCCACGCGGGTGTACGCCGGGAACCAATGCCCATCCACCAGCTGCCGATAGCTCACAAAGGTCGGACGCAGATCCTGGGTCTCGTGCTTCTTCGCGCGGACCAGGTCCGGCACGCTCTTGCCGCAGACTTTTACAATTTCAAAATCGCGATTGTCCACCCAGATCCGTCCCTGAAAATATCGCTTGTTCTTCTCTTCTTTCTTCGGCACCACATGGAACACATACGTGTCGAGATCGTCTACATGCTGCTGTCCCGCGTAAGTCATGTTGTATTGCGGCAGATCCTCCGTGGTCAGGATCAGAGGCATGAATGTGCGGATGTCATCCATATCTTCTGCCGAAAGCTGAATGCCGCGCAGCGTCGGTTGCTCCGCATAAGTGACATTCTCCGCGCGCTTGCCCTTGTCGTCATACGAAATCGTCGCCACCTCGTGAAACTGACCATCCACCGATTTGCCGTTCAACGTCTGCACCATGACGTCCTGGTTGAACGAGTAGTGGTTCCGCGCTTCCTTGACCTTGGTCTCCTGCGCGGTAAATTTCTGGATCAGTTCCTGCGTCGACATGTCCTTGGGCGGAGTCATATCCAAAATCCCGTTGCCCTCGGCGCAATCGGTCTGCGCCACGCCGGTTGCGATCAGCACCGCCAGTATCGCGACCACCAATGCGGCCAAAAACACCGCCGCTGTCGGGAGCAAAACCCGTCTCCTGCGACGTGCAACATCGCATCCAGCCATTTCTTCCTCCACTTCTTTCCACGCTCTTCCGATTAGCGGAAACATACACCGCAAAAGCACGCCGCGCAACGCCGCCGCGGAACTCCTCATGGAGGTCTGGAATCCCGCTCCAGGCGCCTTTTTTCCGTGCCGGAGGGTGCCTTCCCTAAGTGTGCAAATTCTTGCGTTATGCATTATAGGGTGCTTGTAACTGAAACAATTAAAAGCTGCTTAAGTTGGCATGGAGGATGCACTATCCCTTATGAGTGAAGGACACATCGCCCATGAAAACTACTCTTCTTGTATTGTTCCTGTTCTGCACCGCAGCAGCGTTCGCGCAGGTGGCGGGTTCGATTTCCGCCAATCCGCAGATGCTTCAAATGTCGGAGAACCCGCGCCACGCCGAGCAGCATGACCTGGCGACCGAGCACCCTCTGGTCGGCGGACGAGCTGACAATTACACCTACGCTCAAGGGGAGCGCCCGTTGTGGGAGTTCGGCCCGGTTTCGGAACCTGTACCGCTCGGCGACGTTGCCCGCGCCTATCGCAAGGAGAAACTCGCGGCCAAGAAGGCTGAGATCGTTCTCGAAAAGCAGGGATCGTAATTTCTCTTTAGCGCTCGCAAATCGGATCCGGATCCGCGCTCGCAAGGTTTTCAAAAGGCGGACACACTCTGTCCGCCTTTTCCTTTTCGTCGGTCATCGGCTTCGGTGCTGCAGATCATCGAGGAACTCTTTGGCCTGCCTCCACTCACTGCGCGCGATGCCAACGCCAACGCCAGCGACACGAGCGACAGCTTCGCAAACCTGCTTGCTCACTGGTGCGGGAATCTGAGCACAGCCCGGCTCATCAAGCCGAAACGCCGCCACAAATCGGAGCCACCTGGCACAAACAATTCACCCATCCTCCGCATCAGACGAATAGAATCATCCATTCGAACCACGGCAGCTCTCTGATTTGTTATGTTCAAGAGGGTACACTTTTGCCCACGAGGAAGGAAAAGAGCGAATGATGCGCTGGCAGACGCGAAGTCTCCAAGTGTGTTTGATCCTTTTGGCGGCGGTCCCGGCCTATTGTCAACGAGGGACTTTCGGAGTGGAATTCGGGCAGACTTCGGACCGGTTCGGCGGGCAGTCCCGTGCGAGCGGTCCCGAACTCGGCGTTGATGGCGAGGTAATCGTGCTACAGAGCAAAGACAAGGATCACGGAGCCGACGTCATTGCCGGCGGCGAACTCCGCTTTCCCATCGACACCCAGCAGCATGCCAAAGAGATCGCTGTCTACGGCGGGGTGTCCTTCCGCTTCACCCCGAATTTTTCCGCTGGCTTTCATGTCCAGGTTCATCGCATCGATCTGCCGCCGACCGAGATCAACAATGCCGCATTTCTTCGCAGCCGTCTGTCAATGGTTGAGTTGCCCGGCTTTCTGCAATACAAGTTCGGTCCGTCGAAGAAAGCCTTTGTCCGCGGCGAAGGCGGCCCGGAGTTTAGTCCTCATTACAGGGATGAGATGCCGCTCAACATTCCCGATCCCACCCTCGATCACGGGTACACGGTTCGCGGCACCGTAGGCTACAACTTCGGCAAGTGGTACGTGAAGGGCTCCTACGAAACGCGCTACTTCAAGTTCCTGAATAACATCGGCAATCCCAACGACCTATACAACTGGCGCAGTGATCTGGCCAGCGGCGGCGTGGGAATCGTCTTCTGATCCGCGCCGGGTGACTCATGTCGGGCTGGGTGCTCCGCCCTGGCCGCTCTCTTTGCAACGGGGTGGGAAGTTGATTTTCCCGACGATCACTCGAACGTGGGATTTTGACTTTCGTAATGAGGTACCCGACGCGCAAGCTTGCCCGCCATATATATCGTGATACGATATATATGCGCGAGGCTGCCGGTATAAGCATCCTCCGCCCAGACCGCGCGCATCTTTCCTATATAGAGAGTGAGGGAGACAGCGGATGTTGGGGACAAGACTGGTGCGCCTGATTGAAAGGCACTGCGAAGCGTTGTCGAGAGGATTGGCAGAACAGATTCGGGCGTCGGAACGCACTTCCGATTTTCGCAAAATCGCGGAAAAAGACCTGCAGCTGGCCGCGACCGAAGTCTATCGCCACCTCGGAGAGTGGCTGCTGCAAAAAACCGAGAATGATATCGCCGTTCGATTCAAGACCATTGCCACGCGGCGTGCCGCGGAAGGAATCCGGCTGCATCAATTCGTTTGGGCCTTGATGCTGACGCGGGATTACCTCTGGCGCTTCCTTCGGCGGGAGGCCTTCGCCGACAACATAGTGGAACTTCACGCCCAGCTGGAACTTCACCAGTTGCTCAGCCAGTTCTTCGATCGGGCGGTCTACTACGCGATGCTTGGATATGAAGAGGCCGGACAGCCAAGCGCTCCGAAGAGCGAATTGACCCGAATCCAGGAACTGGCGGTGTCGATCGGGCTGATGTCAGAGCCGCCGCCCACGTCGGCTTCCTGACGGGCGGGTCTTTGCTTTCAATGACTTAACTCCGTATAATCCTGCCAGTCACCGCTAAACCCCAAATTTGCACCATTCATTGGGATAAGGATGCGCCATTTCCAAACCTTCCAATAGGATAGGTGCAACGAATACCCCAGGGAAAAGTGTTGCGAATCAGGCTGAAGAGCCGGGGCTGTTCCCGGGGAAGGCACAGTTTTTGGGTGAGATTTCTCAGGTTCATCCAAAGCGAAGGCCAACAACACAGGCAGTCAGAGGGATAGCACTTGGTGCGATTGACTATCCCGAACAGGTTCGTAACCGGGTCGTCAGCCGGTTTGGCAGTGACGAGGTCACGACAGGAAGTAAGCAGTCCGAAGCCGACAGATATTGGCAAGGGCTAGCAGCCAGGAGCGGAAAGAAAATGCGCAAGCCGATCAAGTACGTAGAGAAGGTAGCGGTCCTCGCCGCAAAGGGCACATGGGCAGTATTTGAGCGCGCGAATCGCGTGAAACCGAACCCATCGCCCACGCCGAAGTGGAGTGACAAGCCGCTGCTGAAGTCGTACGAGAAGTCGAAGCCGCCGCTGGGCTGGCCGCGGACGACGGACTCTCTGTGCCCGAAGTGTGTTCCGGAGATCCGGCAACAGATTCTCGACGGTCATCTGCCGCACGAAGTTCTGACGAACGAGAAGGTCGGCGAGATCAAGGCGCAGATTGTGGAGCGCGACGGCAAGATCCTGATGGTGAAGGACTGCCCCAAACACGGCCACTTCGAAGACGTGATGTCAGTGGACACGGAGTTCTCGAAGCATCTGGAAGATGTCTTCCCCGGCCGCGACATTGCTGCGCACAACGACGAGCACCTGCACCATCACGGATCGTCGACAGTGAAGTATGGGCGCGGGTCGGTGCTGACGATTGATCTGACCAACCGCTGCAACATGATGTGCGATCCCTGCTTCATGGACGCGAACCAGGTGGGATTCGTCCACGAACTGACGTGGGAAGAAATCAAGACGATGCTCGATAACGCGATTACCATCAAGCCGAGGCGGCAGATGAGCGTGCAGTTCTCGGGCGGTGAGCCGACGTTATCGCCGTATTTCCTGGATGCGGTGCGGTACGCGAGGAAAGTGGGATACAACTCGGTGCAGGCGGCGACCAACGGAATTGAGTTCGCGAAGAGTTTCGAATTTGCGCAGCAGGCGGTCGAAGCCGGCATGCGATATGCGTACCTGCAGTTCGACGGCATTGGAAATGCCGCTAACGCGCACCGCATGGTTGGGAACCTGTTCGATGTGAAGTTGAAGGCGATCGAGAACCTGCACAAGGCAGGATGCGAGATCGTCCCGGTCATCACGATCGTGAACGGAATTAATAACGAGCAGGTGGGAAGGATCGTGAAATTCGCGCTCGACAATCCGAAGACGATCAGCTTCCTCAGCTTCCAGCCGGTCAGCTTTACTGGACGCGATGAAGCGGTCACTGACGAGCGCCGGCAGGCACAGCGTTATACGCTGAGCCACCTGGCGCATGACGTCAAGAGTCAGACAGGGCTTGGCGAGCCAGCCCGAGACTGGTTCCCGATTTCCTTCATGGGAACGTTCAGCGACTGGGCCGACCTGATGCATGCGCAGGATACCAACAACGATTGGGGCCAGTTGAGTTGCGGCTGTCACCCGAATTGTGGAACGGGTATGGCGGTGATGATCGACAAGGAAACGAAAGAAGCGGTTCCGGTCACTGCCTTCCTGCACGGCGACCAACTGGCGAAGGATATTGCCAAGGTGAACGATGCGGCCCGCGGAAAATTCTGGACGGGCGTTGGAATGGCTCTCTGCCTGATGAAGAATTACGATCCCTTCCAGTCGCCGACGCACTTCAAGTTGATCGACCTGCTGAAAAAGTTCGACAAGAACTATCACGTCACCGGGAAAAACTACGGAAAAGTTGGTCCGGATCGCACGATCGATGACGTGATGAAGCGGCGCACGACCGATCGCTGGAACTTCCTGTTCATCGCGGGCATGTGGTTCCAGGATCTGTTCAACTACGACTTCCGGCGGACGGAGCAGTGCATCATTCCGTACGCGACGCAGGAGGGCGAAATTTCGTTCTGCGCCTATAACACTGGCGTGGGATGGAGAAACATCATCGAGAAGATGCACATGACGGCGACGCTCACCAAGTGGTACGAAGAGCACGGGCGTCATGAAATCTTCGCGGGCGGAAAGAAAGTCAAGATGGAAGAGCAGCATGTTGACTATCTCAGGCTGCGCGAAGAGATCGTCACCAATGAATTGCAGCACGACCTGGACAAGCTGGGAATCGCGAAGAACGCGCGCGAAGAGAAAGTGCGGGCGCGGGATGCGAAGCAGAAACAGAATGCCGAGGCCCGTGGACCGCAGAAGAACGATGAGGCTTATAACGCGCGGATGGCGTCGCTGTATCGCGAAGTCGTGCTGAAGGAAAAGCCGGTGCAGTCGCAGGATGGATTCATTCCCCTGGGGGCTCTAGTGACGCCGGCGCTGGCGAAGCCGAGCGGCAACGGGAATGGAGCGCCTGCGGTGAAGCCGGAGATCGCGGAACCGGTCGCAGGAGATTAACTCAGCCTTTGGCTGGTTAGCCGTTCGCTCTTAGATCAAACAACCGGGCCGCCGAAAAGCGGCCCGATTTTATTGCACCTAACCTCGCATCATCAAGGGCGCAAAAGGCGGGCCGAAGAATGGGCATGCGGCTAATGCGACACGGGCAGTGCCGCTGGTTTTTGGGAAGAACCTGATTTCGCCAGAGGAAGAGCGACGCTGATGGTGGTACCGGGATTAAGCGAGCGGATCTCGAGATGACCCCCTAGTTCGCGAACACGTTCACGCATGCCGGCAATCCCGACTCCTGCGCCATCACTGGAAGTGTTGAAACTCTGTAGACGTTCCTCGGGGATGCCCTTTCCGTTGTCGCCGACTTCAAGTTTAAGGTGATCAGGATTGCATTGCAGCCGGATGCTGGCGGAAGAGGCCCCGGAATGGCGGTGAACGTTAGTGAGACTCTCCTGGAGAACACGAAACAGGACGAGTTCATGATCTCTAGGCGGGCGGTCTATTCTTTCCGGGATATCACAGCGCACCTGAATGCCGCTGCGACGAGCAAATCCTTCGACAAACCAGCGGGCGGCGGAGGCGATGCCCGCTTCATCGAGCAAGGGCGGATGGAGGAGATACGAAGTAGTGCGAACTTCCTGAAGGGCTTCATCGGCGAAGGTGTTGAGTTCGTCGATGAGTCGCACGACCTCGGGGCGAGAATGCTCCGCCTGACGGATTAACGAGGCACACATTTTGATGGCGGCGAGCGTCTGGCCGGCTGTGTCGTGTAACTCGCGGGCGATGCGGCGGCGTTCTTCGTCCTGGAGAGTCATGAGACGAAGAGACAAGTGACGGAGTTGCTCTTCGGTGCGTTCGCGGACCGCGATTTCGGATTCCAAACGAACCAGAGTTTCGGAAAGCTGGCGGGTACGCTGCTGCACGCGCAGCTCGAGCTGGTCATGAGCCAGGCGTAATTCGTCTTCGGCGCGCTTGCGTTCGCGTCCTTCGTTGGTCAGAGCGAGGATCGATCCGTTGAGGCGGAGTTGCTTGCGGCGGTTAGCTTCACCCATTGCAGTGAGAACGGCGCAGACGAGAAACGCACCCACCATACTGTGAATCTGCTGCTGGCGAATAAACTGCAGGGAATGGCGGGGATCGATGAACCAATAGAAAATTCCGAGGAACCCAAGGATGCCGCTGAGGACCGCAGGCACGAATCCGCAGACAATGGCGCAGAACGCGACAGAAATGTAGAGGGTGACGTAGAAAGCTACGTGTCCGAGGACGGGGTCGAGTGACCAGCGAACGAGGATAGCGAGAATTGCAGCAATCAGCGCGATCGCATAGCGTCTGACCAACTGCGGGCGCGGGAGGGGAGTGAAAATTGTCAGTGCATGCGCGGGAGATCCGCCTGCCATACGACCTCAATACCGAGTCTTGGTGAACGGAAGCACCAACGCGTGCTGTGACGCGGCAGTGCGAGTTTCATTCTTATCTACAGGAGATATGGAACGCTTACCTGTTGAGAGATGCAAGAAAAGCCAGAACGGTTGCAGACGGTTTCCTGCCAGCAAGACGATGTCTCTTCAGAGCCTTTGCAGGAGGAACAAAATTCCCCACTGCGAAGGCTCGGCGGTCGTGCCGAAATAAATGTTAGTCCCGCCCAGCCGGAAAGTTAGCTGTGCGATCGTACTGAATTCCGGCCGTGACGTTGATGTCGGCCGTAAAAACAACCTTGGCCCAGGGTCCGGGACAATCGTCGGGTGGAGCGTAAGGAAATGAGACGGGATTGAAGTTGTCGAACTCGGCGTTGCTCATGAGCTGCACGATGCAAGGCTTGGTAGAGGGACGAGGGAGGTTGGGATCGGCGGTGACAGTATTAGACGAACCGATGATGTAGGGTCCGGAAGCGAAGGCGGCGGGAGCGCTAGCGGCCGCGAGAAAAAGAACGAGGAAGCGGCCGATGAGGCGCGCAGCCTGGAGCTGATTTGGACGGGCGGACGGGAACCTGAGGAACCTCCTGGAGAGTGGAAGCCTCGCGGGATTTCGACCGAATCGGCGGGCAGGGAAGTGGCGCAATTCGGAGGTGTAAGCGTCAAGGCGGGGGTTATCTTCCGCCAAAAACTTCTTTCAGTAGCTCGGTGGACTGGGCGGCGGGATTGCGGCGAATCTTTGCCTCCTCCTGTCCGAGCATATAAAAGAGCCCGTCGAGAGTCTTGCTGACCACATACTTGTCGAGGTCGAACTCGTTGGCCAGCACACTGCCACCGGGAGCATTCTTGATCACGCGAGCGTATTGGCGGACGACACCAAGCTTTTCCATGGAGCGATGGACGACGGGAGAAAAGGCTGCGGTGAGATCGGCGGCACAGGTGGCCTGAAAATATTCGGTCGCGGCGGTGTCGCCGCCGGTGAGGACGCGGCGGGCATCGTTGACTGTCATTTTTCTAAGGGCGGCAAGGAAAATCTCCTTGGCCTGAGGCGTGGCCTGCTCGGCGGCGCGGTTCATGCCGATTTCGAGCTCGTCGACTTGGTCGCCCATCCCGATGAGACGAAGGCTCTTGCCGACGGCTTGCAGCTTGGGCGGAAGGAGAATGCGGATATCTTCGTTGTTAAGGAACCCGTCGCGTTTTCCAGCGAGAGCGACAGCTCTGGCGGTGCTGACCTGCAGAGCGTCCTTTAAACCGGCAACAATTTTGTCGTCGCCGAGCCCGGAGGCGACCTGGTCGATTTGAGCGGCTGCGTAATTGGAACAGCAGAATGCCAGAGCAAACAAGAACAGAGAAGCGCGCATGGGTCCCCTTGGAAAGAAATGATTCTACCCTAGACGAAGAGATTCGTTCGGTTGGACGGAGCCAGCAGATGCGCGGTCACATTCGAATACGGACATCAACCCGATACGAAAATACAAATTGGTGACATCGCGCTGACATTGTGAAGATCGCATGCGGACTAGCATGAGAGCGCTAGTCAGCGACAACCGTGATTCGCGTGCGAGAGACTGCACCCCTCACTCCCCTGCTCCTGACCACGCATCCAAGGAGATTCCACATGCAGCGTCGCATGAATATTCTCACTCTTGCCGTGGGACTCGCGCTGATGTTTGCTTCGAGTGCGGCCCTGGCGCAGTATCAACTCACAAATCTGGTTTCGAATCAGGTAGGACAAGCAGGCCACACGGATCCATTGCTTGTGAATGCATGGGGGCTGGCATACGGGCCGGGCGGTCCATTCTGGATCGCCGACGAAGGATCAGGCTGGTCCACGCTCTATACGCAACACGGGGTCAAGGAAGGGTTGGAAGTTTCAGTGCCATCGGCAAACGGGAAGGGAACAGGATCGCCAACGGGAATCGTGTACAACGGATCGAAAGAATTTCAGGTGCAGGGATGGCCGGCGATCTTCTTATTTGCGACATTGGATGGGACGATCAGCGGATGGGCTCCGCAATCAAACCCGAACGCGGCGATCATCGCGGTTAACAATCCGGGCGCGATGTATACCGGCTTGGCAATCACGAGCAATCCATCGGGAAATTTTCTGTTCGCTGCGGACCTCGCCAACAATAAGGTTGACATGTACGACGGAAGCTTCAATCTGGTCAGTTCGTTTACAGACTCCACCGTTCCATCGGGCTTTGCGCCGTTTGGGATTCAAGACATCGACGGATTGTTGTTTGTGGCTTATGCAGCCCAGGACGAGGGACCGGGCGGATACATCGATATTTATAGCGAAGGCGGAGTGTTCCTGAAGCGGCTGGCCCAGGGGATACCACTGAACCAGCCCTGGGGCATGGCAGCGGCTCCCAAGAACTTCGGACCGTTGAGCAATACGCTGCTCGTGACCAACAACATCAATTACAACGGGACGATCAATGCGTTCAACGCACTGACCGGACAATTTGTAGGAACGATGGCCGACGTGAATGGCAAAGATATACATATCGATCAGTTGTGGGGAATCGAGTTTGGAGGCGGAACAGCGGTCAATGGGGGAACGTGGGAATTGTTTTTCACGGCTGGGCCGCATAACAATTTGGCAGGAACGTTTGGATCGATTGTGTTCAAGCCGTGATGCTAAGCCGGAGGTGACAAGGGCCGCTCGCCAGGGCGGCCTTTGTTTTTCATGAAAACGGCCTCCGGAGCTGCGACCCGGGTGTAACCATTGGTGATTGTAGGAAAGGTTCGATAGCGTTAGCTGCTACGCCGGGCTCGTCTCGAGGCGATTGACACCGCGCACCATCAGAACCACGATCAGAGCGCGTCACCTTATGAATCCATATCTTTGCGGATTTTTCACGTCTTGGCCTCTATTGTGCACGTCAACTGATTGACGGGATGTGTACCCAGTCAACTCTCGATGAATCTTTATGGACTCTTGCTGAACTCTTTACGCAATCTTTATGACTTTGCTGATGGAATTTTGACAAGGTCGTGAAGGGCATGTCGGGTAAGGCCTGCTTGTGCTCGGGCAGTCGTGCGACCGTCATCGAACAGTCAATCTCAATGTCAATGCATTCCAAGGTTATAGCCGCAGGAGAATGGCCATGATGAACATAAATATCTGCAGCTGCAAGGCGGTGCAGTTTGCTGCTTTGCCAGCTGCTCTCATACTCAGTCTCGTCGCGATCCCGTCTCGATGGTGCGACGCGCAGACAACAGCTTCCGTACCAGCGAACGTCGCGGCGCTGCATGATTCCTCTCCTGGCGGAGCCACGAACACTGCGCCTGCAAAGGCCTCACTGGCTCCGGCTGCGCCGGATCCGGAGATGTCGCCCGCGATAGCAAGGCAATTTGCAGCAATGCAGGCGGAAATCGACGAACTCAAAGCGGAGCTGAAGATCCGCACGGCCGGCACACAGGCTGTGCCTGCGCCGGCAGCGGCAGAAGTTCCCGCGCAACCTGTGCCGATAGCCTCAGCGGTTACGGCCGCACTTCCCGTGAAATCGGGGTCCCCGCCGGCATCAATCACGACTGCGGCCGTTTCCATCGGGCAAGGGCCCGGTGACTCTCCGGCAGCCGCACCCACAAGAAAGGAGAAAATCGCTCCTTTCTCCGATTGGGACTGGACTTGGCTGAACGGCAATCCCCGGAACAAAGACACCGCTTTTGATTCCAAATTCTTCACGCCGGAAATCCGGGCCGATGTGACCTACACCTACGACTTCAACAAGCCAGTAGACGACTCCATGGGCGGATCGAGCGAGTTGTTCCGTTCGAACGAAATCCAACTGGAGCAGCTCGGTATCGGCGGCGACTTCCACTACGACAACGTCCGGGCCCGTTTCATGACTCAATTCGGCATGTATTCCACGGCTACGATTCGAAACGATCCCAGCTATTCCAAGGGACAATGGAATATTGCTGACGCCGATCGTTATCTGGCGGAAGCGTACGGCGGATACCACCTCAACGCCCTGGACGGCATCAACATTGACGCCGGCATTTTCATGTCTTACGTCGGTCTATTCAGTTATTACAACTTCGACAACTGGGCCTACCAGCCTTCCTACGTTTCCTCCAATACGCCGTGGTTCTTTGAGGGCGTGCGAGTGCAGATTTTTCCCAACCCGCACTTGAAGATCGAGCCTTGGTTCATCAATGGATGGCAATCGTACGGCTCATCCAACTCAAGAAAGGGATTGGGCGGACAGATCAAGTGGACTCCGAAACCTTGGGTTAACGTCATCTCGAACAATTACGGTCTCGGCCACGACGACCTCTATATACCGAATCGAGGGCGCATTCACACCGACGACAGCATCGAGATTAAGTATTACGACAAACCGGCACAGTTCCTTGACAAGATGGCGTTCTCGTTGACCGGCGATATGGGTTGCGAATTCGGACCCAGCACTTCCACCCTGGCGGGCGTAAGCTGCCACGGGAATAAGAGGGATCCGCTTGCCCAGCCGAGCGCGAATTTTCCGCAGGGGGGAATCGATCCGAAGCAGAGCTTCATCGGTTACATGTTCTACAACCGCACCTGGTTCAAGAAAGACACCTACGGATTAACCATTGGGGGTGGGAAGATTAATAATCCGGGACGCTATCTGGTTCTGCTTCCGCCCATTAATGGTGAGACCGCTTCTTCCGCAGCGATTAACGCGCCCTACTTTACCGGAAATCCAGGGGACCCGTTCAAGGCCTGGGACATGTCAGTCACCTACGACTACATGCCCCGGCAGTGGCTCACTTTTCGCTGGGAGTACGACTACCGCCATGCCAGCGTGCCGTATTGGTCTGGCCATGGCGGAATGACGCCTCCTGGCTCGGGCGGTGTGCCGTACACCAACAATGGATATCCCCAGTTCTTTGCCTGCAATGACGGGAACACGTCCGGGGCATTGACGCTTGGGGCGGCGCAAACCGCTTGCGCATCTCAGGGGAGCAGCGTTTGGTTCCCGGATCTCCGCCGAGATGAGCAACTCATCGACATCGACATTATGGTGAAGTTTTAGGGTCGACCGCGGAATTTCCTGGAGGGGAGTTCTGCTTCACACGCTGAGGTGGTGTCAACCGGAGATCCGGCCCACACGGGTGGATTCGGCGGCGGGTCCAGGTCTGGCGCGCAGGCGCCAGCGATCATGGCCTGAGGGAGCATCTGGCGCGGCGAGATAATCGGCGATTACATTTTTCGTTGTCTTCGAAAGACGTTTACCCTCCTACTTCATTCGGCCGGACTCAAGCGCCGCGAGGGTCGAAGTTCTCGACATCTGGTGTAACCCTTCTGCGGATGTCATGGTTTTGCTGATGGCAGCTGGCGCAGTTTTTAGCGAGGGTAGCGCCGCCCGGTGGAATTTGCTTTCGCGAACAGCCGAGCAAACAGCCGAGCAAACAGATCCCCGCTCCAAGAATTGTTACCCAGGTGGCAAAATGCAGAATCCGAATAAAGTGAGATAAATCGGGTTTATAGAGAAAAGTAAAGCTCGGCGATCCACCGCGTAGTGCTCTTTGCCGCGGGCGTGACTTGATACGTCTACAAACCGTCGCTGGCTGGCACTACAGCGATGCCGGGACGTGAGCTTCGTCTCTTCTCTCGCAACTGCATCCAACCCACGCTCAGCCCGTCTGAATTCCAAGTGCAATTCTCGGCAACCCCTTCGTGCACTTGCGCGACAAATATTATGGCGACTCATGCCGGAGCAGAAGGTTGATGGGCACCACTCTCGACCGTGGCTTGCTGTTGTGTTCTTCTCCTTTTGTTCTTGGCTTGCTGCTTATGAATGTGGGGTGCGGAGGGGGCAAAGCCAGCCCTCCGCCGCCAAAGACCCTGACATCGCTTTCCGTTTCCCCTACCAGCGCACAAGTCACAACAGGTGCCTCCCAACAATTCGGTGCAACGGCGACGTACAGCGACGGCTCGATGGCGATTGTTACTTCGACGGCCTCTTGGTCCGCATTGAATCCGACAGTGGCAACCTTCAACGCCGCTGGGCTCGCGACCGGCGTTGCAACGGGATCGACGACCGTGACCGCCTCGTTCAGCGGAGTGACTGGAAGTGCAACGTTAACGGTCAACCCCAAAGGAGTGGAGTCAATTGCGGTCACGCCCTCGGGCCTCACAATCCTGACTGGCGCAACCCAGCAATTTAACGCCACAGCAACCTACAGTGACGGATCTTCGGCAAACGTCACCGCAAGTGCGATGTGGAATTCAGCGACCCCGACGGTGGTTACGGTCAATGGTAGCGGCATTGCAAGCGGAGTGGCCTCGGGATCGACTTCGATCAACGCCTCGCTCGGTGGCGTCAGCGGGAGCGCCAGTGTGACAGTGTCAAACAAAGTGGGAATCGATGTGCCGCTGTGGCACTTTGACACATTTCGAAGCGGACTGAACAGCTCTGAGAACTTTCTGACGATCAGCAACGTGAACTCCCCGGGCTTCGGGAAACTGTTTTCATACTTGATCGATGGCTATGCCTACGGGCAACCGCTGTTGGTATCAGACCTCAGCATCAATGGAAGCCCGCACAACGTACTCTACGTCGCAACCGAGAACGACAGTGTCTACGCCTTTGATGCCGATTCGTACGGCACCGGTGCACCGTTGTGGCAGGTTTCGTTGCTGCAACCAGGGGAAACTCCGCTTACCATCGGGCCCATTTTGCCGTATACCGGGGTTACGTCAACGCCGGCGATCGATCTAACGACGGACACGATGTATGTGGTCTCTACGCAGACCTCGGCGAGTGGCTCGACTTTCCGCCTGAACGCGCTCGATATCATGACCGGGGCTCAAAAGAGCGGGAGTCCGGTAACGATACAGGCATCGGTCGCCGGAGCGAATGCCACGACGCTCACGACTTCGTGTTTGCAACGGGCCGCGCTTCTGGTCGCGAGCGGGTCGGTGTACATAGGTTTTGGCTCCTGCCACAGTGGATGGCTGTTGGCCTATTCAGAGCAAAGCCTTGCCCAGAGTGGAGTGTTTAATGCCAGCCCTAATCTCGTAGGCGAGGGAGCCTACGCCAGCGCGGGGGGCGTTTGGATGGGAGGAGGTGGTCCGGCCGCGGACAGCTTAGGGAACATCTACGTCACGACAGGAAACGGTCCCTGGGATGGCTATACGGCGTGGAGCGATTCGGTGTTGAAGTTCAGCCCGAACCTAACGTTGGAAGACTATTTCACGCCCGACGCCTACGAGTACATGGATTGCGCTGACGCGGATATGGCTGCGGGAGGCTTGTTGCTGATTCCGGGAAGTACGCCTTTGCAAGCTGTGGCAGGCGGGAAGATTGGGAAACTGTTTCTCGTGAACACGACCAACCTTGGGCACGAGACGACCGACGACACCGGCGCAACCGAAACATTGTGGTTCGAGTCCGATCTGCTCCCACCCTACTCTGACAGTTGTACCGATGCTCAGGAAAACGTATGGACGACAGACATCAATTCATATGAGATCTTTGGCACGCCGGCCTACTTCAATGGCTCGGTGTATCTGGGCATTACTCCGACGGCAACTGGCTTGCCCGCTGTGGTCCGGCAATTCCCGTACAACAGAGGCCTTCTAAGTCAAGGTGCTTATATTGCGCCTGACGCCGTAGAAGGCACCGACATTCTGGAAGGCAGCAACGGATATACGCTTTTCATTTCGGCCAATGGCACGTCCAACGGCATCGTGTGGTTGCTCAACCATGGTCAGCCGCTGCAAAGTCCCGGAACACAATCCAAAGCTACCTTAGTTGCATACGACGCGAGCCTTGCCACCGAGTTATATAACAGCAACACGGCCGGCAATTCTGCGGACGTCCCCGGATACGGAATCAAATTCACCTCACCGATCGTGGCCAACGGCAAAGTCTACATCAGTACGGGACACGACCCGGTCACCGCATCAAACCCTCAAGGCGAGATAGACGTCTACGGGCTGGCAACTCCATAGCTCGGCTACTGGAGAGAGAGTTTGCGCGGCGAGCGCTGCGGCGCGGGTACGCTGGACTGGCGCCGTCTGTGCCCTTGCAATCAAAGACAGCGATTGCGCAGCAAGCATTCTAGCGGCTTCCACTCCGTGTTTATCGACCCAGTCAGCTAATGTTTGTGCTGGCAAGCGTGCCACGAAATCAAACTTGCCGACAAAAAAGCGCCAGCACGTCCACCGTACCGGATACGAGCGGCTTGCCCTGCGTGACGACTGCTCCTTCGTTCGTGATGAACAGGCTTTGAGCGGACGGCAGACTCCAGATGTTGCGCGTGACGCCCGCTTGGCGAAGCGTCTCTGCCAAATAAGGGAACCCTCCTACCTCGGGTCTGATCGCCATCGCCTTCCGCTGGGCGGCTTCTAGGTTCTCTATTGCTTTGCTCATCTGCTTTTCTCCCCGCTGCGCGATGTCATGTGAGGTTAGCATTTTTTTCGCATCTCTGAGCAAGACAAACGCCGTTGTGTGTTCGACTTCTTGTCAGCTTCGACTGTGTGGGACGCGAGCGGCTATTGCAGTTTTGCGTACTCGGCGCTGGCTTGCTTCAGGATGGGAATATCGGGGTCGGCATCTTTCCAGAGGGTGAGGAAATCTTTGTAGGCGGCAAGTGCCCGGACGCGGGCGGCATCGGCATCTGCTCCCTGCGAGTTTCTCGACTGCAAGGCATTGGCACGAGCCACGCCGAGATGGGCTAACGCTCCAGTCCAGCAGTTCCAGACGATGCCGCTGTGGTCGAGGATTTTCTGGAACTCGGCGGCGGCTTGCGTGCCCTGTCCAGCCGCGAGATATGCCTGCCCGCGAATGTAGGTCGGATAGAGGCAGGAAATGTTATTGACGAAGCGAATGGTGCCGAACTCGATAGACAAAGCTGGCTGCAAATCACGAATGGTATCACTCGGATTCTTCCGGTTAAGCGCCAGTTGCGCCTTAATAGCAGGCAGCCAGAGCGACTGAATCTGGGTGTCCAGCGGGAATCGTTTATTCAGGTCTTGGGCCAGCGATTCGGCTCGTGCCGCATCGCCAGCCATCGCGAACGCCAGAGCCGTTTCCGCCCGAACAGCCTGACTGGCGGGAAACAGTTTCACGCCTTCTGCTGCCTGCTGCTTCGCACCGGTCGTGTAGCCATAGGCATCTTCGCGCAGAGCGGCATTCTCCAGCCAGATTGCTCCACTTTCTTTGTTGTCTGCACGGATTGCCGAATCTACGGATTGCTTCGTCACTTCCCGCGCTTTCATCAGGTGACCCGCAAATGCTTCTGTGTCGGAAGCAAGCGACAGCCCAGAGTTCTCTGCGGGCTTGCCCGTGAACCATTGCTGTTGTTCCGCCATCGCTTGAGAATCTGACCCAAGGAAAGCCACGGCGTACAGGGCAAGATGAAATACGTCGTCATCCAGATTCCTCGCCTCCGCCTGCTGAACTATCTGCCGCGCTTCGTCGAGGCGCTGCAAGGCAAGCAGGCTCATGGCGAGATCAGCGTATGGAGCCTCAGTATCAGGGCCTAGGCGTAGGCTTTCTCGGTAAGCTTCGCTGGCCTTCTCGTACTGTCCTTGAACCAAATAGACTTCGCCAAGACCAAGATGTGCTCCCTGCTCTCGCGGGTAGTTTTGGATTCCCTCCTGAAATGTCTGTTCCGCTTTGTCCGCTTCCCCGGTTACGTTCGCATAGTATCTAGCGGTGATAGCTAGCTTCTCCCGCTCGCTGGCATGCTCGCGCAACTCGAACGCCTTGGTGATGTACTCCGTGGCACGCCCCAGCTCCGACAAACTGGAATAATCGGTGCCCACTGCCAGATAACCCATGGCAAAGTTCGGATCAAGCTCGATGGCGCGTTGATGGTATGGCAGGAAGGCTGCACCAGCGCCCCCGTGATAGGCTTTTTCACCAAGGCTGTACGCTTTCAGGGCTTCGAACGAAGAAGTGGTTGCCTCTGCCAGCGGAACATCGAACTTCTGCACCGTTGCCAGCGATTCGCCCAACTCGCCGCGCAGCTTAGACGCTGCTTCGCCCAGCGCGTCCAGCACTTTCTCTTTGGCTGCCGCCGTGACTTGCTCCTCTACTACTGCCTCTCCGCTTTGACAATTCACCGCCTTCAACCCCAGCACATATTCGCTGCCCAGACTGGCAATCGATCCAGCAACGTACACCTTGCTGCCTGCCCGCTGGCAAAGCTCGCGGACTAGTTCAGCGGTGAGCCGCGTGCTGGTCGGACGCTGCATCAGACGCAGGGTCGATGCCACCTTGTCGTCGGAGAGTAGATTCAGAAAAGGCGATTGCCTCAAGGAAACCGTAAGCGCGGTTTTTAGCGTGTCATCGAACACCGCATCTCCAGTTTTGTTGTCGAAGTCGGCGAGGACGATAGTGTCTTTATCGGTCAGGAGCTTGCTTTGCTGATGGGAATGATAGTAAAGCCCGCCTGCGATCAACAAGGCGACCAGCAAGAGGGGAACCGCAATCATCCAGACCTTGCCATGCGGTGCAGCCAGCGTGCCTGAGCTTGCCGCTGAACTGCGTCCGCTATCAGAGTCCCGTTTCAGCCGTTGGAGGTCGGTACGAACGTCCGCAGCGTGCTGATAGCGCAGATTCCGATCCTTTTCCAAACACTTGCTAATGATGTCTTCTAGCTTTGGGGGAAGGTCGGGATTCAACCGCACGGCTGGCGTGGGTGTCCCATCCAGAATCGCTTTGAAGATCACACCCGAACTCTCGCCTCGGAACGGCAACGTGCCAGTCGCCATCTCATAGAGAACAGCGCCGAATGAGAACAAATCTGTGCGGGCATCGAGTTCTTCGGCGCGAACTTGTTCCGGCGACATGTAGGCTACGGTTCCAACCGCTGTGCCCGGACTGGTGAGGTGCTCCTCTAAGGTCACGGTTGATTGTTCGGTCGCACCAGTATCTGGCGAGTTGGGGGCAGAGGTGACCTTCGCCAATCCAAAGTCCAGAATCTTGGCGTGCCCGCGCTTAGTCACAAAAATGTTGGCAGGCTTGATGTCCCGGTGAACAATGCCAGCAGAGTGAGCGGCATCCAGCGCGTCAGAGATCTCTATCGCCAGCGACAGAATGGTTTCGGTTTCCATGGGACGACCGCCAATGCGGTGCTTGAGCGTCATCCCGTCGAGATATTCCATTGCGATGAACGACTGCCCTTCGTGCTTGCCGATTTCGTAGATCGTGCAGATGTTGGGATCGTTGAGAGAGGACGCGGCACGAGCTTCACGACGGAAGCGTTCCAAAGCGTTCGAGTCGTTCGCTAAGTCGGCAGGGAGGAATTTCAGTGCGACAAAGCGACCGAGTTCGGTGTCCTCGGCCTTATACACCACACCCATGCCGCCCCCGCCCAGCTTCTCGACGACGCGGTAATGCGAGATGGTCTGACCGATCATGGCGCTCAGGCTGCAATGGTAGGGATGCGGGGAAGGCAAAGTCAACGAGCGGGGTTAGGGTACGCGGGCCATAGCCCAAAAGCAGCGTCACTACGGCTAAAGCCAACAGAATCAACCGCTGGTCAGAAAGGCTTCCGCCGCAGCAGTCGCAAGCGAGTGATTCCATTGATGCGAAATTTTCGAACTCGCTAGTCCGCCCGGTATACCTTTTGACCACCGATCGCCGCGGCAGCCCGATCCGGTGCAGCAGGTCGGCGTAGCGCGGGCGGAACGGATATTGTCGAGTCTGGGGTCAAGTTTTGAGGGAAAAGCCTTTCGCCTGCGAAAAACATGTGCTATTCCGCTGACATCA
>Ga0335073_10002410_pt1 | contig 25545 bp, 25 predicted proteins | sample Lox_Sample_22_FD_207093 | JGI IMG/M metagenome (GOLD analysis project Ga0335073, IMG submission 207093) | Soil microbial communities from Loxahatchee National Wildlife Refuge, Florida, United States - Lox_Sample_2.2 | ecosystem: Environmental > Terrestrial > Soil > Wetlands | place: USA... | reverse complement strand
ACGAACGTCGACTCGATCAGTTTGCGCATCGCTGTTCCTTACTCAGTGCCGGACCCGGTACCGCAGGATCGTTACCGAGCCGGACAGCCGGCTGCTGATCGGTTCCAGATCGACGCGCGCCAGCCCGCCCGGCGAGTACAACCGGGTGCCGTCACCGAGCAGGACCGGAAGCACCATCAGCAGGAACTCGTCGACCAGGCCATGCTCTAGGCACTGGCGGGCCACGTCGGCACCGATGATCACCAGGTCCTTGTCCCCGGCAGCACTGCGAGCCGTCGCGACTGCGGTTTCGATGTCGCCGGACAGGAAGGTGACGCGCGCGGGCGCTGCGGCCGGAGGCGGCTCGTGGGTGAGCACGAAGACCGGCCCGTCCCACGCACCGCCGTAGGCCTCGCCGCTGGGCTTTCCGGCATCCCGCTGGCCAACGTCGTAGCTGCGTCGGCCGGACAGCATCGCCCCGGCGGCCGCGACGATGTCAGGGAACTCCTCCGGCGTCGTGAACTCGAACACCCAGTCCATGTCGTGGTCGGGGCCGGCGATGAAACCGTCGAGCGACATCGCCGCCTGAACCACCACGCGCCCGCCTGCCGGCATCATCGTTAACCGACCCCCTTTCTTCGTGCGACCCTTCTTACCCGCGCAAGGACCGGTCAGGCCCGACTGTAATGAAGGCCGATCGCGCCGTCCTCCAGGACGGTGGCCTGGGTCAGCGTCCAGGCCGAGGCCGGCAGCCCCTCGGCGAACAGGCGCAGGCCGCCACCCAGGATCACGGGAACCACAGCGAAGCGCAGGTCGTCGATCAGTTCCGCCCGCAGCAGCGCCTGGATGATGCTCGCGCTGTTGATCACGAGGATGTCCCGGCCGGGAGCATCCCGCAAAGCCTTGACCTCTGACTCCAGATCGCGCGCGATCCGCGAGTTCTCCCACCCGGCCTGCTGAAGGGTGCGGGAGAACACCACCTTCTCCACGCTGTTCAAGAACGCGCCCAGGTCGCGGGTGCGCGGGTCGGTGCCCGGGTCCGCGGTGATTGCCGGCCAGACCGAGTAGAACCCCTCATAGTTGGTGCGGCCCACCAGGACCGTGGACGCGCCGCGCCAGATCCCTTCGAAGTGAGCCGCCGAGGGCTCGCGTTTCACATGCTCAATCAGCCAGGCGTCGTGCGCGGGGCCTCCCGGCCCGCTGGTGTAGCCATCCATCGAGATCGTCACCCATGCGACGACCCGGCGCTGCTGCTCAGGCACTGTCAGTCCTTCGTTGTCGGTGCTGCTGGTACCGCTGACCCGAGCACGCTCCTAGAGTGAGCGGCGCAGCAGCGAGTCCAGCTTGGTGAACGAGCTCTCCCAGCCGGCCTTGGTGTCGTCGCCCATCTGCTCGGTGAACGGGCCCTGCCGCAGCTCGAGCCTCGTCTTGCCGCCGGGCTCGGCGTGGAACTCCAGCCGCAGCCTGAACCGCATCCGCCCGGTGGTGCCGGGGATGCCCTCGACGTCTTGGTGCCCGACGATCAGCTCGTTTTCGACGACCTCGGTGAGAGTGGCGTCGATCGGGCTGCGGACAGTCGGGTCATCGTCGCTGACCATCACCAGACGCTGGTAACCGCCGGACCTGGCGTCGATCTGGACGCTCTCGTAGGGCACTGAGAAGCCCACTGGCCCGAACCACTGGCACAGCTGATCGGGATCGACGAAAGCGCGGTAGACCAGCTCAGGCGGCGCATCGAAGATGCGGGTCAGCCTAATTTCCTCGGTCGTTGTCTTGCTCATTTGCCTGTCCTTTCTGTTGGTGCTTGCTGTACCCGGCGCAGGTGCGCGTCCAGGCGGTCGAAGCTGGCGTCCCAGAAAATCCGGTAGCGCTCCATCCAGTCCGTCGCCTCCTTCAGCGGAGTGACCTGGAGCGAACTCGACCGCCACTGCCCGGACCGGCTGCGGGAGATCAGGCCGGCATGCTCGAGCACCTTCAGGTGCCGGGAGATGGCCGGCATGCTGATCGAGAACGGCTCAGCGAGCTCCGAGACGGTGGCATCCCCGTCCGCGAGCCGGGCGAGAATCGCCCGGCGCGTCGGGTCGGCCAGCGCCCCGAAGACCAAGCTGAGCTGATCTTCCGGCTTCATTTAACCACCTTGTTAATTAACCACTGTGTTAAACGTAGAGGCCGAGCTTCGCGATGTCAAGCCGCCAGGTGCCCCGGAGTCGGGGTGGCCAGGTGGTTCCAGGTGGCCTGGGGTCGGGGCGGCCAGGTGGCCCGGGGTCGGGGCGGCCCACTGCCGAGCGCAGGGCTCTGGCGTGTCGTCCGGAACGAGCGCAAGGTGGACTCGGTACCCCGATGAAGCCGCGCCACCCAGGCCCGAGAGGAGCAGGAGCATGCGAAGGAGTGACGACCGGATTCTCACCACCCACACGGGAAGCCTGCCCAGACCCTCCGACTTGGACCAGCTGATCGCCGAACGGGAAGCCGGCGTCGAGGTGGATCAGTCCGCCTTCGACAAGCGGGTCGAGCTGGCTGTCGCTGACGTCGTGGCCAGCCAGCTCGCGGCCGGAGTCAGCGTGATCAGCGACGGCGAGATGGGGAAGCCCGGCTACTCCATCTACGTCAAGGACAGGCTCAACGGCTTCGGCGGCACCGGCCGCCCGCTGGTCGTGAGCGAGATGATCGAGTTCCCGGAGGTGTTCGAGCTCCTGGCCGGCGACGAATCGGCCCGCCGGGTAATGACCCAGCCCGCCTGCGACGGCCCGATCTCCGTGCGCGACCCGGATGCCGTGCACCGGGATATCGCTACCCTCAAGGCCGCGGTGCAGGACACCGAGCCCGCGGACGTGTTCATGAGCGCAGCATCGCCAGGGGTGATTGCCACCTTCCTGACCAATAGCTATTACCCCTCCGACGAGGCGTACATCTTCGCGCTGGCCGATGCGATGAAGCCCGAGTACGACGCGGTCGCCGCCGCCGGGATCGTGCTCCAGCTTGACTGCCCCGACCTCGCCATGACCAGGGCCATGCAGGGTAACGACGCGCTCACCGAGGCGCAGTTTCGTGACCAGATCCGGATGCACGTGCGTGCGCTTAATCACGCGGTCCGCGACATTCCGCCTGAGCAGATGCGGATGCACGTGTGCTGGGGGAACGGCGAATGGCCGCACGTCACCGACATCCCCCTGGCCAGCATCATCGACGTGGCGCTGGAGGCGCGGCCGGCTGGCCTGGTGTTCGAGGCCGCCAACCCGCGCCACGAGCACGAGTGGAAGGTGTGGAAGGACGTCCGGCTGCCTGACGGCAAGGTGCTGATCCCCGGCGTGCTCGACACGACCACAAACTTCGTCGAGCATCCCGAGCTGGTAGCGGAACGGATCATCAGGTTCGCCGAGATCGTCGGGAAGGAGAACCTGATCGCCGGCACCGACTGCGGGTTCGGTACCTTCGCCGGGTTCTACCCAGTGAAACCGCGTATTGCCTGGCTGAAGCTCGCGGCAATGGCGCAGGGAGCACAGCTCGCATCTGAATACCTGTGGGAACGGCAGCGCTAGCGGCCAGTCAGCCCGTCCGGTCGCGGCCGCTTTCTTCGCCGTCCTGAGGTGCTTGCATGGCGAGCATTTGCCCGAGCCGGTCGCGTGAGTGAACGCCCAGCTTCTGGTAGACGTGGCCGAGGTGGTACTCGACCGTCTTCGGGCTCAGGAACAGCGCGGTTGCCGTCTCCCGCGTCGTCTTGCCCGCGGCGAGCAGAAGCGCGATCTGCAGTTCTTGCGGGGTCAGTTCGTCGATGGTGCTTGGGTCGCCTCGTCGGCGGGTCTCGCCAGTCGCCGCGAGCTCGGCGCGGGCGCGATCGGCCCAGGGGCGGGCGTCAAACCGCTCGAAGGTGTCCGCGGCGGCGCGGAGCTGCTCTCGTGCGAGTACCCGGTTGCGGGCTCTCCGCAATCGCTCTCCGAAGGCCAGCCGCGTGCGAGCCGTCTCGAACTCATCCGGTGTCTGCTCGTGCAAGCGCAGCGCTTGCTCGAAGTATGCGGGGAAATCGGCAACCTCGGCCAGCAGCCCCTGACAGCGCAGCGCGCGGGCCAGCGGCCATGGCTGCCCTTTGGCGCGCGCAGCGGCCAGGTATTCGGTAGCGACCCGCTGTGCCTGGTCAACCAGGCCGAGGCGAGTGTAGGCCTCGGTGAGTTCGACTGCCGGCCAGAGATCAGCATCAGAGATCGCCCAGTCGCGCAGCAGCTGCTGCTGATGCTCGAAGTGCTCGGCGGCCCGGGCCGCATCGCCCAGGCCAAGCTCGAGCTCGCCGAGCGCCGCGGTGGCCCAGATCTCACAGAGTCCCAATCCAAGCTCGCGGCGGAGTCCGAGGGCTTCGGCGGCGCAGGCGCGGCACTCCTGTTCGCGCCCGCGGCGGCCCTGCAACCAGGCCAGCCCCGCCAGCCCGAAAGCCAGCATTGCCTGCTGGCCACTTTCACGTGCCAGCTTGATCGCTTCCTGATAGGTGGCCGCAGCGACCGCCCAGCGGTCGGTGGCGGCCAGATCACGGGCGATCAGGTTGAGCGCGAACGGAAGCGCGCCCAGCGCGGCCCGCGCCCGGGCGGCCCGCAGTGCGTGTTCGACCAGCGGGCGCCCGGCGCCAGTCTGCCGCAGGAAGAGCGGCCCGAGCGTCAGCCAAGGGATCAGCTGGAGGTCTTCTTGAAGGTCGGAAGAGCTCTCGGCGAGCTTGACCGCTTCGTGGATCGCTTCCGCTCCGGCTGCTGCGTCGCCGCCCAGAATCCTGGCCATCCCGGTTGCCATCGCGGTCAGGAAGCGAGCGCGATGCGAGGGCCTGGCGGGCAGCACCGCCTGCGCGCGATCGGCGGCCGATTGCATCTTCGCCGGGTTGCCGGCCAGAAAGCAGGCGAAGGCTGCTTCCGCCAGCATCGCGACGGCCCGCTCGGGATCTGCCACTTCGGCTGCCGCTGTCAGGATCGCGTGACCGCGCATCACCGGGCCGCAGTGCGTCGCGATATGCCCGCTGAGCTCATCGATCCGAACCATCGTCCCGGGGCTGCCGGTCGACGCGCGGGCCTCGCCGAGCACGGCCACGGCGCGGTCGGTGAAACCGGCAAGCCATCCCGCCTCAGCCGACTGCAGCAACAGCTGGGCCCGCCGCTCGGCGTCGGCCGTGAGCCGCCCGGATCGCTCGAAGGCCGCTGCAGCGGTCGCGTAGGCGCTGCGGTCTCGGCTCCGCGCGCCCGCTTGCTCGAGCGCGGCCGATGCGGTCTCGTCCGCGCCAGCTGCCGCCGCGGCCAGGTGCCAGGCGCGACGGTCGACGTCCCGGTCGGGGAGGGCTGCCGCGAGCGCCCGGTGCGCGGCACGGCGCTCACCGGCGGGCGCGTCGGCGTAGATCGCCGACCGGGCGAGCGGATGGCGGAACTCGACCACGCCCGGATGCAAAGTGACCAGGCCCGCGTGCTCCGCGGCGGCCAGCGCCGACATCTCGATCCCGAGCTGGGCCGCGGCTTTGTGCAGCGTCGACAGGTCGCCGGTGTCACTGGCCGCAGCCAGCACCAGGACCTGCTGGGCGGGCGGGTCGAGGAGACCGGCTCGGTGCAGGAACGCGCGCGACACCCTGGCAGAGACAAGCACCGGGGCGCCCTCGGGGGCGAGTATCAGGTCGTGAGCGTCCGATGCGAGCTCTAGCATCGCGAGCGGATTGCCGGCCGTCGCGCCGTGCAGCCGGATGGCCGCCTCCGGTGCTAGCCCCGGCACGAGCATGGCTGCCTCGTCGCTGCTCAGACCGCCGATGCGCAGCAACGGAAGGTCGGCGCCGTCAAGCAGTGATGGCTCACCCTCGCGGACGGCGACAACCGCAGCGATCGGATCGGCGACGAGGCGGCGGAAGGCGAACAGCAGAGCTTGCGCGCTCGAGCCGTCGAGCCACTGGGCGTCGTCGACGAGAACTAGCACCGGGCCCTCCTCGGCGTAAGCGGCGAGCAGGCTCAGAGTTGCGGCGCCAACCGCAAACCGGTCGCGGGCAGTCGCCGGGCGCAGTGCCAGCGCCCCTTCGAGCGCGGCTGCCTGGGGCTCCGGGATCTTCTCAAGCATTCTTAAGGCGGGGCGGATCAGCTCAAGCAGCGAGCCGAACGGGATCTGCGCCTCCGACTCGATGCCACGAGCGCGCAACAGCTGCATCCCGGCCGCCTGCTCAGCGGCGTAGCTCAGCAGCGCGGTCTTGCCGATGCCCGGCTCCCCGGCCAGCGCGAGCGTCGCGCTGGTGCCCGACCGCGCCATCGCGAGGGCTTGGTCGATCCGTTGCCGCTCGTGATCACGGCCTAGCAGCATGGCGCGATTGTAAGCACCCGATGCGATCCGCAACAGGCGCGCTCACGACTAGGTGCCCCCCAGGAAGCGAAACCGGCCGCGCCAAACCTACGCTCGCCCAAAACCGAGCCCTGGGAGGCACATCGTGAGCACCATCGAGCAGGCCATCGAGGTTGACGGCGACAAGCTGATGCAGTTCGTATTCCGGGCGGTAGACGAAGTCGGCGCCACTCTCAACACAGCGCTGGTTGTCATGGGCGACAAGCTCGGCCTCTACCGCGCGCTCGCAGGCGCGGGCCCGCTGACACCGGCCGAACTGGCCGAGCGCACCGGCACCGCCGAGCGTTACGTCCGCGAATGGCTCAACGCCCAGGCTGCCGGCGGCTACGTCGTCTATGATCCGGACAGCGGCCGCTACACCCTGCCACCGGAGCAAGCCGTGGCGCTTACCGATCCGAGCAGTCCTGCGTATCTGCCGGGGCTCTTCCAGACCGCGCTGGGCTCGGTGCTTGACTCCCCGCAGATCACAGACGCGGCGACCAGCGGCGCCGGATTCGGCTGGCACGAGCATGTGCATGATGTCCATGAGGGCTGTGAGCGATTTTTCCGGCCCGGCTACAACGCCAACCTGGTGGCCGGGTGGCTGCCCGCGCTCGACGGTGTCGTGGCGAAGCTGGAGCGCGGGGCACTCGTCGCCGATGTCGGCTGCGGCTACGGCGCATCGACGATCCTGATGGCCCAGGCGTTCCCGAACTCGTCCTTCACCGGCGCGGACTATCACGGCGGCTCGATCGACGCGGCGCGCAGCCGCGCGCAGGAGGCAGGCGTCGACAGGCAGATCCGCTTCGAAACCGCCCCGGCTGCGGCCTACGGCGGGACCGGCTACGACCTTGTGACGATGTTCGACTGCCTGCACGACATGGGCGACCCGGCCGGGGCCGCGCGCCACGTCCGCAGCACGCTCAAGCCCGACGGCACCTGGATGATCGTCGAGCCGAACGCCGGCGACCGGGTCGAAGACAACCTCAATCCGGTGGGCCGTGCCTTCTATGGGTTCTCCACGCTTCTGTGCACGCCGGCGTCACTGTCGCAGGAGGTCGGGCTGGCGCTTGGCGCTCAGGCCGGTGAGGCAAGGATCCGGGACGTCGTCACTGCGGCTGGCTTCACCCGGTTCCGGCGGGTGGCGCAGACGCCGTTCAACCTCGTGTACGAAGCGCGTCCATGACCACGACTGAGCCTGTTGCGGCGACCGCGGACCAGATAAGCCCGCCGGTCGCCGCCGGTCGCGAGCAGAGCCGGGCGCGCTATCCAGACAACTCCGGCTACATCAAGCGGGACGGGGTGCGGCTCTATTACGAGGTCTACGGTTCTGGCGAGCCGACCGTCTTCCTGCTGCCGACGTGGTCGATCATCCACTCACGGCACTGGAAGATGCAGATCCCCTACCTTGCCCGACACTGCCGGGTGCTCACCTTCGACGGTCGAGGCAACGGCCTCTCCGACCGCCCGGCGCGCGCGGAAGCCTACCGGGAGCAGCAGTTCGCTGCGGATGCGCTGGCAGTCATGGACGCGACCGCAACGGAGCGCGCGGTGCTCGTCTCGCTCTCGTGCGGCGCACAGCGTGCGCTGCTCCTCGCGGCCGACCATCCGGATCGCGTGGCCGGGGCGGCGTTCATCTGTCCCGCGGTGCCGCTGGCATCGCCGCTGCCTGACCGCACTCGGTATCCGTGGGATGAGGTGCTGCCCACCGAGGAAGGCTGGGCGAAAGACAACCTCTATTACTGGCTGCGGGACTACCGCGGCTTCCTGGAGTTCTTCTTCTCCCAGTTGTTCATCGAGCCGCACTCGACCAAGGCGATCGAGGATTCCATCGGCTGGGGACTCGAGACCACTGCCGAGACCCTCATCGCAACCGAGATCGGCAACGGCCTGGACGAGCCGACAACCCGCGAACTATGCGCCCGGCTTTCCTGCCCGGTGCTGGTCATCCAAGGGACGGAGGATGCGATCACCGGTCCCGGCCGCGGGATCGCGCTGGCCGAGGCGACCGGCGGCGACCTCGTACTGCTTGAGGGGTCTGGGCATGGCCCGCACGCTCGTGACCCGGTCAAGGTCAACCTCATGCTGCGTGACTTCGCCCAGCAGCAGCGGATACGGCCGCCGCGGACACAGCCGAGGTGGGTCCGCGGCAAGGCCCGTCCTAAGCGCGCGCTGTATATATCCTCGCCGATCGGACTCGGCCACGCTCAGCGGGACGTGGCGATCGCCAGAGAGCTGCGCAAGCTGCATCCCGACCTCCAGATCGACTGGCTCGCGCAGCACCCGGTCACCAAGGTGCTGGAGGCGTGCGGCGAGCGCGTGCACCCTGCCAGTGCTCACCTGGCGAGCGAATCGGGTCACATCGAGTCCGAGTCGGCCGAGCACGACCTGCACGCTTTCCAGGCCATCCGGCGGATGGATGAGATCCTGCTCGCCAACTTCATGGTCTTCCGCGATCTCGCCCAGGACGAGCAGTACGACCTGTGGATCGGCGACGAGTCGTGGGAACTCGACTACTACCTGCACGAGAACCCCGAGCAGAAAAGCGCCGCCTACGCCTGGTTTACCGACTTCGTCGGCTGGCTGCCGATGCCCGACGGCGGCGACCGTGAGGCGTCCCTGACGGCCGACTACAACGCCGAGATGATCGAGCACATCGACCGCTACCCGCGGCTGCGTGACCGGGCTATCTTCGTGGGCGACCCCGACGACATCGTCCCTGACACCTTCGGCCCGGGACTGCCGCGGATCCGCGACTGGACCCAGCAGCATTACGACTTCTCCGGTTACATCACCGGCTTCGACCCAGGCCAGCTCGGCGACCGTGAGGCGCTCGGTTACGCCGCGGACGAGCGAGTCTGCATCGTCACCGTCGGCGGCTCGGGAGTGGGCGGTCACCTGCTGCGGAAGGTGATCGACGCATTCCCCGAAGCCAAGCGGCGCGTCCCGGACCTGCGGATGATTGTGGTCGCCGGGCCGAGGATCGACGCCGCCAGCCTGCCAGCCCATGACGGGCTGGAGATCCGGACCTACATCCACGAGCTCTACCGGCACCTGGCCGCCTGTGATCTCGCGGTAATCCAGGGCGGGCTGACCACTGCGATGGAGCTGACCGCCAGCCGACGGCCGTTCCTGTACTTCCCGCTCCGGCACCATTTCGAGCAGAACTTCCATGTGCGCCATCGGCTGCAGCGCTACGGCGCCGGGCGGTGCATGGACTTCGAGACCACCGAGCCGAGCGACATTGCCGCCGCCATCGCCAGCGAGGTGGGACGGAAGGTGGACTACCGCCCGGTTGTCACCGATGGCGCCGCGCACGCGGCCAGCCTCATCGCCGACCTCATCTAACAGGGCTCCCCCTAGCCGGGCTCACCCAGCCGGGCTCACCCAGCCGGGCTCTGCCTGCCGCGGAGGGGGCGGCAGGCAGGTGCCCGCTCCTCGGCAGCCGGCTTCCCCGACCCCGCGGGCCGGCTAGCGCACCTTGTCCAGCCAGGCCTGGGAAACCGACCCGAACGGCTCAACGCCGGCGGTGACGGCCGCGAGCAGCCAGGCCGCGGTCTCCTCGGCGTGGCTTACTACCTCGGGCGGATAGCTGTAGCGCACCTGATGCTCGGCAAATTCGTCCTCGTCGTCGACGAACACCCGATGTTCTCCTCGGACGCGCACCACGTCGAGATCCAGGTCGATCATGGTGACCTCGCCGGGACCACGCCACTGCGCCGGTGTCGAGATATCGCAGTAGACCTCGGCCCCTGACGGCGGATCGTTGAACACCGCCGTCCACCACATGCCGCCAACTGGGATGAGCTGAACTGACGCGCCCTCGAAGCGGACCGGCGGTTCGGTGCCGCGCTGCGCCGTGGCGCCCGGCCTGGCGCCAAGCCAGCTGCCGTGCTCGTCCTCGCCCAGGTAGAGCATGGTCTGATGCCAGTGCAGGGTGCCGTCGTATTTGGTGAACACCAACCGCACGTCCCGACTCGTCACACCGGCACCATACCGGCGACTTCGCGCCCGGCTAGGTAATCGTTCGCGGATCGATACCGACGCCGCCGGCAGCGTGACTGGCATAGGCCGCCAGCGCAAACCGCAGCACGTCGACGGCCTGGTCAGCGCTCCACATCAGCGGGCCCTCGCCCGTGCGCAAGTAACGCAGCCAGTGCCGTCCCGAGTCGCGGAAGCTGCTGGCCCAGTCGTCGTCGAGCGCGTGGTACCCGCGCATCTCGCCATCGGCGTAAACCTCGACGCTGGGCTGCTGGATGCCGCGGGCCATGATGCGGTTGACCCGCGCGTAGCCTCTGGTGCCGGTGACCTCCCAGCGCTCGTCGTTGGTGTAGTAGTCCGAGCGCATGTAAAGGTCTGGAGCGAGCGTGATGTCCCAGACACCGCGGACACCGTTCTCGTGCTCCCAGCCGATCATGGCGGGCGCGTCGATGTCGATCCCGGACCCGAACGACGTCGTGCCAATCCAGGCGCGCACCTCGCGCACCGGCCCGAACAGCCACAGGGCAGTCGACAGCTTGTGCCAGCCGTCGTCGAACACCATGATCCCGCGGCCGATTGCTATCTGCTTCAGCTGCCACTCGAAGCTGCTCCACGGCACGTCCCACCCGCCGCTGCCGCTGCCGACCATCTTCAGGTGGTAGCCAGCTACCTCGCCGATGTCGCCCGCCTCGATCACTGCCTTGAGCTTGCGGAGCGGATCGTAGAAGAGATAGTTCTCCATCACCCGCAGCACGCGGTCGCTTGCCTTCGCCGCATCGAGGATTCGCTGCGCGGCGGCGAGATCGTTGCAGAGCGGCTTCTGGGCGTTCACATGCCAGCCCTGATCAAGCAGCTCGAGGATCCCGTCCTCATGCAGCGGGATCGGCAGCAGGCATTCCACCGCGTCGATCTCGATTCCGCTCGCCGCGAGCTTGGCAATGGACGGGAACGTGGCGGCCTCGGGCCAGTCCGCCTGGCGCTGGTCGCGGCGCTCCGGGTCGGGATCGACAAGCGCGACCACCTCTACGTCGGGGTTGCCGACATAGCCGCGCATGTTGAGGTCGTAGATCCGGCCGAGGCCGACGAACGCAACGCGGACGGGGCGGTTGTAGGGAGCGAAGGTCACCGTTGCCGTCTCCTCTCGGCGCATTAAGTCGACCGAGCCGGGCACGGACCGGGACATAGAGGTGCGCAGTGCTCGGATGTTACCGATAGCGACGGCCCGCGCGCGAGAGACAAATCCGGCGGTTATCGCCTCGTTATCCGGTTGCCTGGCGCCCGGGACCGTACGGCTCCGGTCCCGACTGGCGGCTCCGGTCCCGACTGGCGGCTCCGGTTACTCCGCTCGAGCGAGCGCCTGGTGCTAGCCGACATCCCCGCCCGCGCGAACGCCACTCGCTCCAGTTGACACCGTTAATCTTTGCGTTGCATAATGAGTTGCGTAAACGGCGTAAACAACGGACCGGGCAAGGGGACACGCCAATGAGCATCGACATCCAGACTCTGAACGACACGATCATCGCACTGATCACCACCGTCGGCATTGCCGTAGCGCTGTCGCTCGCGTTCGTCGCGGCGGGCGCGCTCGCACGGCGCGGCCGGGCGCACTCCCGCTCGGCGGGCCGCACCGCCGCGGGGCCGGCTCAGCACCCGACCCAGACCGACAGCGCACGGGAGCTAGTGCTGCGGTAAGCCGCACACTCTCGCCACGAACAGCGCGCGAACTTCAAGAGGGGCGACGCCCAAGGCGTCGCCCCTCTTGAAGCGCGCGGAGGGCAACTGTCTTGATGCGCGCGGAGGGCAACTGCGCATGGCCCGACGAGGCAGCGGTTCCGGCGAAGAGTTTTTGGCGCTATATACGACAATAAGTCTTCGAGATCATGGTGGTGCTGGCAGCGCAGCCTGAGTTTCCTCGCAGGCTTGTGAGCGTGTGTGCCTTGGCTAGCCAAAGATAAGCCTTAGGCCTAATATTTAGTCTCATGCTTAACCAAACTGTGGTCGGAACGTTCCGGGTCCGGGCTGATGCCGAGGCTGAGTTCGCCGACTTGCTCGGCCGTCACTGGCCGACCCTGCACGAGCTCGGCTTCGTGAACGACGAGCCGTCCGTTGTCTACCGCAGCCGCGATGCCGGGCTCACTTACGTCGAGATCTTCACCTGGGTCGAGGGCGGATACGAGCATGCGCGCGAGCACCCGGCGGTGCTGGCCATCTGGGGGGCGATGGATCCGCTCCTGGAGGAGCGCGGCGGTCAGCCGAAGTGGGAATTCCCGCACTACGAGCGCGTTACTCCGGGCAGTTGACTGCCAGACCGAGAGGATTCGCCGAGCTTGACGACTACGAGGTGGTCTTCAGCGCGCTGGCACACAGCTCCCGGCGAACCATCCTGTCAGCTCTGCATGCGCACGGCGGCGAGATGACGTCGGGCGCGATTGCCGGCTGGTTCGCGCATTCGTGGCCGACGACGTCTCAGCATCTGCGCGTGCTGCAGCAGGCCGGGCTAGTCACGGTTGAGCTGCGCGGGCGGGAGCATGTCTACCGGGTCGACACGGCGCGACTGCTCACGGTCACTCGGAGTTGGCTGGCCCAGTTCGGCTGACGGCTTCCTCGGACTCCTCAGCCATCTCGCACAGCGCAATCAGACCGGCGCGCAGGGCCGCGACGCCGTCGGGCGTTAGGCGCCGGGTCAGTTCGTCATCGACCGCAGTCGCCGCCTGCCAGCTGACAGTCCCAGCATCCTCGCCGCGCGGGGTCAGGGTGAGCAGCATGCGGCGGCGGTCCTCAGGGTCGGGCGTTCGCTCGAGGTAGCCGCGCATCACCATCGTGTCGATGAGCTGGCTCACGGCTTGCTTGCTGATCCCCAGCGCACGGCTGAGAGCAGACGGCTCGGGACTGCCGTCGTAGACACGGGCCAGCACGAAAGCGCCATTTCTCGGGATGTCCTCAAAGCCCGCATCCGCGAATGCCTGCCGAACTACCGCGCCATAGGCCTGCCGCGCACCGCGCAGCAAGCCGGGAATCCCCATCCGCTCGTACCGGCTTCCCTCGGTCATGGCCGCGAGATTAACCGTACGAGGTCTTGACAGTCAAGTAGGTTGACTAGACGGTGGCAGACGAGCTTCGGCGGTAAGCCCGCCCGTCAGTGCTCGTCGTAGTGGCCTTCGTGGGCGGCGTGCCGGTGTCCGTCGTGGACGTAGTCCAGATGGTCGCCGTGGAGTACGGGCGCATGGCCGCATCCCTCGCCATGCACGTGAACGTGCTCCTCCGCAGGCTGGTGCAGCGATGACACGCATTCGTCGTAGTGGTCGTCGTGGCGACGGTGAACGTGCTCTTCGTGAAGGTAGTCGACGTGGCCGTCGTGGCGCACCTGAATGTGCCCGCAGTGCTCGCCGTGCTCATGGTCGTGGGGCTCGGAGGGCCTATGGCTAGCGGTGTCGCAGTCGTCGTAGTGCCCGTCGTGGGCATGGTGCAGGTGCCCTTCATGAAGGTAGTCGACGTGGCCGGCATGTTCGACCGCGCTATGCCCACAGTCCGGCCCGTGGATGTGGGAGTGCCGCTGTTCGTGGATCGAGTGCGTGGTTTCCGTCGTCATCACTGATCTCGCCTCCCTGATCCTGGCGTCGTACCCGGGGGCGCCTCGCGCACACCGCTAGGGCGCTCAGGCCGGTGACCCAGGTGGATAGTCACTTGGCAGCCAGGTCCCGACGCTGAGCATCCGGGTCTGGTACTGGTCCGTATCCGGAGTCATGGGCCGATTCAGCCCAAGGTCGTCAACATCCATCCACGACTGCACCACTCGGTTCCCCGGCTGGTTCACGTTCCGGAGTACGCACGTCAGCGCCCCCTGCACCAGCTCAACGCCATTCGACGGCGACCGCACGCGGGCAGTGAACGGCACGAACAGCGCAACCCGAGTCAGCACGATCGCCGGGCTCTCCGAGTCGGGTACTGCGTTGTCATAGTCGGGATGCCCGTCTGCGCCCGGGACAGGCGGCCCCGTGATCGCCAGCCCGCTGAGGGCGGCGCCAGCCTCCCGGTCATTGAGATGGCCCGCGATCTGCTCGTGGATGAAGGTGTACGGGTCGTCGAAGAACTGCGCGAACAGCTGGATGGGCTGATATGCACAGACAAGCGCAGCGAAGCCGCCCGAGTCCTCAATCCCGCGCTCACCTTCTGACCTATCCATCCGCTCCCGTGACCTTTCGAGTTCTTTCTGCCCGCTGGACGCTTGCGCACTGCTGAGTCCGGGCTTGGGACTTCGGGCGCGGGACACCGGATCTCGTGGCTCCGGGCGGTCTTATGGCCGGGTTGCCCGCCACGCGGCGCGAGCGAGCACGACGCCCTCGACGCGCGCAGCACCGCCCTCGTCGAGTAAGCAGCCAGCCACGGCGTCGAGCTGCGTTCCCGTGGTGCAGACGTCGTCGTAAATCAGGATGAGTTTCCCGGCTGTCCTCAGCGGGTCAGGCACTTTAAGCGCGTTACGCAGCTCGTAACCGGCTGCGCGCTTCGACCAGGCCTGCGCGTCGGCTGACTTGAGCGTCGCCTGCGTCTTGACGATCGCGGCGGGAGACGAGATGTCGAAAGGCCACCGCGCCGAGACATCGGCATCGGCAGCGGCCGCGAGCACAGCCTCGGCATGCCCGAACTCCTGGCCGCCCGGGCCGGCAAAGCCCGGGTTCGCGACGATGAGGCCAGGCGGGTCGGTGGCCATGGTCTCGTTCAGCCAGGCGAGCAGTAGCCGCCCGAGCACGGCCGACCAGCTGCGAGTGCCGCGGTACTTGTAGGAGTTGATGACCCGCCGCAGCGACCCCGACTGATAGCCGATCGCGCGGATCTTGCTGATGCGACGGCGCGGGCTACGGCACAGCTCGTTCGGGCATCCGCCGGCCGGGCCGAGGCGCTGCGAGCAGACCGGACAGCAGTCCGGGCCCGGCCGGCTGAACTGCCGGCTCGCGCAGGCGAGGCACACCGGGGCCGGACCGTTGCCGAAGTTCGCGCAGCGATGACAGTCCGGGAACTCGGCCAGGGGCGGCGACCAGTCAGTCATAGTGCGACGAACGTAGCCGCCGGCGCCGACATTATGCGTCGGCCAGCGACGGCTGAGCTGTCGACCTGAACTGGCCACATCCTGACGGCGATGCGCCCGCCGAGCTATCAGCTACGCAGCGGGCAGGCCTCGCGCCACTGACCTTTCATGCGACAGCGGTGTTAACGTGGGCTTTTTGCCCGATCAGATCTTGGATGCGGTTTGCGTCAGTGCCGCGAGGCAGGATGCAGTCGTTACCGCGGACGTGCGCGCACGGGCTGGCCGGGCAGCGCAGTCGGCACGATCGCGCCGTCGCGAACGACGAATGCACCGTTCACCAGAACGTGCCTGATTCCCGTTGATGGCCGGGTCGTGAGTGTGTAGGTCGCCTGGTCGCTCACCGTCATCGGGTCAAAGACGACAATGTCGGCGTCGCAGCCCGGCTGCAGACGGCCCTTGCGCTGCATCGCCGGCACGCAGTCCTGGAGCAGACGGGCCGGAAGCAGGCTGCTGCGCCGCAGCGTCTCGGTCAGGCCAAGCGGTCCGCCCGCGCCCACGCCACCGCTCTGATCGTCTGCCAGCATCCGCAGTGCGCGGCTGTAGGTGCCGGCAGTGCGGGGGTGCGTGATAGCGCCGGGCGGGAGGGGCCAGGTCATCTGGTCGGGAACGGGCACTGACCAGGTCAGCGGCATGGCGTCGCTGGCCACTAGTGCGCCAGGGAAGAGCAGCGACCGCATCAGCACGTCGAGATCTGCCGGGTTGTCCTCGTCCAGAGTCCGGATGATCGCTAGCCCGCCGGGGTCGGTCGCGCGCAGTTCGCGAAGCCTGGCCTCGTCAGCCACCTGCTCGCCGGTTGGCGCATAAGTCAGGGAAGACGGGGTCAGGTTGCGCTCATGCAGCCGCTCGGGCGCCAGGAATGCCGCTCCAATGCCCGTCATCCCCGAACCGTACGGATAAGCCTCGGTGGAAACCCGCGAACCAGCCGCCCGCGCCCGGCCGACAAGGTCAAGCACCCGGTCGACGTGCCGGGCCGAGGTGCTGTTGACGTGGCAGTAGTGCATCTGCGCGCCGGTCTCCGCGGCGGCCCGGACGATCTCCTCGGCACCATCGACAAGCGCCTCCGGCACCTGCTCGATCAGGTCGCGGGCATGCGTGAAGGTCGGGACGCCTGCGTCCGCTGCCAGCGCCGCCACCCGCAAGTACTCATCGGGGTCCGTGCCAGGCGCGTAGCCCACCATCACGCCAATCCCGATGGCGCCTTCGGCTAGGTCGGCGGCGAGGCGAGTCAGGATCGCGCTGACCTGGCTGGCCGTGGCGGAAGCTTGCCAGGCCGGTGTCGCGATGTTGGCCAGGAACGTGTCGAGCCGGCCGTCGAGTGTGACGCCGCCAACGGCCTCCATCCGGGCGAGCGACCAGGACGCGGAAAAGCCGTAGTTGACCGGCCTGCCCTCGGCCGCCGCGCGCTCGTAGGCGGTCGCCACCGGGGCGGCGCCGGCCTCGAGCTCGAGCGCGGTCGTCACGCCGTCGAGGGCGCGGAGCCGGAGGCCGGGCACGTCGGCGGTATGGCTGTGCACGTCGATGAAACCTGCCGTCACCACGTGCCCGGCGACGTCAACGTCCAGACCGGCCACGGGAAGCCCGTTCCCGACGTCGGTGATCTGGGTGCCTGACACCGCCACGTCCCGGATCTCGTCCAGGCCCGTCTCAGGATCGATGACGCGTCCGCCGCGCAAGACAACCTCAGGACCAGTCACGTTGCTCCGCCTTAGCTCGGGTCGAATCAGCAACCGCCTCCGACAGCACGTCACTACCCTGCTACCGGAATCGGGTACCTGACCCCGATCCCGCTGAGACGATGGCATCGTGCCGAGCAACCGGCGCCCAGCGCCCCGAGGTAAAGCCCCGCATCTGTTCGTAGTGCCTGACGACGCCCAGCCAGCACTGTGGGACAGCCGAGAGCTGCGGCGCCTGGCCAGGCTTCGCCAGCTCGCGGTCGACACGGGCGCGCCGGAAGAGGCGATCCGGCTGATCGAGGCCGCCGCGACAGCCGACGAAGCGGTGGAGGAGCTCATCGCGGTCGGGCTGATGGCGAGCGAGCCGGACACCTACAAGGGCATGCTGTCGTGGTTCACCCCGGTGCTCGAGCCCGGCTGCGATCAGCTTGACGCCGAACTCTGCGGCGCAACCTTCATTGGCGAACTGCGCCGCGCGAGCCCGCCTGACGCAAACGTGAGCGATGTCCTGAGCAATGCGCTCGATCACGTGATCGAGTACGACACTCCGGAGGCGCTGGCCATGGCGCGAATCATGGCTGTGATGGGCCCGCCGGACATCCGGGCGAAGGCCGCGGACAGGGCGAGCCGCATGGTGCTGAGCGGCCGGACGGATATGGCGTGGGCGGCCGGCCTGGGCCTGCCGCGACTGGGGCCGTGCTTTGGCTACGGCGACACCTACGGTGCCCAGCTCTCGACGGTTCTCGTGTTCAGCTATGCACGCAAGAGGCACGCGCTCGTGGTGCTCACCGACTACGTGCTTGGCGGCGGGATCAAGGACTGTTACCTGGTCGACTACACTCCCGCGATCCGCGACTATTACCGCACGACCGGCGCCGACCCGGACCTGAGCTACAGCGACCTGGATCCCGTGTTGACCCGTGAGATTCTCGACGAGGCGCTGTCCAGGGAGCCCTGCCCCGACAATCCCGAGCAGATAGAGCATGTCGAGAACTACATTGACCTGCTTCGCGCCCGCGTCGAGCTGCTTCCGCGCCGCGCGGCACCGGCCCAGACGGCAGCGCCACGGACAGCAGCCACCGGGGCAGCCGCCACCGGGCGGGGCACGGGCACCCGAGGCACGGGCACCCGAGGCACGGGCACCGGAGGCACGGGCACCGGAGGCAAGCGAAGGCCGGCGCCGAAGAACGTCCATCGGCTGAAGGTCACGCTGCGCGGGACCAAGCCACCGATCTGGCGACGGTTCGAAGTGCCGTCGGACTTCTCGCTGGCCCGGCTGCACACCGTCATCCAGCGTGGCTTCGGCTGGCAGAACTCCCACTTGTACGTATTCGAAACGCCAGCCGGCCGCTACGGCCAATCCGATCCCGATCTCGAGATCCGCGGTGCCGCGAACAAGAAGCTGTCCGCAGTAGCCGACTGGCCGGGCGACAAGATCCGCTACGAATACGACTTCGGTGACAGCTGGGAGCACGACATCCTGGTGGAGGCGGTCGAGCCGGCCCAGCCGGGCGTTGCCTACCCGCGCTGTACCGGCGGCAAGCGAGCAGGACCGCCTGAGGACTCGGGCGGCGTCTGGGGCTACAGCGACCTGCTGAACACACTGGCGAATCCGCGCGACAAGGATCACGCGCAGGTGCTGCAGTGGCTCGGCATTGACTCAGCCGCGGAGTTCGACCCCGACAGTTTCGACCTCGATGCCGCTCAGCGTGCCCTGGCCAGGATCTCGAGGGTTCTCATTAGGTCCTAAAGCAGCGAGAGCTCCCCGGTGACCGGGTCGATCGCGGTATCCGGTGCCGGGCCGATGGCGCAACAAGTCGGCGTCCCCTCCGCAACTTGCGTCCGCCCGGCGTCATGGATCACCTGAACCGGCAAGCCGGCGGCGCTGGCCTGCTCGGCGACCGCACGCAGCTGCTCCTCGCTGCTTGCCCGCAAGACCACCTTGGGCTGTCCGTCGCGGAGCCAGGTACGGAAGTCAGCGGTGCCAAGAGCAGCGAGTACGGCAGCTACGGCCGCATGTGCAGCCTGGGCCGCTATCTTGCCGCGCCCCATGCCCAGATCGGCACGCACGACCAGGGTCAGCTTGGTCTGCACGACTGACACCGTACGCGGTGCCAGCGGGCTTAATGCGACCCATCGGCAGGCTGTGACAACGTTGCCTTGATCTGCCTGGCGCGCTCGTCGGCAAGGACCTCGGTCGAGCCATTCGCGAGAGCCTGCATTGTCTGCTCGGCCACGCTGGCCGCGCTGATCTTCGGCGCGTCGATCCAGGTGCTCAGGTCTGTGTCAACAAAGCCCGCGTGTACTCCGACCACCAGCGTGCCCTGTTCGCGCAGGCCCTCGCGGAGAGACTGCGTCAGCGACCACTGGGCGGCCTTCGAGGCAGCGTACCCGGGAAATTCGGGCCGCCCGACCCAGGAGGCCACCGACAGCATGTTCACCAGAGCCCCACCGCCGTTCCGGGCCAGGATCGGGGCAAACGCACTGGAAACGGCCCAGGTGCCGAAGTAGTTAACCTCCATCGCCTGGTGCGCATCATCCAAACTGCCTTCCAGGAGCTTCGTGCTGGAGTCGAAAACGCCGGCATTGTTGATCACAATTGTGACGTCATCCGCGGCCGCAGCAGCCGCGGTGATGTCCGCGGGCCTGGTGACGTCCAGCTCCAGCGGGATGACGCCCTTGTCGACCACGGTTGCCGGATCACGGGCACCCGCGTAGACCTTGGCTGCGCCGTGATCAACAAGCGCGCGAACGAACGCGCGGCCGATGCCACGGTTTGCGCCCGTCACCAGGGCAACTGACTCCTTGATCTCCATCAAGTCTCCCTTTCAGCGAGACTGGCACCATGACTAACTCGTGGGACGCCGCCTACACTGCTGAGTCTCCCGCGCCCTGGGACATCGGCCGCCCCCAGCCCGCCTTCGTCCGGCTTGCCGAAGCTGGCTGCCTGACCGGCCGTGTCCTGGACGTCGGCTGCGGCACCGGCGAACATGCCCTGCTGGCCGCAAGCCATGGCGCCGACGCCGTCGGCGTTGACGTTGCCCCGACCGCCATCGAGCAGGCCCGTGCCAAGGCAGCTGAGCGCGGCCTGACCGCGCGGTTCACAGTCGGTGACGCGCTAGACCTCGACCCGCTCGGGCTGGCCGGGACCGTCGACACGGTGATCGACAGCGGCGTGTTCCACGTCTTCAGCGATGACGACCGGCCACGCTACGTCGCCAGCCTCGACTCCGTGCTGCGGCCGGCTGGCATTACTTATCTGATGTGCTTCAGTGACCGCCAGCCGGGTGACTTCGGCCCGCGCCGGGTCAGCCGTGACGAACTGCGCGAGGCGTTCGCGGCCGGCTGGACCGTCGAGTCGATCAGCGCCGACAGCTTCGAGATCAACCCGCTGCAGGGCTCAACCCACGCCGCAGCCTGGCTTGCCGTCATACGGCGCAGCTAACCGCTTCCCGAGCCACGCGATGGCGCAAATCACGAGGAAAACTATTACCAGATCCATCCTTTGCCAATCCCCCGATGGCTCGCCGTACCGAGCCAGGCATATAGGAGTACCCCTGTCACGACGACTGATGAGGCATCGCTACCCGGCTACTGATTAGTTCAATCTGCTTCCGAGCAGCACCCCAGGGGAACGGCAGCGGCGTGCCAACAGCCGCCCGCCGGTTCGCCGTAATGTCGGTGACATGGAAACGTGGGACGCCATCACTGCACGCCGTAACGTCCGGCAGTTCACCGACCGGAGCATTCCGGCAGCTGACCTCGACCGGATTCTCGAGGCCGGTCGCCGCTCGCCGTCCTCGCAGAACTGGCAGCCCTGGGACTTCGTGCTCGTCACCGACCGCGAGCAACTCCGCGAGCTGTCAGGTGTCTTCTCCGGCGCCAGGCACGTTGCTGAGTCCGCCGCGACCATCGCTGTCGTCGGCCCGGAATCGGACAACGAGTTCCACCGTGCCCAGTTCGATCTCGGCCAGGCGACCATGAGCATGACCCTGGCGGCAGCGGACCTGGGCATCGGCAGCTGTCACGCTGGCGTCGCCGATATCGACCTGGCCAGGCGCGTTCTCGGGCTACCCGCGAACCGCACCTGGGTCTTGCTGATCTCGCTCGGGTACCCCGCGGAGCGAGCGCTGACCCCAGTCCGCAACCCCAAGCGGCGGCCGTTCGGCGACGTCGTGCACAGGGGCCGGTGGTAGCGCAGGGGCCGCGGTAGCAGGCGCCCCAGGTAGCCGGCAAGGTGGCCGGCAACAGACGCGGCCACCGCGCGCCTGTCAGCGGCTAAGGAACTCTCGGTGCTCGGTCAGCAGCATGCTCGTCAGGGTCACAGCATGGCGGCCGGGACCGAGGCTCAACCGCGACGGGCTGATCACGTAGCTGACAATGCCAGCCCGGCTAGCGCGTCTGGCCGCGACGTACCGGCCGTCCACGTAGATGCGTACCGGGTGCCCTGGCAGGAAGCCAGTCGCGACCAGCCTGGCAGTCGCGCCACGCGTGATGGTGGCGGGCGTGACGGTCAGCGCCCGGCCGAGCCGGGCAAGCGCAGCTCTGGCCTGCGCCCGCGCGGCTGCCTCCTGATGCCCAGCCTTGGTCGCCGCGACGAGCGCGGGGACGAAGGCTGGCGCGCTTACCGTTCCCCAGCCGCTCGCCACGTCGAAGCCGGCGACTGCGGTAAACCCGGGCACGACCGTTCCGCTCGGAAGGGTGACCGAGTCGCTGCCGCCGATGACATCCACGATGCCGTCCTTGCGGCCAGCTGGCCCGAGCCTGCTGTACAGGGCGGGATTGATCGGGCCTAGGTCGACCCTGTTCTCCTGGGTCGCCAGGGCAAGCACCCCGGCCAGCAGCGGCGAGGCCTCAGAAGTACCGAAGGTGCCGTCCATAGTGATGTCGGGCACCGAGCGCATGCCGCTCGCCGTGATGCTCGCAACCCCGTTCTGGTAGGCGGGCCGCGCGAACACCTTGGAGAAGCCCGCTCCCGAGGAGCAGCAGCCAGAATGCCACAGCTGCGGTGGGCCAGCCAGTTTGTGCCGACGGTTCACTACCGGAACGCTGCCGCCGACGGCGGTGACCCACGGGGAGTCGTCCCAGGTCGCGGTATCGGGGAAGGTAGTGGTGTCGCCACATTGCGAGCTGGCCGAGGGCAGGTTCTGCACGACGCCGCAGTCGCCAGTGGCCACGAGCAGCGGGATGCCGGCCGCGGCCGCCGCTAGTTCTCCTGGATCCTGCGCGAGAATCTCCGGCCGCCCGGCGCTATAGCTGGACTCGCCGGTACCGTCACTGATGGAGATCACGTTGGCCAGATGGTGGCGTGAAATGTCCTCGACGGCCTCCATCATCTCCGGAGGCGCGACCTGGCTAGCCGCGTCCTCGGTGATCTGGGTGTCAGCGGGCGTCGCCGATATTACGATCTTCGCGTAGGGCGCCATCAGGTGGACTGAAAGCACATCGCCGAGCAGCTCGCCGGACCACGCCTGGCATGAACCGTAGCTGCCCAGCTTCACCATTCCCGGCGGGCATTTCTTCGGCAGCTTCCCGGCCGGGTAGATCGTGGCGATGTGCGGGTTCGGCAGACCATAGGCCCGGTCGAACGCATCGACCTGCTGGGTGAGCCCCGGATAGTTCCATCCCTCGAGGATCGCGACCGTCGTCCCCGCTCCGTCGATGCCCTGGCGCCACAGCGCGCCCACGCCATAGCCGAAGACATCCTCGGTGCCCAGGTATCGCAGCGGGAGTTTCCGCATTCGGGCCAGCGCCCTGGTGAGGACCTTGATCTGGCCCTCCCTCGATAGCGCAGCCCGGGACGGCGCGGCAACCGAGGCCGGCGCAACCGACAGCAGGAGCGCTGCCGCCGGAGCCATCAGCAGCGCGAGCGTGCCCCTCATCCTGGAACTGCGCAATGCGGTCTCCTCGCGTACGCTGGCGCCCGCCGCACGTATGCACATTTGGGCGATGAGGACGGACCTCAGATACCGATCAGGACAATGCCCGCAGCGATGACCAATGCGGCGGCGACTCGCCGCTTCCCGAAGTCCTCGCCAAGTGCGATCACGCCGATCAGCGCACCGAATACCACGCTAGTTTCCCTGATCGCAGCGACCTCGGCCAACGGCGCCCTGGTTTGCGCCCACAGGACGACTCCGTAGGCGACGACGCACAACAGGCCGGCGAGCAGCCCGCGCTGGACGGTACCCCGGTCCCGCCATGCGCTGACTGGCCGGCGGACCGCGGCAGCTATTGCGAGCGGCGGTCCCTGCAGCGCGAACAGCAGCGCAGCGTATGCCCACGGATCGCCGGCCCGGCGGACACCGATGCCATCCACGAGCGTGTAGGCGGCAATCGTGAGACCGGTCACGATGGCGGCGCCGATCGCCGGCGCATCGCCGCGGGTGAGACGGCCAGCCGAGACTGCTAGTCCTGCCAGGCCCGCAGTCAGCGTCGCGATCCCGGTCCACGCAACCGCGCTGAGACGATCGCCGGCCAGGAAATACGCGCCGACCGCGACGACAAGCGGCGACGTTCCCCGCGCGATCGGATACGTCTGATTGAACGCCCCGAGCCGGTAGGAGTTGATCAGCGCCAGCTCGTAGCCGACGTGGATGACCGCGGACGCGAGGGCGAACCAGATCGCCGCAGGAGCCGGCAGTCCGGTGATGCCGAGGACTAGTCCGCCGGTTATCGCCGATGCGACACCGATCCAGGCGAATGCCATCAGCCGGTCCGGGACCTGCTTCGCGATCGCGTTCCAGCTGGCATGCAGAGCGCCGGCACCGATGACTGCGGCGACGATGACCGGAGTTAGGTGAGTTTGCACGCTGACGGAACTGAAGACCCGGCGATTCTCCGGCGCGATCCCCTGATAACCGCCATGATTCTATTGCGCATTAGCACATTAAACGCGGGGCGGGATTACTAGTGGCGGATGACGTGCTTGCCGCACAGGAGGCAGACGACGCGAAGCTGCTCAACCTGGTGCGAGCGGGGGACACCGGAGCCTTCGAGGTTCTGCGGCAGCGACACGAGCATGCTGCGCGCAGGCTCGCCGATGAACTGGTCGGGTCGCCTGCCGACGCCAACGATCTGGTGGAGCAGACATTCGCCGAGGTGCTCGAGGAGACGAGCCACGGCGGCGGTCCGACCGATGCGTTCCGGCCGTATCTGCTGACGGCGGTACGGCTCGGAGCTGACGGAAGCCTTGCGGCCGAGGGCTCCGACCTGCCTGAGGAGAGGTCGCTGATGGCGGCCGCCTTCTTCGCGCTGCCGGAGCGGTGGATCGCAGTTTTGTGGCACACCGAGATCGAGTCGGCGAGCGCAGTCGACGTTGCGCCGTTGCTCGGCCTCACCCCCGACGGTGTCGCAGCGCTCCGGCGGCGCGCCAGGGAGGGCCTCCGCCAGACCTACCTGCAACTGCACGCATCCCGTGTCGGCCGCTCCGAGTGCAGGCCCGTATGGGAACAGCTCGGCGCTTTCATCAGGGACCCGGGCCCAGGGCCAGAGAGCGCTCTGGTGACCGAGCACCTCAGCCAGTGCGACGACTGCCGCGGGCTGTACGCCGACCTGGCTGACGTTAACCTGGCGCTGCGCACGCTGGTAGCGCCCGTCGTGCTGGGTCGCGCGACAGCCGCCTATCTGTCCTTCGCGCCGCAGGACATGGCAGCGACGACGGTCGCAGCGACCGCCGGGGCGGGCGGCATGGCAGCCATCGCCGCCGAAGCGGCCGGCGCAGGCGCCGACCGTACAGCGTGGTTCAGCGTACCGATGACCCGCGGCTCGCTGCAGCCGCTGCGGTTGCTTGCGGCCGGGGCAGTGATCGTCGTCTGCGGTGCGGCCTTCGCGGTCTCCCTGGCAGGACACGACACGCCGCTGGCGTCAGCGCACCATCCTCAGGCCGGAGCCGCCGCAACACCACCTGCGGCCGGGACTGTCTCGCCAACACCGTCGCAGCGGGCAACCGATCGCAGCCATGTCACCCACCACACGGCCGGCAGCAAGCCGACCGGGCCGCCGGCCAGTCTGACGCCAGGCCTTTCGCCGGCACCGACGGTGATCGGTAGCACGACACCGGCGATGCAGCTGACGGCGTCCGTCAGCGTCGGCGGGCAGCAGGGGCACTGGCACGGCGCCCAGGTGGCCTTCCAGGTCAATGACACCGGTTCTGCAGCGACCGGGAAGGTGATGGCGTCGATCTCGCTTCCGGCCGGCGCCTGGATGTTCGGCGGGCAGGGCGGGTGGCATGGGCACGGCGGACATGGCAACGGCGGCAGCCAGGGTAACGGCGGCGGGCACTGGCACAGTCAGAGCATCGGCCAGGCAGTCGACGCCGGTAACGGATGGTCATGCCAGCCGACCTCAACCGGAGCGAGCTGCCAGCACTCCTCGATCTCGGCCGGCGGTCAGGCCCAGGGAGTGATCTACATCTGGCTCTCCGGTTCGTCGGCCTGCGGGCAGCCCGTGGGGCTGACCGCGAGCAGCGGATCCGCCTCGGCTAGCGCCCAATCTGCGCAAGATCTG
>Ga0335073_10002409_pt1 | contig 25548 bp, 20 predicted proteins | sample Lox_Sample_22_FD_207093 | JGI IMG/M metagenome (GOLD analysis project Ga0335073, IMG submission 207093) | Soil microbial communities from Loxahatchee National Wildlife Refuge, Florida, United States - Lox_Sample_2.2 | ecosystem: Environmental > Terrestrial > Soil > Wetlands | place: USA... | reverse complement strand
GTGCCGTGGGAGCCGCGAGAGATGAACCAGCGCGCGATGATGTTCACGATCAGCGTGAGTACGAACAGCACGAGCCCGGCGGCGAACAGCGCCGAGGTATGGATCCCAGTGGCTTCGCCGAACTCATTCGCGATCACCGCGGCAAGCGTGTAGCCCTGCGCGAACAGGTGAGATCCGATCGTGGGCGCGCTCCCAATCACGAGGACCACGGCGATCGTCTCGCCGATCGCTCGCCCCATGCCAAGCATCGCCCCGCCGATGATCCCGGGACGCGAGTACGGAAGCACCGCCATGCGGATCATCTCCCACCGCGTCGCCCCCAGCGCCAGCGCCGCCTCCTTGTGCTCGGCCGGAACCGTCGCGATCACCTCTCGTGAGATCGCCGACACGATCGGGAGGATCATGATCGCGAGGATCAGGCCGGCGATGAAGTAGTTGTAGAGCTGCGGTTCACCGCCGCCGATCCACGGGATGAACGAGAACGTGCTCGCGAACCACTTCTCGGCGGGGAGCAGACGCGGGGCCAGGACGAACACGCCCCATAGTCCGTAGACGACCGACGGAACGGCGGCGAGCAGGTCGACCAGGATCGTGAGCGGACCGCGCACCCGGCGCGGACACAGCTCGTTGATGTACACGGCCGTGGCCACGGCCACCGGGACGCCGATGATCAGAGCGATGATCGACGTGACGATCGAGCCGAACAGCAGCGCCCCACCATGGTAGATGTTGGCCTCGACGTCCCAGTTGTTGCCGAACACGAAGCTCAGCCCGTACGTGCTGAATACGTGTCCTGACTCGCCGATCAGGCGAATGAAGAAGTAGGCGATGATCAGCAGGATCAGCGCCGCGAGGGCTGTCAGCCCCCACTTCAGACCCCGATCCGGGAAACGCGCCGCCGGCGACCGCTCGAGAGCCGAGCGGCCGCCGGTGACGGTGGTGGTGCTTGCTTCCACCTATGCCTCTACGAGACGGCCGCCCCGTTGCAGACCATCGTCGCCAACTGCGTGTTGTCCTTGTCGGCGATCGACGACGGCACCGGCGCGTACGGGAGCTGGTTGGAGCCCGCGCCGAGCGTCTGCTGCCCAGGGCCGAACGCGTACGTGAGGAACTTCTTCAGCGCGGCGGCGGTGCCGGAGCTGGCGCCACCGTCCTTGCACGGGTCCTTGTAGGCGTCGAGGAACGTCTGCGAGACGATCGGGTACGCGCCCGGGTTCGGCGAGTTGATCGTCGAGATCCCGAGGTCCGGCGGAATCGTGATCCCGAGGAACGCCGCCGAGGTGTTGGGGATCGTCGGCAGCACGTACGAACCGTGCGAGTTCTTGATCGCCGCGTATGTGAAGCCGTTCTCGAGCGCGTACGCCTGCTCGACGTAACCGATCGCGCCCTGCGTCTGCTTGACCACGGCGGCGACGCCCGAGTTGCCCTTGCCGCCCGTTCCGGTCGGCCACTTCACGTCCTTGCCCTCGCCGACCGAGGACTTCCAGGTCGGGTCGACGTCCGACAGCCACGTCGTGAAGCCCTGGGTCGTGCCCGAGGAATCCGAGCGGTGGACGACGGTGATCGCGGTGCTCGGAAGGCTCATGCCGGGGTTGAGTGCCGTGATCGCCGGATCGTTCCAGGTCTTGATCGTGCCTTGGAAGATCTTCGACACGGTCGGCCCGTCCAGCTTCAATCCGCTCTTGATTCCGGTCAGGTTGTAGGACACGGTGATCGCGCCCGCGGCAACCGGGAACTGGAGGACGGCGCCCTTCATCTTGGCCTTGTCGGCCGGCTTCAGAGACGGGTCGCTTCCCGCAAAGTCGACCGTCGCCGCGGCGAGCGAAGTCTGGCCCGCACCCGAGCCGACCGGGTTGAAGTTCACGGTCAGGCCCTGGCCCTTAAGCGTCGAGCCCCACTGCTGGTAGATCGGAGCGGCCAGCGTCGACCCGGCACCGTTGATCGTGCCGGAGCCGCTGCTGCTCGAGCCGCCGGAGCTGCCCGCCGCCGTCGTGGTGCCGCCAGCCGCGGGCGTCGTGGTGGTGGTGGTCTTAGAGCTAGACCCGCACGCTGCCACCGCGACCGCGGCGGCCAGAGTCATGGCGACAGTTGCCATGCGTCTTGGTTTCAAGGTCACATCTCCTTCACTAGGTGTGCGCCAAGTGTCGGCTGAACGATCGGCCGGGGTGTTATCCAGTTGTAAACCGATCGTTCGCGTTCTGTGCTTGTTCGGCCGACAGGCGATAGCCGAAACCGAAGTGCGTGTGGATGAAGCGCCACCCCGGAAGTGCCTCTTCCAACTTCACGCGCAGCTTCCGCACATAGACGTCGACGGACCTGTCACCCGCTCGCATCTCGCGCCCCCATACGAGACGAAACAGCTCCTCGCGCGGCATTATCCGGTCAGCGCGGCGTCCGAGCTCGGTCAGCAGGCGGAGTTCTCGGATCGAGAGGACGAGGGCGCGCCCGTTCGCGCGGGCCAGATGCTCCTCGGGAAGGATCTCGAGAGGGCCCACAACAATCACCTCGCTACTGGATCTAGCGACCGCCGGCATGCTGGCGATGCTCTCTTCCGGGGTCCCCAAACGCGTTATCGAGTCGTAACGACAATGTGAACAAGTTGTGATCAGCCGCTGTTGGGCCCTCTGTTTGGGGGCGCGCATCGGCGCCGCGAATTAACGCGGCACAACTAGGGTTTGGTCAGCGGCTCAGCGCAGCTGGTTCGCGTGGCGCCTCGATGGCACCGCGACTCACTTCGATCTCGTCCCCTTCGAGCTCGGGAGCGAATCTATAGCCAACCCCGAAGTGGGTGTGGATGTAACTCCAGGATGGCGATATGGCACGCAACTTCTGGCGGAGCTTGCGGACGAACACGTCGACCGAGCGGTCGCCGTGGGCCATCGCATAGCCCCACACCCGTTCGTAGATCTCCTCGCGGCGGAGAACGCGATCTGATTGGGCGAGCAGTTGCAGGATCTCGAACTCGCGCGCGGTTAGCTCGAGGCTCTGCTCCCCGACGTAGGCCTGGTAAAGGTCCGGCCGGATCGTGATCTCGCCGATCGTCGCGGCGACGTCGATCTGGGGCAGCTCCTGCCGGCGGTGCCGGCGAACGGCGGCCTCGATCACGCAGATCAGCTCCTCCGGATGACACGGCTTGGTCATCCAGGCATCGGCGCCCAGCCGCAGCCCGCGGACTCGCTGCGCCACCGACGAGGGGCCGGTGCAGACAATCACCGCGAGGCCGGGCAGCCGCCCGCACACGCGCTCGAGGTAGTCCCAGCTTTCTGGTCCGACGACCGACAGATCCAGCACCAGCGCGTTCAGACGCATCGAGACGAGCGTTTCGACCGTCGCCGGGCTGGACAGGGCGCGGTGATCACACCCGAGCGCCCCGAGGCGGTTCGCGAGAACCTGCATGAAGCCGGGGTCTCGGTCGATTACCGCGACCCGGAGTCGGGCTTGAGCGCGCTGCGGGGCCTGTCCCGCCGCCTGCGCGTCGCTGTTGTCACGCGACATCGGGGGCACTGTAATTCACGAGGGGGGCCAACACACACTCCAGCGCATCCTGATCACAGGATGTTTACATGCAAACAGCGGTTAAGCGAGCCCCCCTGACGGCCGGCTATGCATGCGCGACGGCGCCAACCGGTGTTCGCTAGGCGCGCCGACTGTTCGTCTTTGGGCGGAGTGGTCGCGGGACCAGGGGCGGCCGGCCATCCCGGGCAGGGCTCGGATGACGGCGAGCCGCCCCCCCAAACGCGGTCCGCTCCGAACAGCCTGGCGACAAAGTTGAAGAGGTGATGAAGACCTGCCGACAACAGAGCTAGCGGCCCATTCGTGCCGCTATCCTCACGTCGAACGCGCCCTGCGGCGCCCCCTTACGAAGATGGCTTCTCGAACCAAGCAGAAGGAAGAGGCACGGGCCCGCCGCCTCGCCGAAGAGCAGGCGCGCACCGAAAAGGCCCGTCGCGACCGGCGTTTGCGGACCGTCGGCGGCATCGTGGTCGGAGCGATCATCGTGGTCGCCGCGCTGGTGATCATCAACAGCGGCGGCAACAAGGGCGGCATCAAGACGGGGACGGAGGCGACCGCCACCGCAAACGCGGTCGAGCAGATGTTCGCCGGCATCCCGCAATCCGGGGCCACGCTCGGGAATCCGAACGCGCCGGTCACGATGACTTACTTCGGCGACTACGAGTGCCCGGTCTGCCAGGCGTTCACGCTCCAGGGCGGATTCCCCCAGCTGGTCCAGAATGAGGTCCGTCAGGGGAAGGTGAAGGTCGAGTACAAGTCGTTCTGCACGGCCACGTGCAACGGCCCCAATCCGAACGTCTTCCCGACCCAACAGGTCGCGGGGCTGGCCGCCGGCAAGCAGAACAAGTTCTGGCAGTACACCGAGCTCTTCTACCGCCAGCAGGGCCAGGAGGACACGGGCTACGTGAATGAGAACTACTTGACCTCGCTCGCGCGACAAGTCATTGGACTCAACCTGGCCACGTGGCAATCGGACCGCAACGACTCGGCGCTGACCGACCAGGTCAACAGCGATCAGACCGACGCCAAGAACATCGGCGTCAGCGGCACCCCGACGCTGATCTTCAAGGGACCGAAGGGCCAGGCGGCGCCGAGCGCGTCGGTTCCCACCTACGCCCAGCTCCAGCAGGCGATAAAACAGGTTTCGTGAGCCCAACCGCGGTCAGCACGGCGACGCCCCGGCGCGTGAGCGTTGACGGCAAGCTGCGGATTGCGATCGGCGTCCTGTCGCTGATCGGGATCGGGATCGGGACGTATCTGACCTACACGCACTACGCCAAGCTGAACGTGTTGTGCCTTTCGAGCGGCGGCTGCGAGACCGTGCAGCACTCGCGCTGGTCCAAGCTCGACGGCATCCCGGTGGCGACCCTCGGCCTCGCCGGCTACATCGGGATCTTCATATCGGTCTGGATCCGAGGAGAGATCGGACGCGCGATCGGGTTCGGGCTCGCACTGGTCGGGTTCCTGTTCAGCATGTACCTGACCTATCGCGAGGCGTTCACGATCCACGCCTACTGCCAGTGGTGCCTCGGCAGCGCGGCGATCATGACGCTGCTGGCGATCCTGACCACGATCCGGATACTTCGCACCGACTCGGTTGAGTCCGTCGCGCCCAGGCGCAAACCCGTTGACCGGGCCGAGCGCCGGCGCCAGATGGCGGCGCGCCGCTAGCGCCCGCTCGCCGGCAACCCCCTCGCCCGCAAACTCCGCCGGCGTCGAATACACCGGAATTTAGGCGGGTAACGTCTCACTCGACGACCTCCGACAGCCGAGTGTGCGGAAGACCCACGTATAGCCGGGGTTTCTGCACACTCGAGCCAAGAGGCTCGGCGAGTGCGCGGGTATCCGTCCTGCTCCGGTGTGGCCCGCACCCGCCCGTGCCTTGCGCGGGCACGATCCCATTCGCCAAGCCCGCGGTTACAACCGCCGGCCCTCCCAACCCAAGGCCCAACGCGCCACCGTCACCAGACTTAGACCCCATTCCTGGCATCCATCTGATATATCACCAGTCGGAACATGGTGGGCGCAGGAACCAACAAGCGGGTCGTCGTGATCGGCGCGGGAATCGTCGGCAACAGCCTTGCCTACCACCTGACGCGCCTCGGCGTCACCGACATCACGATGATCGACAAGGGCCCGCTGCCGAACCCCGGCGGCAGCACCGGCCATGCCTCGAACTTCATCTTCCCGGTCGATCACTCCAAGGAGATGACGTTGCTGACGCTCGAGAGCATGCGTCAGTACAAGGACCTCGGCGTTTTCACCGAGAGCGGTGGGATCGAGATCGCCCGAAACGAGGAGCGGATGCAGGAACTGACGCGCCGAATGGTCTCCGCCAGGTCCTGGGGGATCGAGCCGGTCGAACTGCTTACGCCTGCGCAGGTCAAGGAGAAGGTCCCCTACATCAACGAGACGCTGATCCTCGGCGCGTTCTTCACGCCCGGCGCCGGAGTGGTCGACTCGCTCCGCGCCGGGACGATCATGCGCGAGCGCGCTCAGGAGGCCGGCATGAAGGTGTCGGCCAACACGGAGGTGCTCGGCATCGACGTCGAGCACGGCCGCGCGACCCGCGTTAGAACCACCAGAGGCGACTTCGACGCCGACATCATCGTGATCGCGTGTGGCGCCTGGAGCCCCCGCATCGCCCGCATGGCCGGCGCCTCGATCCCGCTTACGCCGATGGTCCACCAGATGATCGACATCGGCCCGGCGCCGCGATTCGCGAACACGACGGCGATGATCGAGTACCCGATCGTCCGCGACATGGACACGAACATGTACGAGCGCCAGGAGGGGACCGGCCTCGAGATCGGGTCGTACGCCCACCGGCCGATCACGCTCGACTCGGACGAGATCCCATCGATCGAAGAGTCGGCGCTGAGCCCCACAGAGCTTCCGTTCACGCAACACGATTTCGACCCCCAGATGGAGCTCGCGCTCGAGCTGATGCCGGAGATCGTGGCCGACGAGACCGTGGGCGTGAAGTACGCGATCAACGGCGTTCTGTCGGTCACGTACGACGGGATGCCGCTCCTCGGTGAGACGCCCGAAACTCGCGGCCTCTGGTCAGCCGCCGCGATCTGGATCAAGGAGGGTCCCGGCGCCGGCAAGACGGTCGCCGAGCTGATCGTGCACGGCGAGTCCGAGATCGACGTGTACGAATCGAACGTCGCGCGCGCGTATTCGTGCCAGCGCACGAAGACTCACATCACCGCCCGCGCCAGCGAGGGCTTCAACAAGATGTACGGGATCGTCCATCCCGGCGAGCAGTGGGCGTCGGACCGCAACGTCCGGCTGTCCCCGTTCTATGAGCGCGAGAAGAAGCTCGGGGCGGTGTTCATCGAGGGCGTCGGGTGGGAGCGACCCAACTGGTACGAATCGAACGCGCCCCTGCTCGTGGAGTACGGCGACCGCGTCACCCGGCGCGAGGCCGAGTGGGATTCCCGGTGGTGGTCGCCGATCATCAACGCCGAGCACCTCGCGATGCGCGACCGTGCGGCGGTGATCGACCTCACGGCGTTTGCGATCTTCGACGTCGTCGGGCCGGGCGCACTGCAAACCGTCCAGAACGTGGCGATGCGCCAGATGGATGTGCCAATCGGCCGCGTCGTCTACACGCCGATCCTCACCCCGAGCGGCGGCTTCAAGCAGGACCTGACGATCATGCGCCTCGCCGACGACGTGTTCCGCGTCGTGACGGGTGGCGCTTACGGGATGTCCGACAAGAAGTGGTTCGCCGACCACCTCCCGGACGACGGCACCGCGCAGATCCAGGATCAGACCAGCGCCTGGACGACGCTCGGCCTGTGGGGACCGCGCGCGCGGGACATCCTCGGCAACATCACGAGCGAGGACGTCTCACACGAGGGGATGCCGTTCGCGCGCTGCAAGCGCCTCGAGATCGGTCCGGTCGAAGCCCTCGCCTCGCGGATCTCATACGTCGGCGACCTCGGCTGGGAGCTATACGTCCCGATCGAACAGGGCGCCCGCCTCTGGGACATCATCGCCGAGGCCGGCGAGCCGCACGGGATCATCCCCGCCGGAATCGGCGTCTACGGCACCACCGGTCGCCTCGAGAAGTGCTACCGCGCGTACGGCGCCGAGCTCGAGGGCGACTTCAACGTGGTCGAGGCCGGCATGGCGTGGGGCAAGGTCAAGGACCAGGATTTCGTCGGCAAGGAGGCGCATCTGCGCCACCGCGACGAGGAGCCCGCCGCGATCATGTGCACCCTCACGGTCGATGACCACACCTCGCAGTCCGGCGTCAAGCGCTACATGCTCGGGCATGAGCCGATCCTCACTCGCGCGGGCGACCCGCTGACGGACCGAAAGGGCCGCCGGTCGTATGTGACCAGCGCCGGCTCGGGACCGTCGCTCGGCAAGTACATCCTGATGGGCTACCTGCCGCCAGAGCACGCGGTGGTGGGCAATCAACTCGCGGTCGAGTACATGGGCGAGCGCTATCCGGTTACGGTCGTGACGAACGACTCGACCCCGGTGTTCGACCCGGACAACTCCAAGATCCGCAGCTGACATGAACGTCCTCGTGTGCGTGAAGCGGGTGCCGCTGACCGGCGGCAAGATCGTCCTGACCGACGACGAGCGCGCGATCTCGACGCGCCACCTCGGCTTCACGGTCAGCCCCCACGAGGAGTGCGGCGTCGAGGAAGCGGTCCGGATGATCGAGCAGCACGGAGGCTCGTCGGCCGTGCTCACGCTGGGCCCGCCCGAGGCCGAGGAGCAGCTGCGCGACATGATGGCGCTCGGCATCGACCGCGCCGTCCACCTCGTGACCGACGGAGAGGAGTGGGATCCGCAGGCGACCGCACAGGCCATCGTAGACGCGATCCGGAGCGAGCCCGAGCCACCGGACCTGATCCTGTTCGGCAACGAGTCCGCTGACGCCGGCAACTACCAGGTTGCGATCCGGGTCGCCCACAAGCTCGGCCTCCCCACCGTAACCGGAGTCAAAGGGATCGAAATACAAGGCGACGGCCAACTCCGCCTCGAGCAGGAGGTCGCGGGCGGGCGCGACGTTTACGTCGTCCCGACGCCCGCCGTGGTCACGGTCAAGGAAGGGCTTAACCTGCCGCGCTACCCGTCGGTCCCCGGTCGCCTCCGCGCGAAGCGCAAGCCGCTCGAGGCCTCGACGCCGGAACGCCCGCAGCCCAAACTCGAGATGGTCAAGCTCACCCTTCCGCCGGGCTCGGGCAAGCAGGCGCAGGTGCTCGGCAAAGGCGCCGACGCGGCACCCGCGGTCGTCACCGTCCTCGACGAGTTGGGGCTCCTTTAGCGCATGATCCTGGTCTTCGCCGATCGTTCGGACGACGAGCTGTACGCCCAGGCGCTCGCTTTCGCCCGGACACTCGGCGACGACCTCAATGCGGTCGGGGTCGACGATCCCGCCGGTTACTCGCCGGACGGCTGGGCGACCGCGCTCGCCCAGGTCACCCGGGAGCGCGCGCCGACCGTGGTCGTCGGGCCCGGGACCGACCGCGGCAACGAGGTGCTCGCCCACGTCGCGGCGATGCTCGACCTGCCGATGGCCGCCAACTGCGTGCAGGCCGCTGCCGGCGACCCGCTCACACTGACCCGCGTCCGCTGGGGCGGGAGCCTCCTCGAGGAAGCGAGGCTGCACGGGACGCCAGCGCTGTTGACGGTCGCCCCGCACGCCGTAGCTGCCGACGTCGCGGCCGATACCGAGATCGAGCTGGTCACGGCACCCACAACGGCGAGCGCAAGACTGTCGGGACACACCGCCACCGTCACCGCCGGCGTGTCGCTGGCCGACGCCGACGTGGTCGTCTCCGGCGGGCGCGGCGTCGGATCCGCCGAAGGGTTCGCGGTGATCGAGGAGCTGGCGGCACTGCTCGGCGCCGCGGTCGGCTGCTCGCGCGCGGTGACGAGCGCCGGCTGGCGGCCTCACTCCGATCAGGTCGGCCAGACCGGGACGAAGATCTCCCCGTCGCTGTACATCGCCTGCGGTATCAGCGGCGCGACCCAGCACATGGCCGGCTGTAAAGGGGCGAAGAAGCTGATGGCGATCAACCCCGACAACGAGGCCTCGATCTTCGCGAGCGCAGACTACGCGGTGTTCGGCGATCTGCACGAGGTCGTGCCGGCGATCTCGGCGGAGATCAGAAAAGCGAGGGGCGGATAGTCTCCCCCGTCGCCGCCGTGGCGCTGGCCGCCGCCCTCGCCGTGAGCGGCACGCTGTTCTTCACCCGCGTCCGCCTTCTCGCCGGATTCGTACAGAGAGCCGCGCCGACCAGGCGCTCCGGAGACGTGCCCCGCCGAGCCCGCAACGAGGCCGAGATCGTGCTCGGTCAGCGCAAGCTGCTCCAGCGGCTCGGCCCCGGGCTGCTGCACGCGTTCATCTTCTGGGGCTTCCTCGTACTGGTGCCGACGATCCTGATCGCGATGATCGGCATCGTCGACAAGAACGACACGCTGCCGTGGCTGGGCCACCAGGGCTGGTACGCGCTGCTCGTCGACATCTTCTGCGTGCTCGTGCTCGCCGGCGTGATCGGGGCGCTATGGATCCGCAAGGTGCAGCGACCGAAGCGGTTCGAGGGCAGCCATCTCGGCGAGGCTGACCTGATCCTCGCGCTGATCGCGACGATCGTGATCAGCCTGCTGCTCTGGCATGCGACTCGCATCGCGCTGCACCTGAACGAGTGGCCGGCGTCGTGGTCTCCGGTCTCGAATGCCCTGTCCCATCTGTTCGCCGACAACCAGACGACCAAGGTGCTCGAGCGCGTGTTCGTGTGGATCCACGTGCTCACGATCCTCGGCTTCCTCGCTTACCTCCCCCGCTCCAAGCACTTGCACATCTTCGTCGCCGCGGTCAACGTCTGGTTCGGGCGCACCCGCGCCAGAGGGCGGCTGGAACCACTTAAGTTCGACGACCCGGACATCCCCGAGGACGAGATCCGCTTCGGCGCGGGCACGTCGAAAGACCTGACCTGGAAGCAGGTGCTCGACACGTTCTCGTGCACCGAGTGCGGCCGCTGCCAGGACGCCTGCCCAGCGTTCGCCACCGGCAAGATCCTCAGCCCGAAGCTCGTGATCATGGGGCTGCGCGACGCCGTGTTCGCCCAGGACGCGGAGGCCCAGCTGGTCCCGGACGCCGTTCCGGCGGACAGCATCTGGGATTGCGTGACGTGCGGGGCGTGCATCCAGGCGTGCCCGGTCTCGATCGAACACGTCGATCACATCGTCGACCTGCGCCGGCACTTGGTGATGGTCGAGTCGAGCTTCCCGGCGGAGGCGGAGCCGATGCTCCGCGACGTCGAGCGCGCCTCGAACCCGTGGGGCAAGGCACAGTCCGAACGCGCCGACTGGGCCACGGAGCTGGGGATCAGGATTCTCGAACCCGGCGATCCCGCCCCCGAGTACCTGTACTGGGTCGGATGTGCGTCGTCGTTCGACGAGCGAGCGCGCAAAACTGCGGAGGCGACCGCCAAGCTCCTGCAAAACGCGAACGTCGACTTCGCGATACTTGGGCCGCGCGAGAGCTGCACCGGCGACCCCGCGCGCCGGATTGGCAACGAGTACGTATTCCAGACGTTCGCCGAGCAGAACGTCGAGACGCTGAACGAGGCGGGGGTGACCAAGATCGTCACCGGCTGCCCGCACTGCTTCAACACGATCGGGAACGAGTACCCGGACTTCGGCGGAAGCTACGAGGTCATCCACCACTCGGAGCTTCTGTCAGAGCTCGTCCGCGACGGCCGCATCAAGGCGACCAACAACACGCAGCTCCCAATCACCTACCACGACTCTTGCTACCTCGCGCGCCACAACGACGTCGTCGAGGCGCCGAGGGAAATCGTCTCGGCGATCGGGAAACCCGTAGAAATGGACCGGTCGCGGAAGAGCACGTTCTGCTGTGGCGCGGGTGGCGCGCACATGTGGATGGAGGAGCGCGGCGCGGCGATCAACGAGGAGCGCGTCCGCGAGGCCGCCGCCACCGGCGCGGGCACGCTCGCCGTCGCCTGCCCGTTCTGTACCGTGATGCTCGACGACGGGGTCCAGAGCGCCGGAGCGGATCTCCGCGTCGTCGACGTCGCGACGCTGCTAGCCGAAGCGATCGACGACGGCGGCTGACCGCGCCGCCGCAGCAGCATTGAGCTCGGCCCGGGCGCGGGCTCGCGCCGCGTCATCGGCCCCGAGTGCATCCAGTCCGAGCAGGGCGGCGCCGACGATCGGCTCGCTCGGTGACACGATCACTCGAGCGTTCGGCGCGACCCGGTGAACGCCTGAAGCGATCGCCTCGACGGCGCGAGGCGACACCGCGCGCAGCAGGCCGCCGCCGAGCACGACGTCCGGGTCGTCGCGGGTCAGCCCCAGGCGGCGCAGCGCCGCCACGGCGAACGCCGCCACTTCGTCGGTCAACCGCCGAAGGATCTCCGCGGCGACTGCATCCTCGTCGCAGGCTGAGAGAACCACCGGAGCAAGCTCAACCACCCGTACCGCTGGGATCTCCCCGATATGAAAGGCGCGCGCCACCTCGAGCGGGTCGCCGAGCCCGAAATACGCTGGCACCGCGTCCTCGAGCTGAGTGTGCGGCCCTCGTCCGTCGACAGCGCGCACGGCGGCGGCGAGTGCGGCGAGGCCGACGTCTCGCCCGCCCCCCCAGTCGCCGGACTCCGGGCCGAACGACAGGAACCTCGCCTCACGCCCGTCCAGGGCGATCCCGAGGCAATTGATCCCGGTGCCGCACACGACCGCGATGCCCCACCCGCGGTCGGTGCCCGCGCGCATCAGCGCCTCCGTGTCATTGCCGAGCGCCAGCCGGTCGGTCCAACGCATCCGCTCGATCGCGGCGCTGAGCGCGGACAGTTCCTCGGGGAGGTCCATGCCGGCGAGCAGCACTTGCGCCGTCGCCGCAAACGGTCGCTCAGTCGGGTCGAGACCCGCGTCAGCGAGCGCGGTGGCCAGGAGACTCTCGAGAACGGCTACGCAGCCTTCGACCCCAAGGTAGTACGCCTGGCTGCTACTGCCCCGGACGAGCGAAAGCAGCGCTCCGCTCGCATCGAGCAGCGCGAGGTCGGTCTTCACACCGCCGCCGTCGACCGCCAGCACGAGCCCATCGGCGCTCATGACCCGGCCCGAGACAGCGACGGGCGCAGCATCCGGTCCGTAAGGCTGTCGGCAATCCGGTAGTCGCGGACGAGCGGATGAGACAGGAGCGCGAGGCGCGCCGCATCGTTATCCCCGCTTGCCGCGGCGGCGGCCGCGAGTCGCTCGTACCCGGCAACGTGCTGGACCAGGCCGAGCAGCTGTGGCGCGAGCGGCCGCTGCGCCATGGGCACGGCGCCGCGGCTCCCGATCCGCGCCGGCACCTCGACCACGTCGTCGTCGGCCAAACCGAGCAGCGTGCCGCCGTTCCGTACGTCGACCACCTGCACGTCGCCGGTGTCGGCGAGCAGCGAGGCGACGAGCTGGATCGCGGCCTCGCTGTAGAACGCTCCGCCACGCTGATCGAGCAGCGCCGGTTTCTCAGCCAGCGAAGGATCGCGGTACATGTCCAGCAGCGCCCGCTCGATCTCCGCCACCCTCCGAGCGCGGGGTTTCGTCATCTTCTGCTCCTGGACGACCTCACGCTCGGCGTAGAAGTAGCGAAGGTAGTAAGAAGGGATCGCCCCGAGGGCCTCAATCAGCGATCTGGGCAGCCCGATCTCGTGCGCCAGCGCATCGCCGAAGCCGTCGATCACGTCCGGCAACACGTCGCGACCGTCGAGCCACACCGCCCGGATCCAGGTGAGGTGATTGAGGCCGACCTGCTCGACCAGCACTCGCTCCGGTGGCACGCCGAGATGACCGGCGATCTGCCGCTGGAAGTTGATCGCGACGTTGCAGAGACCGATCGCGCGGTGACCGGCGTCGAGCAGCGCGCGGGTCACAATCCCGACCGGATTGGTGAAGTCGATGATCCACGCGTCGGCGGGCGCGAGCTCGCGGGCCCGCTCGGCGATCTCGAGCACGATGGGAACCGTTCGCATCGCCTTGGCGAGGCCGCCGGCGCCGGTGGTCTCCTGGCCCACGCAACCGCACGCCGCCGGGATTGTCTCGTCGCGAAGCCGAGCCGCCTGGCCTCCCACCCGGATCTGGATCAGAACCATGTCCGCGCCGTCAAGCGCCCGGTCGAGGTCGGCGGTGAGCTCGAGTGCGCCCTCGAAGCCCTGCGCTTCGAGGATCCGGCGGGACAACCCGCCGACCACGTCAAGGCGAGAAGTGTCGATGTCGTGGAGCACAAGCCCGCGCACGCCCACGCGATCGCGCTCGCGCATCAGCCCCGACACGAGCTCGGGCGTGTAGGTGGACCCGGCCCCGATCACGGCCAGCTTCATCCCGCGACCCCGATTCGGTACCGGTTGTCGGACGGCCGCGCGATGATCGTCGTCGCGAACTGGGTCGCCATCGCCAGCGCGTCGGGCCAGCTCGCGCCACCGGCGAGCGCGTGGACGAGACCGGCGTTGAAGGCGTCGCCGGCCCCGGTGGTGTCGGCGACCTCGACGGCCGGCGCCGCCGCGGCGATCTCGGTCCCGTCCGGTCCGACCGCAAGGCATCCACTTGGTCCAAGCTTGACCACTACCCAGCCGCCCGAGGCGGCCCGGAGGGCGCGCGCCGCCTCGACCGCATCGCCGGCTCGATCCGCGAGTGCGCACGCCTCGACCTCGTTGGGCAGGAACACGTCGACGGATGGCAGCAGCTTGCGGACTTCGTCGCGTACCTTTCCTGGGAAGCCGTCGGGGTCCCAAGTCGTGTCGAAGAACGTGCGGGCGCCGCGAGCGTGCGCGGTGTCCAGCAGCCGGTGGGCTGCGTCGCCTCGTAACCGGGGCGCGACGAAGTAGTCGCATAGCAGCAGGTTGTCGCACGTGAGCGCATCGTCCGGGATCATCGCCGCCTCCCACCCGGCATTCACACCGAGATAGGTGAGAAAGCTCCGGTCGCGTGCCGGTGACTCGAGGGCGACCGTGAGCCCGCTCGCCTCGCCCGGAACCACGATGAGCTCGTCCGCCAGCGAAGCGAGGGTGAGCTGGTCGCGCATCCATCCCCCGAGCTGATCGTCGCCGATGCACCCGATGAGCCGCACGTCGAGGCCGGCTTCGACGGATGCGAGCGCGGCATTGGCGCCCGCGCCGCCGACGCGCAAGGTCATCTGGTCGGTCAGCAGCGTGCCGCCAGGCGAGGGCAGGTCGGTGACCGGACTCATTACGACGTCCGCCTGAACGCAGCCGATGATGGTCACGGTGGCGGCACCAGGTTCCCTACCGACGGCCACGTCCACTGCCATCAACGGCTCCCCTCGTCACGAATACGACAGGACCTTGCCTTATAGACGATCCGATGCTTATTCTTACGCGGCACGCGCATCATCGTATTCGTAAAGAGATCTAACCTCAATGCCACGCACCAGCCGAGACGGCGGGAATGGCGGGCCCGGCCGGGCGGACGCTGACTCCCGGCTGAGCCTGCTTCGAGAGCTCGGCGAGCAAGCGGTACTCGAGACGATCTTCCGTAGAGGCCCGATCACCCGGCCGGAGATCGCGACCGCCACGAATCTTTCCAAGCCGACGGTGTCGGCTGCGGTCAGCCGCCTCGAGCAGGGCGGCCTCGTTCGCGCGGCCGGCAGGCGCGCGGGCCAGCGCGGCCGCAACCCGATCGCATACGTGGTCAGCGCCCGCGCGGGATTCGTCGTCGGCGCCGACATCGGCGGGTCCAATGTACGGGTGGCGGCAGCGGACCTGTTCGGCGAAGCGATCTGCGACCTGAAACGGCCGACCGCCAAGGACGGCAGCCGCGCCGTCGGCGTGCAAATCCTCGAGATGGTCACCGAGGTGATCGACCAGGCCAATACGAACCATGGTCGGCCGCTGGCCCTCGGCATCTCGTCGCCCGGGATCGTCGACCAGGCGAGCGGCCGGGTCACGTCGCTGGCCTACAACGTCGTCCCCGAGGGTGGCTTCGACCCGCTCGAGGTGATCCGGGACCGGTTCGATCTGCCGGTCCTCGTCGAGAACAACGTCAACCTCGCGGCGGTCGGCGAGCAGTGGTTCGGGCTGGCCAGAGGCGTCTCGACGATGGTGTTCATCGCGATTGGCGCGGGCATCGGGATGGGGATCATCATCGACGACGAGGTCGTGCGTGGCGCGCACGGCGCCGCCGGCGAGATCGGGTATCTGCCGCTGGTCGGCGATCCGTTCAATCCCCGCCACCGATTGCATGGAGGGTTGGAGGACGAGATCGGCGCGGCCGGGATCGTCGCCGCGTACGGCGAGCGCCGCGGTCCGAACGATCCCGAGCTGACCTCGGTGCACGACGTGTTCGAGCTTGCCGGCGACGGGAACGCGGCGGCTCGCGGCGTCGTCGATCACGTGGCCTCGCGGCTCGGCACGGCGATCGCGACAGTCTGCGCGATCCTCGATCCGCAGCTGATCGTGCTCGGCGGGGGCATCGGCGCCAGCCCTCTTCTGCTGCGTCCGGTCCGCGGATCGGCGGCCGCGCTGGTGCCGATCACGGCACGGATCGAGACAAGCCTGTTGGGCGAGCGGGCGGCGCTCCAGGGGGCGATCGCCGTGGCGCTGCACGCGGCTCGCACGACGCTGCTGTCCCCGGGAACCGCCGCCAAGCCCCACAAGAACCTGGTCCAAATGGCCCAGCGCAGCCGATAGCGAGGAGCCGGTGCCGCTTGCTCGCAGTCACTGGCGTGGGGGTCCGGACACCGGCCGAACCCCGTCGACCAGACCCCGGCATCACGGTCGCCGACCCGGATTTGGAAAGAGGAGTCTCCAATCTCCGCGCAACTCGACGAGGGTTTTGGCGACTACGACGTACGGAGGAATACGGAGGTGGAAGCTAGTCCAGGATTGGTATAAGGTCCTTTTGTTTAGGTATTTCCCAAATGGCTGAGGACCGCTGTGAGCCGTGGGAGGATGGAGAGGTTGCGATGACCGGTCAACACAGTTCCGGCCCCGGTGTCGCTGGCGAGCCGCCTGCTCGCCGGACGGCGCGAGGTGCGAGCCGCACGAATTCCGAGCCAGCGGTCAGCTGGCGATCGTCGAAAGGTGAACGGAGGATGTCGATGAAGCGCTTCCAGTGGCTGTTGGCGTTGGTTGCGGTGTGCATGGTGGCCACCGCCTGCGGCGGGAGTTCGTCGTCGACCTCGGCGAACAACACGTCCACCTCGTCGGGGACATCGACCACGGCGGCCAACACCGGCAAAATCGGAGGCAAGGTGGTGGTCGACAACGTCACCGGAGCCACCTGGACCTGCGGGTTCAATCCGTTCAATTCGTCGGTCTTGACCACCGGCGCAACGTTCGGCTTCATCTATGAGCCGCTCGAGTACGTCAACATCCTCCAGAGCACCAAGCCTCCGACCCCCTGGCTGGCTACATCTTCGCAGTGGTCGAACGGGTACAAGACGCTCACCTTCACGATCCGCAACGGCGTGACCTGGAGCGACGGCAAGCCTTTCAGCGCGAGCGATGTGGTCTACACGTTCAACGCGATGAAGACCGACAAGGTGATCGACCTCAACGCGGTCTGGACCGCAGACGGCGGTCCTCTGACCAACGTGGCCGTCAAGGGAACGGACCAGGTCGTGTTCACGTTCAACGCCGCGGCTCAACCGTATTTCTACTTCGTCGCGGATCTGACGCCGATCGTTCCGCAGCACATCTGGTCGACGCTCAACCAGAGCAAGCTCTCGTCGTATGCAGACACGACGCCCGTCGGGACCGGTCCGTATGTGATGTCCGCGTGCTCGGGTCAGAACGTCAAGTACCTGCGCAACCCGCACTACTGGCAGAGCACGACGGGCCATCCGGTTCCGCAGATCGCGGAAGTCGACTACCCCGCGTTCCTCAGCAACACGCCCGGCAATCTGGCCCTGGCCCAGGGCCAAGCCCAGTGGGGCGGCCAGTACATCCCCAACATCCAGTCGTTCTACATCGGAAAGGACCCAACGCACCGCCACATCTGGTTCCCGCCGGTGGGGAACGTGTCCCTGGTCCCCAATCTGACCAATCCGCTCCTTGGCCAGTTGGCGGTTCGGCAGGCGCTCGCATACGCCATCGACAAGGCCACGGTCGCGAAGCTCGGCGAGAGCGGCTATCAGCAGCCGGCTAACCAGACCGGCGTGATCACCCCCACGTTCCAGAGCTGGGCCGACACTTCGCTCGCCCAGCCGACCTACAACCCGGCCAAGGCCGAGCAGATCCTGACCTCGGCGGGCTTCAAGAAGGGGTCCGACGGAATCTACGCCGACAAGAACGGGAATAAGCTCTCGTTCACGATCAAGACGATCACCGGGTACTCGGACTGGGACGCGTCGCTCCAGGTCATCACACAGGAGCTGAAGGCCGTCGGGATCGCCGTAACCGCGCAGGACGAGAATTCGACCTCCTACGCCTCCGATCTCCAAGGTGGCCATTTCCAGCTCGCCTACGCCGGAAGCGGCGGGCTGGGGCCGATCCCAGGACCCAGTCCCTACTACGAGCTCCGTGGCGCCCTGTACAGCGGGAGCATCGGTTCGTACAACTTCGCGCGCTACAAGTCCGCATCGACCGACGCACTGTTCAATCAGTACGCGGCAGCGAGCCCGGCGCAGCAGGCACAGATCATGGACAAGATCCAGCAGGTGATGGTCAGTGACATTCCGTTCATCCCGGTCACCGAGGGCGTCGACTGGTTCCAGTACGACACCACGAACGTCGGGGGCTGGCCAACCGCGTCGAACCCGTATGCGCAGCCGGCGCCCTTCAACTCCCCGGACAGCGCCGTGGTACTGACGCACCTGTACCCGACGCAGTGAGGAGCGGGGCCTCAGGCCAGGCTATGAGGCGATGACGTATCTCGCGAAACGAGGCGCCCTGTTTCTGGTGACCCTCTGGGCCGCCCTGACCGTCAATTTCATCATTCCCCGCGTGATGCCCGGCAACGAGGCACAGGCTGTGCTGGCGACGTTCCGTGGCGCCAACCCGGGCGCGTTGCACGCCCTGGAGCTCCAGTTCGGCGTCAACGTGCACCAAGGCGTGCTCGCGAGTTACTTTCAGTATCTCGGGAACTGCCTGACCGGCCAGTTCGGCGTCACCGCGCAGGGCGTGCCGGTAATGACGGAGATCATGTCGAAGCTTCCGTGGACGCTGGGCCTCGTCGGGGTGACGACGATCATCGCGTTCGTGATCGGCACGGTTGCGGGCGTGTACAGCGCATGGCGGCGGGGTGGCCGGCTTGATGCCGTCCTCCCGCCGACCTTGTTCATCGTCTCGACGGTCCCGGTGTTCTTCGTCGGTTTGCTTCTCATCTATCTGTTCGCGGTCAAGCTGAACTGGCTGCCGCTCAGCGGCAACTACAGCGTGGGCGCGACACCGTCGTTTTCGCTTTCGTTCATCTGGGATGTGCTCAAACACGCCATCCTCCCCGCGCTCAGCCTGATCATCGTGACCGCCGGCCTGTGGGTTTACTCGATGCGCAACAACATGATCACGACGATCGCGGAGGACTACGTCAGGACCGCACGGGCCAAGGGGCTCGCCAACCGCCGGATCATGTACGACTATGCCGCGCGCAACGCGATCCTCCCCAACCTGACCGGGTTCGCCATGCAACTCGGCTACGTGCTCGGCGGGGCGATCGTGGTCGAATACCTGTTCTCGTATCCGGGCCTCGGCTATCTCTTCTACACGGCCTCGACCGATCACGATCTACCCCTGATGCAGGGCCTCTTCCTGTTCTACACGCTCGCCGTACTGATCTGCGTGCTCATCGCGGACCTAATCACGGCGGTGCTCGATCCACGCACTCGAGAGGCGTGAGATGGCGACCGACGCAAGCTCGAACGTCGCGATAGCCGAGAGACCACCCGACATTGAGGAGAGGGCGGAGCCGCGGCGTTTGGTCCGGGCGGTCCTCGGTAACCGCAAGGCTCTCGTGGGGGCCGTGATCCTGATCGTGATGGTGTTCGTGGCTCTCTTCCCGGGGCTGATCGCGCCTTACGACCCCCAGGCGACGGTAGGTCCCCCCAACGCATCGCCGTCGTCGACCTACCTGCTGGGCACTACCCAGCTGGGTCAGGACGTTCTCTCTCAGCTGATCTGGAGCACCCGCCTGACCCTGTGGGTCACGCTGGTGGTGAGCGTCATCGCGACCTTCATCTCGATGATCATCGGGGTTACCGCCGCCTACATAGGAGGGGTTACCGATCGCGTCCTGACGGTGATAACCGACGTCTTTTTGATCATCCCCGTGCTCCCGCTGTTGATCCTTCTGTCCGCGTACCTGGCACCTGGCACCACTACTCTGATCATCGTGCTGACCATCACCAGCTGGGCGTTCCAGGCCCGGCAGCTGCGATCTCAGGGCCTGGCGGTTCGCAACCGCGACTTCCTGGTCGCGGCACGCGCACGCGGGGAGCGGCCTATGTACATCATCCTGGTCGAGATCATTCCGACCATGACCTCGCTCCTGGTCGCCTCGTTCCTGGCGTTGGCGGTATTTGAGGTCGGGTTCGCGGCCAGCCTCCAGTTCCTCGGGCTGGGCAACGCCAGTCAGCTGATGTGGGGGACGATGCTCTACAACGCGCAGCAGGCCGCCGCCCTTGAGTCTGGAAACGTATGGTGGGCGTTGGCGCCGGGCCTCGCTGTGGCTCTGCTCGGCGCGGGTTTCGCGCTTGTGAATTACGCCTTTGACGAGATCGGGAATCCCGCGTTGCGGCCGGTGAGGAGGAGGCGCCGTGGCCGAGCCGCTACTTGAGGTCACGGACCTGTCGGTTGATTATCTCACCGAAGCAGCCGACGTGCGCGCGGTGGATCGGGTCAGCTTCACTGTCGAGCCGCGCGAGTTCCTGGGGATCGTCGGCGAGTCGGGCTGCGGCAAGTCGACGCTGCTATTCGGAGCCGCTCAGCTGCTTTCACCTCCCGGCGAGGTCGTCGGCGGAACAGTCATCTTTCGCGGGCTTGACATGGTGCGGATCAACCGCAATGAGCTGCAGCACATGCGCTGGCGTGATTACTCGGTCGTGATGCAGAGCGCCATGAACGCACTCAACCCGATGAAGAGCATCGGAGCTCAATTCAAAGACGCCCTGCAGGCGCACGGCACCACCTCGAAGGAGGAGATCGGGCAGCGATCGACGGAAGTGCTGACTCTCGTGGGCATCGACCCTGCGCACCTGGGTAGCTACCCCCATCAGCTCAGCGGCGGGATGCGTCAGCGCGCGATGATCGCGATGGCGCTTTTGTTCACGCCTCAGCTCGTGATGATGGATGAGCCGACGTCAGCACTTGATGTGGTCGCCCAGCGATCGCTGATGACGAAAATCAGGGACCTGCAACGAAGGCTCGGGTTCGCCGTCATCTTCGTGACGCACGACATGTCGGTGGTGAGTCGCTATTCAGACCGTGTGATCGTTATGTACGCCGGACAGATCGCGGAGGCGGCGCCGACCGAGGCAATCTTCGACCGGCCCCAACATCCATATACACGCGGTCTGATGGACGCGTTCCCGTCGATCCGTGGCCCGCGCCGAAAGCTGGCTGGGATCCCCGGAAGCCCCCCGGATCTCGCTCGGCCGCCGATGGGCTGTCGGTTCCATCCACGCTGCCCGGAGGTGATGCCGGAGTGCCTGACCCGCGCGCCGGAGCTATATCGGGTCGACGATGCCTCGGTGCGCTGCCTGCTCTATGCGGAACGGGCGAAGGAGGCGGTCTGACCGATGGCCGACGAGCAGAACGCGTCTGACGGCACTCGGGTCACCGACGAGCCCCTGATCCGAACGGTCGATCTGACGCGTCACTTCCGGCTCGGCGGGATGCTGTCAAAGCAGGTGCTTCACGCCGTCGATGACTTCAACATCGCCGTGGACGAGCGCGAGATCGTTGCCCTCGTTGGTGAGAGCGGTAGCGGCAAGAGCACCGTTGCGCGGCTGCTGGCCCGCATCTTTCAGCCCACCCGGGGCGAGATCTACTACCGCGGCCGGCCCCTCCGCAGCCTGCGTTCCCGCAAGAGCGTCCTCGCGTACCGCGGCGAGGTTGCAATTGTTCTCCAGGACCCGTTCAGCGCCTTTAACCCCGTGCATCGGGTCTCGCACGGCGTAATGCGCAACATCGCCCTGCACCGGCCGGAGCTCAGCGGTGCGGAGCGGCGGCGGGAGGCCGAGCGCGTCTTCGAGACGGTGGGTCTCAGCGCAAAGATGCTGAACAGGTTCCCCTACGAGATGAGCGGCGGCGAACGCCAACGGGTCGGGTTCGCTCAGGCCCTCGCCGTGCGGCCGAGCCTGATCCTCGCCGACGAACCCGTTTCGATGCTCGATGTGTCGATCCGCGCGGGCGTGCTCAACATGATGAGCGACCTGCGGGACCAACAGGGCGTCTCGCTCCTGTACATCACTCACGACCTCGCCAGTGCCCGATACGTCGCCGACCGCATCGTCGTGATGTACGCGGGTCACCAGGTGGAGGCCGGCCCAACGGAGACCGTGCTCTCCAGCCCCAAGCATCCCTACACCCAGTTGCTCCTCTCCGCCGTTGCCGACCCGCGCGACAAGGACGAGGACATCTCGGCCGACAGCGGGGAGCCGCCCCGGGTGATCAACCCGGGCGAGGGCTGCCGCTTCCGCTGGCGATGTCCGTACGCGATCGAGAAGTGCTCGCAGGTCACCCCTCACCTAAGGCCGATCGGATCGACGCTGGTCGCCTGCCATGTCGCGACCGGCGACACGAGCGTCGTGCCCGATCCCGCCGACACCGCCTCGGTCACCAATCGTTGAAGCCATCTGTGTCGGGTCCGGTCGAGCTCGTGATCTTCGATTGCGACGGCGTGCTCATCGACAGCGAGCGCCTGGCCGTCAAGGTCGACGTGCAGGTGCTGCGTGAGCTGGGCTGGCCGCTCACCGAGGCCGAGGTGATCGAGCGTTTCGTCGGGCGCTCGGACCGCGACGCGCGATCGGACATCGAAGCCCACCTCGGGCACAAGCTCCCCGACGACTTCGACGAGGCGGTCGAGCACCGCTACCGCGCGGTGTTCGCGAACACGCTCACGCCGGTGGAGGGCGTGCTCGACGCGCTCGACCGGATCACGCTCCCGATGTGCGTCGCGTCCAGCGGCACTCACGACCACATGCGGTACACGCTCGGGCTCACCGGCCTGTACGAGCGGTTCGCGGGGCGGATCTTCAGCGCCGAGGACGTTGTCAACGGCAAACCCGCTCCCGACCTGTTCCTGCACGCCGCCGAACGGATGGGAGCTGAGCCGGCGGCGTGCGTGGTGATCGAGGACAGCCGGCACGGGGTGCAGGCGGCGCGCGCTGCGTGCATGCGCGTGCTCGCCTTCGCGGGCGGGCTGTCGGCGGCCGAGGCGCTAGAGGGGCCGGACACGATCGTGTTCGACGACATGCGCGATCTGCCGAACCTGCTCGACCAACCAGGACCCGCATGACCGGGACGTTGATGGCCGTCGAGATGGCCGAGCAGCCGGCACGGCTGGGACAGCTGATCGGCCGGTTCGACGCGATCGCCGAGCGGGTAGGCACGGTGGTGCCGGAGCCACTCACCGGCATCACCCTCGTGGCCCGCGGCTCTTCGGACAACGCCGCTGTGTACGGGCGCTATCTGCTCGAGGCGGCCACCGGAAAGCCGATCTCGCTGGCGGCCCCGAGCCTCCACACGCTGTACGACGTCGACGCCGACTACACGGGCCAACTCGTGATCGCGGTCAGCCAGTCGGGTGCCACGCCGGAGATCGTCCGAACGCTCGAGGCGCTTCAAACGGCGGGCGGGAGCGGACTGGCGATCACCAACGACCCCGACAGCCCGCTCGCGCGCGCCGCCGCCGAGACCATCGAGCTCGACGTGGGGGTCGAGCAGGCCGTGCCCGCGACCAAGACCGTCACCGGACAGCTCACCGCGTTCGCGATCATCGCGGCGGCGTTGGGACGCGCCCCGTTCACCGACGAGCAGCTGCTGGCGGTCCCCGACTCCGTGCAGGCGGTGCTCGACGACCCCGGCCCAACCGCCGCCGCCGCGCAGGAGCTCGCCGGCGCCTCACAGCTGATCGTCGTCGCACGGGGATACCTGTTCGCCGCCGCGCTCGAGACCGCGCTCAAGATCAAGGAGACCTGCTCGCTGCTCGCCGACGGTTACTCGGCTGCGGACCTGCGCCACGGCCCGATCGCGGCCGTGACCCGCGGCCTTCCAGTGGTAGCGCTGTGCGCGTCCGGTCCGGCGCACGCGGACGTGGCGTCACTCGTCGACGAGCTGCGCGCCCGGCAGGCGAGCGTGCTCGTCGTCGGAGATGACGAGGGCGCCGACGTATCGCTACCGGCCGCGACACCCGAGCCGCTTGCGCCGATCGTCGCGGTCGTCCGCGGCCAGCAGCTCGCACACGAGCTCGCGACGGCGCTCGGCCACGACCCCGACCAACCGCCCGGCCTGACCAAGGTCACCGCGACTTAACGCCAGGCAAATAGTAAAGCCCTGTCTAAATGCCCGTGGGAATTGATTCTCCCAAGCTGTCCATATACGTTATTTGGCCAGAGTCTTACCGAATTGGGAGAAGGTCCATGTTTCGACGCGAAGTCCCTCGTCGTCTGATCCTGTTCGCCACCGCGACGCTCAGCCTGCTCGCCACCGCCGTCGCGACCTCCACGGCTATGGCCGATACCCGGACGGTGGGGACAGGCGGGTGGCAGGTCCAGAGCAGCGCCCAGGCACGGCAGACCGGCGCACGGATCTCGACGCCGGCCTTCCCGACGAGCTCGTGGCTACACGTTCGCCCCGATGACGCCGGCGCGGTCGGCACCGAGGTCGGCGCACTCGTTCAGACCGGCCATTGCCCGAACGTGTTCTTCTCGGACAACATGCAGAGCTGTTTCGGCTACATGGATACCGTCGGACGCGACACGATCCGACGCTTCTCCGTTCCATGGTGGTTCCGTACCGACTTCATCGCTCACCCGAGGGGCCCGCAGTACACCGAGCTGATCGTCAACGGCGTCGTCGGGGCGGCAGACGTGTGGGTGGACGGCACGGAGGTGGCAACGCGGAGAGTCGTCCAGGGCGACTACACCCGGTACACGTTCGACATCACTGATCTCGTGAGGCGGGGCGTCAACACGCTTGCGCTCGAGGTCTATCCGAATGACCCGACAACGATGTTCACGCTCGACAACGTCGACTGGACTCAGATCCCGCCGGACAACAACACCGGCATCCAGTTCCCGATCCAGTTGCATACGTCGGGCGCGCTGGCGCTGAGCGACGCACATGTGGTGCAGAACGACGCGCCGGATCTGTCCACGGCGGCTTTGACGGTGAAGGCCGACGTCACCAACCACGCCGCGACGCGACGAGCCGGCGAGCTCTCGGCCACCGTCACGACACCGGCGGGTGACGAAATCCGAGTCAGCCGGACGGTGACCGTCGGAGCGGGAAAGACCCGGACGTTCAGTTTCACCCCGAGCAAGGAGCCGCGGCTCGAGATCCAACATCCGAGCGTGTGGTGGCCTTACGCAATGGGCGGCCAGCCGCTCTACGGTCTGACGACGGCGCTGACGCAGCATGGCGCCCCGCCCGACACACAGTCCGAGACCTTCGGCATCCGGACGATCACGACGCGGCTGGTAGGTCCAGCGCCGATCGCCCCCCATGGGTCCCGACAGTTCCTGGTCAACGGCGTGCCGTTCGTGTTCCGCGCGGGCGGTTGGTCGGAGAACCTGTTCCTCCACTATTCCGCCGCCGACACCGCGAACCAGATCGCGATGATCAAGAACCTCGGGCTGAACGGCATTCGCACGGAGGGCAAGCAGATGCCCGACGACTTCTACGAGCAGTTGGACCGAGCCGGCATCCTCGTCGACGGCGGGTTCCAGTGCTGTGACGCCTGGCAGCTCCAGGACAGCCACCTCACGAGCGCTCACGATTTTGCGTTGCTCGCCAACTCGGCGCTGACGATCGGGCAGAACCTGCGGAACCACCCCAGCGTCATGAATTTCAGCTGGAGCGACAACAACCCAACCAAACGGCAGGA
>Ga0335073_10002408_pt1 | contig 25549 bp, 21 predicted proteins | sample Lox_Sample_22_FD_207093 | JGI IMG/M metagenome (GOLD analysis project Ga0335073, IMG submission 207093) | Soil microbial communities from Loxahatchee National Wildlife Refuge, Florida, United States - Lox_Sample_2.2 | ecosystem: Environmental > Terrestrial > Soil > Wetlands | place: USA... | reverse complement strand
GCACTCCTTGCCGGTTTGCCCGCTTCAGCCTAATGGCTGGTTGACTCGGGATCGGGCCGGCCGGCAGACTCGGGCTGCGGCGATGGGGCTCGCCCGGAATCGCGGCGTCCGCCGCTGACGGTCCCTGCATCCGGTAACGAACGCAGAGGTGCCCGATGTCCAGGGTGAGCGAGGATGAGGTGCTCCTGCTATGGCGGGCGGTGCGCGCGTTCCGGTCGGGGGGCAGGCCGGGGTGCGCGCCGCGCCGCGGGACGGGCGAGAGCAACTGTCCGCTGTACGAGCGCTGCCCTCGCTGGCGCGGGCAGCCGGACGACCGGGCGGCCAGCCTGGTCGAGACGGCGGAGCAGACCGAGCGCAGGCAGTCCTCGTGGCCGTGCAGCAGGCTGCTGGATGTGCTCGGGCCGTCCGTGACCAGGATCGGGCCTTGACGGGCGGGCAGCGGGAGCCGGCGGGTGACCGGCGGGTGATCGCCGCCACGGCTGTACGCTGGCTGCAAGCGCGGCGGAGGGGCTCGCCGTCAAGAGCAGCGCAGCTGCCAACGGTCCCTGCCTGATACCGGTAGGAGGCCACGTGCGCGGAACCGGGCCACACGCTTCCCTGACGTCAGCCCTCGATGAGCTGGACGCGCTGGCCGACGACGCCGCCCGGGAGATGATCGCCGGGCTCAGGGACCGGCTGCAGGCCGGCCGGCTGCGCGTGCTGGTGGTCGGGGAGGCCAAGCGGGGCAAGAGCACCCTGGTCAACGCGCTGCTCGGCCGCGAGGTCCTGCCGGCGGGGGTGACCCCGCTCACCGCCGTGGCGACCACGGTGACCTACGGCACCGAGGAGCTCATTCGGGTCGTGTTCCTCGACGGCCGGACGGTCACCCGCCCGCTTGGCGAGCTCGACGACTTCGTGACCGAACGCGGGAATCCCGGTAACCGGCGCGAGGTCGCCGGCGTCACCGTCCACGTGGGCGCCCCGATCCTGGCCCGCGGCATGGAGCTGGTCGACACTCCGGGGACCGGGTCGGTGCACGAGCACAACACCGCCGCGGCCGACAGCGCGCTGCCGACGATGGATGCCGCCGTGTTCGTGCTCACGGCCGACCCGCCCGTGTCGGCCAGCGAGCGTGACCTGCTGGCCCGGGTGGCGGGCCTGTCGGTGAGCCGGTTCGTGGTGCTCAACAAGGCGGACTACCTCGATGAGGCGGGACTCGCCGAGGCGCTGGACTTCACCGGGCGGGTGGTCGCCGAGGCCGCCGGCGAGCCGGCCAGGATCTATGCCCTGTCGGCGCGGGCGGCGCTGACCGGAGGCGGCGACGCCGGCTTCGAGGCGTTTGCCGCGGATTTCCGCGGCTACCTGGAGACCGGGCGGGCGGCCGACCTGGAGCGCTCGGTTGGCGCGCACCTGCGCCGGCTGGCCGGCTCCCTGCTCGACGAGGTCACGCTGGCCCGCCGTGCGGCCCAGATGCGCGACGGCGCCGCCGCCGGGCGGGTCGCCGCCTTCGCCGGCCGGCTGCGAGCGGTCCAGGAACGCGGGCAGGACGCCGGGGACCTGGCGGCGGCCGAGTCCCGGCGCATGCTGGCCGAGCTGAACGAGGCGGCGGCGCACGAGACCGCCCGGCTCGCGGCGGCCCTTGCCGCCGAGGTCGGCAGCATGCTCACGGCGGAACTCGCGAGCGCGGCCGCGGGCGAGACCGAGCGGCTGGGCCGGGCCCGGCTGGCCGAGATCACCAGGGACGCGGTCGAGACCTGGCGCCGGTCGGAGAGGGACCGGCTGGAGCGCCGTCTCGAGGGCCTGGAGGCCCGGCTGGCCGGCGACCTGAGCGCGGAACTTGACGCGCTGCGCGGCGCCGCCGCCGAACTGCTGGGCCTGGACCTGGCGGTACCGGGGCCGGGGCACCGGCTATCGGGGGACCTGCGGCTGATCTACACCCTGCAGGAAGACGTCGGCCAGACCGAGCTGCTGGCGGGGGCGATACGCCGGAGGCTGCCCGGTGAGGCCGGCCGCCGGCGTGCTCGCAGCTACCTGGAACGAGAAGCACGCAACCTCGCCGACGGCCAGGTTGGCCGGGCTCGCGCCGACCTGCAGTACCGGCTCGCCGAGGCGACCCGCGCGCTGAGCCGGGCCATGCGACTGCGTTACGCGGAGGGTACCGGGCGGCTGCAGGCCGCCCTGGAGACCGCGGCCCAGCTGCGGCGGGCAACGGCCGGCGAGGCGCAGCAGCGCGACCGGCAGCTCGCCGCCCGCGAGGATGCGCTGCGCGCCCTGGCCGCGCGCCTTGGATCAGATGCCGGCTGCCTGACCGCGCCATCTGCGCATGAACGGTGACCTGCCGCCGGGAGGCCGCAGCGGCACGCCGCGGGCGTGCAGTGCCCCGCGGACGGTCTCGGCATGCCGTGGCGGGACAGGGCCTGCCGCACCAGCGGATCGGCGTAGAGGGCGCGGACCAGCTCGATCCGGGCCGGGCCGTGCCGCGGCTCCGGGCCCCCGACCCGCACGGGAAGGCCGGTACCGGCGTGCCCACGCCGGGCATCGCGAAGATCGCTACTGCTTGATCCAGGTACCGCCGCCGCCGGAGCCCGCTGTAACGTGAGGATTGCGCGTGGCGGAGGGGCCCGCCTCAACTGCGAACGTCGCCAACGGTCCCTGGCTGAGCCGAGTAAGCCGCTAAGGAGCGAGACCGTGACGCACGCATCGTCGTCCGCTGCTGAAACCATCCAGATTTCGCAGGTCGGCGCGCTGGAAATCCTTGACTCGCGCGGCCGCCCCACCCTCCAGGTGACGGTGACGCTGGCCGGCGGCCCCGCCGGAGTGGCCGGGGTCCCGTCTGGTGCGTCCACCGGCAGCAAGGAGGCGGCCGAGAGAAGGGACGGTGACCAGAGCCGGTATCGCGGGCTGGGCGTGCTCGGCGCGGTCGGCGCCGTCCGGGGCGAGATCGCCGGCCTGCTGCGCTCGCGCGGCTGGCGTGACCTGCCCGAGATCGACGCCGCCCTGATCGAGCTCGACGGCACGCCCGCCAAGGCCCGGCTGGGGGCGAACGCGATCGTGGGCGTCTCGATGGCCTGCGCCCGTGCCATCGCTGCGGCGCAGGGCCGTGAGCTGTGGGACTGGCTCAACCCGCCCGGCGTGGCACCCCGGCTGCCCGTGCCGCACTTCAACGTGATCAACGGCGGCGTGCACGCTACCAACCCGCTCGACTTCCAGGAATTCATGATCGCCCCGCTCGGCGCCGGTTCGCTGCCCGAGGCGGTCCGGGCCGGCGCGGAGGTGTACGGGGCGCTGCGCGGCCTGCTAGCGAACAAGGGCTACGCGACCGGCCTGGGCGACGAGGGCGGGTTCGCTCCGGAGCTTTCCGAGCCCGAAGAAGCGCTCGAGCTGCTGGCCACCGCGATCGGTCAGGCCGGCTACGTGGCCGGCCCCGGCGGGGTGGCCATAGCGCTGGACCCGGCCTCGAGCGAGTTCCGTGGCGACGACGGTTACTACACGGTCGCGGGCCAGAAGCTCACGTCCGCGGACATGATCGAGCGGTATGCGCAGATTACGCAGCGGTTCCCGGTGTGGCTGATCGAGGACGGGCTGGCCGAGGACGACTGGGACGGCTGGGAGGCGCTGACCGCGCGGCTCGGGGACCGGGTCCAGCTTGTCGGCGACGATATCTTCGTCACGAACCCGGCGATCATCACCGAAGCGATCGGCCGGGGAGTCGGCAACGCGGCGCTGATCAAGGTCAACCAGATCGGCACGGTGACCGAAACACTGGAAGCCATGGCGGTCTGCAGACGCGGCGGATACGCCCAGTTCGTGTCGCACCGGTCCGGCGAGACCACCGACACGTTCATCGCCGACCTGGCCACCGGCTCGGGCTGCGGGGAACTGAAAACCGGTGCGCCTGCCCGGGGCGAGCGCGTCGCCAAGTACAACCGGCTGCTCGAAATCGCCGCGGCCGAGGCCAGCATGCCCTACGGCCTCCCCGCAAGCTGAGCAACCAGCCGCGCGCATGAGCGTTGCGCATGAGGCGGTTCGCAGGCGTGACGGCGAGCGGGTATGAACAGGCCAGACAGCGCCGAGCGCTGGGTCTTCTGCCGTGCGGGCCATATTCATTGGGGCGTCCTGGGGGGCGCCGGGTTGCTGCTGCGCCACCTGCCGGCGCGAGGACGGCCCATCTACCTGCTCGCGGAACGATCCCGGTGGGCCGACGAGGGCGGCACGTGGGGTATCCCGGGTGGCGCCGTCCACCATGGTGAGTCGCCCGAGGAGGCGGCCAGCCGGGAGGCCGCCGGGCAGATCTGGCCGGTCCCCGCATACCGGGTCACGGGCACGGCAGTAGAAGATTGCGGCGGCGGCTGGAAGTTCCACGTTGTCTGCGCTGACGCCGATGCGCCGTTCCGCGCTTACACGGCGCGGGAGACCGACGCCACCGGGTGGTTCACCCTGGAGGAGATGAGCAGCCTGCGGCTCTACTCGGGAGTCCGGCAGTGGCTCGACGAACAGCGCCAGCCCGGCATGTGACCGCCGCCCCGGCGACCAAGAACGTGTCCGGTACGATCGAGGACAGGCGATGAAAGCCCGCCGGAACCGCCGCAGTGGCTGATGGCTTCTACCGGGAATGGACGGTGGAAGCTGATCGTGTCCGGTGATCTTCCTGGGTCCGCCTCGCGATTCCATAGCATCCTGTTCGGGCACCCGGTCCGCGACGCCGACGTCGACGGCCTGGAAGAGCCAGACTCCTTCGCCGACCTGAATCTCGATCAGGTGCTGGCAGCTATGACCGCCGGGCGGGAGCAGTACAAGCTGGAGCCGTTTTTCTTCGCGCCCCTGCACCAGGTCGCGGCCGTGCGATACCGGCACGAGGTCCTGCGCGACCTGGAGAGGGCGGAGGTGGCCGAGCCGGTCAGGAGGTTCGCGGGGTCCCTGCGCTTGATGCGGGAGCACCTGACGCAGGTCGAGAAGCTCCACTATCAGCTCCAGAAGCAATCCTGGTTCCTGGACGCGGTCGAGATCTACTGCGATGCCGTCCACTCGCTCGCGACAGACCTGTCGGAGCTGGTGCTGGGCTCGCGCGGCCTCCAGGGGCTGCGCGACTACCTCGCCGGGTACGCTGCCTCCGAGTCGTTCGCGTCTGTCGCGGCGGGGACGAAAGCGCTGAAGGAAGCGCTTGCGCGGGTGCGATACGCGATCCGGATCAACGGGCCGCGGGTCACGGTCATCACGTACACGGGCGAGGCGGACTACAGCGCCGAGGTCGAGGAGACTTTCGGCAAGTTCCGGCAGGCCGCGGTGCGCAGCCACCTGGCGAAGCTGCCCGACCATACCGGCATGAACCACGTCGAGGCCAAGATCCTCGACGGTGTCGCCCGTCTTCACCCCGAGGTGTTTCAGGCTCGCGCGGATTTCTGCGTCCGTCACCGGGACTACGTCGATGCGACGATCGGCAGATTCGACCGCGAGGTGCAGTTCTACCTGGCCTCCCTCGAGACGGTCGAGCGCTTGAGGGAGGCGGGCCTGCCGTTCTGCTACCCGCGGGTCTCGGCCGATTCGAAGGAGACCGCCGCCGACCAGACCTTCGATATCGCGCTGGCCAGCAAGCTGGTACCGCAGGGCGGCAGCGTCGTCTGCAACGACTTCCATCTGGGGGGACCCGAGCGGGTCTTCGTTGTCAGCGGGCCGAACAACGGCGGCAAGACGACGTTCGCCCGTACCTTCGGGCAGCTGCACCACCTCGCCAGCCTCGGCCTGCTCGTCCCCGGCCGCAAGGCACGGATCTTCCTGCCCGACCAGATCTTCACGCACTTCGAGAGGGAGGAGGACATCGAGACGCTCCGCGGCAAGTTCGACGATGAGCTCGTCCGCGTCCGCGAGATCCTCGAGCGGGCGACTTCGGACAGCGTCATCGTGATGAACGAGAGCTTCAACTCCACCAGCCTCAGCGATGCGCTGTTCGTCGGCACCGAGGTCATGCGGCAGATCCTCGAACTGGGCTGCGTCGGCGTGTACGTCACTTTTGTCGACGAGATCGCCTCGCTCGGCGAGGCGACCGTGAGCATGGTGAGCCAGGTCGTGCCGGAGAACCCGGCCGAGCGGACGTTCAAGGTCATCCGCAAGAAGGCCGACGGCCGCGCCTACGCGTGGGCGCTCGCGGAAAAGTACGGCCTCAGCTACGAACGCCTCATGGAACGGATCGGGGCATGAGGGTCTTCCTGCTGCACTCCGACCGCGACTTCGACGTCAAGCCGCACCTGCGCGACGACGTTTTCAAAGCGATGCTGAGCGGCGATCTGTTCGCGCTTAACAGGATCGCGTTTGATCGCCAGCGCAGGAAGCAGCCGGACCCGCCTCCGCCTCCGGGAACCGACGACGTGCTGGCACAGGACCTCGAGCTTGGTACGCTCTGGGCCGCGATGTCGGGCGGGGACGACTTCCTGTTCCAGACGGTCAAGCGAGCGATCCTGTCGAGCCTGCGCGATCCCGAGGCGATCAGGTACCGCCAGCGAGTGCTGGCGGATTGCCTCGAGCGACCCGCGATCGTCCGCCAGCTCTACGAGCTCGCGATCGAGGCACTCGAAAACGAGAGAAAGGCGGATGGCGGGCTCTGGTTCAGCGACAGGCCCGATATGACCCTGAGCCATTCGGTACGGGTACTGGCGCTGCACGTCGATGTCCTGAGGCGGCTGCGGCAGATCGCGGACCAGCGGGAAGGTTTCCGCTCGGAAGGGTTCACGCGCTTCTTCGCGATGCTCAAAGGCGAGCTCGCCGACGACTACCTCCAGACGGTCGAGCAGCATCTGCGCGAGCTGGGTTTCAAGCGTGGCGTGCTGGAGAGCGCCAGGCTCGGCAAGGGTGACAAGGGCCGCGACTATGTCGTCCGCAGAGCGCCCGAGCAGCGCTGGACTGAGCGGCTGCCGTTCGGGAGCCGCACGCCGGGCTACAGCTTCACGATCGCGCCGCGCGACGAGGCCGGGTTCAGGGCGCTGGAGGAGGTCCGCGGCAGAGGGATCAATCTCGTCGCCAACGCGGTCGCGCAGGCAGCCGACCACATCAAGAGTTTCTTCACCATGCTCAGGCTGGAGCTCGCCTTCTACCTGGGCTGCCTCAACCTGCACGAGCGGCTCGGGCACAAAGGCGAGCCCGCCTGCTTCCCCGAACCGCTCACCGAAGACCAGCCTGCGCTGACCACGGCCGGCCTCTACGACGTCTGCCTCACGCTGCACGTACAGAACCGAGTCGTCGGTAACGAGCTGGACGCCGACGGCATGTCGCTCGTGATGATCACTGGCGCCAACCAGGGCGGTGCACGAGGCGCTCGACCAGTTCGGTGCGCTGTTCGGGCCGCTGGCGGTGGCCCTGATCCTGGTGCTGGACCACCATGACTACAAGGTCGCGTTCGCCTCCCTCGCTGTCCCAGCCGTGATCATGCTGTCGCTGCTCGCGGTCGCCCGCCGGGCCTACCCCCGGCCGCGGAATCTCGCGGGCGGGCCCGCCCAGCCCACCACCGAGCGCATGCCCCGGGTGTTCTGGCTGTACCTGGCCGGGGCGGCGCTGGCGGCCGCGGGCTTCGCCGATTTCCCGCTCATCGCCTACCACTTCCAGCACGCGGGGACCGTGGCTCCGGTGCTGACGCCGGTGTTCTACGCGGTCGCGATGGCCGTCAGCGGCACCGGGTCGCTGGTGCTGGGGCGGGTGTTCGACCGGGCCGGGATCGGCGTCTTGGTGCCGCTGATCGTGGTGTCGGCGGCGTACGCGCCGCTGGCGTTCCTTGGCGGCTTCTGGCCGGTGCTGGTGGGCGTGTCGCTGTGGGGGCTCGGCATGGGGGTACAGGAGTCGATCATCCCGGCGGCGGTGGCGCCCATGGTCTCCCCGGACCGCCGGGCCTACGCCTACGGCCTGTTCACCGGCGTCTACGGCACGGCCTGGGTGCTCGGCAGCGTCGCGATCGGCGCCCTGTACGACGTTTCGCTCTCCGGGCTCGTCGCGTTCTGCATGGCGGCCGAGCTCGCCGCGATCCCGCTGATCCTGCTGGTCCGCCGGCGCATGGCCTAGATCTGCTCCGGTGCCGAATGTGCCAGGCAGGGGCCGTCGATCGACCCCGAGCCCTCGTGGGTAAAGTCGGCGAAGAAGCTCACAACGCCCGCTGCCCATGGCGGGGTCGTTGCGACGTCTCCGCGGTCGGCGGCGGGCACCTGCGCCGGCGGCCACAGGCTATCCACGTTGATTTGCAGGAGAAGCGGGGCTTCCACCACAATGAGGGGCTGGCGATGAGGCTCGCCATAACCGCGGGGACGTCTCGCTAATGGCCTCTGCAACCTGGACCGGGATGACCGGCAGGCTGAAGAGGAGGCTGTCAGCGATGGATGTTGTGCCGGAGCCGCCCGGCAAACATAGCGGGGGCGTGCAGCCCCGGGCCCAGACCGCGGGAGCGGACCGGTGAGCGGGACTCTCCCGATACCGGTCATCCAGTTTCTGCAGGTCGCCACCGTCGGCCTGGCCGCGCCAGGGGTCTCGGGCGTGACGGCGCGGGTGGAGGCGCGGCTGCAGGGCCGGGCCGGGCCGCGGGTGCTGCAGCCGTACTACGACCTGGCCAAGCTGCTGCGCAAGGAGGCGCTGGCGCCGGAGGGGTCGAGCTGGGTCTTCCTGGTGGCGCCGTTCGCCGCCGCGGCGTGCTACCTGACCGTGCCGCTGCTCATTCCGGTGCTGACCAGCTTCGGGCTGCCGCTGGGCTACATGGGCGACATCCTCGGTGGCGGCCTGATCCTCGCGCTGGCCAGTTTCGCTGTGTCGGTCGCTGCCTCGGAGACCGGGAGCCCGTACGCGCAGCTCGGCGCCAGCCGGGCCAAGACGTTCGGCGCGATCACCGAGCCCGTGGTGCTCTTCGTGATCTTCGTCGTAGCGCTGGTCACCGGGACCGACCTGCCCTACGCGCTGGCCGCCACCGTGCGCTCATCAGCGAGCCAGATCGTCCGGCCCGCCCACCTGCTCGCGGCGGCCGCGCTGTTCATGGTGATCTTGTACGAGACCGGCCGGATTCCGGTGGAGACCCATACCGGGACCAACGAGTTCGGGATGATCGAGGAAGCGCGGCCGTTCGAGCACTCCGGCCCCTACTTCGCGCTGCTGAAGTGGGGCTCGTCGATGAAGCAGCTGATCCTCTACACGATCCTGATCAACGTGTTCGTGGCGCCGTGGGGCCTGTCCGCCACCGCGCAGGCGCCGGCCGTGGCGCTGGCGATCGTGGCACTGCTGGGGAAGGCCGTCCTGCTGGGCGTCGTGGTGGCCGTCATCGACAACTCGTTCGCCAAGCTTCGGCTCTTCAAGATCACCGAATTCGCCGCCGCGGCGTTCCTGCTCGCGGTGCTCGGCGTGTTCACTCTCTACCTTGGGGGCGGCTGATGTCGGCGCTGGCAGGGGCGGCGGCCGCGGTGGCGGCGCCGAGCGTCTACTCGGGCGGCTCGAGCGTGATCGCGCTCGGCGTGCTGCTGGCCGAGTTCGGCATGTTCCGGCAGGCGCTGCTCCGGGACCAGGTACGGCTCTACGCGGCGCAATCCGGGCTGATATCGGTGCTCGCGATCCTCGTCGCCGCCGTGCGCCATCTGCCCGACCTCTACGTGCTCGCGGCGCTGTCCGCGGCGCTGAAGGTCGTGGTCGTCCCGATCGTGCTGCGCCGGCTGCTGCGCGGCGTCGGCCGGGGGGGCGAGGACGACCCGGCGACGGGCTGGACCGAGATCGCCGGCAGCGGGTCGCTGGGCCTGGCCAACACCGTGCTGCTGGCCATCGCGGTGGCGGCGTTCGGCTTCTTCGCGGTCAGGGCACTGGGCATCCGCAGCGCGGTGCTGCCGCCGGCGGCGCTGGAGATCTCGCTGTCGGTGGCGCTGGTCGCGTTCGTACTGATGATCATGCGGCGCGACGTGGCGTCCCAGGCGATCGGATTCCTGTCGCTGGAGAACGGGATCTCCCTGGCTGCGCTCGTGGTCGCCGCGGGCCTGCCGCTGATCCTCGAGGTGGCGTTCCTGTTCGACCTGCTGGTCGCTGTCGTGGTGTTCGAGTTGCTGATCCGGGTGCACCACGGCCGCGCCGAGTCGCTGTCCACCGCCGACCTGACCAGCCTGCGGGGCTGACCGTGGTCGTCGTCGTCCTGCTGCTGCTCATCCTGCCGTTCGCCGCCGCCCTGGTCGCGCTGCGCGCCCCGGCGGCGCTGGCCGAGGCGGTCACCGCGATCGCCGGGGTCGCCTGCTTCGGGCTGGTCCTTGCACTGGTTCCCGAGGCCGCGCACCGCGACCTCAGCTACCTGTCCTACCTGCGAATCGACGCGGTCAGCGCGGTGTTCCTGCTGGCTACGAGCTTCGTGTACGCCGCGGTCGCGGTGTACTCGATCGGCTACCTGGCGCCGAGCCGGCGACGGGCCGAGGCCGGTTTCACGCAGTATTCGAGGCGGTTTTACGCCGGCCTGAACCTCTTCGCATGGACGATGCTGGCCGCGCCGATGATGAGCAATCTCGCGCTGCTGTGGATCGCGATCGAGGTGACCACGGTCATCTCGGCGCTGCTGGTCGCGATCGAGAACACCGACGGCGCCGCCGAGGCGGCGTGGAAGTACATCCTGATCGCCTCGGCCGGCCTCGGCCTCGCGCTGCTCGCGACGATCTTCGCCTACTACGCGGGCGCCCAGGTACTCGGCGAGCACTACGACCTTTCGTTCGCCCCGCTGCTGCGAGCGGGGGCCCGGCTTCCGCACACCCCGGTCCGGCTGGCGTTCGTGCTGGCCGTGGTGGGGTTCGGCACCAAGATGGGCCTGTTCCCCGTGCACACCTGGCTCCCCGACGCGCACTCCGAGGCGCCGACCCCGGTGTCCGCGCTGCTGTCCGGCTCGCTGCTCGCGGTGAGCTTTTACGCGATCCTGCGCTACTACCAGGTGGCGGCCGCCGTGGTCGGACCGCGCTTCCCCCGCGACGTGCTGCTCGCCTTCGGGATCGCGTCGCTGCTGCTGGCCGCGCTCTACCTGCTCGACCAGCGGGACGTGAAGCGGATGCTGGCCTACTCCAGCGTCGAGCACATGGGCATCCTGGCCATCGGGGTGAGCTTCGGCGTCCCGATCGCACTGGCCGGGGTGCTGCTGCACGTGCTCGCGCACGCCGCGGCCAAGGGCAATGCCTTCATGGGCGCCGGGGTGCTGGTGCGCAAGTTCGGCAGCAAGCGCATCTCCGGGATAAGCGGCGGCCTGGACCTGCTGCCGTGGAGCGGGCCGCTGTTCGGCATCGCGATCCTCGCACTGGCCGCGATGCCGCCGTTCGGCATCTTCCGCAGCGAGTTCGAGATCGTGGAAGGCGGGTTCGCCGCCTCGTCCAACGTGGCCGCCGCCATCCTGATCGTCCTGGTCACGCTCGCGTTCCTCGGGCTGTCGGTCGCGGCGAACCGGATGCTCCTTGCGCCGCGGCGACCCGGGATGACCTCGGACACCGCCGCGGCGCTGGCCCCCGGTGAGCCGAGCGCGTGGATGGTGGTCCCCGTGGTCGCCGGGGTCGCCGCGCTGCTCGTGCTCGGCGTTCACCCGCCGGCCGAGCTGACCGGGCTGCTGACGCGCGCCGTGCACCAGCTGGGGGCGGGCGCATGAGGCTCGCTCCAGGCGCGCTGACCATGCTGTGGGACCGGCTCGCCGCCGAGGTAGCGCAGGGCCATCGGTTCGCCGGCCTGTTCGGCACCGCGCGGCCCGAGGGGCTGGTGCTGTCCGCGCACCTGGCCGGCGCCGGCGGCGTCACGGTGGCGGAGGCCGTGGTGCCCGCCGCGGCCGCCGGCTACCCCGCGCTGACCCCGCGGCTGGAGGCCGCGTTCTGGTACGAGCGCGAGATAGCCGACATGTTCGGCGTGATCCCGGAGGGTCATCCGCGGCCCGAGCCGCTGCTGCTGCCGCAGTCGCCGGCCAGCGCGCTGCGGCCGCGGCCGGGGGCGCCCGGCGGGCCCGCCGGAATCGACCCGGACCCGCGCGCGCTCTCCCTGCACGTGGTGGGCCCCGGGCTGTTCACGATCCCGCACGGACCGGTGCGCTCCGGGGTGATGGAGTCGATCGAGTACCTGGTCGAGACGCCGGGCGAGGACGTGCCGCACCTGAACATGCGGGTGTTCTACAAGCACCGCGGCCTGGACAAGCGGTTCGAGGGGATGACCGCGGCCGACGGCGTCCTGCTCGCCGAGCGGGTCGAGGGCACGGCGACCGTCGCTCACGCGCTCGCGTACTGCCACGCACTGGAACGGATCTGCGGCGCCGCCGTGCCCTGGCCGGCGGCGCTGGTGCGGGCGTTGCACGCCGAGCTCGAGCGGCTGGCCTGCCATCTGGACGTCGCGGTGCGGCTGGCCGACGGCGCCGGGCTCGCGGTGGCCACGGCGCGCTTCGGCTGGCATAAGGAGCGGGTGCTGCGGCTGGTCGGCCGGGCCTGCGGCAGCAGGTTCGGCCGCGGGGTCGTCGTGCCGGGTGGCGTCGGCGCGCTGCCGCAGATCGGGCCGGGGGAGCTGCTGTCCGAGATCGGCACGCTGGAAAGGGCGGTGACCGCCGACGTGGCCGCGCTCATGGGCACCGCATCGTTCCTGGACCGGCTGCGCCGCACCGGCCCGCTGCGCCCGGAGCGCGCCCGCCAGCACGGCGCGCTCGGCCCGGTCGGCAAGGCGTCGGGATACTCCGACGACGCCCGGGAGTTCCGGCCCTATGACGCCTACCCTTCACTCGGGCTTCGCCAGCCGGCGCCGCGGTTCGCGGGCGACGCGCTGGACCGGCTGCGCGTGCGCTGGGACGAGGTCGGCCAGTCGTTCCACCTGCTCCGCCAGGTGGCGGACGAGCTCGCCGAGGCGGGGGACGGGCCGCTGCGGGCCGCCTGCGCGGCGACGGACGGCCGGGCAGCCGGCTGGGCCGAGGCCCCGCAGGGCGAGGTGCTCTACGACCTGCGCCTGGAAAACGGCAGGATCACCCGCTGCCATCCGCGATCCGCCTCCTTCCACAACCTGGTGCTCATGCATGAGCTGTTCGCCGGCGACATCCTCACCGACTTCCCGTTCATCGAGGCCAGCCTGGGGCTGTCCGTGGCGGGGGTGGCGCGCTAGATGTGGATACTGCGAGGCCTTCGCGACGGCGTGGTCACCACCCGCTGGCCCGCCAGGCCCGACCCGTACGCGGCCGGCGTTCGCGGGCCCGCCACGGTCGTGGACAGCCGCCCCGCCGACGCCGGCGAACTCGGCGAGCTGTGCCCGGCCGGTGCGATCGGCCGGGCCGATGACCCGGCCGCGAACCCCAGCGTCCGCCTCGACCAGGGCAAATGCGTGCAGTGCGGGCGCTGCGTGGCCGCCCGGCCCGACGTGTTCGGCTGGGCCGAGGGCCCGGCCGCGGCCGCGCTCTCCCGGGCCGGCCTGGTGGTGCCCGAGGTCCGGGAAACCCCGGAGCGGCTGGCCGCGCTGCGCGACGGCCTGCGCGCCCGGACCGCCGCGCTGCGACGCTCGGTACACCTGCGACACGTCGACGCCGGGTCCGACGGCACCGAGGAGTGGGAGATCCTGGCCCTGCTGAACCCGGTGTACGACGTGCACCGGCTCGGCATCTTCCTGACCGCGAGCCCGCGGCACGCCGACATCCTGCTGGTCACCGGCGCGGGCGCGCGCGGGATGACCGAGCCGCTGCGCCGCACCTACGACGCGATGCCCGAGCCGAAGATCGTGGTCGCGGTCGGCACCGACGCGGTGAGCGGGGGCCTGGTCAGCTCGTCCTACGCGGTGGCCGGGGGGATCGGCGCGACCGTGCCGGTCGACATCTGGCTGCCGGGCTCTCCGCCGGCCCCGTTCAGCATCCTGCACGCGTTGCTGCTCGCGGTGGGACGGCTGCCGGCCGCGGGCGGGGAAGGGGCGCGGCGATGACCGGTTTCTCCGCCGCGCTCGTCGCCGGCCTTGCGCTGCTCGCCGCCGCGGCCGTCGTCGACCTCGCCGCGGGAGCCAGGAACCGCCTGATCGCGCCGCTGCCCTACCTGGCCAGCGCGGCGGGCTCGGCATGCCTGGCGGCGGGCGGCGCGGGGGCGCTGGCCGGGCATCAGGCCAGGCTGTGGCCGGCCGGGGTGCTCGGCCCGGGCACCACGGGGCTGGCCGCCGACCGGCTGTCCGGGCTGTTCCTGCTGATCGCGTTCGGAGCGGCCGCCTGGGTGTCGCTGGGGTTCGCGAACTGGGCGCGCCACGGCGGCACGAGCCGGCGCGGGCTCGGCGCCACCACCGCGCTCACGCTGGCAGCGGTCGCCGTGTTCCTGACCGCGGGGGACGCGTTCACGCTGCTGTTCGCCTGGGAACTGCTGACGGTCGCGTTCTACCTGCTGGCCGGGTTCGAGCGGGACAAGCCGGGCCGGCCGGCCGCCGCGCTGATCACGCTGGCCTTCGGGAAGGCCAGCGGCATGTCGCTGCTGGCGGGCCTGCTGCTGCTCGCGGCGGCGTCGGGATCGCTGGCCGTGGCCGGCTTCGCGCACGTGCCGGCGGGCGGCGCGCGCACCACGGCGCAGGTGCTGCTGCTGGCAGGGTTCGCGGTCAAGGTCGGCCTGGTCCCGTTCCAGGTCTGGCTGCCGCGCGGCTACGCCGCCGCGGCCGGGCCGGCCCGGGCGGTGATGGCGGGCGTCGCGGTCAACGTCGGGTTCTACGGGATGTGGCGGACCCTGGCGGTGCTCGGCCCGCCGCCGGCCTGGCTGATCGGGACGCTGCTCATCCTGGCCGGGCTGACCGCTGTGCTCGGCATCGCGCACGCCGCCGTGCAGACCGGCCTGCTGCGGGTCATCGCGTACTCCAGCGTGGAGAACGCCGGGCTGATCCTGGCCGGGTTCGGCGTGGCCCTGGTCGGTGCGGCCACCGGGGACCGGCGGCTGGTCGCGGCCGGGCTGCTGGCGGCGACCCTGCAGGTAATCGCGCACACGGCGGCGAAGTCGCTGCTGTTCACCGCGGCCGCCGGCATGGAATCTGCCGCGGGCACGGAAGACCTCGACGCGCTGCGGGGCGTGGCACGGCTGGCGCCGTGGCGCGGCACCGGCCTGGCCATCGCCGGGCTGACGCTGGCCGGGCTGCCGCCCACCGCCGGGTTCGTCTCCGAATGGTTTCTGCTCGAGGCGCTGATGCAGCAGTTCCGGGTGCCCGGACTCGGCTTCCGGCTGGTGCTCGCGGTGGCCGGGGCGGCGGTCGCGCTGACCGTCGGCTTCGCCGGGGTCACGTTCGTGCGGCTGGTCGGCATGGTGGTGCTCGGACAGCCGCGTCCCGCCGGGGTCCGCCCGCCCCTCTGGGACTACCGCATCGGCGGACGTGCCGCGATCGCCGGCCTCGGCGCGGCCTGCCTGGTGCTGGCGGCGCTGACGCCGCTGGAGATAAGGGTCGTCGCGGCCGGGCTCTCGCCGATCGTGCCCGCGTCGGTGACCAGCGGGGCGCTGAAGTCGCCCTGGGTGCTGCAGCCGGTGTTCGCGGGCTTCTCGATCCTGTCGCCCTCCTGGCTGTGGATCGTCATGCCCGCCATGTTCGTGATCGTCGTGCTGCTCGCCCTCGGCTTGTCCGGCCGCCGGCTGCTGCGGGTCCGCCGGGTGCCCGCCTGGCGCTCGGCCACCGCCGGCGTGACCGGGTCCGCGCGCTACACCGCGTTCGGTTTCGCCAACCCGACGCGACGAGTGCTGGCCACCGTGCTGCACACCAGGACCGAGGTCCGGCGCCTCGCGCCGGCGGACGGCGAGACGGGAGCCGCGGAGACCGGCGCGGGCTCCGGCCGGGAGGGCGAGGCGGCCGCGCACCTCGGGTACGAGTCGGACGTGATCGAGGTGGTGGAGCAGTACCTGTACCGCCCGCTGGTCGGCCCGCTCATGGCGCTGGGGCGGGCGGCCAGGCGGCTGCAGTCCGGCCGCCTGGACGCATATCTCGCGTATATGCTCATCGCGCTCGTCGCGGTGCTCGCGGTCGTGATCGCGCTGGCCTGAGCGCCCGCTCGCGCCCGTCCGGTCAGGCAGGCCGGGCTGACCATAGAATGAGGTCCGGCGATGGGGCTCGCCGGCAAATCGCCTCGACGGCTGATGGCTCCTGCGGAAGCGCCTCACGGCGGGACAGGAGCGGGATGCCCGGCACAGCCTTCAAGAGCCTGCTGTACGAGCGGGCCGCCGAACCGGCGAACGGCGGCGAGGGGCCGGACGAGGTCGTGCTGGCCGACCTTAATCTCGATCAGGTCATCAGGGACGTGGCGGGCGACCGGGAACAGAGCGCGCTGATCATCGCGCTGCTCAGCCGGCCGGCCGACACGGGCACGGTACGTTACCGGCACGAGGTGTTCCGGGATCTGGAGGATCCCGGGCTGCTGCGCGCGGCGGGCCGGTTCGCCGAGCGGATGCGCCAGGTCCGGGTTCACCTGGAGCAGCTGGCCAAGATGTATTCCAGGGAGCAGCGCATGGGCTGGTTCCTTGATGCGGCAGCGATCTACTGCGAGGCGGTGCGCACCCTCGCCGCGGACCTGGCCGCGCCGTCCGTCGCCTCGCGCGGCCTGCTGGCGTTCCGTGACTACCTGGCCGCCTACGTGGATTCCGCCGGCTTCGCGCAGCTGGCGTCCGACACCGCCGCCCGCCAGGCCGAACTCGCCCGGGTGATGTACCAGATCCGGATCAAGGGCCTGCGGGTGGAGGTCAGCCGCTACGAGGGCGAGCCCGACTACAGCGCGGAGATCGAGAAGACCTTCGAGCGTTTTCAGCAGGGCGCGGTGAAGGACTACCGGGTGCGGTACCGGACCTGGCCGGGCATGAACCACGTCGGCGCGCAGATCGCCGCGCTGGTCGCCCGGCTGTTCACCGACGAGTTCACCGCGCTCGCCGGGTTCTGCCAGCGGCACGCCGGGTTCGCGGATCCGGTGGTCGGCCAGTTCTACCGCGAGCTGCAGTTCTACCTGTCATACATGGACTACATCGGCCCGCTGCGCTCGGCCGGGCTCGGCTTCTGCTATCCGGCACTGAGCCCGGGCTCCAAGGAGATCTTCGCCCGGGACACCTTCGACCTGGCGCTGGCCGCCAAGCTCGTCCCGGAGGGCGCCGCCGTCGTGAGCAACGAGTTCCATCTCGGCGGCCCGGAGCGCGTGATCGTCGTCTCCGGCCCGAACCAGGGCGGCAAGACGACGTTCGCGCGGACCTTCGGCCAGCTCCACCACCTGGCCAGGACGGGCTGCCCGGTGCCGGGCAGCGCGGCCCGGCTTTTCGTCTACGACCAGATCTTCACTCACTTCGAGCGGGAAGAAGATCTTTCGGACCTGACAGGCAAGCTCGAAGACGATCTCCTCCGGATCCAGAAGGCGCTGCTCTCGGCGACTCCGCGGAGCATCGTGATCATGAATGAGATCTTCACCTCCACGACCGTGAACGACGCGCGCTTCCTCGGCGAGAAGGTGCTGGCGAAGGTCGTCGAGCTCGGCCTGCTCTGCGTCTACGTCACGTTCGTCGACGAGCTCGCGTCGATCGCGCCCTGCGTGGTCAGCATGGCGAGCACGATCGTCCCGGAGAACCCGGCCGAGCGCACCTACAAGGTGGTTCGCAAGCCGGCCGACGGCCTGGCCTACGCGCTGGCCCTCGCCGATAAGCACCGCGTGACCTACGGCCAGCTAACGAAACGGCTCACGTCGTGAAGGCCCACCTGCTGTACCCGGACCAGGACTTCGACGTCACGGCAGAACTGCCGCCCGGCAGCGAGGACCTGATCAAGGATCTCGAGCTGGGCACCGTGCTGGGTGCCATGGCCGACGGCGACAAGTTCCTGCTCGACATCGCGACAAGAGTGATGCTCACCGGTCTCACCGACACCGGCGCCATCCGCTATCGTCAGCGCGTTCTGGCGGACTGCGCGGCGCAGCCGGACATCATCCGCGGTATGTACGACATCGCTGTCGGCGCGCTGGAGGACAAGCGCCGGGTATGGGGGTTCTGGTCATCGCAGTCCCCCACCTCCATCCTGTCCGGGGCGGTCAACCAGCTCCAGGTCCTGATCGTCCGGCTCAGGGAACTGCGCCAGGTGGCCGACGAGCATGCCGGAAAGTTCTCGTCCGACGGGCTGATCACACTGCTGCGCACCCTGCAGCTCGAGCTCGATGACGAATACTTCGAGACGCTGAACCACCACCTCAAGGAGCTCGGCTTCCGGGGCGGCGAGCTGATGAGCGCGCAGCTCGACCGGGACAACAGCGGGATCAACTACATCCTGCGGTCCGGCAGCGCCCGGCGCGGCTGGAAGGAGCGGCTGAGGATCGAGCCGCGATCGGTCTACTCCTTCGCCATACCGCCGCGTGACGAGGCCGGATCGCAGGCGCTTCAGGACATGGCCAGCCGCGGCATCAACCTGGTCGCCAACGCGGCGGCACAGTCCGCCGATCACGTGTCGAGCTACTTCACGATGCTCCGGGCCGAGCTCGGCTTCTACGTCGGCTGCCTCAATCTGCGCGACCAGCTCACGGCCGCCGGCCAGCCGCTGGCGTTTCCCGACCCCTCGCCGCCGGGCCTGGCCGAGTTCTCCTGCTCCGACCTTCGCGACACCAGCCTTGCGCTGCGGGCCGGCCGGGTGGTCGGCAACGACGTCGACGCCGACGGCAAGTCACTCGTGATCATCACCGGCGCGAACTCCGGCGGTAAGTCGACGTTCCTGCGCAGCGCCGGCCTGGCCCAGCTGATGATGCAGTGCGGGATGTACGTGACCGCCGGTGCACTGCGCGCCAGCACCTGCGAGCAGGTCTTTACCCACTTCATCCGCGAGGAAGATCCCGCGATGGTGAGCGGGCGGCTCGACGAGGAGCTCAAGAGGATGAGCGCGATCGCCGACCACGTCCGCCCGCACTGCCTCGTCCTGTTCAACGAGTCGTTCGCGGCAACCAACGAGCGCGAGGGATCGGAGATCGCCCGCCAGGTGGTGCGCGCGCTGCTGGAAGCCGGAATGACGGTTTTTTTCGTCACCCACCAGTTCGACTTCGCCGACAGCTTCTACCGCCAGCGCCCGGACTCGACGCTGTTCCTGCGAGCCCCGAGGCAGCCCGACGGGCGGCGGACCTACAAGCTCACCGTCGCACGCCCGCTGCCCACGAGCTACGGCGAGGACATCTACCACCGCATCGGCGGATGGCTGGGAGAGGAGCGCTCAGACACCGTCGCGCCGGCTCCTTGCCCGCCGGGCCGGGCCGCGGGCGCGCGAGAAGCGGGCTCAGCCTAGCGCTGGCGCGTAGACTCCGGTCCCGGCTGGCAAGGCGGGACTGATCGCCGGGTTCCGCTGCGCGGGTGGCTGGCCTGGCCGGATAGCTCACGGGCCGGAGCCGGCCCGCGCCGGATTTCGCCGGCCACTTGTGACCGCATGGCCCGGTGCCCACAATGGCCATGGCGATGAGGCTCGCCGTAACCGCGGGATGACGGCCCGCTGATGGCCTCTGCCTGTTGCGCCCGCCCGGTGTGAGGAGGTCACGATGGTGAGAACGGCGGCGAGACCGAGGTGACGTGGTGACCGCGGGCCCGTTCCGCCGGGTGCTGGTCGGCTGGGATGACTCGGCCGACGCCGCGGAGGCGCTGTGCGCGGCGGCCGCGATCGTCCGCGGCGATGCCGGGCACGTTGTCGCGCTCACCGTGCTGCCGGCCGTCCCCGGCGCCGAGGCCGCGGACGAGCGGGAGGGCGAGCGAGCCGCGATCAGGCGGCGGGCCGAGGAGCGCTTCGAGCGCGTGTGCGCGTCGGTGGCCGCCGGAGTCCGGATGAGCCTGCATATCGTGGAGGACCGCCAGGTCGGCAGGGCGGTGTGCGCCTACGCGGCCGAGCACGGCTTCGACCTGCTGGTGCTTGGCCGGCACGGTGACGGCGGCGCCCTGCATCCCCGGCTCGGCCGGGTGGCCGAGGCGGCGGCGCGGGACAGTACCGTCCCGGTCCTGCTGCTCAGCGCGTCCTGAGCCGGCACCCGCCACGGGTTCTCGCTGCTTGCCAACGCGGGATCTTTGCCCTGTATCCTTGGGGCGTAGCGCGATGAGGCTCGCGTAACGCCAGGGTCCGCTGGGACCCGGCTAATGGCCTCTACCTGCACGGGCGCCCTGAGCGTCGACGACAGGCGGAGGTCATTTTGCTTGTTCCCGTCCTGATCCAGGTCCTGCAGAGCCTGGTCGTCCTCTGCCTCGCCCCGCTGTTCGCCGGCGTGCTCGCGCGGGCCGAGGCGGTGCTCGCGTCCCGGCGCGGCCCGAGCGTGCTGCAGCCGTACCGGGACCTGGCCAAGCTGCTGCGCAAGGGCAGCGTGACCAGCGACCAGGCATCGTGGATCTTCCGGATTACGCCGTTCGTCACGTTCGCCTGCTACCTGACCGTGTCGGTGATCGTCCCGATCATTACGAACACCCCGCTGCCGCTCGCGTTCCTCGCCGACCTCATCGGCGGCGCGTTCGTGCTGACCCTGGCCAGCTTCATGACCTCGCTGGCCGGGCTGGACACCGCGAGCCCGCCCGGCGGCCTCGGGGCGAGCCGCGCCAGCTGGGTCGGCAGCATGGCCGAGCCCGCGCTGATCCTGGTGTTCTTCACGGTCGGGGCGGTCTCGGCGTCCGACAACCCGTACCTGATGAACCACGCGATCGCGTCCTCGCCGTACGCGCTGGTCCTGCCCACCCACCTGCTCGGCCTGGTCGCGTTCTTCATGATCGTCTTGGTGGAGAACGGCCGGATCCCGATCGACACCCCTGGCGGGTCCACCGAGATCTCGATGATCGAGGAGAACCGGGTCCTGGAGTACTCGGGCCGCGCGTACGCGCTGATGAAGTGGGGGAGCTGGATGAAGCTCTTCCTGATGTCCTCGATCTTCATGAACGTGTTCGTGATCCCGTGGGGCCTGGGTACCTCGGCGGACCTGCCGTCGGCGCTGCTCGCGATCCCGGTCCTGCTCGGCAAGCTCGCGCTGTGCGGCCTGGCGATCGTGGTCATCGACACCTCGTTCGCCAAGCTGCGCTTCTTCCGCATCGCGGAGTTCCTCGGCGCCTCGTTCCTGCTGGCCCTGGTCGGCGTGGCCACCTCCTACGTGATCGGAGCGTGAGCGGATGCAGAGCCTGTCGGCGACCAGCGCGGCGGGGGTACTGCTCGACCTGTCCGGGGTACTGATCCTGCTGCTGTCGTTCGCGTGCCTGGGCTCCAAGCTGTTCAACAGGTACGTGGCCTACTACGGGGCCCAGTCGGTGGTGCTGTCGTTCGCCGCCGGGGTCGCCGCCTACGCGTTCCACAGCGTCGAGCTGTGGATCCTGGCCGTCGCCACCCTGGCGATCAAGGGCATCGGGATCCCGGTGTCCGCGCGCCGCCTGCTGGTGCAGCGGCTCGCGCTCAAGCGCGACGCGGCGCTGTCCACGGGCCTGTCGACCTCGCTGATCGCCGGCGGCGCGCTGACCGCGTTCGCCTACCTGGTGACCCGTCCCCAGCTGCTGCCGCACGGGCTGGTGGCCGCCGCGGTCGTGCCGCTGTCCACCGCGGTCATCCTGCTCGGCGGGCTGGCCATGGTCGTGCGTCGGCACACCGTTGCCCAGCTCATCGGCTGGCTGATCGTGGAGAACGGGGTGTTCCTCGGCGCGATCACCCTGGTCGCGACGTTCCCGTTCATCGTCGAGGCCGGGATCTTCCTCGACCTGGTCGCCGGGGTGCTGATCATGCTGGTCTTCGTGTCCGGGCTGACCCGCAGGCTCGCGAGCGCAAGTGCTGGGGAACTACGGGAGCTGCACGGCTGATGATCCTCCTGATGATCCTGACGGTGGCAGGCCCGCTGGCCGGCACGGCCGCCGCGGCGTGCGGCGCGCGGGCCCGCCCGGCCGGCTGGACGGCGTCGGCGGGCGCCCTGGTCTCGCTGGCCTGCTCGGTCTGGCTGCTGGCCGCGGAACTGCACCGTGCCCCGCTGCGCGGCTGGGGCGGCTACCTCTACCTCGACTCGCTCAGCTGCTTCTTCCTGCTGACGGTCGCCGCGGTGACGCTGCTGGCCAGCCTGGGCTCGGTCGCCTACCTGTCGGCCGAACAGGACGCCGGGCGGCTGTCGGCGTTCCAGGTCCGGCTGTACTACGTCTTCTTCGGGCTGTTCGCCGCGCTCATGCTCGCGGCCCTGGAGACCGGGAACCTGGGCCTGCTGTTCGTGCTGATCGAGGCCAGCACGCTGGCCAGCGCGGCACTGGTCGGCCTGGAGGCGCGGGCCAGCTCGCTGGAGGCCGCCTGGAAGTACGTGATCATCAGCTCGTTCGGGGTCACGATCGCGCTGGCGGGAACCCTGTTCCTGTACTACTCGGCCAGCGGCCTGCACCTGGCCGCCGACTACCGGCTGGCCTGGCCCTACCTGTTCAGCCACGCCCACGCGCTGGCCCCGCAGAGCCTGCGGCTGGCGTTCCTGCTCGCGGTGGTCGGCTACGGCACCAAGGTCGGCCTGGCCCCGATGCACACGTGGCTGCCGGACGCGCACGCCGAGGCCCCGAGCCCGGCCAGCGCGATGCTGTCCGCCGCGCTGCTCAACACCGGCATGTACGCGATCATCCGGTTCCTGGCGATCGCGCACGCCCGGCTCGGCAACGGCTTCCCCCGGGCCGTGCTGCTGACGTTCGGCTTCGGCTCGATCGTGATCGGCGTGCTGTTCATGATCCGGCGGGGGAACTTCAAGCGGCTGTTCGCCTACTCTTCCGTCGAGCACATGGGGATCATCGCGGTGGCGCTCGGGTTCGGCGGCCTGCTCGGGCTCTACGGCGCGCTGCTGCAGACGCTCAACCACGCGATCGCCAAGGCCGTGCTGTTCCTGACCAGTGGCGACGTGTCGTTGCGGTACCGGACGCGGGAGGCGGCGGGGGTCACCGGCCTGCTGGCCGCGGTCCCGGTAACGGGCGGAGCGCTGCTGCTCGGCTCGTTCGCCGTGCTCGGCTCGCCGCCGTTCGGCGTGTTCCTGTCCGAGCTCACGATCGTGCGGGCCGGCTTCGCCGCGTCCAGCCCGGTGTTCGCGCTGCTGCTGCTCGCGCTGCTCGCGGTGGCGTTCGTCGCATTCGCCCGGACCACGGCCGGGATGGTGACTGGCCGCCCGCCGGATGAAAGCGGATCCGGGTCGCAGGGCGCGCTGGCGCTGGCACCGTACCGGGGCCGGGCGGTGGGCCTGGCCGCCGTCGTCCCGCTGGGCGTCGGGCTGGTGGCGCTGCTGGTGCTCGGCCTCTGGATTCCCGCGGGCCTGGACACGGTGATCCGGCACTGCGTGGCGGTGATCTCGTGACCGCCGTCCAGCCCGGCCTGGCCGGCGAGCCCGGTGTGCGTGAACTGCTTGCCGGGTTGGGCCAGGACGCGGCGGGCGACGGCTCAGTGATCACGATGAGAGTGGCCGCCGCCGGCTTGGACGCCGCGGTGCGCCGGATCGCCGCGCACCCGGGCGCCCGGCTGGCCGACGTGTTCGCATCCGGCGGGAGCCCGGATACCGACGCCGGCCCGGTGACGCTGCGGCTGGTCTGGGCACTCGACGCCGACCGCAGGTACCTGATCACCGAGTCCGTGATCGACGGCGAGCGCTACCCGTCGCTGTCGCAGGTCGCGCCGGCCGCGTTCGCCGAGGAATGCGAGATCTACGAGCAGTTCGGCATCAGGCCGGCCGGCGGCGGGCCGCTCAACCGGGTGGCGCTTCCGCCGGGGGCCGGGCCGGACTGGCCCCGCCTCGGCCGGGCGCCCGCCGAGCCGCCCGACGACGTGCACGCGCCCCACCACGTCGGAGGGCATGCCTTCGAGTTCCCGTTCGGGCCGGTCCGGCAGGTCGCGGTGGAGTCGCTGTACTACGGCCTGGTGACCAGCGGCGAGGAACTCGTCGACCTGTACCTGTTCACCTGGCACAAGCACCGCGGCGTGGAGTGGCGGCTGCGCGGCGCCACCCCGCGCCAGGCCCTGTTCCAGGTGGAACGCACCGAGGGCCTGGGCGCGGTGGGGAACGCGTGGGCGTTCGCGGCGGCAGTGGAGGCGGCGCTCGGTCTCGAGCCGCCGCCGCGGGCCATGGCGGCGCGGGCGATCGCGCTCGAGCTGGAGCGCCTGTACAACCACGCCGCCGCCACCGCCGCGCTGTGCCAGTCCACCGGGCTGGTGATCGGCCAGGCGGCGGCGGAGATCGCGCTGGAGCGGCTGCTGCGGGTCAACGCGGCCGTCTTCGGCCACCGCTACCTGTTCGGCGTGGTCGACGTCGGCGGGACCCGCCGGGACCCGGATCTGGCGGCGCTGCGCCGGGACCTGTCCGGCGCGTACGGGGAACTGCGGCGCGCCGCGGAGGCGCTGCTGTCGACGAACTCCTTCCTCGACCGGCTGGAGGCCACCGGCGTCCTGACGCAGGAGGCGGTCCGGCGCCTCGGCCTGGTCGGGCCCGTCGCCCGGGGCGCCGGCCTGGCCGTCGACACGCGTGCCGACCATCCGGGCCCGCCCTACGGCGAGTTCCCGCCCGGGGTCGCGGTGCAAGAGCCGGGCGACGTGCTGGCCAGGTTCCGGGTGATGCTCGCCGAGGCCGCCGAGTCGGTACGCCTGATCGGGGAGATCGCCGAAACCGGCCCGGGGGCCGGCCTGGCCGGGCCGCCGGCCGGCGGGACGGGGCAGACCGGGCGCTGCGGCCTGGGCTGGGCCGAGTCCTGCCGCGGCGAGGCGCTGGCCTGGGCGGCGCTCGACGGCGACGGGCGGATCACCCGGGCCCGGCTGCGCCCGGCCGCGGTGCGGAACTGGCGCGGCTTCGACGACGCCTGCCGGTCGCAGAACGTGTTCACCGACATCCCGATCATCGAGGCCAGCTTCTGGCTGACCGTGGCCGGGACCTCACGCTGAAGGGAGCCCGCGATGCCGCTGTGGACCGTGCGGGGCCTGCGCCGCGGCGTGGTCACCACGCGCTACCCGGCCCGGCCCGACCCGTCCGCGGACCTGCTGGCGACCCCGCCGGCGTTCCGGCCGGACGTGCTCACCCGGGACCTGGCCGACCGGCTGGCCGCGGTCTGCCCCAGCCGTGCGCTCGCCCGCGACGGCGACGTGCTGGTCTTCGACGTCGGCGCGTGCACCGCCTGCGGACGCTGCCGGGCCGAGGCGCCGCAGGCGGCGGGCGCCAGTGGCGAGTTCGAGCTGGCCGCGACCGCCCGGGCGCACCTGGTCAAGCGGATACCGCTGGGCGGGAGGCCGGGATGACGGGCCAGGACACCGCCGAGCGCACGGCCGCGGAGACCGCCGAGGAGCTGCGGCGCACCGTTGCCCGGCTGTTCGGGCGCAGCCTGCACATCCGCACCCTGGACACCGGCTCGTGCGCGGCGTGCGAGCAGGAGATCCGGCTGCTCGCCGCGCCGCACTACGACCTGCACCGGCTCGGTTTCTTCTTCACCCCGGCGCCGCGCCACGCCGACCTGCTCATGGTGACCGGGCCCATGGTGCGCGCCTTCGAGAACGCCGCGCACAAGACCTACCAGGCGATGCCGGACCCCAAGATCGTCGTAGCGACCGGGGCGTGCGCGCTCGGCGGAGTGTACCAGCCGGACGCGTTCACCAACGGGGGCGTGGCCGGGACGCTGCCCGTCGAGGGCTGGATCCCCGGCTGCGCGCCGAGCCCGCT
>Ga0335073_10002407_pt1 | contig 25556 bp, 32 predicted proteins | sample Lox_Sample_22_FD_207093 | JGI IMG/M metagenome (GOLD analysis project Ga0335073, IMG submission 207093) | Soil microbial communities from Loxahatchee National Wildlife Refuge, Florida, United States - Lox_Sample_2.2 | ecosystem: Environmental > Terrestrial > Soil > Wetlands | place: USA... | reverse complement strand
CCGTTGATGTACGCATCGTCCGCGATCGCAGTCGGTCTGGCCGTCGCGAGCACACCGCGGATCGGACGAGCACGCGCTGCGTGGCTGCTGCTGCCGCTGCCGCTCGCGCTTCTGCTCAACAAATCGGCTTTCGATCTCACGACCTCCGCATCGACATGGATTGGATACATGGCGCTGTACGCGCTCGGCGGCGCGGCGACGCTAGCCGGAGCGGCGGCAGTGACCTACGCGCTCCTGCGGCGGCGCGTGCTGGACTTCGATTTTATTGTCAGTCGAACGCTGGTCGTTGCAACGGTGTCGGGGCTCGTGGTCGGATCATTCGCGTTGCTTGAATGGCTGCTCGGGACCGTGCTCGCCGGCGTCAGTCACGCCACCGGGTGGATTGCCAACGGGGCCCTCGCGCTTGCCTTGGGGTTGATGCTGTACCCCATGCAGAAACGGGTCGATACCGCGATCGATCTCGTGTTTTTCCGCCGGCGCTTCGAAAACGAGCGTGCCCTCCGCGATTTCGCGAAGGAGGCCGCATTCGTGACACGGCGTGACGAACTGCTCGATCACGCGATCGGCAAACTACGCATGCACACCGACGCACGCGCGGCCTCGATCTTGCTCGACGGTGAAGGACACTACCGGGCCGCGCGTTGGTTCGGGGATGAACCAAGGGGCACAAGCGAAAACGACGCGGCGATTCTTGCACTGAAGGTCAAACACCAACCCCTCGACCTGCATCGTTACGTGACAGCGCTTCGGGGCGATGTCGCGTTGCCGATGTTGGTCCGTGGCCGCTTATTCGGCGTGCTGCTTTGCGGCGAGCGGGCCGGCGGTGAAGCATACGCATCCGACGAGATCGATGCGTTGAGCGAGTTCGCCTCAGGATTCGGTGTCGCGCTAGAGTCGCTCGATCGGAACAACGGGGCCGAAACACGCGACGACGCCATTCTCACCGAACTGCGCGACATTCGCAAAGAACTCGCATCGCTAAATGCCGGGCACATCCCAGGCTTTGGGATTGCGCCTGAGGATTGAGCGACGTATGTCAAGACACCGGTTGGTGGCGAGGTCGCGCCGATTTTCGGGGAAATTCGCGGAGCGGCCTAGTCCGTTGCCAGCATTATATTATGCAGCGTTCTCGTTCGCAAGTGCGATCGTTTGATACCCGTCGATTCCATCGCGGCCAGCGGCATCGCGCTTATCGCGAAAAGCCCCATGTTGCGTTGATGGAGCACGGAGTAAACCGCCATCGCCAGCGCCAGGAGGACGTCGCGGGCCCGTTTTCTCCACAATTGGATAGAAGCCCATAACGCGAGCGCGGCGAGCGGAATGAAACCGAAAGCGATCGGAAAACTCAAACGCGAGATCGGACCCCACTCGTAGACGAATGCAAAGAACGGATGCGGCTCGAGTGCGTAAGCGACGAGCTTCCAGCCAAACGGCGTACAGAAGATCGCCGGCACGACCGCGAGAGCGAGCAGCGCGCGCGCACGCCAAGGACGGCGCTGGATCGCGCGAACCACGAAATCCAGCCACACGACCGGCACGGCAAGCACCGCGCTCGCGTGCAGATTCGCCCACACGATGACGATCGGTACGCACCACCAGAAGCGATCGTCGTCTCGATCGAGCGCGAGCAGAAGCGCCGCGAAAAGCGGCCAGACCCAAACTTGCACGTGCAGCACGAATGACGGCACGAGACAGATGATCCCGAACGCGAGCGCGAGCGCCGTTGCGTTGGGCGAAGCAGAGTGCGTGCGCCCGGAAGACGAGCGCGACGAGAATGCTGAAGAGCCACTCTTGCGGCGTCCACGGAGCACCCGGCGCAGAAAAGACGTCGTTGCCCAGCCGCGAAGGTATCGCTCCGTGCGAGAGCACATACTCGCCAAGCTGACGCTGCCACAGCAAATCGCCGTCGATAAACGGATGCGCGATGCTGCCGCCCGTCAGATAGGCGCAGACGACGGCGAGTGCGATGACGGCATTTCGCAAGGGAGGCACCGTGTTAGGCAAGGGCGACTCCATCCCCTATGTGACGCTGGTCGACGACGACGGCGCGAGCGTCGCGCTCACGTCGCTGATCGATCGGCCGATCGTGCTCTACTTCTATCCGAAGGACGACACGCCCGGATGCACGGCCGAAGCGTGCCGCTTTCGCGACGAGTACGAGGCGTTCGTCGATGCCGGCGCGGACGTCATCGGCGTGAGCTCCGACGGCGCGCAATCGCACGCACGCTTCCGCGAGAGACACCGGCTGCCGTTTCGCTTGATGAGCGATCCGGGCGGCGCCGCGCGCAAGGCGTTCGGCATTCCCGCCACGTTCGGTATCCTTCCCGGCCGCGCGACCTTCGTCATCGCGCGCGATGCGAAGATTCTCTACAGCTTCAATTCACAGTTCGCGCCGCATCAGCACGTTCAAAGAGCCCTATCTGCTGTACGCGGCCAGGCGTGAGCGAAGCGACGCGCACGCCGAGCAAACGAACCGGCGTCCCCTCCAGTTTGGCGCGGCGCAAACAGAGCAGCGCGGCGCGATAGATCAGGCGCGCTTCGCGCGTCGGCTCCGTCAGGTGCGTTTGCCGCCCCAACACTTGAAAATCGGCGCGTTTGATCTTCACTCCAACGGTCGAAGCGCTGCAGTCCTCACGTTCGAGCTTCTCGGCGATCTCGATCGCCTGCTCGCGCAATACCTCGATGAGTTTGGCCTCTTCGCGCACGTCGTATTCGAAGGTCGTCTCCGACGAGATGGACTTCGTCTCGCGGCCGGCCTCGACGATGCGGCGATCGATCCCGCGCGCGAGGTCGCGCAGCTGCGCCCCCCACGTTCCGAAGATCTCGCGCACCTGGGCGTCGTCGAGCACGGCGATCTGACCGATGGTCGTAATGCCGAAGCCTTCCAAACGTGCCGCTGTCTTGGGTCCGATACCCCATAACCGCCCGGCGGGCAGCGGCGCGAGAAACGCCGCCTCGTCGCCCGGCGCGATTGCGAGCAATCCGTCGGGCTTGCATCCGTCCGAAGCGATCTTCGCAACCAGCTTTCCGGTCGCGACGCCCGCACTCACCGTCAAGCCGGTGCGGTCGCGGACCTTTGCGCGAATATCCGCCGCGAACGCGCGGGCGTCGTCGAGCGTCGCCGCTCCGAGGTCGACGAACGCTTCGTCGAGCGAGAGCCCTTCGACGACATTGCCGCGCTCGCCGAAGATCTCGAAAACGTCGCGCGAGACCGCTTTGTAGCGCGCCATGTCGGGCGGTACGACGACGAGCTGCGGGCAGAGTTCGAGCGCGCGGTAGAGCGGAATCGCCGAGCGTACGCCGTAGGGCCGCGCTTCGTACGAAGCGGTCAGTACAACGGCACGGCGATGACGCCCGGCGATCGCCACCGGTTTGCCGCGCAGGCTCGGATCGTCGCGCACCGCGACGCTGGCATAGAACGCGTCGATATCAAAGTGCGCTACCAATGTCATCCTGAGGTACTCCGAGCGGTCCTCGAAGGGCACTCTCGATCGTTCGAATCGTCTGCACGTTCTTGCGATCCTCGGCCTCGTCGCCCGGCGTTTCGAGAATCGCCGTTTTAGCGCGCAGCTCCGCGCGCGCGAGCAGCGAGCGGAAACCCTCGAAGCCGATCAGCCCTTCGCCAATATGGTAGTGGCGGTCGCGGCTCGCGCCGAGCGGCACTTCGGTGTCGTTGAAATGAAACATCGGAATGCGCTCGAGTCCGATCTTCGCCTCCGCCTCTTCGAGGAAGCGGTCGACGCCCTCGCGCGAGTCGATCGCGTAGCCCGCCGCCCAGGCGTGCGCAGTGTCGAGGCAAACACCGAGCTGCGGATGTCCGACGGCTTCGATGAATCTGCCGAGCTCATCGAGCGTGCCGCCCGCGAGATTCCCCGCCCCGGCAGAGTTCTCGAGCACGAGCGTAACGCCGGGCGCGATCGCACCGAGCACGTTTTCCAGCGCGCTGCAAATCGCGCTGAATCCTTCGTTGCGGTCGCGCGTGCCGTACGATCCAAGATGCGTGTTGACGTAGGCGATCTCGCCCGCCTCAGCGCTCGCGAGATCGGCACGCAGCAACCCCAGCGACCCGTTGAGCACTTTGGGATCCTCGCTCGCGAGATTGATGAGATACGGCGTGTGAATCACGCACGGGTCGATGCCCGCCTCTTGGCGCATCCGGGCGAAGGCCGCAAGCGCCGGCGCATCGAGTTTTCCGACGCGATAGCTGCGCGGATTGCTCGAGAATATCTGCATCGCCGTGCAGCCGAGCGACTTCGCGTATTCGACGGCCTTGGCGTAGCCGCCCGAGACGCGTACGTGGACGCCGAGTCGCATCGCTCAGAGTCGGGCGAGATACAGGAAATGCGTGTACGCGAGCGGCACGATCGGGTCTCCTTCGCCGAAAGTCTCACGCAAACGCGCCTCGAGCAACTCGAAATACTCTTGCGCATTCACGCCGTAGTCGTCGCGAACGATCTTGCGCGAGCGCTCGTAGTGTAAGAATTTATTGAGCGTCGAGATCGTGCTCCACGGAACCACGCGAACCGCGGTGTCGCGAAAACCCGAAGCGTAGAACTCACGGAAGCCGCCGCGCCAACTGCTCACCAGGGGCGGGAGACCCATATCGCGCGCGATCGAGTCGCGCAGTTGTTTGATCGGCGAGTCGCTCATGAGGCTTTTCCACCAAATCGCGATGATACCGTTCGGACGTAGCACGCGTTTGATTTCGGCGATTGCCTTGCGGGCGTCCGCGTGATGGAAAGCCTGCGCGCTGATCGCGACGTCGAAAGTGCCCGCTTCGAAAGGCAGCGATTCGGCAACGCCGCGCACCCATTTTGCCTGCGCAAAGCGCTCGCGCGCGACCTCGAGCATCGCCTCGGACGGATCCACGCCCGTGACGTCATAGCCGTTCTCGATCAGCGGCGCACTTGCAAGACCGGTTCCGCACCCGATATCCAGAATCGCGTGCTTGGGCAGCAGCCCAAAAGCCGCGATATGGTTGTAGACGTCGTTGGAATATCCCAGTCGGCCCGCGTCGTACTCCGCAACGAGTTGGTCGAATGAGGTCACGTATTCTCCGCAATCAAGTTGAGTTCGAGCGGCTGCCCCGGTTCGAGTTCGAGCTCGGGTAGATCCTCGAGCGAGCGCAATCCAAAGGATTCGAGAAAGAGCGCCGTGGTCTTGTAGGTCATCGGCCGCCCGACCACGTCCTTGCGTCCGGCCTCGGCGATCAAACCGCGATCGAGGAGCGTGCTCACGACGCTGTCGGAGTTGACCCCGCGGATCGCCTCGATCTCGCCCTTGGTGACCGGCTGCATGTGGGCGACGATGGCCAGCGCCTCGAGCGAGGGGGTCGAAAGCGAGGTCTTCGGCGGGAGCAGATAGGCTTCGACGACGTCGCGAACGGCCGACGACGTGGCGAAGCGATAGCCGCCCGCGATTTGGCGCAGCACGATACCGCCGAGGCTGTAGCGCTCTTCGAGTGCCTGCAGCGCGAGCGCGACGGCGCGTTCGTCCTCGCCGGTCAGCTTCGCGATGCGTTTCGTGTCGAGCGCCTCGCCGGCGACGAAGAGCAACGCCTCGATGGCCGCCTGCACGCCCTCTGCGGCAGCATGCAGCTCTTGCGCTTCGGCGCTGAGCGTTTGCGATTCGTCGGTCAAATCTTGCGTGTCCACGGTTACCTTATCATGCGACGTTTTGCGAATGCGCCACCGGAAGCAGCTGGATGTCGTCGTCCAAATCCGGCTGTTCGAACTCCACGCGCCTGCGGCGTACCAACTCTAAAATCGCGAGGAACGTAACGATGATGACCTCGCGCGTCATGCCGAGTTCGCGGCAAAGCCCGAAGAACGAGGCGCTGCCCGCCTCCTTCACTTTCCTCGAGATATAATCCATTTGCGCGATGAGCGAGACGCGCTCGCGCACGACCTCGCGCTTCTCCGGCCGCGCCTGCTGCAGCATGAAGATGAACGCGCGTTTGAGCTTCTCGGGGTCGACCCGGTAGTGCTGCACCAGTTCGCTCGTCGGATCGCCAGAGTCGCGGTAGTAGTAGCCGCTGGCCTCCTCTTGGCGCGCGCGCAGCTGCACGCCCAACTCGCGATAGCGCGAGTACGCGATGAGCCGCCGGCGCAGCCGCTCTTCGACCTCCTCGGGCGTCTCTTCGCCTTCGTCGAGGAACTCTTGCGGAATGGGCGGCAGCAGCGCCTTCGATTTCAGGAAGACGAGCGTCGCCGCGATCACCAGATACTCGGCCGCAACCTCCATGTCGAGATCTTCCATCACGCGGACGTAAGCCAAGTATTGCTCGGCGACCGAGGCGAGAGGAACCGTGGCGATGTCGAGTTGCTGCTCTTTGATGAGGCTCAAGAGCAAGTCGAGCGGCCCGTCGAAAACGTCGAGCCGAACGTGAAGTGCGTCGGCGTCGCTCAAGAGCTCTTCGGTTCGGCCAGCGCCACGACGGGAATGTCGCCGAACAGCGTGGGATTGGCGGCGACGTATTCCAGACCCATGTCGACCAAGCGCTTCTCGTTGACGTACTTGAGGGCTTTCCTCGCGGCCCGGACCTCGAACCAGCGCGCTTCGTCGACCTCGTGGTCGTGGTTGGCCGTGTCCCCCGAAAGATAGCGCATCAGGAAGAACGTCACGCTCTTCTTGTGCTTGGCCTTGCCGACGTAGAACCAATACGAGATCTCGGAGAGCCGCGTGAGGATCTCACCCCAGCATCCGGTCTCCTCGCGAACTTCACGCAGCGCCGCTTGCTCGTTCGACTCGCGCGCCTCGACATGACCCTTCGGCAACGTCCAAATGCGCGGCGAACCGCGCCCGATCAACAGCGCGTCGAAACCAGCCTCGCGCGGTCGTAAAACCAAACCGCCGGCCGACACTTCGTACTTGATTCGCATGTCGAAAGACCCGTTGCGGGAGACAGGGAAGGGGGCTCTCGTCGCGCCCCCTGATTACCCCCATTATAGCCTCCGCCCCCAAGAAGCGCCTGCTAAAAGGGTATCCCTCTTTCAGCCCTTCGTGGTAATGTCTCGTCCATGTCCAACCTGCACGTCATGTGTCAGATGTGTCTCGTTCCCGGCGCCGCTCGGCGTAGGTTGGCTTCTCGCATCTCGAAATAGCGCGCGACACGATTTCGATGACCGAAGCCCTCCGCCGACCGGCGGGGGGCTTTTTTGCTTTCCCTTCTCACCAGGAGGCACACCCATGAACCCCACCCGACGCGAGGCACTCGGCCTCGCCACCGCCGCCCTCGCGTCCCTCGCCCTTCCCGGCCGCGCCGCCGCGGCGGGTAAGCTCGACGCAATCACGGTCGACTACGCCTACTACAACCCGGTCAGCCTCATCCTCAAGCAGAACGGCTGGCTCGAACGCGCACTCGCCAAGAGCGGCACGGCCGTCTCGTGGGTGCTCTCGCTCGGCTCGAACAAGGCGAATCAATTTCTAGCCTCGGGCTCCGCGCAACTCACGTCGACCGCCGGCAGCGCGGCGCTGCTCGCGCGCGCCAACGACGTGCCGCTGCACACCGTTTTTCTCTACTCGCAGCCCGAGTGGACGGCGATCGTCGTCGGCAAAGACTCGAAGCTCGCCTCGCTGCACGACCTGCGCGCAAAGAGAATCGCAGCGACGCGCGGCACGGATCCATGGTTTTTCCTGTTGCGCGCGCTGGCATCCGTCGGCCTGACGTCCGCCGACGTGCAAATCGTCGAGCTGCAACACCAAGACGGACGCGTCGCGCTCGAACGCGGGCAGGTCGATGCATGGGCCGGACTCGATCCGCACATGGCGGCCTCGCAGCTGGAAGCCGGCTCGCGTTTGCTCTACCGGAACATCAGCTGGAACACCTACGGCGCACTCAACGTACGCGAGGACTTTCTCGCCGCGCACCCCGACGTGGTGAACGTCGTGCTCCGCGCCTACGAACTCGGGCACGAATATGCCAAATCCCATCCGGCGCAGACGGCGCAAATTCTCGCCGAGGCCTCGAATCTCGACGTGAAGGTTGCGCAGCTGGTGATCGACGACCGTACGCGCTTCCCTGATCCGGTTCCCGGGACAGCGTATCTCGATTCGGTCGGCGGCACGATTCCCGTGATTCGCTCCGAGCAGCTCGTCGCCGACGTCGCAAGCGTTACGTCCGCGCTCGGCTCGCTCGCCGATCCCGCGCCGGCACGCGTCGCACTCGCTCATGCATAGGTCGTTGCTCGCCTGGCTCCTTCCGGCGGCGATCCTCGCGGTGTGGATCGTCGCCGGAGCCGCGCATTGGTTTGCACCCGATCAGCTCGCGCCGCCCTCGCGCGTGCTTGCGGAACTCGGCTCGCTGTGGCAGCGCGGACTGCTGCAGCAAGACATTCTTGCAAGCGCGGGCCGCGTCTTGGGGGGATTCGCGATCGCACTCGCGCTCGCAGTCGCGATCGGCACGCTGGTCGGGCTCAATCGCACGATCGAGCGCGCGATCGATCCGACGCTCCAAGCGGTTCGTGCGGTTCCCTCGCTCGCTTGGGTACCGCTCTTGCTGCTCTGGCTCGGCATCGGCGAAGCGGCAAAGATCACGCTGATCGCAATCGGCGCGTTCTTCCCGATCTATGTCAATCTCGTCGCCGGCATTCACGGCGTCGATCGCAAGCTGGTCGAGGTCGCGCGAATCCTCGGCTTGCATCCGGTTGCCGTCGCGATGCGCGTGGTGCTGCCGGCGGCATTTCCGTCGCTGCTGGTCGGCGCGCGCATCGGGCTCACGCAGGCGTGGCTGTTCCTGGTTGCAGCCGAACTGCTCGCATCGACGCGCGGGTTGGGCTTCTTGCTCACCGAGGGTCAGCAAATCTCGCGCCCCGACGAAATTCTCGTCGCGATACTGCTGCTCGCGATCGCCGGCAAACTCTGCGAGAGCGGTATGCTTACGATCGAACGGCGCACAACGGCATGGCAGGACGGTCTGCGATGAGCGCGATACGAATCGATAAATTGCGGGTCGCGTTCGGCGACCAGCCCGTGCTCGACGGCATCACGCTCAACGTGGAACGCGGCGAGATCGTCGCGGTGCTCGGCCCCAGCGGGTGCGGCAAGAGCACGCTCTTGCGCGCGATCGCCGGGCTGGATGCGCATCCGCTCGGCACGATCGCCGTGGAAGGCGACGTCGGCTACGTGTTTCAAGAGCCGCGGCTCTTTCCGTGGCTCAGCGTCGAGAAGAACGTGCGCTTCGCCGCGCGAACGCCGCAAGAACGCGCCCGCGTCGACGAGGTGCTCGAGCTCACCGGGTTGCAGAATGCGCGCGAGACACTGCCAAAAGCGCTTTCAGGCGGTATGGCACAGCGAACGGCGCTCGCGCGTGCGCTGGTACGCAAGCCGTCGGTGCTGCTGCTCGACGAACCGCTCGCGGCACTCGATGCGCTGCGCCGCATGCAACTGCAGGAAGCACTGGCCGAGATCATCGCCGCGGTCGGTGCGACGGCGATTCTCGTCACCCACGATATCGAGGAAGCGCTCTATCTGGCCGACCGGATCGTCGTCCTGCGCGGCACGCCCGCGACGATCGCACTGCAGATCGCGATCCCGCCGCACAAATGCCGCAACCGCGACTGCAATCTCACCGCCGAACGCAGCACGTTGTTTCACGCATTGTCGGGCGACGAGCTCCGGCAGGAAGAATCGGCATGAACTTGTCATCCCGAGCGTAGGCGCGAAGCGCCGCCCTGTCATCCCGAGCGTAGGCGCGAAGCGCCGCCCTGTCATCCCGAGCGTAGCGAAGCGTAGTCGAGGGACGACGATGCCCTGCCGTAGTACGTCCCTCGACTACGCCGCTTCGCGGCTACGCTCGGGATGACAAAGGGGATTCGTCCCTCGACTACGCCGCTTCGCGGCTACGCTCGGGATGACAAAGGGGATTCGTCCCTCGACTACGCCGCTTCGCGGCTACGCTCGGGATGACAGAGCTACGCTCGGGATGACAAAGAGGGTGGCTCCCAGCGCAGGTCGGGTTGACGTGCGGCGCGGGTTTCGTCGACGCGGCCGACGACCGTCGTTACCGGCGCAGCGGCAAGTTCCTCGGGATTCGTCTTGGCTTGCTTGACGATGTCGCGCAACACCTCGATGAAATAGTCGAGCGTCTCCTTCGATTCCGTCTCGGTCGGCTCGATCATCAAACATTCCGGCACGATCAGCGGGAAGTACATCGTCGGCGCCATCATCCCATGATCGAGCAGCGCTTTGGCGAGATCGAGCGCCTTGACGCCCGTCTCTTTCTTGAGCTCCTGCGCCGAGGCGACGAACTCGTGGCGGCAGATTTCCGGATACGGCGTCTCGAGAAACTCGGCGACTTTGACGCGCACGTAATTCGCGTTGAGCACCGCTAGCTGCGAGACGCGTTTGAGTCCGTCGGCGCCGTTTGCATAGATGTATGCGAGCGCGCGCACCGCGTGTGCGAAGTTCGACCAGAACGAACGCATCGGTCCGATCGACTTGGGCCGATTGAAATCGAGCGAGAACGTGAAGCCGTCCGAGGGCGCGCCGGTGCCGTTATTGGGAACCGCGCGCACGACCGGCGTTGGTAAGTACTCGACTAAATGTGCCGCAACGCCGACCGGGCCGTGCCCGGCGCCGCCGCCCCCGTGCGGAATCGTGAACGTCTTGTGCGTGTTGAGGTGCATGAGATCGAAGCCCATGTCGCCCGGACGCACGTTGCCCATGATCGCGTTCGCGTTCGCGCCGTCGTAGTACATCAAACCACCGACGTCATGCACCGCCGCCGCGATCTCGGCGATGTGATCCTCGAAGAGGCCGAGCGTATTCGGATTGGTCATCATGCAGACCGCAGTATCCGGTCCAAGCACTTTCTGAATTTCATCGACGCTGACGCGGCCGCGCTCGTCGCTCGGCAACGAGATGACCTTGAAACCGCACATCGCGGCGGAAGCGGGATTGGTTCCGTGCGCCGTATCCGGGACGATGACTTTGTCGCGCCGCGTCTCGCCCCGATCCTTGAAGTATTTCTTCGCAATCAAGAGCGCGGCGAGTTCGGCATGGGCGCCGGCCGCCGGATTGAGCGAGAAGGCCGCCATGCCGAAGAGCGACGCGAGCGAACGCTCCAGCTCGTACATCACCTGCAACGCGCCCTGCGCGAGCTCGTCCGGTGTGTACGGATGAAGCTGTGCGAACTCACGCTTGCCGGCCATCGCGTCGTTGACGCGCGGATTGTACTTCATCGTACACGAGCCCAGCGGATAGAAGCCCAGGTCGATACCGAACGTACGCTGCGAGAGCTTCGTGAAATGCCGCACTACGTCGAGCTCGCTATTGTCCGGCAGCGGCAACTCGTCCCGCAAGAGATTGTGCGGCAAGAATTGGCCCAGCGGTCTACCTTCCTCGACGTAACGATTCGCGCGGCCGGTCTGGCCGAGCTCGAAAATCAGCGGGCTGGCCGTGCGGTCATACGTTGGCGTGGACACGAACGATCTCTCCGAGAGCGATTGCGAGTTTTTCTATGTCACCGGACGTGGTCAGCTCGGTGGCGTTCATGAGAATACAGGTGGACAGCTCGGGATACCAGCGCCCGAGATCGACGCCGCCGAGGATCCGCCGCTCCGCAAGCTTGGCGAGCACTTCCCGCGCAGGCTGGTGCACGTCCACGGTTACCTCGTTGAAGAACGGTGCGGTGAATCGCAAATCGACGCCCTCGATCTTCGAGACGGCCGTCGCGAGTTCGCGCGAGCGTTCGAGATTGAGCGCGGCGACGTCGCGCAAGCCGGTCTTGCCCATGAGCGCGCAATACATCGTGGCGATCAGAGCGCAGTGCGCCTGATTCGTGCAGATGTTCGAGGTCGCGCGTTCGCGGCGAATGTGCTGTTCGCGAGCCTGGAGTGTCAGCACGTAAGCGGTGCGGTCCTTGCCGTCGACGCTTTTGCCGACGAGGCGCCCGGGAATACGCCGCATGTGTTCCTTGGTCGAGGCTATGAAGCCGACGTACGGACCGCCGTACGCGGGCGCGACGCCGAAGCTCTGCGCCTCGCCGACGACGATTTGCGCGCCCCACGAAGCCGGCGTAGCGAGCGCAGCTAGCGAGAGCGCCTCCGAGACGACGGCGATCGGTACGGTCTCGCTCGCGTGTATCGCCTCGAGCGCGACATGCGTGAGCACGTCGATGTTGCCGAAGAAATTTGGCGACTGCAGCGCGACGCACGCGTATTCTTTCGATGCGACCGCCTCCGCGAGCGCGGTCAAATCGGTTGCGCCGTCTTTGCGAAGCGGCACCTCGTCGACGAGCACGTCGAGTCCGTCGCAGTACGTCTTGAGCACGGCGCGATAGTTCGGATCGACCGCACGCGAGACGAGCACCTTTTTGCGGCCGTTCGCATTGAGCGCCACGATCGCGCCCTCGGCGAGCGCCGTCGCGCCGTCATAGACCGATGCGTTTGCTAGATCCATTCCGGTAAGCAAACAGATATAGGTCTGCCACTCGTAGATCGCTTGCAGATAGCCTTGCGAAACCTCGGCCTGATACGGCGTATACGCCGTCAGAAACTCACCGCGCATCGCGAGCGCGGCGATTGCCGGCGGCGCATAGTGACGGTACGAGCCCGCGCCGAGAAACGAAACGTAGTCGACGCCCGGGTTCTTTGCGGCGAAGTGCTCGAACCGGCGTGCGATCTGATACTCGGGCAGCGCGGGCACGACGTCGAGCGTAGATTTGAGCGCGATTGCGTCCGGAACGGCGAGCAATTCGTCGAGCGAACCGACGCCGATCGCGTCGAGCATCGCTTTGATATCAGCTTCAGTATGCGGCGTATACAAGTTAGGAGGGAACCCGCCTTTCAGTCATGCGCAAGTTTTTCGTACTCATCCGGCGAGAGCAGATTATTTTTTTCATTTGGGTCTTTTATCCTGACTTTGACGAGCCAGCCGGCGCCGTACGGGTCGCGATTGACCGCGGCGGGATCGGCGTCGAGCGCACCGTTCACCTCGGTGACTTCGCCTCCGATCGGGGTGAAGAGATCCGAGACGGCCTTCACCGATTCGACCACGCCGATGTTCCCGAATTGCTCGATCTGCTTCCCGACGCGCGGCAGTTCGACGTAGACGATATCGCCCAGCGAATTCTGCGCGTAGTCCGTGATGCCGATCGTGGCGGTATCGCCGTCGACTTTCAACCACTCGTGCTCTTTGCTATACAGCAGATTTCCGGGTAACGCCACGCTTTTCGTGCTCCTCACTTTTTGCGTTTGTAGAATGGTAGGGGAACCACGGTTGCTTCGTGCCGCGTTCCGCGGATGTCGACCTCGACGGTTGAACCCGGGGTTGCGGCGTCCTTGGGAATCAGCGCCGTCGCGATGTTCTTCCCTTCGACCGAGGGTGCGTTCGAGCCGCTGCGAATCTCGCCGGCCGGCTTTCCGTCGAAATACACCGCGTAGCCTTCGCGCGCGGGCGCGCGTCCCTTCATGACGATGCCCGCGATGCGCGGATAATCGTCGCGCTCGACCTGCTCGATCAACGCGTTGCGTCCGATGAACTCCGGTTTACTCGTCTTGAGCGCCCACTGCAGCCCGGCTTGCACCGGCGTGATCTCCTCGGTCAGCTCGTGGCCGTAAAGCGGCATGCCCGCTTCCAGGCGCAGCACGTCGCGCGCGCCCAGACCGCACGGCAGGAGCCCGTCGCGTGCGTGATCGCGCAGCAGTGCATTCCAAATCTCCGGCGCGTGCTCTCCAAACACGAATAACTCGAAGCCGTCTTCGCCGGTGTACCCCGTGCGCGCGATGATCGCGGGACGGCCGTACACGTTGCCCTCCGCGCAGAAGTAGTATTTCACGTTCGCGACGTCGACATCGACGTGCGGCTGCAGGATCTCGACCGATTTCGGTCCTTGCAGCGCGATCAAAGCGTTGCGCCCGTGAAGATTCTCCAAGCGCACGCCTTCGGCGATATTGGCGTTGAGATGCGACCACATTTTGCCGGCGTTCGCTCCGTTGACGACGAGGAGCCAACGTTCGGCCAAGCGATAGAAGATCGTGTCATCGTGGGCGCCGCCCTGCGCGTTGCAAAAAATGTTATAGCGCGCCTGCATCGGCTTCATCGACTCGACCGCGTTGATCGTCAGCGTCTCGGCCCACGAGGCGACATTGGGTCCATCGAGGATGAACTGCGCCATGTGCGAGAGGTCGAAAAGGCCGGCACGATGCCGCACGGCCTCGTGTTCCTTGAGAATGCCCGTGTACTGCACCGGCATCTCGAAGCCCGCGAACGGTACCAGCCGCGCGCCGAGCTTCGCGTGTTCCTCGTGCAGCGCGGTGCGCCGCAGCTCCGTCGATGCACTCATGATTTCGGCGGCGCCTCCTCCGGATACGTGTTGAGAAAATTGAGCGTCGCGTGGGCGACCAGCTTGCCGCCGCTCGTCACTTCGACCTCACCGTAGCAAATGCGGCGACCGGCGCGCAGCACGCGCGCATGCGCGATGAGATCGTGCGGCGGCAGCGCCGGCGCGAGGAAGTTGCACTGCAGCGAGGCGGTTACCGTGTCTTGCTCGCGTCCATAGATGGATGCGAGCGCGACATAGAAGACCGTATCGCAGAGACTGACGATAGCGCCGCCGTGCACCGCGCCCGCGCCGTTGGCGACTTCAGGCCGGAAGGGCATGCGCATCGTCGCCTTCCCGTGCTCGACCTTCTCCAGTTTCAAGTCGAGGAGCGCGACGAAATGCGACTTCTCCTTCTCCCAGCGATGCGGCGAGTGCGCAAAATCCGTGTTCATAACTCCCCTAGAATACCGGACCCTCCGCCGCCAGCGCACGACGTAAGTACAGAGGGAGTGAGAAGATTCGCCGGTGCGTCTGACCGTCGTAAAAGAAATTTTCGCCCCGCAGCTGTGCGCAGTACGCGTCGACCGCGGCCGGGTCGAGCGCCGCGAGGTCGACGGCGTCGCTGCAGGCGAGGAAGGCCCAATCGGTGTCGAACGCCGGGACGTACTGAAAGAACGACGTCACGTAGCGATAATGGCGGCGCAGCGTGCGTGCCATCTTGCAGTGCAGCGAGTAGTTGTGAAACGACGCGGTGCTCGCTTGCAGCACGTAGATGCCGCCGTGGGCTAATCGCGATTTGATCAGCTTGAATACGTCCTCGTTGAAAAGGATGTTGCTGGGCGAGTCCTCGAGCGGTTCGGTGAGATCGGAGACGATCACGCCGTAACGCTCGTCGTGCTCGCGCATATATGCGAGCGCGTCGCCGATGATGACGTTGGCGCGCGGCTCGTCGAAGGCGCCGTCGGCCCATTCCGGCAGATACTTCTTCGAAAGGTCGACGACGAGCCCGTCGATGTCGACCATCGTGCAACGCCGCACGCCCGGATGCCGTAACACCTCGCGTAACGTCGCGCCTTCACCGCCGCCGAGAATCAAGACCTCACTGCGATCGGCGGCTCCCGCCATCGCGGGATGCACGAGCGACTCGTGATAGATCTTCTCGTCGCCTTGGGAACTCTGCGTATCGCCGTCGAGAATCAGCATCTTGCCGAAGACGGGCGTCGAGATGACCGCGACTTGCTGAAAGTCGGAACGCCCCGAGAAAAAGACACTCTCGATGGCATGATGATGAGATTCGGTCGGGGCGGATTCCTCGACGTACCACTGCCAATGTTCGGTTTTCGGCATAGCGGCGAGCAGGCTTCGCCATGCACGAAGAGCGCCCCCGTGGACTGCGCCTTAGGTTGCGACCTCGTACAGACAGAAGACGTAATAGTCCCCTGCGGTAAACGTGAGCGAGGCGCTCGGGTTCGGGAACGTCAGGGTCTGCCCGCTCGATGTCGCGGCGCCGAGGAACTGCGCGGACCACGCGTTCACGCCCGCCGGGAAACCGGCGTCGTTGGTATAGAGCGCGCCCCAGAAGTTGTAATTCTGCGGCGTGTTCACGGCCGGAAGCGTGAGCTGAAACTCGAGCGACGAAGCCGGGAAGGTCACCGTGGCGCTGGGCGTCAGCTCGACGTAGAGCAGCGGCGTTGCCCCGCTCCCGCTGTACGCGGTGATCCCCGCGGGCGTGCTCGGCACGCTCGTCGACGCGGAGACGGTCATCGTGGCGCTGCCCGAGCTTGCGACCGGAAAGTCGATCGTCGCCGCAAACGGCTCGGCGGTGCTTCCCGCCGAGACCGTCACGCTCGCGGCGGACGAACCAACCGGGGCGGTCGTGGAAGGCGGGCCCGAGGGCACGTACGTCGGAGTCGCCGTGGGAGACGCGGTGGCGGGTGAGGACGTCGAGCCGCTGCCCCCGCAGCCGGCGGCAACGGCGAGCGCCGTCAGGGCAACCAGAACTCCGATGATTTTCGTGCGCATCGCAGGAGTGCTTTGGACTCTGAAGCGGTTACCCTGCGGCTTCTCGCAAAGCTGGGAGTTCGCCGAGATTCAGGCGGAGAGAGCGGTCGTTTCGTGATCGCGCGTCACGACGTGCGTGAATGCGCCGGTGCTCTGCGCGATACCGCGCTTGACTTCGGTCGTGAGCATCGTCTTCGCGCCCAGCGCTTTGGCCGCGAATTCACAAGCAAGCCACGGGTCGGTGTGATCGCCGCAGGTGTAAAAATCCATTGCGGCATAGCCGGTTTCCGGCCAGGTGTGGATCGAGATGTGCGACTCCGCGAGGACGACTACGCCTGAGACGCCCTGGGGCTCAAATCGATGAAACGCGACTTCCATAATGGTCGCGCGCGACGCGTTGGCCGCTCCGATCATCATCTCGCGAACCGCGTCGACATTGGTGAGCGCGGCCGCGTCGCAGCCCGACAGCTCACACACAATGTGCGTACCGAGTGCCTTCAATTTAGGTCTCCTTGACCCTCGGGGGAATCCCACCTCCGGACTTGTCGGCTGGCGCCTGCTGTGCAGCGTCACGTCCCCGACCTATCGACGAACTCTTGCCGGCGCTTTTCGGTGCGCGGGCGATTCGTCGCGATGGCGCGAAAAAGGCGCGCCCACCCCATACCGTTAGACCTGCCGCTCGGGGGTCAACCCAAGCATTTCGACCCCAGGTCCGGCGAACATAATAACCCCCCAGACCCCCCCTGTAAACCCCTTTGGGGAGCTTTTTGATAAGAAGGTCTTAATGTTGGGTGCGGGAGGGTGTCGAGAAAACGCAGTTACAGCTTAACTATCTTGACTATATGGGTTGGTGCAGTACACTCAGAGAGCCATGACGACGCCTGCCCAGCTCCCCGTTTCCGAGGATTACCGCCACGGGTTCCACGACACCGAAGAAAACTATGTTTTCAAGTCGGATAAGGGCCTGACGCGCGAGATCGTCGAGCGTATCAGCGCGATGAAAAACGAGCCGGAGTGGATGCGCGAGTTCCGGCTCAAAGCCTACGAGATTTTCGTTTCCAAACCGATGCCGGCGTGGGGCGACACCGAGTTGCTCAACGCGATCGACTTCGCAGATATCCACTATTTCGTGAAGTCGACCGACCGCGCCGAGCAATCGTGGGACGACGTGCCCGAGGATATCAAGCGCACCTTCGATCGTCTCGGCATTCCCGAAGCGGAGCGCAAGTTTCTCGCCGGCGTCTCGGCGCAGTACGAATCCGAGGTCGTGTATCACAACGTCAGCAAAGAACTCGAAGCGCAAGGCGTCCTCTTTTGCGACATGGACACGGCTATCAAAGAGTACCCCGAGATCGTTCGTAAGTATTTCGCGACGGTGATTCCCGCCGCCGACAACAAATTCGCCGCGCTCAACTCGGCGGTGTGGTCGGGCGGATCGTTCGTTTACGTACCCAAGGGCGTCGAAGTGAAGATGCCGCTCCAAGCCTATTTCCGTATCAACGCGGAGAACATGGGCCAGTTCGAGCGCACGCTCATCATCGCCGACGAAGGCGCGAAGGTGCATTACATAGAGGGCTGCACCGCACCCAAGTTTTCGACGAGTTCGTTGCACAGCGCAGTCGTCGAATTGATCGCGCTCGACGGCGCGTCGATTCGTTATACGACGATCCAGAACTGGTATCGCAACATCTACAACCTCGTCACGAAACGCGCGATCGCTCAACGCAACGCGACGGTCGAGTGGGTCGACGGTAACCTCGGCTCCCGGCTGACGATGAAATATCCGGCCATCTATTTGATGGGCGAAGGCGCGCGCGGCGAGATTCTCTCGATGGCGTTTGCCGGCGAGGGCCAGCATCAGGATGCGGGCGCAAAGGTGATCCATGCAGCGCCGAATACGACCTCGGTCGTCACCAACAAGAGCGTGAGCGCACATGGCGGCAAGACGACCTACCGCGGCCTGGTCGAGATTTTCCCGGGCGCTGTCGGCGCGAAGACGCGCGTGCGCTGCGACGCGTTGATCATGGACGACAAATCGTCGAGCGACACCAAGCCGACGATGAAGATTCACGAGCAGCGTTCGACGGTCGAGCACGAAGCGAGCGTCTCGAAGATCGGCGAAGACCAGCTCTTCTACGCGATGTCGCGCGGGCTCTCGGAAGCCGACGCCACTGCCATGATCGTCAACGGTTTCTTCGACTTCTTCGTCAAAGAGTTGCCGATGGAGTATGCCGTTGAACTCAACCGCCTCGTCAAGATGGAAATGGAAGGCGCGGTCGGCTAACCGCTTCTTCGTTTTGCTGGCGCTCGCACTCGGCCTCGCGAGCGCGCCTGCGCGCGCCTGGGATCTCGTATGCTCGGCCGCGATCCCTGCGACGATGATCGACAAAGTCGACTCGGCCACCGCCTATCCGGGCATGCCCTTCCGTTTCAAAATCACGATAACCGCGCGCATCGACAACATCCTCGTCCCGGAGAATACGATCGGCTACGGCATCGTGCGTGAGGTCACGCCCGCCGGCAACCACGACCGCAACGGCTCGCTGGTGCTCGAGATGCGCGAACTCGTCTACGGGAAACAAGTGATTCAGGTCATGGCCGATCCGCGCGACACCGGAATCTGGGCGCCCGCGCAGACCATCACCGAAGCCGCGACCGGCTACCTGCCGATACCGGGCATCGTGCGCACCGCCGTCGACGACGTGCGCTACGGCAAGAACGTCACCATCGGCCCCGGACTGACGTTCCACATCGTCGGACTCCCCGATCCGAGGAAAGATTCGCCCTGTCACAAAGTCGGGCAATGATGGAACGACGCGTGGCCGCCGCCGCGGAAATCCCGCCCGGAAGCGCCAAGTCTTTTACCGTCGGCGATCGCGAGATTCTTCTCTGTAACGTCGGCGGTTCGTTTTATGCAATCGACGACGTCTGCACGCATGACGGCGGGCCGCTCGATCAAGGCACGCTCGAAGGATACTGTGCGGTCTGCCCGCGTCACGGCGCGACGTTCGACGTGCGCAGCGGCGCCGCGACGTTGCCGGCGGTGGTTCCCATAGATACGTACGCCGTGCGCGAAGAGGCCGGCGATCTCTTCGTGGAGCTGTAATGCGCCCCATATTTTTTGCGATCGGAGCGGTCGTTGCGATCCTGCTCTTCATCGTCGTACTCTATGCGGCGAACGTCGCGGCAGGCATGCATGCAGTCGCTACCGTCGACGGCACGATCGCCGGAACCGGCGTGCAGGCCCCGGTGCAGATTCTGCGCGATGCGCGCGGCATTCCGCATCTGCGTGCCGCAAACGAACACGACCTCTTCTTCGCGCAGGGATTCGTCGAAGCGCAGGATCGTCTCTTTCAACTCGACCTGTTGCGCCGGTTCGTCTACGGCGATCTCTCCGAGGTTCTCGGCAACGTAACACTGCCCGCCGACGAACGTGCGCGGATCGTTCCGGTGCGTGCGATCGTCGAAGAGCAGTGGCGCAAACTCAGCCCCGAGCAGCAGGCGCAGCTGCAAGCCTTCGCCGACGGCATCAACGCGGCTGCGCGGCGCGAGTCGACGCCGGTCGAGTTTCGCGCTTTGCATTACACCATGCAGCCGTGGCGCGCGCAGGACTCGCTCGCGGTCGCTTTTGCGACCGTGCTCGATCTCACCGACGGCTGGAACGACATCGCGGAACGCGTCGGGCGTCAGATCCCGCTGAGCGATCCGTGTTTCGACGCACCGGTAACCGAAGGTCTCGCGCGAATCGCCGATCCAAGTCACTGCTCGGCGGCGCAGTCGCGCGCCGCGCTGCTGCGCACGCTGCTCGATACGCGGCCGCCGATCGGCAGTAACGAGTGGGCCGCCGGCGCCGCGCACACACGAACCGGACGCGCGCTGCTCGCCAACGACCCGCACCTGCAACTCGGTATCCCCGGCGTATGGTATCTCGTCGATCTGCAAGCGCCGGGTTTCCACGTCGCGGGAGCGACGCTCGTCGGCACGCCGGGCGTTACGCTCGGGCACAACGACCGCATCGCGTGGGGCGCGACCAACGGCACGGTGACCTCGCTCTCGCTCTTCGACGCGCCCGCCTCGGTACGCAGCGACACCGCCCACTGGCAAACCGAGACATTCCACGTGCGTTTCCGCGGCGACGTGACGAAGCGTTATTATCGCGGGCAACGCGAATTCGGTGTGGAGGTACGCGCGGGCGGCCTCGAACGCTTCGTGCTGGTGCGGTGGGACGCGTATAGCTCGCCGCTCTCCGCGCTCACCACGTTTGAAAAACTCGATCGAGCAAAAAGCATCGAAGACGCCCTCGCTGCACTGCGCGGTTATCCGGGCCCGACGCAAAACTTCGAGATCGCCGACGTCACGGGCCGTGTCGCGTACCAGCTCGCCGGGCAAATTCCCGACGATCCGCTTTGGTCGCGCGGCATTCATCCCGCGCGCGATCTGGCAAACGAGTATCCCGACGTGCCCTTCGACCGCTTGCCGCGCGTCACCGCATCGCGCAGCGCCTTCGTGTGGACCTCGAACAACAAAATGTACGGGCCGTCCTATCCGCTGCGCCTGAGCGCCGAGTTCGCGCCGCCGTGCCGCGCGCACCGCGTCGCCGAACTGCTGCGCGCGCGCGCCGCGTACGACGTCGCGTATTTCGCGTCGATGCAGATGGACGTGCTCTCGGTGTGCGAGAAACAGCTCGCGTCGTACGTTCCGAAGTTCGCCGCCTGGGATGGGCGCTTCACCCCCGCGTCGACCGACGCGACGGCCGCGTTTGCGCTGCGGGTCGCGCTCGCGCGCGAGTTCGGCGGGATGAAATCGGCGATGATCGATTCGCGTGCAAGACCGGAGGCGGTCACCGCGCTCGCGGGAATCGAGGACCCCTCACCGCAGCCTTGGGGCAAGGCCGGCGCGGTGCGCGTAAAACATCCGCTCGCGGCGCTCGGCTTCACCTTTCTCGACGGGACGCGTCTGCCGGGCGATGGCGATGCCTTCACGGTGCACGTCCAGAACAACGGGTTCTCACAGAGCTTCCGGGCCGTCTGGGACATCGGCAACTGGGACGCCGGCGGCATCACGCTGCCGCAGGGCGAGTCGGGCCGGCCCGGGAGCGGGCACTATACCGACGAGGCGGCCGCCTGGGTCGCGGGCCGCCTGCTGCCGCTTCCCTATTCCGATGCGGCGGTCGAGCGGGCCGCCGTGGACCGCCTGACGCTCGAACCCGGCGAGCCCGGACGTTGACACCCCCAAGGACACCCTGGTATCGTATCCCGGTTATGTACGCGATCATCCAGACCGGCGGCAAGCAAGTGCGCGTCGCGGAAGGCGATATCATTCGCACCGACCTCGTGGACCTCGAGGCCGGAGCAAACGTCACGTTCGACCAGGTCGTGCTCGCGAGCACCGGCAGCGACGTGAAGGTCGGCGCACCCACCCTCGCCGGCGCGAAGGTGACCGGCACGGTCGTGCGTCAAGCCAAGGACAAGAAGATTTTGGTCTTCCGCTATAAGGCCAAGAAGCGCGTCCGCAAGCTCAACGGCCACCGCCAGCGCTTCGCCGAAGTCAAGATAACGAAGATCTCGCTCTAAACAGCGATGGTTGAAGTGACCTTTTACCGGGACGGCCGCGAGCGGCTGTCCCGGTTTTTTGCCTCCGGCCACGTCGAGATTCCCCAGACGAGTTCGGATGAGTTTTCGCTTGTCTGCGCGGCCGTATCGGCCGTGCTGCAAGCAGCGCGCGCGGGACTCGAGGAGCACGCGAAAATCGAAACGGGCGCGCAGATGCGTAAGGGACAGCTCGACGTGCACATCCCTGAAAACGCGCGCGACGACGCCGCAGTCGAAGCCATCGTCGCGACCGCGCAAATCGCGGTCGAAGCGATCGCGCGTCAGTATCCGCAGCACGTGCGTGTAACCCGCGCAACGCAAGCCGGGTAAGAGTAGCGAGATACCGAAGGAGGGCTCTATGTCAGATAACGGTTATCAAGGCGCCTTCGGCAACGAGCCGCAGGGCGAGAACGACAACGAAGTCGGCAAGGCGCTGCTGATCGGGCTGCTCGGCGGTCTCGTCTCGGCGGCCGGCTATCTCGTCTACCGGCGTCTGCCCGACGAGCAAAAAGAGCGGCTGCATCAGCAGGTACGATCGCAGGTTGCGCAGCGCATTACCGAGCTGCGTCAAAACTTCAATATCTAGCCGGATCTAGCCGGGCTCACTCGCTCTTGCCGTCGCCCGGCGGGTGCGGGGGCGTCGGAGCGGCCGGCTGCTTCGCCTCGCCGAGATCGGCCGCGCGCTCCATTTCGGCGATGAACGCATGCGAGGTATTCTGGACCTCGCGCATCACCCGGCCCGCCTGACGCATCATCTTGGGCAGCTGATCGGGTCCAAAGAGCAGCAGCGCCAGGACCGAGACGACCATTATGTCAGGAACGGAAAACATTTCTCCGCATCCTTTCGCGTCGCGAGGGTTCGCTCCGGGAAGGAACTCCTCCCGGAGCTGTGCAAGCTGGCACGTCCGCCGTGAAGATCATCTACACGCGGGGCAACCGTACTGAAACGCTCGCCTCGCTGGCGACCCTTCGCAAGATCCTAAGCCGTTTCGTGGCCCACCGAGTCTTTTACGAAGTCTCGAGCCGCAGTAAGCGCGGCCACGAATTTTTCTCCGCCAAGAACGTCTTCGTCGTCGGCTCGATCGAGGTGACCAATTACGAGCACCTCAAGATTTTGATTTTCGACGCGAACCACGCCGCGCACTCGATTGAAATCCTCAATCCGCAGACGATGCGCATCTACGACGAAACGCCAGGACGAGGTTTCGCGGTCTCTTTCATCAGCGAAAGCGAGAACGGCGTCGAAACGCGTTGTTACATTCGCGACGAAGGCGAAGACGCGGATCGCATCAAGGAGATGACGGCGCTCGAAAAGATCACGCTGCCGCAACTCTTCGAATATCTCGAAGGCCTCACCACCGTAGAGGCCACCAAGACCTGCTGAGTTAGAGCTTCAGCAAGACCTCGGTGACGTCGCCGGGGGAAACCTTCATCGCCTTGAACACACCGGGCGAACGAATCGCGTCGGCCGCGATCGCGAACGCAAGGTGTTTGGGCATGAACTTCGCGCCTTCTTCGACGCGCCGCGCCGCCTCGTGCCATACGGAATGCGCTTCGCGGCTGAGCCACACGCTTTTACTGCCGTCGGGCGTTTTGAACGCGAGCGTATTGAAGCGCAGGAGCGCCGGGCGTTCGCCCGCGACGGCGTTTGGCTCGGGCACCCGTGACGCGGTCAAACGCGTGCCGGCGTCTTCGGGCAGTTCGTAGTTCTCGAGCTTCTCGCGCGGAAGCACCTCGACGAGCGCCTCACCAAGGGTCGGCTCTTCGGTCAGCGCGACGAGCAGCGTGCGCACGGTGATGAATGGCTCCTTGAACTCCCCGGCGAGACGCGCGGCATTGCGCATCAACGCCAAGATCTCATCGGAGAGAAAGATCTGCTCGTACTCCGCCATACGAAGGGCCCGTTCGAGGCGTTGTCAGAGAATCCGTTCATGCTCACCATCGACGTCGTGACGCTCTTTCCCGAGGTCTTCGCCCCGTTCGTCGGGCTCTCGATTCTCGGCCGCGCGGTCGAGGCCGGCACCATTGCGATTCGCTACCACCACTTGCTCGACGCGCTTCGCGGCAACGAACGCGCCGACGACGAACCGTACGGCGGCGGCTCCGGCATGGTGCTGCGCATCGAACCGGTGGCGCGCGCGCTCGACGCGATCCTGGCCGAGGCGCCCGCCGGCGAGCGGCGGACGATCGCGGTACCGGCGCCCGGTGGCCTTGCCTTCACCCACGCGCAGGCGCAGCGGATGGCCGCCCTCGACCGGCTCGTGCTCATCTGCGGGCACTACGAGGGGATCGACGAGCGCCTCGCCGCGCTCTATCCCATCGAAGAGTTCACGGTCGGCGATTTCGTGTTGACCGGCGGGGAACTGGCGGCCCTCGCCATCCTCGACGCGACGGCACGGCTGGTCCCGGGCGTGATCGACGCCGAATCGGCCGCTGCGGAGTCCTTTGCCAACGGGCTCCTCGACTATCCGAGCTACACCCGCCCGGCCGTTTTTCGAGGCGTAGAGGTCCCGCCGGTCCTCCTTTCCGGGAACCACGCCGAGATCGCGGCCTGGCGGCGCGAGCAGTCCCGCGCCCGGACCGCCGCCCGCCGGGCGGACCTCCTGGCCGAGGGGGGGCCCTTGCCCGATAAACCCTCGCCGTGATACTATCCCGAGGTTGTTTTTTCGGAGATTTTTGCCATGAACGTCATCGACGTCTTGAATAACGAGCAGCTCAAGGATTCGGTCCCCGATTTTCGGTCGGGCGACACGGTCAAGGTGTATTCCAAGGTTGTCGAGGGCGGCAAAGAGCGCGTGCAGATGTTCGAAGGTGTGGTGACGGTCTGCAAGGGCGGCGGCGCGCGAGCGTCGGTCACGGTGCGCCGCGTCGCGCACGGTGTCGGCGTCGAGAAGACGTTCCTCGTGCACAGCCCGCGCGTCGAGAAGATCGAAGTCAGCAAGCGCGGTATCGTCCGCCGCAGCCGCCTCTTCTACCTCAGCGAGAAGATCGGTAAGGCCGCGCGCATCAAGGAAAAGAAGGCCGCCAAGTAAACAGCCGGCGATCACTTACGGCTCTGCGGACCACGCTCGAAATCGTCGTGGTGGCGGGGCTGGTCGCGTTGCTGCTGTTCGTCTTCGTCGTCCGCGTTTTCTACATCTCGTCGATCTCGATGATTCCCACGCTGCAGATCGGCGATATTTTTCTCTCAGATCAATTTTCGTACCGTCTGCGGCCGCCGCGCGACGGCGATATCGCCGTCTTCACACCGCCCGTTCGCGGCGCGCCCGACGCGTTCATCAAGCGGGTCATCGGCGCCCCGGGTGACACTATTCGCATCAACGACGGTATCGTCTACCGCGATGGCCGCCCGCTCGACGAACCCTACGAAAATCAGCCTCCAAAGTACGATCTCGCGATCCGCGATTATTCGATCTACGTCGACGGCGTCGCCCTCGATCCCGCGCAGGCCGACATCCCGTCGCGGGGAATGTGGCAGGCATCCGACCGCGTTCCGCGCGGCTTCTATTTCGTGCTCGGCGACAATCGGAACTATTCCGACGATTCGCACGTATGGGGATTTGTGCGGAAAGCCTCGTTTACCGGGCGCGCGCTCATGGTTCTCTGGCCTCACATGAAAGTATTATGACTCCATACGATCTTCTCGGATTGGTCGCAATCATTCTCGTCTCGCGCATCGCGCTTTCGATCCGCCCGGTGGC
>Ga0335073_10002406_pt1 | contig 25560 bp, 26 predicted proteins | sample Lox_Sample_22_FD_207093 | JGI IMG/M metagenome (GOLD analysis project Ga0335073, IMG submission 207093) | Soil microbial communities from Loxahatchee National Wildlife Refuge, Florida, United States - Lox_Sample_2.2 | ecosystem: Environmental > Terrestrial > Soil > Wetlands | place: USA... | reverse complement strand
GCTGGCGCTGTCGACCGCGTCCTGGCGCAGCGCCTGGACCAGGACGTCGGTGGTGAAGACGTAGTTGCCCATGGAGGCGAACGCCTCGTCCGGATGGCCCGGCCGGGCGGGTGGCTCGGCCGGCTTCTCCAGGAACGCCTCGATCGTGCGCCCGTCCGGGCCGGTCTGGATCACCCCGAACGCGGCCGCTTCCTGCCGCGGCACCGGCAGGGCGGCCACGGTCACCCCGGCGCCGGAGGCGACGTGCTGGCCGACCATCTGCATCGGGTCCATCCGGAACACGTGATCGGCGCCGAACACGATGATGTGGTCCGGCTCGTCATCGAAGATCAGGTTCAGCGACTGGTAGATCGCGTCGGCCGATCCGGTGTACCAGTGCGGCCCGAGCCGCTGCTGCGCGGGAACGGGGGTCACGTAGTTGCCGAGCAGGCTGCTCAGCCGCCAGGTTGTGGTGATGTGCCGGTCCAGGCTGTGGCTCTTGTACTGGGTCAGCACGGCGATCTTCCGGATGCCGGAGTTGACCAGGTTGGACAGGGCGAAGTCGACCAGCCGGTACAGGCCGCCGAACGGCACCGCCGGCTTGGCCCGGTCGGCGGTGAGCGGCGCGAGGCGCTTGCCCGCCCCGCCGGCCAGGACGATGCCGAGGACCCGATGCCCGTTCATGCGCCACCTCCCGCCGGCCCATTCTTGCCTGCCGGCCGCGGGAAGGGCTATGGCTGGAGGCTTACGGGATGCCCGGGTTTCGCCGGTCCTGCCTGCTGGCGACGGGTCAGCGACGGTGGGTGACCCGGATCTTGGACTGCTCGTGCGGCAGCAGTTCCCAGTCCTGCATGAGCCGCGCCTGCAGGCCGTGCCGGGCGGCGAGCCCGACCAGGGTCTCGGTCCGGTAGTAGAAGTCCTCGCGCAGCACGTGGTGTTCGGCGCCCTCGGTCCGGTCGAAGGTGAAGTCGAAGAACCCGTCCGGAGCCATGACCCGCCCGACCGTGCCCAGGCACTCGTCGATGACCTCGACGGGCGAGTGCGAGAACACGCTGTGGGCGTGCACCACGGTGAAGTGGCCGTCGGGCAGGAACCCCAGCCCCATGTCCCGGACCAGGGCCAGGTGCGGCAGCTTGGCCTGCAGGCCGAACGCGGCGACGGTATCGGCCGCGGCCAGCAGGATGTCGGGGGAGATATCGACGCCGTAGTAGTTCCCGGCGTCCAGGTACTCGATGAACAGCCGGCCCGCCCGCAGGTTGCCGCAGCCGATCTCGAGCATCCGGTCACCGGGCTTCAGCCCGTGCCCGACCAGGTAGTCGAACTGCATCTGGCCGATCTTCATCCACGCCTCGCGCGTCTTGCTGCCCACCGCGCCGTCGCGACTTCGCCCCGCGTCCGAGGCCATCACGGCGCGGTAGTAGCTGAGGTGATCGCGGGTCAGCAGCCGGAGCCAGGCATCGCGGCCGCGGCGCCGGGCGTACGGCAGGACCCGGCCGGGGTACCGGGCCGCATATCTGATCTTGAAGACCAGCCGGGAGCGATCCTTGGCGGTCACTGGCCCCGCGCTACTCCAGCCCGGCGGGCTCTGCGGTTCGCTTGGTGGCGGCCCGGGTCGCGAGCATACGGGCCATCTGAACGCCGACCCCGAGCACCAGTGCCCAGCTGAGCGCCTCACCGAGCGCGACCTGCGGGTCCTCGGGGTGCTCCGGCGGCTCCTTGCCGGTGATCTGCTTCCAGGCAAAGTGCAGCGCCTTCCGGGCGGCGAAGGCCGCGGCAAAGCCCACCACGGCGGTGAGGGCCTTGTTGCCGCCGCCGGCCCGCTTACCTGACATCCGAGATCCTTCCTCCGGGCGATCCTGCTGATCATCCCACGGCGGTGCCGCCGGTACGTGCCTGCGGGCGCGAACGCTCGATCGCGGCGGCGAGTTCCGCTGGCCGCCTGGTGCCGATCAACCAGTAGGGCCGGTTCTGATGTTCCCCGATGACCCCGACATACACGGCCTGCTTCAGGTAGCCCCTGATCAGCATCAGCGCCCGCGGGTCCGCGCTGGGACCGCGCAGCGCCCGGGTCTGGGCCTCATCGAGCGCAGCTACCTGCCCGGCCATGGCCAGCGGGAGCGTGAAGGACCCGGCGCGCAGCTCGCCGTCGGACACCTCGATCGTGGCGCGGCCCCAGGTCAGCAGTATCGCCGCGCATCCGCCGCAGATCACGACATAGGACGCGATCGCGACGAGAACGCTGAAGCCGGCCCATGCGGTGCTGGCGAACATGAGCGCCGAGAGCATGCCAAGGATCCACCACCCGGCCGGCGCACGGAGGTGTTCGGTGTAGCTGCGCATTGAACCACGGTAGTTGGTTTCATGGAAGACATGAGTGGCCGGTGGGCATGGCGCGGCAACCGGGGGGGCCATGCCGGCGATGCCGCGGCGGAAAGCCGCGATGACGGCCTGCCCGGCGAGCGGCCGGGCGCCGCGGACGACCCGGACGCCGACGCCTCGGCCAGGCTCAGGGCCGCGACCGTGAGCCGGCTGCCGCGGGAGCCCCCGGTGCCGGCCTGGCTGGCCCGCGCCGCGGCCTGGTCGTGGCGCCTGCTCCTGGTCGGCCTGCTGATCTACGTGGTCTTCCGCGTGGCCAGCGCGCTGCAGCTGGTGATCCTGCCCTGTATCGCGGCCCTGCTGCTGACCGCCCTGCTGCATCCGCTGGCCGAGTTGCTGCGCCGTCGTGGCCTGTCGTCGCTCGCCGCGACGTGGGCCACGGTCCTGGCCGCCATCGTGGTGCTGGCGGGCCTCGGCGTCCTGGCAGTCACCCGGGTGACCGCCGACTATCCCCGGCTGCAGACCGAGGTAAGGCACACCGCCCACGAGGTGCAGACCTCGCTGGCGGGCGCGCCGTTCCACATCAGCAGCGCGCGGCTGCAGCAGTTCACCAACGACATCGTGCACTTCCTGTCGGATCACAAGACGCTGATCGCGGGCACGGTGGTCACCGGCGGGAGGATCGCCCTGGAGCTGGTCACCGGCCTCATCCTGACCGTCTTCATCATGTTTTTCCTGCTCAAGGACGGCGAACGGATCTGGCGCTGGCTCATGAAGGAGGTGCCGGCCGAGCCCAGACGGCGGGCGGACGCCGCGGGCACGGCGGCGTGGGGGGTTCTTGTCAACTACATGCGGGGCACCACGGCCGTCGCCGCGATCCACGCCCTCTTTATCGGCGTGGCTCTGGCAGTCCTCGGCGTCCCGCTGCTGGTGCCGTTGATCATCTTGGTGTTCATCGCCGCCTACCTGCCGCTGGTCGGGATATTCGTGGCCGGCACCGTGGTGATCCTGGTCACCCTCGGCACCAAAGGCTGGATCGCGGCCGTGATTATGATCGGCGTCTTCATCCTCGAGGGCCAGATCGAGGGGCACTTGCTGCAGCCGCTGCTCATCGGCCGGCTCGTCCGGCTGCACCCGCTCGCGATCATCCTGGTGCTGGCGGTCGGGGGAGTGATCGGGGGGATCGCGGGCGCGATCGTGGCCGTGCCGGCCGCCGCGGCGATCACCTACGCCTGGCCGCATCTGCGCGGCGAGCGCGCGCCGCCCGACGACGGCTCCCAGGCGCCGGGCGGACCCTAGACGCCGGGCGGACCCTAGACGCCGGGCGTACCCGCCGACGCCGGGCGTACCCGCCGACGCCGGGCGCCTCCGCTGCCGGCATGCGCGAACATCGGGCCGCCCAGCGGTAAGGTCACGTCCGTGAACGCAGGCCGGCGGAGGATCGGAGGGGTGGTTGACCCATGTCCGGCGTGAACCCCGGATACGACGGCGTCGCGGTCCTCATCCAGCGGCTCGATCCCGGGCTGCCGCTGCCCCGGTGCGCCCATCCAGGGGATGCGGGGGCTGACCTGTTCGCCGCCGAGGACATCGAGCTCGCGCCCGGGCAGCGCGCCGTGGTGCCCACCGGGATCGCGATCGCCCTGCCCGACGGCTATGCCGCGTTCGTGCACCCGCGCTCGGGACTGGCGGCCCGCCACGGCGTCACGATCGTGAATGCACCAGGCACCGTGGATGCCGGGTACCGTGGCGAGATCAGGGTGACCCTGCTCAATACCGATGCCGACCGCCCGGTGAGCTTCCGCCGCGGGGACCGGATCGCCCAGCTCGTGGTGCAGCGGGTGGAGCGCCCGGTGTTCCATGAGGTCGAGAGGCTGCCGGGCTCGGCCAGAGGGGCCGATGGGTTCGGGTCGACCGGCGGCCACGCCGCAGCGGGCGAGCCCGTCGGCTAACACGAGTTTCCGTTACGGAAGTTAGGAGCGTGCAGGGTGTTCAGACGGCGCCGCCGCGAGCAAGCGGACCGGCCCGGATTTGACTCCGGCACGGGGCACGACGACGAGGACCTGTATGAGGACCTCGACGAGCTGGAAGACGATGACCCCCGGCCGGCCGGACCGGCGCCGGGCGGCCAGGACGCGGGTGGCGGCTCCGGCCCGTGGGACGGGGCCGGGAGCTACCCGCAGCGCGAGCGCATCGATTTCGGCAGCCTGCTGATCCCGGCCTACGAGGGCATCCGGGTCGAGGTCGAGGTGGCCGAGGGCATGGGCGTGTGCGTCACGATCATCCGCGGCGACAGCGTCCTGCAGCTGATGGCCTTCGCCGCGCCGAAGACCAGCGGGCTGTGGGACGAGGTGCGTCAGGAGTTCGCCGCGGAGGTGGCGAATTCGGGCGGCGTCAGCCAGGAAGCCGAGGGCCGGTTCGGCATCGAGCTGCACGCCCGCGTGCAACCCGCCGGGGATATGCCGGGCCACGGGCAGCTCGAACCGGTGCGGTTCATCGGCGTCGACGGCCCCCGCTGGTTCCTGCGGGGCATGATCCGCGGCCCGGCGGCGCTGCGCCCGGAGCTTGCTAAGCCGTTCGAGGAGCTGTTCGCCGACGTCGTGGTGGTCCGCGGCGACCATCCGGCGCCGCCCGGGGACCTGCTGGAGATACGGCTGCCCGAGGACATGCGCCAGGCACTGGCCGACCAGTTCGAGCAGCAGGCGGCCGGGCAGGCCCTGCCGAACCCGTTCGAACGCGGCCCGGAGATCACCGAGACCAGGTAGCTCGCGGGCCGTCACCGGCCGCCGGACAGCAGCCTGCCGAGTTCCTCCTCGACGTTCTCGCTGGTGACGAACAGCAGTTCGTCGCCCGCCTCCAGGGGATCGTCGCTGTTGGGCACGATCACCCGGCCGTCGCGCAGGATCGCGACGAGCGCGGTGTCCGCCGGCCATTCGATCGCGCCGATCCGCTGGCCGGCCAGCGGCGCGTCGGCGGGCATGGTCAGCTCGACCAGGCTGGCCTCGCTCTGCCGGAACGTCATCAGCCGGACGAGGTCGCCGACGCTGACCGCCTCCTCGACCAGGGCCGAGAGCAGCCGGGGCGTGGACACGGCGACGTCGACCCCCCACGACTCGTTGAACAGCCACTCGTTGTTCGGGTGGTTGATCCGCGCCACCACCCGAGGCACCCCGTACTCGGTCTTGGCCAGCAGCGACACCACCAGGTTGACCTTGTCGTCCCCGGTCGCGGCGATCACGACGTTGCAGCGCTCCAGCGACGCGTCCTCGAGCGAGGTGATCTCGCACGCGTCGGCCAGCAGCCACTCCGCGCTCGGCACGCTGTAGACCTTGATCTTCCGCGGGTCCTTGTCGATGAGCAGCACCTCATGGCCGTTGCCCAGCAGTTCCATGGCGATGGACCGGCCGACCGAGCCCGCCCCGGCGATGGCGACGCGCATCAGTGGCCTCCCTTGCCCGGCCCGGCGGGCTTGGCGAAGGCGGCGGCGATCCGGTCCAGGTCGCGATCGTCCGCGATCACGTGCAGCACGTCGCCCTCCTGCAGGACGGTGCCCGGGCTCGGCATCATGGATTCCCCGAGCCGGGAGATGAACGCGACCTTGGTGCGGGTCGCGTCCTCCAGCGCGGTGACCTTCTCGCCGAGCCAGCGGTCGGAGTAGGCGACCTCGGCGAGCACGATCGCCCCGGTCGGGTCGCGCCAGAGCGGCTGGGCGCCCTCGGGCAGCAGCTTGCGCAGCATCTGGTCGGCGGTCCAGCGCACGGTGGCCACGGTGGGTATGCCGAGCCGCTGGTATACCTCGGCCCGCCGCGGATCATAGATCCGCGCCACGACCCGGCTGACGCCGAACGACTCCCTGACCACGCGGGCGGCGATCACGTTCGAGTTATCGCCGCTGCTCACCGCCGCGAAAGCGTCGGCACGCTCGATGCCGGCCTCAACCAGGACATCGCGGTCGAAGCCGATTCCCGTGATCTTGGTGCCCTTGAATCCCGCTGACAGCTTGCGGAAGGCGTCGGGATCCTGGTCAATCACCGCGACGGAGTGTCCATGGTCCTCCAGGATGTGGGCGATCGTCGAGCCAACCCGCCCGCACCCCATGATCACGATGTGCACGGCCTTCCTTCCCGCGAGAACTGCGCCCGCTCACGGTATTACCCTGCGCGGCGATGGTGCCAGCCAGGATCCGGACCGCGGTCCCCCGCTCGCCCGGGGACGAGGAGGCCACGGGAGCATGGTGACGTGACCCCATCGGCACCCGGCCTGCCCGCGCCCGGCGACGTGGTCGAGCTCGACGTCGGCGAGGCCGCGCACGGCGGCTGGTGCGTGGCCAGGACCGGCTCGGGCGCGGTGATTTTCGTACGGCACGCGCTGCCCGGTGAGCGGGTCCGCGCGGTCATCACCCAGGCGACGTCGAGGCTTGCCCGGGCCGACGCGACCGCGATCCTGGCGGCCTCGCCGGACCGGGTGCGCCCGCCCTGCCCGCACGCCCGGCCGGGCGGCTGCGGGGGCTGTGACTGGCAGCACGCCAGCCTGCCGGCCCAGCGCGCCCTGAAGGCCGCAGTCGTCGGTCAGCAACTGCGCCGCATCGCCGGCGTGGAGCGCGAGGTCACCGTCGAGCCGATGCCGGGCGACGAGACCGGCCTGGGCTGGCGGACCAGGGTGAAGTTCGCGGTCCGCCGGGACGGCGTCGCGGGCCTGCGCAAGCACCGCTCGCACGAGGTGGTGAATGTCCGCGACTGCCCGATCGCCCACCCGCTGGTCGACGCCCCCTGGGTGACCGGGCGGCGCTGGCCCGGGACCGCCTCGGTCGAGGTCGTCGTGGCACCGGGGACGGGCCAGCGGGCGGTGATCGTCTCCGGAGGGACGGCGGCGCAGCGGATCCCGGCGGAGGCGGCGGACACGGTGCTGTCGGCGGGCGCCGGCAAGCCCGCGCCGGGGGGCCGCTCCCCGGGCGCGGTCGTGCGCGGCACCGGCTATCTGCAGCAGCGGGCCGCCGGACGGGACTGGCGGGTCAGCGCCGCTGGTTTCTGGCAGGTACACCCGGAGGCCGCCGACACGCTCGCGGCCGCTGTGCTCGAGGCGCTGGCGCCGCGGCCCGGGGACGTGGCGCTGGACCTGTACTGCGGCGCCGGCCTGTTCGCCGGGGCGCTGGCCCGGGCCGTCGGCCCGTCAGGAGCGGTGATCGGGATCGAGGCGGACGCCGCGGCCGTGCGCGACGCCCGGCACAACCTGCGCGCGACGCCATGGGCGCGCGTGCACCGCGGCGACGCTGGCGCGCTGCTGGCAAGGAACGGGCTGTCCGGGGCGTCGCTCGCGGTGGTCGACCCGCCGCGAACCGGGCTCGCCCGCGGGCTCGTCGACCTGCTGTCGGCGCCGTCGCCCGCGGGGACGACGGGTGGCGCCGGGACCGGCCGGGTCGGCCGGATCGCGTACGTGTCCTGCGATCCGGCAACCCTGGCCCGCGATATCGCGGCGCTGTCGGCGTCCGGGTGGGCGCTGGAGGGGCTGCGCGCCTTCGACGCGTTCCCGATGACGCACCACGTGGAGTGCCTGGCCACGCTCGCACGCGGCCGTTGAGCCCGGCTGCCGAGAGCCCGGCTGCGGCCGCCGCGCCGGGCTGCGGCCGCCGCGCCTGGCCGCTACTCCTTTGCGAGCGTGGCCTCGACCTCGATCGTCAGCTGGATCTTCTCGCTGATCATGACGCCGCCCGTGGGCAACGCCATGTTGGCGGTGATGCCGTAGTCGGTGCGGTTGATCTCGCCGGCCGCGGAGAAGCCGGCCCGGGTGCCGCCGTACGGGTCCGGGCCGAACCCGTTGACCTCGACGGTTAGCGCCACCGGGCGGGTGACGCCCCTGATGGTCAGGTCGCCGTCCACGATGATCTCGCCGTCCTCCTGGCGGACGCCGGTGGACCGGTAGGTCATCGTGGGGTGGTTGGCGACGTCGAGGAAGTTCTCGCCCTTGATGTCGTTGTTGCGCTGCTCGTTGGCGGTGTCGAACGAGGTCGTGTCGATCGTCGCGGTCGCCGACGACTGCAGCGGGTCCTCGGCGGTGATGATCTGGCCCTCGAACTTGGTGAAGTTGCCGCGGACCTTGCTGACCATGAGGTGGCGGGCCACGAAGCCGATATGGGAGTGGACCGGGTCGATGTTCCAGGTTCCTGCGATGTAGCCGGGGATCTCGACGGTTTCGGCTGTCAAGATGTCTCCTAGTTATCTCGGATATGACGGTTACTGACAGACACGTGGTACGGACGCGGAACCCGCAGGTCCTCATCCTCACCGGACGGGGCAAGAGGCACAAGACGGAACTTGGACTTGACTGAGGCACCTGGAGGTAACCATGCTGCCAGGGATGGTCGGCATCACGCGCACCGGGTGCCGGGTCCGGGAGATCCTGGAACGGGTCGGCGACAAGTGGTCGCTGTTCGTGATTTCGTGCCTGGGCGACGGGCCGAAACGGTTCACCGCCATCAAGCGCTCGGTCGACGGGATCAGCCAGCGGATGCTGACCGTGACCCTGCGCGGGCTGGAGCGTGACGGCATCGTCAGCCGGACCATGTACCCGGTAATGCCGCCGCGGGTGGAGTACGAGCTCACGCCGCTCGGACGGACCCTGCTCGACGCGGTGGGGGCGCTGATGGCCTGGGCCGACGCCCACCTGGACGAGGTCGACGCCGCTCGCGCCGCCTACGACGCCCGGGCACTCGGCCCCGCCCCCGCCTGGCCCGCCGAGCCCGGCAACGGGCGCCCCGCAAACAGCGGTTAAGGTTTGTCCGGTCCAGACCGGCTAAACCTTAACCGCTGACGGGCGCTAGGGCTTCCTGTGGGTATCCGCTGGGGTTATCCACAGGTCTGAGTTCGCCGATGAGATCGTCAGGGCTCTCAGCGTTCGCGGCTACGCCGGCGGCGGGCGCCGCTGCGGTCCGTCCTGCGCCCCAGGTGATCCGTCGGTACTGACCCGTGCGGCGGCGGGGACAGGACCGGCAGCCGGCGCCCGGCGGTCATCGAGCCGGTCACGGCACGCGGGGTGAGCCTCGTCTCGGCTGCGGCCCCGGCCGGCCCGCCGTCGTGCTTGCGGACGGCATGGTGTGCCGCGCCCGGGCGCACGGCGGACTCCGGGATGGGAGGCCGGCACGCGGCCAGGGACGGTGTACGCCACGATGGGTCCTATGCAACTTCGAATCTTCACCGAGCCGCAGCAGGGGGCGAGCTATGAGACCCTGCTCCGGGTGGCCAGGGCCGCCGAGGACCTTGGCTTCGACGCGTTCTTCCGGTCGGACCACTACCTGAAGATGGGCGACGTCAGCGGCCTGCCGGGCCCGACCGACGCCTGGGCCACCCTGGCTGGCCTGTCCCGCGAGACCTCACGGGTGAGGCTCGGCACGCTGGTGAGCGCGTCGACGTTCCGCCTGCCGGGCCCGCTGGCGATCACCGTGGCGCAGGTCGACCAGATGAGCGGCGGCCGGGTGGAGCTCGGCATCGGCTCCGGCTGGTACGCGGCCGAGCACGCGGCCTACGGCATCCCGTTCCCGCCGCTGAGCGAGCGCTTCGACCGGTACGAGGAGCAGCTGGAGGTAATCACCGGCCTGTGGGACACCCCGGATGGCGCCACCTTCTCGTTCCAGGGCAAGTACTTCACGGTGATCGACTCGCCGGCCCTGCCCAAGCCGGTGCAGCGGCCGCGGCCGCCGGTGATCATCGGGGGAGCCGGGCCGCGCCGCACCCCCCGCCTGGCGGCGAGGTTCGCCGACGAGTACAACGTGCCGTTCGCCAGCGTGGAAGACACCGCCGCGGCGTTCGGCCGGGTGCGCGAGGCCTGCGCCGCCGCGGGGCGGCACGAGACGTCGATGATCTACTCCGCCGCCCAGGTGGTGTGCTGCGGCCGGACGCGGGCCGAGCTGGACCGCCGGGCCGCGGCGATCGGCCGGAAGGCCGATGACCTGGCCGCCGCCGGCGTGGCGGGCACCCCGGACGAGGTCGTCGCCAAGATCGCGAAGTTCACCGAGCTGGGCGCCGAGCGCATGTACCTGCAGGTGCTCGACCTGCACGATCTCGAGCACCTGCAGCTGATCGCCACCGAGGTCATGCCCCGGGTGTAGGCGGCCCGGCGAAGGCGCGTTCAGCCGCCCCGGGCCCACGGGTCGTAGTCGACCTCGAGCGGCTCCTGCGGCGGCCGCTCGGCCTCGGCCACGTTGCGCAGGTTGAGCCGGATCCTGGTCCAGGTCGACGAGCGGCCGCGCATCGAGTCCACGAGCACGTCGGCCGGTTCCAGCTTCGCCCAGGCCTCGGGGTGCCGCTGCTTCCACCGGTCCAGGCCGGCCATGGCCTCGGCCTTGGTGGCCGCCCGTGCCACCTCGATCAGCGGCATCGACGAGCGGCGTCGCGCGGTCGCCCCGCCGGCCTTCCCCGCAGCCGCCGGGGTCGGCCCAGCCGCCGGGGCCGCCCGCCGTTTCGACGGCTGCACCCGTCGTTCCTCGCCGGCCTGCTTCACGAAATGCGGCGGCCACGGCGCGTCGGGCAGGCCGGCCGCCTCGTCCCTGGCCGCCAGCTCGAGCAGCGGCCCGAGCGACCCGGCCGTGTCGTCGATGCCCGCCGCGAGGTCGCCGAGGAGCGCGAACCGCTCCGGCATCGTATCGATGGTGAACGCCTCCGGCCGGCAGTCCGGGACCTCGTCCCAGGCCAGCGGGGCCGACACCCGCGCGTCCGGCGTCGGCCGTACCGAGTACGCCGAGGCGACCGTGCGGTCCTTGGCGTTCTGGTTGTAGTCGACGAAGACGCCGTGCCGCTCTTCCTTCCACCACCGCGATGTGGCGGACTCCGGCGCCCGGCGCTCAACCTCTCGCGCGAGCGCCACCGCGGCCCGGCGGACCTCCGGGAACGTCCAGCGCGGCTCGATCCTGGCGTAGACGTGCATCCCGCGCGACCCCGAGGTCTTCGGCCACCCGGTCAGCCCGACGTCGGCCAGCACCTCCCTGGCCACCAGCGCCACCCGGACGATCTGCACCCAGTCCACCCCGGGCACCGGGTCGAGGTCGACCCGCAGCTCGTCGGGGTGGTCGAGATCGTCGGCCCGCACCGGGTGCGGGTTCAGGTCGATGCAGCCGAGGTTGGCCACCCAGGCCAGGCCGGCCGCGTCCCTGACCACGACCTCCTCGGCGGCCCGCCCGGACGGGAACCTCAGCTCGACGGTCTCGATCCATTCCGGTCGCGACGACGGCGCGCGCTTCTGGAAGAACGGCTCGCCCTCGGCGCCGTTGACGTAGCGCTTCAGCACCATCGGACGGTCGGCGGCGCCGCGCAGCGCGCCCTCGGCCACGCTCAGGTAGTACCGGACGACGTCCAGCTTCGTGTGCCCGGTACGCGGGAAGTAGATCTTGTCCGGATGGCTGACCGGCACGCGGCGCCCGGCGACCTCGATGATCTGTTTGCGATCGGGCATGCGGCCACGATAACCGGCGCATTACGCCCGGCCGGGGTCCGCCGCACCGGGGCCGGCCGCACCGGGGCCGGCCGCACCGGGGCCGGCCGCACCGGGGCCGGCCGCACCGGGGCCGGCCGCACCGGGGCCGGCGGCGCCCGGCGCCGCCGCCTCCCGGTCCGCGGGCGCCCCGGTGGCGAGCATCCGCGCGGCCACCGCGCACATGGCGGCCAGCGGCAGGCTGATCGCGATCCGTTGCAGCAGGCCGTCCCACGAGGGGGCGGCCTCCGCGAAGAACACCGCCAGCAGCCCTGCCGAGGCCAGGCTGGACGCGATCAGCGGGACGCGCAGCGCGCGGAACCTCCGCTCCCCCCCGAACCGGCGGGCCAGCAGCAGCGGGGCGACGACCAGCGCGACGTAGATCACCGCGCTCACCACGTCGTGCGCGCGGTTGTGCCAGGACTCGCCGGCCGGCGAGGTCAGCAGCATCTGGTCGCGTCGCAGCAGGCCGGCGGCGACGGTCAGCACCCCCGCGGCCTGGATCAGCCGCGGCCCAGGCCCGGCCCGGCCCGACCCGCCGAGCCGGCGGCGCAGCGCGGAGCCGAACGCGACCGAGCACCCGCCGAGCACCACGAAGCCCGTGATCATGATCCACGGGTCCCGGGCGTCGGGCGCGGCCAGGCCGCTGATCTGCACCTCGGTGGCGGGGTGGCCGGCCTGCCGCAGCGAGGCCGCGGCCCAGGCCGCGGTGAACGCCACCGGGCCCGCGATCCCGGCCGCCGCGCCCAGCCTGGTCCGGGCACTCATCCGGCCGGCACCCGCACCGCCCTGGCCCAGCCCGGCGCCTCGGGCGCGTCGTCGCCGATCAGCCCGACGACCACCCGCATGCCCCGCGGCGGCTCGTCCGGCCACGGGGTGTAGCCGTCGGTCAGCACCACCGCGATCGCGGGCCGGGGCCGTAGCCGGGACGCGGCGTCGATGCCCGCGCCCATGTCGGTCCCGCCGCCGCCGACAAGCTCGACCTGGCGGGCGGAGCTGACCCGGCGGACCGGCCCCACCGCGGTGTCGCAGGCCAGCACGCGCACCTGCCGGGCCAGCCCGACCGCGCGCAGCAGCCCCTCCACCTCGGCCAGGGCCACGGCCAGCAGCTCCTCGGACATGCTGCCCGAGGTGTCGCAGACGACCGCGATATCCGGCACCGGGCGGCGCAGCGCGGGCAGCACGACGTCGCCGGCCACCGCCGCCCGCCGGGACGGCCGGCGGTAGGAGTAGTCCACCGCGCCGGCCGTGTCCGCGACCGCCCGGCGCAGCTCGGCGGCCAGCGCCTTGCGCCAGTCCACGGCCGGCTCGAGCAGCTCGTCGGACCACCGCAGCAGCCCCGCGGGCACGTTGCCGGCCTCCCGGCCGTGCCGGAGGCAGTCCTGCGCGACCTGGCGCGCCAGCAGCCGGGCCTGCCAGGGCGCCAGCGGCGCGCCGCCGCCGTCCCACGGCCGCGGGCAGCCGTCCGCGCCGCTTCCGCAGTCGAGATCCCAGCCGCCCGCTTCCTCCTGTCCAGGGAGCCTGAACGCACCGTCTCGGGGCGGACGGGGCGTGAAGTACTGCTCGGCCAGCAGGCCCGGCTGCGCGCCGAGGTGCGCGGGCAGGACCGGCGTGCCCGGCAGCTCGAGCCCGGCGGGCACCAGGTCGTCGTTGATCTCGGCGTCGGCGGCGCGGACCCACCGCCGGGCCTGGTCCTGCGTCACGCCTGCCGGGCCCGCCCGCTCGGCGTGCGCCCGCAGCAGGTGGCACAGGTGGTGCACGAGCACGCTGCCGAACTGCGCCGGAGTCCACCGCGCGGCCAGGTCCGGGTCGGCGTGCAGCCGCCAGCCCTCGTCCACGGCCACGGTGCCGATGCCGGGATCGGCGACCACCTGGGTGCCGAACAGCCCGGTGGCAAGGTAGGGGAACCTGGTGGCGGCCCACACGCGGCCCGCCGCCAGCCCGGGGACTGTGGCGTTCATCCCCGCAGCAGACCCGCGTCGCGCAGGACCGGGGCGAACAGCTTGACCTCCTCGGGCAGCCGGGTGCCGTCGGGCCGGCACCTGGCCAGGGTCCGCGCGGCGACCGCCGCCACGTCGGGCGCCCCCGAGGCGGCCCGGCCGAGCACCTGCCAGCCGGCCACCCAGCGCTGCGGGGTCGGGTCGGCGGCCACCACCGCGGCCACCGCGGCCAGCGCCGCGTAGGCGCGGTCGCCGCGCTTGGGCAGCACGAACGAGGCCGGGTCGGCCAGGACCGCCTCGGGGTCGGGCAGGTCCATCTCGGCCAGCCAGGCCAGGAACTCCACGCCCGCGCCCTCCCCGACCGAGCCGCGCACCAGCGCCGAGCGCGCCTCCTCGCCGGCCTCGGCCGCGTCCCCCGCGGCCAGCAGCCGCGCCGCCATGTCCCAGGTGCGCGGGCTGGGCCAGCCCCGGCCGGCCGACGCCGCGTCCGATGGAGGGGCACAGGCCAGCGCGGGCCGTGCGTGCAGGAACGCGGCCACCAGGCCCCGGGCCAGGCCGAGCCCGGCCTCCCAGCGGCCGGGCAGGTCCGGCACCGCCGGCGCGGCCCAGCCGCCGGCCAGGCCGTCGGCCACGGCCCGGGGGTCGATGTCCCAGGTGAGATGGCATAGCCGGTTGGCCAGCGGCGCCGACAGATCCCAGCCGTCGGCGGCCTGCTCGGGCGGGTTGGCCGCGGCGACCACGGAAACCGCGTCGGGCAGGGCCAGGTCACCGACGACGCGTTCGAGAACGACGCGCAGCAGCGCGGCCTGCACGGCGGGCGGCGCGGTGGAGAGCTCGTCGAGGAAGAGCAGGCCCCGGCCGGCCTCCGCCAGCCTGCGGGCCCAGCCAGGGGGAGCGAACCGCACGCCGTCGCCGACCACGACGGGCAGCCCGGCGAAGTCGGACGGCTCGCGGATGGAGGCGATCACGGTCTCGCAGGGCCAGCCCATCTTCTCGGCCATGGCACGGATCGTGGAGGTCTTGCCGGTGCCCGGCGCGCCCCACAGCAGCACCGGTACCCGCGCCGCCACGGCCACGCCCAGCGCGGCGATCGCCGCGTCGTGGCGCTGCGCCCCGGCGGCGAACCGCCGCCCGCTGCCGTTCATCGCGCCCCCTCGGCCCGGAGCCAGGTGCCGCCCACGGCCCTTACCCCGAGTATTACCGGCTCGGCGCCCGGTGCGGGCACGCCCAGCACGGTCGCGGCCGGCCAGGCCGCCTCGGTCACCGCGACGACCAGGTGCCCCGCGGTGACCGCCAGGCCGGCCGCCCAGACCGACGAAAGCCAGCCGACCGGCAGCGCGGCGGCGAGCCGGTCGCCCGACGGCGCCAGCCGTCCCCAGCCCGCTCCGTCGTGCAGCGTGACGTCGACCCGGGCCGGGTCGATGCCGGGCCAGGCCTGTGCCGCGGGCGCCAGCCGGCCCGCCAGCGCCGCGACCAGGGCGGGCCGGGCGGTTTCGCGGTCGCCGGCCCGGCTGCCGCCGTCCGCCCAGGCCGCGGCCACCGTGGCGCAAAGCCGCAGCTGGAAGTCGCGACCGAGCCCGAACAGGCAGAACAGCTCCTCCCGGCGCTCCGCCGCGCGGTCTGCCCCGCCGGAGAGCCGGCCGCGGCGCGCGTGCCGCAGCACCGCGGGCCTGGACCCGATACGGGCGCCCCCGGGCATCCCCGCCGCCGTCGTCAGGCCCGCCGCCCCGGGCCGCGGGCCCCGGACCCGGAGCGGGCGGAACCTGTACGCGGTCAGCGGGGCGTATGCCACCCAGCCCCGTCCGGGGACCCCGAGCCAGGACGTGTCGTCGGCGGCGGTGATGATGAGCTCGTCGGCGGCCGAGCGCGGCCCGGCGGCCAGGACCTGCAGGTCGTCGCCGTGCCGCGCCCAGGACTCGATCAGGCTCACGCACGCCGGGCGGTCGCCGCCCAGCGCCCCGAGCACGAGCTCAGCCTCGGCGTCGGGGTGATCCAGGGCGGTGAGCGTGCCCTGGTCCCAGCGCAGACGGTGCGTTCCGTCTCCGCAGGGCACTCGTGCCTCCGCGGGCGGCAGCAGCGCCCACCACGGCGGGCCGGCCGGCCCTGGCCCGCTCATCGCCAGTCCAGCGGCACGGTGGCCGTGGCCTCGCCGGACCGGCCGGTGACCGTCACCTCGAGCGAGGTGGCCTGCGGGTGCAGCGGCGGCATCAGCCGCAACGTCAGCTCCGCGTGCTGGTCGCTGCCGCTCGAGTTGCCGTCCTCGGCAACGTGCCAGCGGCCCCGGTCGTCGCGGGCCAACCAGTACCACGGGCGGATGGAGTCGTCGAGGAAATGCGGAAAGACCCGCGAGCCCCAGGCCATCACCTGCAGGTCGGCACCTTCCTCGTCCGAGCGCAGCCCGGCGAGCACGAACCTCGCGCCGTCCAGTTCCGGCAGCACCGCGGCGGCCGGGGCCACGCCGCGCGGGCCGTCGCGGCGGCCGCTGTTCGCCAGCACGTCCCGCCAGCCGTCGGGCAGCGGGGCGGTGCCCGGGGGGGCTGCCGCGGTCAGGCCGGGCGGGACGGTCACGCCGAGCCGCCGCGCCAGGGCGACCAGGCGCCCCACCGCGGCCCGCGCGGGCTCCAGCGCGCCGACGGCCTCGAGCGCGGTCACGACGTCGGCGACGCCGGACAGGTCATGCCAGGGCAGCGCGTGGCCTTCGCCCACCACCGCGATCTGCAGCAGTTCGGTGGCCACGGCGTCGATCATGCGCTCCGCCGGCCCGGACGCCGCGTCGCCCTCGTGGCCGGGGTTCGCGCCCGGAGCCCCGGCGAGGTCCAGCCGGACCGGGGCCGAGCCGGGGCTCATGGTCAGTTCCAGCCAGGCGGTCCCGGCCGGGGGAGCCGGGTTCAGGCGCAGGATGCCGCCCCAGTTCTCCTCGTCGCTGAAGCCGCTGTCCTCGCGGAGCTGATAGCTGTTCCCCCGGTCGTCGATGGCGGCCGGGCGCATCTTGCCGAACAGCGGCCAGGGATCCAGGTGCACAGACCGCATGTTCTCGTCCGACAACCGGCCCGCCACGGTCAGCACGGCCCGGTCCGGCGCGATCACCAGCGTGTACAGGCGCACGTCGGCCAGGCCGCTCTCCGGCGAGGCGGGGACCGGCGCGCCCGACGGGACCGCGAGATACGGCCCAGGGGGCGGGCCCGCGCGCTGCCGCGTCCGCGGGTCGGCCGCCCCGCTCATGGCCAGCATGTGCGCGCCGATCCGGGACCTGGCGGCCAGGGCGGTCGCCAGGTCCTCGACGACCGCATCGGCGGTCCCGGGGTTCAGAGCACCCGCTTCGGCCAGGGCGCGGGCCACCATCCCGAAGCGGCGCAGGCCTTCCTCGGCGGTGAGCTCCTCGGGCTCCGGCCCGGCATCGGGCGGCCCGGCGATGCCTGCGATCGGGCCGGCCCGGCGTGCCTGCAAGCGCCACTGCGCGAGCTGGCGCATCCCGGACCCCTGCAGCGCCTGCACCCGGTCGGCGGCCTGCCAGGCCAGCGGGTGCAGCCTGCGGGCCGCCTCGTCGGCGGCGGGCAGCACCGCCCCGATCACCTGGCCCGCGAGCGGCTCCAGGGCGCGGCCCACGTTCTCGGCCAGCGGCTGCAGGGCGTCCAGGGCGCCGCGGGCCAGGGGCGTCATGGCCTGCTCGGCGCTTTCGGCCAGCGGCTGCAGGGCCCGCGCGGCGCTGGTGGCCAGCGGCTGCAAGGCGGCGATCGCGCGCCTGCCGAACGGCGTGGCCAGCCGGGCGGCGCCGCGCAGCGGGGCGGGCAGCGCACCAACCGCGACCGGGTCGGGGCGGGGGAGGGCCTGCACGCGCCGCAGTTCGGCCTCCGCGCGCAGCCGCAGATAGGTCTCCGCCCGGTCCTTTGCTGAGGTCATGCGGTCCTCCGCGGGTCAGGTGCCCTCGCAGAAACACCATAGGTCGTGGCCGCGACCAGAACGCACCGGAGATCTGCGGCGCGGCTGTCCATCCCGGGTCCTCCCGTTCGTCGTGCGGGTGAGACCAAGCTCACGGGCGGCCGCCCTCCCGGCGGCGCCCATCACCGAGGAGGACACGATGCACGCGATGATCACGCAGGCCATAGCCGAAGAGCGGGTCAAGGACATGCACGCGACGGCCGAGGTGGCGCGGGCGGCGCGGCTGGCGCGCCGCGCCCGGCGCGCACGGCACGCGCATATCGCGGCCTTCCGCCGCGCGCGGCCGGCCGCCGGTCAGCCCGGGACGTCGTCGGCCGCGCCCGCGGGCGGCTGACGGCGGGCGTGCGCCGGGCAGCCGGTGACGCCGGCGGCCACGCGGTTCTCGGCGGGAGATGAATGGCGCCGCACATACGACGCAGCCAGGAGCGGCGGGGCTGGTCCCGGGCGGTATCACCCATTTAACCGGAAACCGTTGAGCCCGGCTGATAGCCTGCGGTCCGTGGGGGAGCGGGAGGAGTGATAGGAGCGTAGGAAGTGACGTATATCATCACCCCCAATTGCGTGGACCTCCTGGACAAGACGTGCATCGGGGAATGCCCTGTCGACTGCATCTACGAGGGCGACCGGATGCTCTACATTCACCCGGACGAGTGCGTCGACTGCGGCGCCTGCGAGCCCGTCTGTCCGGTAGAGGCGATCTACTACCAGGACGACATCCCGCCCCAGTGGAAGGACTTCTACGGGGTCAACGTCGACTTCTTCATGAATCTCGGCTCGCCAGGCGGCGCATCCAAGATCGGCAGGATCGGTCAGGACCACCCGCTGGTGGCCTCGATCCCGCCGCAGCAGCACTGATCGCCGCACCCGGCCGCGTCCGGGTGCGGCTTGTTGCACCTTATAAAGCAGGCCTTGGCCGTGCTACCGCACGTGCCGGATCGCGGGTTGCCTGCATGCCATATTCCGGCCCCGGATAACCCGCGTTGCCGCATTCGCGGCCACTCGCGCTCACCGCCGTTATCTGCTGATCTTCTCATTCCTTCATTTCGGGCTATCGAAGCAGTTCGGAGGCCGCCTGGCCAAAGATCTCGGTGTGGGCGTCCACATCGGCATCGGTGGTGGCCGGGCACATCAGCGCCATGTTGTGGAACGGCGTGAGCAGCACGCCGCGGTTGACCGTGTACAGGTGCAGGTACTCGTCGAGCTGCGGGTCCGCGGCCGCGTTCGACTCGCCGCCCGAGCGGGGCGGCCGCGGGCAGAACCGGTACTCCGCGCGCGCCCCGAGCTGGACGATGTTCCACGGCAGCTGCCCTGACCCGATGACCTCGCGCACGCCGGCCGTGTACCGGCCAGCCCGCGCGATCATCGCGTCGAACGCGGCGTCGGTGAGTACCTGCTCCAGGGTTGCGCGCATCGCGGCCACCGACAGGGCGTTGCCGGCCAGGGTCCCGCCCACCCCGCCGGTGTCGACGATGTCCGCGGTCTCGTCGCGGAGGATCTGGTCGGCCAGCGCGGCGGAAAGGCCGAACGCCCCGGCCGGGATTCCGCCGGCGATCGACTTCCCGATCGTCACGATGTCGGGGTCGAGGTTCCAGGCCCGGGTGCAGCCGCCCGGTCCCGCGCTGAACGTGTGCGTCTCGTCGTTGATCAGCAGCGTGCCGCCGCGCCGGGTCAGCTCGCGCACCGCGTCAAGGTAGCCGGGCTCGGGCAACACGATCCCGATGTTGGTGAGCGCGGGCTCCATCAGCACCGCGGCCACGTCGCCCGCGGCCAGCTCGCGCTCCAGCCCCTCAACGTCGTTGAACTCCGCCACCCTCGTGGTCTCCCGCGGGTCCGCCGGCGCGCCGACGTTGCCCTGGCGCGAGTGCGGCCCGCCCGGCCCGGCCACGATGAACGTCTCGTCCACGCTGCCGTGGTAGCAGTAGCTGAACACCAGGATCTTCGGCCGCCGGGCGAGCTGGCGGGCCAGCCTGATCGCCCACCGGTTGGCGTCGGTCGCGGTGAGGGTGAAGCTCCAGTGCGCCGGGCCGAACCGCCGGGCCAGCTCGGCGGCCACCCAGGCCGCGTCCTGCGTTGGCAGCATGGTCGTGGCCCCGCCGAGCTCGCCGTACTGCCGGGCCACCGCCGCGCGGACGGCCGGGGGTGAGTGGCCGGCCATCGCGCCGGTGTCGCCAAGGCAGAAGTCGATGAACTCATGGCCGTCGAGGTCGGTGAGCCGGGCCCCGTTCGCGCCGGCCAGGTAGAGCGGGAACCCGCCCGGCCACATCCGCATCCAGGTCATCGGCACGCCGCCGAGCAGGTTCGGGCCGGCCGCGTCGTACGCCGCACGGGAGCGGGGATGGCGCCCGGCGTAGCTGGTGCGCTCGCGCTCGATCAGCTCGGCCAGGCGCTCCCGGTCGATGGCGGCGGCGGGACGGTCGGTCACGGGCGGCGCCTCCTAGCTGCGCAGGTCGTCGATGAGCGCGGTGATGTCGCCCAGCGTGGCGCGCAGCACCGGGATCCGCGCGGCGGCCACGAGCCGGCCGATCACCGGCGCGGCGGCGTCGATCAGCCGGTAGGTCCTGGCGCAGCCCGGCGACGTGTCGTGCACCCAGTACAGGATGACGCCCATCGAGGCCAGCCAGAGCAGCTCGGGCAGCCGGTCGCGCAGGTCGCCGCCGACCCGCGCGTCCGAGCCCTCGAGCACCTCCCGGTAGAGGGCGATCGATGCCTCGCGGGTGGGGCTCGACTGCTTGCTGAACGGGCTCAGCGGGCTGGTCGGCTCGGCGGCGTGCTTGTAGAACGTCGCCGCGAAGGCGTGATAGGGCGCCTGCACGTCGATCAGCGCTCGCAGCGTCCCGGCCAGGCGGGCGGTGAAGCCGCGCTCACGGTCGAGCACCGCGCGGCTGGCGCCGAGGTGCTCGGCGTGGCTGCGCGCGTAGAACTCCTGGATGAGCTCTTCCTTGGAGCCGAAGTAGTAATAGGCGTTGCCGGTGGACACCCCGGCCCGCTGCGCGACCGCCCGCATGGTGGTCGCCTCGTAGCCGCGGGAGCGGAACAGCTCCATCGCGGCGTCGGTGATGGCGGCCCTGGTCTGCCGGGCTCGCGGCGTGAGGTCGGGATCGGCCACATCGGTCAATCTAGGCCGTGCGCCTGTGTCATCAGCTCACGGGCCTGGGCCCGGCCGCGCCACCGGGCGAACACCGCGAGGTTCGCGAAATGCAGGGCGCCAAGGACCAGGAGCACCTCTCCGATCTTGACCGAGAGCAGCCGCAGCCCCTGGCCGGCGTTCGTGATCGTTCCGGACGTCTGCATGGTCAAGGTCACGAAGCCGAGGTTGATCAGGTAGAAGCCGACCACGAGCAGCCGGTTGACCGCCTCGGCGAGATCGGCGTTGCCGCCGTACACGTCGAGCAGGAACACCCGGCCGCTGCGGGCCAGGGCCCAGCCGACGCCGACGGTGAGCCCGATGCTCACGAACAGGTAGATGAGATCGGTGAGGACAGCGCTCACGGTTCCTCCCTGAGTCCCGGAGCTGTTCTTGAACACGTTCAAGTCTGCTCCGTTCCGGGCGGCGGTTCCAGTCCCGGCCGATGTGACTTTGAACACGTTCAAAAAGTTTTGCCGGTGATACGAGGCGAGCCCGTTATGCCCGGTCCCGGACCATGGCTGGCCGCGACCGGGCCGGGCTGAGCCGTCGTCCCGCGCCCTACCAGGAGCCCCAGGCCAGGCTCGGTGCGGGGAGCCGCGGCGGGTCGAGGAACGCGGGCGGGCCGTCGAGGTCCAGGGCGCCGAGCGGCGTGGCCGCGGCCGCGTCCCGGCGGGTGAGCGGCGGCAGGTTCCACTTCTGCTCGACGAGCCTGAGCACGGAAGTGTGGTCGAGCACGTCGCTGCACACGTGCCCGGGCCTGGCGTAGGGCGAGACAACCACCGCGGGAACCCGGAAGCCGTAGCGGTCGTAGCCGCGCGGCCCGGCGTCGGTGGCCTCGATCCCGGCGATGTAGGTGCCGAAGAACGGCCGCAGGCACGCCCGGAGCCAGGCCGGCATGTACAGCAGGCTGCGCCCCTCCACGTCGTCGGGGGGCGGGGCGGCGGGCGGCGGCACATGGTCGTAGTAGCCGCCGTGCTCGTCGTACAGCCAGATCAGCAGCGTGTCCTTCCAGCCGGGCCCGCGCATGACCCGGGTGATCACTTCCGCGGCGAAGCTCTCGCCCTTGCGAATGTCCTGCGGGTTCTCCTCGGAGAACGTCCCGAAGTCCGGGTCGACGATGCAGAACCCGGGAAGCGTGCCGTTGTCGGCGTCGGCGAAGAACCGCTGCAGGGTGCGCAGGTGGCGCAGGCTGCTGAGCAGCCCAAGCGGGTAGAGGTCGGCGGTGAACGACTTGTTCCCGCGGACCGCGTTGACCACGGGAGGCAGCCAGCGTGCCACCGACGCCAGCCGCCGCATGGCGACCAGGCCCGGCCGGCCCAGCAGACGCTTGAGCAGCACCCTGACCGGGTTGACGTTGTGGTAGTTGACCCACGAGATCCCGAACCTGTCCAGCAGGTCGAAGATCGTCCCGGCGGGCGGGTAGTCGAACAGCTCGAACGGCACGTCGTCGATCAGGCCGTGCGCCGTGCCGGAGATCAGGAACCGCCGGTTCGGGAACGTCGGGCCCAGGCAGGAGCAGAACCAGCGGTCGGCGACCGGGAACGTCCGGGCCAGGCCGTAGTAGAACGGCAGGTCGGCCTCGCTCCAGTAGGTCATGGGCGCGGTCGCGTCGGCCGTCGGCTCGGTCGTCTCGACGCTGCTCACGAACCCGTCGCAGCGGCCCCCATCGAACTGCAGGTGGCTGGCGTGCCAGCTCTGGGTGGGGGAGTGCGGCTCCTGGACCGGGCCGTCGGCGTGGCGGATGCGCACCGGGTCGCCGTTCAGCCGGGGGTTGGCCACGGCCGGCGCGCCGTCGCGGCCGAAGGCCAGCCCGTCGCCGCGCCCGGCCAGCATGCCGAGGTAGTTGTCGTAGGAGTGGTTTTCCATCATCAGCACGACGATGTGGCGGATGCGCGGCAGCAGGTCGGTGCCCGCCGGCTGGTCGGGGTCGGGCAGCACCGGGCCATGCGGCGTCGGATCGGGCATGCCGGGGAACCTCCGCGGAGCAGGGCTGGAGCCTACGGCAGGCTAGCAGGCAGGCCGAACGCCGCGAACAGGTCTGGATCGACGAAATTGTGGTGCCCGGCGATCCGGTCGCCGCAGACCTCGATGACCTGGATCGCCCACGGCCTGTACCCGCCGCCGTCGTCCGGCTTGTAGGACCCGTACGCCGCGCAGCCGTTGGCCTCGGTGGCCAGCAGCCGGGAGCCGCGGCAGGCGTGGCCCGCGCCGAGGAAGAACCGGCCCATCTCGGCCGGCCCCCGCAGCCAGAAGTTGAACGGCGGCATCGACATGACCGCGTCGTCGCGTAGCAGGCCGACCAGGGAGGCGATGTCGTAGCGCTCGAAGGCGTCCACGTAGCTGGCGAGCAGCGCCCGCTGGTCATCGCCGATCACGTCGGCCGTCGGCGCCTCGGATTCGCGGGCCGACATCGTGGCCCGGGCCCGCTGCAGCGCGCTGTTGACCGACGCGACGCTGGTGCCGAGCAGCTCGGCCACCTCGGCCGCCCGCCAGCGCAGCACCTCGCGCAGGATCAGCACCGCCCGCTGCCGGGCGGGCAGGCACTGCAGCGCGGTAACGAAGGCCAGGCGGATGCTCTCCTTCGTCGCCGCGACCTCGGCCGGGTCGCCGGCCAGGTCCAGCACCCGGGCGTCCGGAATGGGCTGCACCCACGTGCTCTCCGGGAGCGTCGCGCCGGTGAACGAGTCGTTCGTCCCGGACGGCCCCATGTCGATCGGGCTGGCCCGGCGCTGGCTGCCGCGTAGCATGTCCACCGACACGTTGGTCGCGATGCGGTACAGCCAGGAGCGCATGGACGACCGGCCCTCGAATCCCTCGATGCCGCGCCAGGCGCGCACCATGGTCTCCTGCACGGCGTCATCGGCGTCGAACACCGAGCCGAGCATCCGGTAGCAATATCCGGTGAGCTCGCGGCGGTACTGCTCCAGGTCCTCGACGCGGTCGCCGGTGCCGGATCGGACGGTCACGTGTCCCACCGTAGCGCGGCCCGCCGACAAAACCCGCGGGCCGCCCGCGGCCCGGCAGGCTCAGCCGCTGGCCGGGAGCCCGGCCAGCGCGGTCTCGATCACGCTCTCGGGCAGCTCCAGATCCTCGAGCTGGTTGGTCACGTAGTCGCCGTAGGCGGCCAGGTCGAGCAGGCCGTGACCGCACAGCGCGGTCAGGATGACCTTCTCCTCGCCGGTCTCCTTGCAGCGCAGCGCCTCGTCGATGGTGGCGGCCAGCGCGTGCGTCGGCTCCGGTGCCGGGACGATCCCCTCGGTCCTGGCGAACCGCAGCCCGGCGGCGAAGCACTCCGACTGCGGCTTGGCCACGGCCTCGATCAGACCGAGCTCGTAGATGTGCGACAGCAGCGGGGACATCCCGTGGTAGCGCAGCCCGCCCGCGTGGATCGGGTCCGGGATGAACTCGTGCCCGAGGGTGTGCATCTTCAGCAGCGGGGTCATGCCCGCCGTGTCGCCGAAGTCGTAGGCGTACACGCCGCGGGTGAACGACGGGCAGGCCGCGGGCTCGACGGCGCGGATCACCGGGCTCATCCGGCCGGCCAGCTTCTCCCGCAGGAACGGGAACGCCAGCCCGCCGAAGTTGGACCCGCCGCCGGTGCAGCCGACGATGACGTCAGGGGTGTCGCCCGCCTGCGCGAGCTGCTTGATGGCTTCCTCGCCGATGATCGTCTGGTGCAGCAGCACGTGGTTGAGCACGCTGCCCAGCGCGTACCGGGTCCGCGGGTCACCGGCCGCCACCTCCACGGCCTCGCTGATCGCGATGCCCAGGCTGCCGGTGGAGTCCGGGTGCTCGGCCAGCACGGCGCGGCCGGCGGCCGTGAGGTCGGACGGGCTCGGGTGGACGGTGGCCCCGTAGGTCTCCATCAGCAGCTTGCGGTAGGGCTTCTGGTCGTAGGAGGCGCGGACCATCCACACCTCGAGCTCCAGGCCGAACAGCGCGGACGCGAATGCCAGCGCGCTGCCCCACTGGCCCGCGCCGGTCTCCGTGGTGAGCTTGGTCACGCCCTCGGCGGCGTTATAGTACGCCTGCGGCACCGCGGTGTTGGGCTTGTGCGAGCCCGCCGGGCTGCCGCCCTCGTACTTGTAGTAGATCCGGGCCGGGGTGCCCAGGTCCTTCTCCAGCCGTCGCGCCCGGAACAACGGGGTCGGCCGCCACAGCCGGTACACGTCCAGCACGTCCTCGGGAATCGGGATGTGCCGCTCCGGCGAGACCTCCTGCGCGATCAGCGCCGCAGGGAACAGCGGTGCCAGGTCGTCGGGCCCCACCGGCTGGCGCGTGCCCGGGTGCAGCGGCGGCGGTGGCGGCGACGGCAGGTCGGCGATCACGTTGTACCACTGGCGCGGCATGTCGGATTCCTGCAGAACGTATTTGACCTGGCGATCCATGGGAATCCTCCGATGCTCGACCGACGAAGAGGACGATTGAACGCCAACGGTAGCGGAGGGCCACGACCGCGAGGAAGTCGGCATGGCGCGGGGACGAAGCCGGCGCCAGTATTCTGCGATCTCCGCGGTTGACCGGCGGGAGGCGGGAGGACCGCATGCGCGTGGACATCTGGAGCGACATCGTCTGTCCCTGGTGCTATATAGGCCAGAGCCGCTTCTCCCGCGCCCTGGCCGGCTTCGAGCACCGCGACGAGGTCGAGGTGGTCTACCGCTCGTTCCAGCTCGACCCGTCGATCCCGCCCGGCCAGGCGACCCCCATCCTGGACGTGCTGGCGGCCAAGTACGGCCTGACCGCGGCCCAGGCGCGGGAGGCCGAGGCGGGCGTGGCGGCCACGGCGGCGGCCGAGGGCCTGGA
>Ga0335073_10002405_pt1 | contig 25562 bp, 23 predicted proteins | sample Lox_Sample_22_FD_207093 | JGI IMG/M metagenome (GOLD analysis project Ga0335073, IMG submission 207093) | Soil microbial communities from Loxahatchee National Wildlife Refuge, Florida, United States - Lox_Sample_2.2 | ecosystem: Environmental > Terrestrial > Soil > Wetlands | place: USA... | reverse complement strand
GTCAGAAGAATGCCACCTGGCTGCGAGGGCGAGGCGAGATTTGGTGACGAAATGTTGATTTGCGCGGGATTTGGAAGAATGTGACAATCAAAAGATGTGCCAAACAAAATATCGAGTTCTGACGTTATCCCTGGCGGGAACGCTGTTGTGCGGGGTTGCTTTCGCCCAGCAGTCTTCGACGCCGTCCACGAATCCGCCGGCGTCGTCGGGCACCGCAACGGCTGCGCCAAAATCCCAAACTACGACAAAACCCGGGACTTCCACTGCCGCTAAAAAAGCTCCGGCTCCGTTGACCTTGACTACCCAGAAAGACAAAGCCAGCTACGCGATCGGCATGAACATCGGGAAGGGCCTGAAAGATAGTTTGAAACGCGACGACGTGGCCGTCAGCAACGAGATTTTGCTGCGCGGGCTGCGCGACGCCCTTGCCGGGAACAAGCCGCTGCTGACCGACGTAGAAGCGCAACAGGTGCTGACGACGCTGCAAGCGGATCTGCGGAAGCACAAGGAAGAACTGCAAGCTGCCGCCGCTACGAAGAATTCCACTACAGGAACTGCGTTTTTGTCCGAGAACAAGAGCAAGCCCGGGGTTGTAGCGTTGCCGAGCGGGTTGCAATACAAGGTAATCACCCAGGGCAATGGACCGAAACCAACGGCCGCCGACACGGTGGAGTGCAATTACAAAGGAACGCTGATCGACGGCACGGAATTCGACAGCTCGGCAAAGCGAGGTAAGCCGGCGACGTTCCCGGTGGGGCAAGTAATCAAAGGCTGGACCGAAGCGCTGCAGTTGATGCCGGTTGGGTCGAAGTGGACCTTGTACATACCGCCGACGTTGGCTTATGGAGAGCGCGGCACGCCGAACGGGCCGATCGGGCCGAACGAGACGTTAATTTTTGAGGTGGAGTTGCTGTCGATTCAGCCGAAGCCGGAGGCAAAACCGATGCCTGCTCCGGGCACGGCGCAACCACAGGCTCAACCACAGGCGACACCGCCGCCAGCTACGAAGCCGCAGTAAGTTGGAAGTGGGCTAGACAAGAAAAGAGGGATTCCTCACTCCGCAGACTTCGTTCGGAATGACAAGTGAATTAGATTAAGAAGCCGGGAGGGACTGAGAATGTCCCGCCCGGCTTTTGCATTTTTCGAAATGGGAGTGCTGCTATTTGGCCGGCTTGAAGCTTTTCAGCAGGGCACCGACGGCTTCGTCCGCTTGGTAAGGTGTAATGGTCGGTTTGTTCTTGAGTTGATTCTGGCTGACGGCGCGATACGCGAGTTTACGCGGATTATTGAGCGCGATATCCAGCACAAAGGTGCCTTCATGCCAACGAACGGTGCGATAGGCCACTTCCGGCGGGCCCCAACCCCAACCCGACCAGCAGCCGTACGGCCCGCAGGCAGGATAATAGCCGGGATAAACGGTGCCGACCGTGGCTTTCTGGGATTTCACCGCGACGTGATAATCGACGAGAAAATCGGCGGTAGCGGCATCATTCACTTGAAGCAATCCCTTGGACTTTAGAGAGCGCTCAATCGAAGCCTTTAGAACGTCGCGATTGGCTTCTGTGTTCCAGTCACGATTGCTTTCCAAATGCTGCTGCGGAGGCTGACTGGGAGTGATGATGTCGCGCGACACCACGGGACGCCCGCCCGCATTGGCGGCCGCCGCCGGTGGCGCCTGATCGAGTGGACGCCAGGCCCAAGTCATGCCCTTTACGACTCGGACATCCGGATCTCGCAAAACCTCCACGTTATCGTTACATCCGGTTAAGACCATGCTCCCCATAAGCACGGCTGTCATCAAACTTCCAGTGATTCTCTGCTTGCCCAATTGCACGTATACGTACCTCCACACTATTGGAAACACCAATTCTGACAAAAAGTTGGCTGCAGAGGGAGCTTATTACCTGACCGGGGTAGCGACCCAGTCGGCCGGAGGGAAAACAATCGGCCAAAAATTGGGGGCGGGACGATCGAATTCGAAAGCAATTTTATAGAATTGCAGGCCATCTTCCTCGGTACGGACGACCCGGCAGCTCATTTCCGAACCGTTGCGGGGATTGGAAAGCAGAAAGGATTGGCCGACGTGAAGGTGCTGCCGCATGAGCAGAAGGCCCCCATGGGCGTTGACGACGTGGGTCTCGGCCTCTTCTTGGATTTGGTGACGATCTTCATTTTCCGCTACCACCAGCACGGTCATACGGAGAACCACGCGCTCGGAGCGGCGACGGTTTTCCAGGGGTTGGGGCATGGGATTAGAGTTTCCTCACGGCACCATTTTAACTTGCCTCCAGCACCTGTGAACTGGCCGAACAGGCAGGGTTGCAACACCGTGAGGGGACAGGTGCCCGGCAAGAAGGGGCGGGTCGCCTTAGAAGGCGGCGGCGACAAGGGCATGCCCCGCCGGTGGCAAGACCAGAGATGCAGATATGGGCGTGCTCATACCTACCGCAGGGGAGGGCCGAGTCGTCCAGAAAGCAAGCAGTAGAACCATGAGTTTGGTATGATAGAATTTTGAAAATTTCATAAGTGCAAGGAACAGATGGATATACAAACTGAAACAAAAACCCTGCTACGCGTGAGGCCCCGCGGATTTTGTGCAGGGGTGGTACGAGCGGTCGACATTGTGGAACTGGCCCTGGAGGCCTATGGCGCGCCCGTGTACGTGCATCATGAAATTGTGCACAACACGTATGTGGTAGAGCAGTTGAGGCGGCGTGGAGCGATATTTGTGGAGGCGATCAGCGAGGTGCCTTCGGGTTCCGTTTTGGTGTTTAGCGCGCACGGGGTGCCGCCGACGGTTCGCCATGAAGCGAAGGATCGCTCGCTGCGGGTGATTGACGCGACGTGCCCCTTAGTGACGAAAGTGCACCTGGAAGCGCTGAAGTTCGCACGGGAAAAGCGCACCATCATATTGATTGGTCACAAAGATCACCAGGAAATTGTGGGTACGTCCGGGGAAGCTCCGGATCGCACTTTGGTGGTGGATTCGGTGGCGGCGGTGGATGCGCTGGAAGTGGAAGATCCAGAAAAGCTGGCATTTTTGACGCAAACAACGTTGAGTTTGTACGACACGCAGGAAATTGTGACGCGACTGCGCCAGCGGTTCCCAGGAATCGTGGGCCCGGCGAGCGACGACATTTGCTATGCCACGCAGAACCGTCAAGAGGCCGTGGAGCAAGTGGCCAAGGACGTGGATCTGATCCTGGTGGTAGGCTCGCAGAATAGTTCGAACAGCAACCGGCTGGTGGAATTGGCGCAACGGCTGAACGTGAAGGCGCGGTTGATCGATTCCGCGGAAGACATTGATCCCATGTGGCTCGACGGGGTACGGCGAATCGGGTTGACCGCTGGCGCATCGGCGCCGGAAGTGTTGGTGGAACAGGTGAGCGAGCGGCTGGCGCAATTCGGATTTAGCGACCAGCGGGATCTGGACTTGATTCGTGAGGACGTGCGGTTCACGTTGCCGTCCGAACTGGCGTCAATCGCTCCTGCGCCGCGCCGCTAAGAGCGGGCCGCGTATCGACAGGTTTTGTTTGCCGGGCAGGGAATTCCCGGCGTCGTTGCTGGTGTCCGGCGCAAACTAAAGCGTTACAAGGAGCGCACCTTGGCGGTCAAAATCGTCCGTCAGCCGAACAAGATTGTCCTGATTGGCGCGCCGTCCAGTGCAGCCGGCTTCGCTCTGGGTACGGAGAAAGCGCCAGCGGCCCTCCGCGCCGCGGGTTTGGTGGAGAAACTTCAAGCGATTGGATACGAAGTAACGGATTTAGGCGACTGCGCGCCGCGCTTATTTGCGGAAGATGAGGAGCACAAGAGGGCGCGCAATATACCGCAAATTGTCGCGGGGTTGAATGACCTGAAATCGCGGGTGGAATTGGCGGCCAAGTCAGGAGGGCTGATTCTGGTGCTGGGCGGCGATTGCGTGCAGGCGGTGGCCGTGCTGACGGGGGCACGGCGTTACTACAAGCACATTAGTCTTCTATGGATGGACCGGCATGCGGACTTGAATACCCCAGCGAGCACGCCATCGGGCCGCTTGGACGGCATGGCAGTGGCGGCCATTCAGGGCCGAGGTTCTGCCGAACTGGTGCGGTTCTGGGGCGAACCGCCGCTGGTGCGCGAACCGGACACATTGATCTATGGACTTGAGCAAGTGGACCCGGCGGAGCAGGAGTTCCTGACACGCTCGCCGATGCGCCACGTATACGCCGCAGATATACTGCAGAGGGGCGCGACGGAGGCGGCGCAGCATACCCTGGGACAATTGCACACCGAAGCGCGCGACTTTATCGTGCACCTTGATCTGGACGTAATTGCGCAGGAGGAATTCAGCGCGACCAGCGTGCCGGGAAGCGGCGGGCTTTCCTATGCGGATGTGCAAGCGTCGTTGACGGAGTTTCTGAAGCAGAAGAGTCTGTTGGGGCTGGATGTGGCGCAATACAATCCAGACCAGGATCCCGATGGTTCGGGAGCCAAGAAAGTGGTGGAGCTGCTGGTAGAGGCATTGGCTGCGCGTTTCGCGTATTTTGCGCCCCCAGCACCCCCGACGACGACGGATGCCGATGCGACCGAGCCCTCATCTTCTCCGACGGCAGACTAGCCGCAGTAAGCAATCGTCAGATCACTACGCGACAAGAATCACCAAGATCGCCAAGGGAATCGATGCGTTTTAGAGTCCGGATACACATGCCAGGGTGCGCGTGGTGCGTCACACCTGTTCGCGAGCCGTGAGTGCGAAAAGCGGTGCGAGGGACACCTATAAGCGGGATTTATCGAATCTTGCGTTTTGAGAAACGCGGGCAATCGCTAAAATGAAGAGAACGGCCCGTGCAGGCCGGGGTGTGGATTCAATTCTGGCGACAAGATGGAGTGAGATGAGTGCCCGGCTACAAGTAATGAAATTTGGCGGAACTTCGGTTGGAAACGCGGAGTGTATAGCGCGAGCCGCAAAAATTATTGCGGAGGGAGCGCGCGAAGGACGCTGTGTGGCGGTGGTTTCGGCCATGAGCGGAGTGACGAATAAGTTGATCGAAGCGGCGAAGACGGCGCAGACAGGAAATGGAAGCGGCGCGAGCGCTGTGATGGAAGGGTTGCGTACGCAGCATGAAGCCGCGTTGACGAGTTTGATTGCCGGTGAGGGAGAACGCGAGCATGTGCGCAAGAAGTTGAACGCAGTGCTAGCGGAAGGCTTGCGATTTTGCGAAGGGACAGCGCTGCTTCGGGAATTGTCGCCGCGGACGATGGACACGATTTCGAGCTTGGGAGAAAGGTTGTCGGCGCCGCTGGTGTCCGCCACAGTAAAAGAACTGGGCCTGCAAAGCGAGGCCGTGGATGCAACGGAATTAATCGTGACCGATGAATTCCATGGTGGGGCGGAACCGCAGATGGCGCAGACGCGGGGCAAATCGCATGCGCGGATACTGCCTTTACTGGATCGCGGAATCGTGCCGATCGTGACGGGGTTTTTGGGAGCGACGCCGGGCGGCGAACTGACCACCCTTGGGCGCGGCGGGTCCGACTATTCGGCGACGATTCTGGGCGCCGCGTTGGACGCCGACGAAGTGATCATCTGGACGGATGTGAATGGAGTGCTGAGCGCAGATCCACGACTAGTGGCGGAAGCGCAGACGATCCCGGAGATTTCTTATCGCGAAGCAGCGGAGTTGGCGTATTTCGGGGCCAAGGTGCTGCATCCGAAGACACTGCGGCCGGTGGTGCAAGCGGGGATTCCGGTGTGGATCCGGAATAGCTTTGTACCGGAGCATCTGGGAACGAAGATTACACCGCAAGGACAGACGACGAATGGAGGAGTGAAAGCGCTGACGGCGATACGAGATGTGACGCTGATCAGCGTGGGCGGTCCTGGAATTGTGGGGTTGCCGGATGTGGTGGGGCGCACATTTTCTACGACGGCGGAGGTACGCGCGAACGTTTTGCTGATCTCGCAATCGTCTTCGCAAAACGATATTTGTTTCGGCGTGTACTCGGCGGATGCCGAAAAGACCGTGGAAGCGTTGCGGGAGGAATTCGCGCAGGACCTGGACCATCACAAGGTGGAGCACATTCGAGTGGATCCGCACATCGCGATTGTGGCGGTGGTGGGGCAGAACATGTGCGGTACGCCGGGAATCGCGGGCAAGACCTTCGCGAGTATGGGAAAAGAAGGAATCAACCTGATCGCGATTGCACAAGGGTCTTCGGAGACCAACATTTCTTTTGTGATTGAAGAACAATCGGTGGTGCCGGCGCTACGCGCGCTGCACCGGGAATTCGGGCTGGACAAGTCCGCTACGGCGGCGTAAAGCCGCCGCTGCATATGCAGCAGTAACGACCGGGCAACATCCATCGACCCACAGGCAGATACGTCTTGTCGAGCACCCGCATGTACAAATACCGCGACGTAAAGGTGCCACTACGTCGGAAAACCAATGGCCCGCCTGAGAAGGCGGCCGCTACAACGGACTGGCGGCGCTAGGATGAGGCCGGAAGCGTGGCGGCCTCCGCGCGCTTGCGGTGATAGCGTGCGAGGCCTAGCCAGGAGAGGTGCAAAGCACCGTTGAAGAGGTAATGCGAAACTTCGTCGGGTGAGAGGAACTGGGCAGCCTCGGCGGCAATTTCTTTGGCGAACGCATGGGTGGCCGCCACGTCGTCGAGATTACGAGCGTAGATGTCGGCGGAAAGGTCGCGCCAGCGGTGCAGGCGCTCGCGGTAAGTGGCGATGTGAACGTCGGGATTATGGGAAAGCGAGAAGTGGGTGAGAAACAGTTTGTTGGGATGAAGGCCGGCAATGAGATCGAGCGAGGCATCCCACGATTCGATGGAAATGTCGGGCGGTGGAGTGACGGGAAGAACGAAGGGATGACCGTTGATGGAGATGCCGGTGGTATCGCCGACAAACGCGATGGAGTCGTGCGGATCGAAATAGCTGACGTGGTGAGAAGCGTGGCCAGGAGTGTAGAAGACACGGAGTTGGCGAGCACCGAGCCGGATGGTTTCGCCGCCCTCGAGGACCTGAAGGTTGTCAACGGGGACGGGCAGAAATACACCGAACTGGCGCTCCATGCTGTCGCCATAGAGACGGGCAGCACTCTGAAGGAGTTTGGAAGGATCAACCATGTGGTTCGCGCCGCGGGAGTGCACGTAAACTTTTAGACCAGGATTCTCGCGAACGAGTGCGCCCGTGGCGGCGGCGTGGTCCAAATGAATGTGCGTTAACAGAATCGCTTGGAGGTCGGAGATGCGAATGCCGTGCTGCTCAAGCGTTTTGCGGAGATTTGCAACCGTAGAAGCGGGGCCGGGATCGACGAGCGCCGCAGAATTTTCGGAGAGCAGAAGAGCGGCAGCAATGGAGCGGGAATGTGCGGTCCAAAGAAGATCGAGAGGAGTGATGGAGTTCATAAATGAAGACGAGTGTAACGCAAAGAGGGAACAAGGAGGAAAGAGGCCGGAAAAGGGGGCCTGGAAGGAGGGCCTGTCCAACGGGCCAGTGGCCCTGAGGAAATACTTGCAGAATGATGAAGTTATGGACTATGCTTTTGACCACAGCGACTTGTTCTATCCGTTCTCGCTCCAAGCGAGTTTGTCCTCTGCGGAACCGCCCAAGGTTTCAGAACAAGCACAACGCTGCGGGTTGTTGTCCTGTGGCCGCTTCAAAGCACGGCAGGTGGTCCAGAGGCAGGCAAGTGAATATACGGGATTCTTTAGGTTCATTTAGGGAGGAAGAGACTATGCGCAAATGGTGTGCGATTGTGGCATTGGGAGCGCTGTTGGCCCTGCCGCTCTGTGCGCAGCAGAAAGACGCGAGCACAGCAAGCAATACGAACGGAACGGAAAGCACGACAACTTCGAATGCGGCGAGTGACTTCAGTATCGCTCCGGCATCGCCAACGCTGTTCGCGATGCCTGCAGCGGCCGCGGCGAACCCGGCGGATATCTATTCCGACTGGGCAAACAATCCCTGGAACCGGCACGCCTGGGGCTTGTTGACGCCCAAATTCGAAGTTGCGGGAATGTTTCAGTACATCAATTTCTGCCCGTGCTCGTTCAATAATTTCAACAACTACGGCGCGACCGGGTCGTTTACGTATAACGCGACGAAGTGGTTGGGCCTGACCGCGGAAATCGGCGGCTATTACTACACGCGGCAAATCTATGGCGCGCCGACTTCAACGGGCGCATACAATCTGGAATCGGTGTCGGGAAGCCAGCAGAGCTACATGTTCGGCCCGCGCATCAACTTCCGCCATTTCGATCACTTTGTGCCGTTCGGAGAAGTGATGTTCGGCGCGGCGCGTACCGGCATTCAGTTGACCGGCAACGCGAATTCGCAGACGTCGTTTGCGCTGTTGGCGGGCGGCGGTTTGGATGCCGTGCTGTTCAAGAACTTCGCGTGGCGCATATTCGAAGCGGACTATTACATGACCAACTTCAGCGGTCCGCTGCTTGCGGCGAACGGGCGGCAGAACAACTTCCGCATCGGCACGGGCGTGGTGCTCCGTTGGGGCTATCCGCCGGAACCGCCGAAGCCGATCCATCCGCCAACCGCTTCGTGCTCGGCGAATCCGACGTCGGTCTATCAGGGATCGACCGAAGCAATTGCGATCCACGTAGACGCGACGGATGTGGACAAGGTTGGTTTGACGTATGCATACACCGCGACCGGCGGCACCGTGGAAGGCACCGGGCCGGATGCACGCTTCAACCCGTCAGGGTTGGCGATCGGCACCTATACGGTGAACGTGAAGGTCGACAACGGCCACGGCGGCACGGCAACGTGCGCCGCGGATGTGCAAGTAGCACAGCGTCCGAACCGGCCGCCAGTAATCTCTTGCGCGCCGGAACGCAACCCGATCATCGCCGGCGAGCGCGTAGCGATCAATTCGACCGCGAGCGATCCGGACGGCGATCCGCTGACGTACAGCTACTCCGCTTCGGGCGGCCAGGTTTCCGGCAACGGCCCGACGGCGCAGTTTGACTCGACGGGTCTGTCGGCAGGCAGCTATACCGTCACATGTACGGCCGACGACGGTCGTGGCGGACGCACCAGTGCGAACACCACGGTTGACGTGCAGCAGCCGGCTCCGCCGCCACAGGCCGCGAAGATCGGCGATTGCGGCTACAACAAGGTCGGCGCAGCGCGCTTCGACAATGCTTGCAAGCGCGTAGGTGACGACGTGGCCCTGCGTCTGAAGAACGACCCGAATGCCAAGGTGGTGATCGTTGGCTACGCTGATCCGAAGGAACCGCGTGCTGAAAAGCTCGCGCAACAGCGTGCCGACGGCGCCAAGAAGTACCTGGGTGAAAAGGGCATCGATGCTTCGCGCATCTCCACGCGCGTTGGCACGGCGTCCACGGAGAACACTGCCGAGGCGAAGAAGGAAAACCGCCGCGTCGAGTTCGTCTTCGTACCCGAAGGCGCGACTTACTAAAAACCTGATGTCCGGAACGGGTGTAATACACTCGTGACGGGCGTAACATCCTAAGCACAGACGGGCTCTCCGACGAAAGCTTCGGAGGGCCCGTTTGCTTTCGTTGGGTTGAGAGCGGTGGATTGACACAGGCAAAAGCGTGTGTGCCGCCGTGGTCCGAGAAAGGACGGAGACGCGGTTTGCGATGGAAGATTCTGGCAGTGCTCACGGCGGCGCTGAGCGCCAGCGGCGCGATTCAGGCTCAAAAGTGGGAAAGGCTCGGCCCGGAAGGCGGGATGGTGGTGTCTCTGGGAACGACGGGCGCCGGACCGGTGTACTTGGGCGCGGCGGATGGGCATGTGTTCGCGAGTGGAGACAGCGGCGAGAACTGGGAACTGCGCGGGCGGGTTGGGCAGAGATTGGATGCAGTGGTGACACGGCTGGTGGTCGATCCACGAGACGGCCAACGGGTGTTCGCTTCCGTTTGGTATCAACGGGCTGACGGCGGCGGGGGCGTGTTCGAAAGCGCGGATGGAGGGCGGAACTGGCGGCTGCTGGGGCTGGGGACAGAGGCGGTGCGCGCGCTGGAGATTGCGCCATCGGAGCCGAACGAATTGGTAGCCGGGACGCGTAGTGGGGTGTTCCTGTCGAGGGATAGTGGCAAGACGTGGTCGCGCATTTCTCCCGAGGGCGACCCAGAACTAAAGAATCTGGATTCGTTGGCCATTGACCCGCGAGATCCGCAAGTCATTTATGCAGGCACTTATCACCTGCCGTGGCTGACACAGGACGGCGGAAAAACGTGGAAGCCGATCATTGCCGGAATCATCGATGATTCGGACATTATGAGCCTGCGGCTGGACGCAACGAATCCGGACCGCGTTTATATGAGTGCGTGTTCGGGCATTTATCGCAGCGAAAATCAGGGTGGGCAGTGGACGAAGCTGCAGGGGATTCCTTACGCGGCAAGGCGCACGCAAACGATTGTGCAAGACCCGGGTTCGCCAAAAACGTTTTACGCGGGAACGACCGCAGGCTTGTGGGTGACGCGAGATAGCGGGGAGAACTGGGCGCTGACGACTTCGAAGGAGTGGGTGGTGAACGCGTTGGTGGTGCTGAAGAACAATGGCGCTGCGGGGCGGGTTGTGCTGGGAACCGAGCAGGGATTGGAGATTAGCGATGACGGGGGTGTCACGTTCCGCGAAGCCGATCGCGGATTCACGCATAGCGCGGTGAAACGATTGGTGGTGGACCGTCGAGATGCGCGGCATCTGTTGATGGCGGTGGAAGCAAACGACGCAAAGCTGCGCGAAAGCAGCGATTTCGGGAAAACCTGGTCTGCGGTTTCGCTGGAAGCGCTGGCGCACGGGCAAAGCTCCGCACTGAATGCCGACGAGATCGCGAGGGTGTTGGCCAGTCCCTGGGGATGGATGGTCCGGCTGCAAAACGGGAAGTTCTGGCTTTTGGCCGACGGCGCAAAAAGCTGGAGGGAGTGGAGCCCGCTCTTACCGGAAGCAATGAAACGACCCGCTCCCACAGCAAACCCCCGGGTGACGAAGTCCGAGTCGATGACAACGCTAAAGATAGGCGCAGCCATCGCGTTTTCAGAAAGTGAAGCGGTGCTGTCCACGAATCTGGGTGTGCTGCGCTGCGCGTTGTCGGGGCGATGCACGCGGATGAAGGCGTTCGAATCGAAATCGCAAGTGCGCGAAGTTGCGTCGGGCGCAACCGGCGAGAGCATCGCTGTAGCGATGGATGGCAAGTTCGGGTGGTCTGACGACGGCGGACAAACTGCCGTGTGGCGCGATCTCCCGGTGCCGATGGAAGAGGTCGTCTGGGTAGATCTTGCGGAAGGCGACAAAAATGCGGCGATATACCTGGGCAGCAGCCGTGGTCTGTTCGCTTCGAACGATGCAGGTGCATCTTGGCAACGAATAGAATCTGGACTGCCCGCGGGACCGGTGGAACAGTGGCTGCGCGGCGTGGGGCTTTGGGCGGTGAGTGAAGAGGGTGGCAGCTTTTACGTATCGAAAGATCGGGGAGCCACCTGGCAACGCGCGGATCGCGATGCAGAACGAAGTATCTTCAGTGGATTCGCGGCATTGCCGGAAGGTGGAGTGTTGGCAGGATCGGAGAGCGAAGGGCTGCTGCGTTTCGAGTTGAAATAGCGAGCGAGCAACAGGCGCAAGAATGGAATAGGGAAGAGGCGTATTCGTTTTAATTTGGAACACGCCTGAAAGTGTATAGCCGCGTATTTACGCTATTGACACTATTATCAGTTATAACTAAAATGATACTCAGTTGTTTCCCGCATTGATACGACGGATACCCCTTCCCGTAGTGGCGACGGAGGCGCTAGGGTTGGCGAAGAATTCGAGGATGCGGCGGCGGAATTCAGCTGGCTGGTAGCCGAGGGCTCCGGTGTGAAATGCGTGCGGCACTACCCATAGCGTTTTGGGCCCACGCGCGGCGGTGTAGATTTTTTCCGTGTGGCGGCAGGGCAGCGTGGTATCGGCGCCGTCGCAAATGAGAAACACGGGGAAGCTTCGCGCGGTGACGGCTTGTTCAGGCGAAACGTTGGCCGCCGGGAAACCAGCGAGAGCTTGGCCGCGCGCAAGCATCACCCACGCGCCGGGAGCGAACAGGGTTTTCCCCAGCCACGGGTATTTTTGGAGACCGGCGTAATCGTAAGAAGCTTCGCGCAGATTGGCGAAGGAGGATTCGGCCACAACGGCCTCGATGCGCGGATCGACCGCAGCAGACTGCAGAGCAATCCCTGCTCCCATGGATTCACCCAGAGCATAAATGTGGACGGGGTGCTCAGTGGCCACCAAGACATCGACGATCGCGCGAGTGTCGTTGCGTTCGAGCCAGCCGTAGGTGCCGATGGAGCCGTCACTTTCACCGTGGCCGCGGGCGTCCATCATCGTTACGCCATAACCCGCACGCAGCAGGATGAGCGCGGGTTCGAGAACACCCATGCGGTTATCGGCGACGCCGTGGAAGAGGAGAACCCAAGAGCTATTCGGCTGCGCAGGCCGCACTTTCCAGCCGTGAAGAAACACGCCGTCGGGTGCGCGGATATCGAGGGGTTCACGGAGCGCTCCAATTTGTGCGAAGGAAACATCGGCTTGCTTCACGAGGTCGGACGGAAGCGGGCGGCGCAAGGGATGAAGAAAAGCGGGTGCGACCAACCATCCAATGACCATGGCTACGAGGGATGGAGCCAGAAGCAGAACGAGTGCGATGCGAAGGAGGCGGCGGCGCATGAGACTCTAAAGTAAGAAACGCAGTGAGGACAATCTTAGTTCCATACAACGAACGGCGAGATGTACGGACCCCTCATGCAAGTGCGGCATGCAAGACACCAATACGATAAACCAAATACCGACCCTCAGAAACCGAGGGTAGGGCACCCCAGGGAGCAACCGGGAAAGCGGCAGCCCTTGATCGCTCAGAAGAGGCCAAACTGCGGCGCTCCAAAGAATACAGACTAAAGTCTGTGCTAGGAGCGGAAGAGCACATCTTCGCGCTGGAACATTTTGACGGCGAGGAATAACGCTACCGCGGCATAGACGCAGGTGGAGAAGAAGATGATGGCGATGAAATTCCAATGGTAGGTGCCGGTGACGAGTTCCTTGCAGAGCAAACTGGCGTTGAGAATAGGCACAAAAGCCAGTTTGGCGGTGAGATCGATGGGGAGCATGGCGGCCACGGAGGGAATGATCACGACGAACATCAGCGGGCTGATGTAGCTCTGGGCTTCCTTGTAGCTTTTGGCGAAGAGCGCCACGGTCATGAGACCGGCGGCAAAGAGCACGGCGACGGGCAGAACCATGATGAAGATGGAGAGCACGGTGGTGAAGTGGATTTGCAGTTGCATCTGCTGCGCGTCCGGACCGGCCTGATCGAAGGCATGCGCGTGTTCCAGCACCGCAAACGAGACGCCCATGGAGATCACGGAAAGCGCGGCGGTGACGAGTGCGGCCGTGAGTACGAGAAAGAATTTTCCAAAGACCAGGTCGACACGGGAGATGGGGCTGGAAAGAATGGTTTCCATGGTGCCGCGTTCTTTTTCTCCGGCGGTCAGGTCCATGGCGGGATACATGCTGCCGGTCATGCAAAGCAGAATGACCATGTAGCCGATCAAGCCGCCAAAGGCAGCGCCACCGACTTTCTCCGGAGGCGCCACGTTGTTTTCCTTGATATCGAAGGGTTTCAAGGCGGCATCCGGAACATGTCGGGCGGCCAAGTTTTCATGAACAATGCGGTCACGATATTCTTGCAGGCTATCTTGTATATAACCCGTGGCGAGCGAGGACTTCAGATCGCCATTGTAATTGTGAATGAGGACCGTCGTGTTTTTTTGGTGGGCGATGTCGTCTTGCAAGCCCGGAGGAATCTCGACCGCCGCGCGAATGTCTTTGTTAATAATCTCGTTTTTCCAATCCTCTTTGGTGGGGACGATTCTCAATTTTGGGGTCTTTTGCAGTTCGGCCAAGATGGCGGGCGAATCCTGACCGCCGAGAACCATGATCGGTGAGATACCTTCCTTGGCTTTGCCGATCAGTGCAGAAACGGCAGCACCGAGCCCTGCGGTGAGAAGGGGAAAAAGAATCAGCGGCACGAGGAGCGAGGAAACCAGGGTGCGGCGGTCGCGAAGCGCTTCGCGGAGTTCCTTGCGGTAAACGACGCCAATATTGCGGAGGTTCATGTCAGTTCTTCTCCTGAGAGACGTAGAGAGGAGCAACGACACGCACAAAAATTTCCTCGAGATCGCGTTCCTGATAACGCTCGCGCAAATCTTCCAGCGAACCTTCGGCGAGGAGCTTGCCGGACTGAATGATGCCGACGACATCACAGAGCTTTTCGACTTCGGTCATGATGTGCGTAGAAAAAATGACGGTTTTACCGCGCTGGCGACATTCGCGGATGAAGTCGATGATGGTGCGCGCGGTCATGACGTCGAGACCACTGGTGGGTTCATCGAAAATCATCACTTGGGGATCGTGAATCAGCGTGCGGGCGATGGAAGTTTTCTGCTTCATGCCGGTGGAGAGCTTGTCGCAACGGGTGTCGCGAAAGGAGTTCATGTCGAGGCGGGAGAAAATGTCATCGATGCGTTTGTGCAGAGTGGATTCGTCGAGTCCGTTGAGACGGCCAAAGTATTCCACCATTTCCAAAGAAGAGAGGCGGGGATAGAGCGCCGTGGCGGTAGAGAGAAAGCCCACGGCGGAGCGTACTTTTTGGGGCTCGTCGACGACATCATGGCCGTTGACGATGGCGGTGCCTTCGGTGGGTTCCAAGATGGTGGCCAGCATGCGCAGCGTGGTGGTTTTCCCGGCGCCATTGGCGCCGAGAAGGCCATAAATCTGGCCGGGCTTGCAGGTGAAGGTGACGTGATCCACGGCGCGAATACGGCCACGTTTCTTGTCGTGAAAGTCCTTGATAAGACCACGCGCTTCGATCATGGAAGATCCTCTCGAGCCACCACCGGAAATGGGCCACACCGTTTGCTAGAGGGAATACGCAGGAACCCGGGTGAGAATATCAGCAGACCCGGCCTGCGGGGAGCCGTTATCCTTTGTGGCAGTTTGGGCACTGTTTGGCATCAAATTTATCAGCAGGCACGCGAAAGACGTTGTTGCACTGGACGCAAACGCGGTGGATATAAGCCTTGGGCGCGGTTGCGGTAGTTGGCTGAGCCGTGTTCTGTTCGGCAGATGCCGGAGCGATGGGCGTGTTGGGCATGGCGGCATTCTACCACGTGATTTTCTGCAGACGGCATCCCTGTGGGACGAGCGGGCATCCCAGAACAAAGGTCCGAAGTCTGTAGAGAAATGGAGTAACCTCCTGATAGACTGTAAGTTAGCTTTACCGCCAGAAGAAATCGGGCAGCCCGTTCTTACCACCCCGCGATGAAGTCGCAGCGGAACGCGTCCGCCAAGGTGGACCCGTGGCGCCTTATGCAAAATGAAGGAACGATAAAAGCTCATTATGGATAGGAAGTTGCGAAACCGGACGCTGTTGCTGCTGGGACTGGCAGCAATTCTAGCGTTTGTGTTGATTCGGGTGAGCGGGCGGCAGCCGGTGGCGAAAATATCGGCATCGAAGCCGATCCGTCAAGACATTACCGCGTACATCACCAGTAACGGGAAAGTAGAGCCGATTGCGCCCTATATCATCAATGCGCAGCTGGATACCTTCGTGAAGAAAGTCTACGCCACGGAAGGGCAGAACGTGAAAAAAGGCCAGTTGCTGATGGAGCTGGACGTGACCGACGCGGCTTCCCAACTGGCGGCGGCCAAGTCGAAATTGCTGCACGCACAAGATAACCTGCGGGCTGCGAAAGCCGGCGGAAGGGCGGATGTGGTGGCGCAGATGTCCAGTGATCTGGCGAAAGCGCAGGCCGACCGCGACCAATATCAACGTGAGCACGACTCACTGGAACGCCTGCTGGCAAAAGGCGCGGCGACCAAAGACGAGTTGGCTGCCAATGAAGTGCTGCTGGCCAAAGCAAAGGCGGATGTGGACAGGTACAGCGCAGCGAAGCTGGAATTCCGCCGGGAGCAGGGCGTAAACGCGTCGAGCTCGGAACTGGCGATCGAGCAAGCGCAAAGCGACGTGACGCTGCTGGAAGAGAAAGTCCGGCAGGGACGCATCGTCGCGCCGATTGATGGGACCTTGTATTCGTTGCCGGTGAAGACACGCCAGTACGTAAAGACCGGGGACTTGCTCGCGGAAATGGCGGACCTGCATGAGGTGCGGGTGCGCGCGTTTGTAGACGAACCGGACTTGGGCGGCTTGGAGCCGAATTTGCCGGTGAAAATCACCTGGGAGGCACTGCCGAATGAGGTCTGGCAAGGCAGAACGGAGAACGTACCCAAGCAAGTGGTAGCGCGGAACCTGCGCAATGTGGGCGAGTTGCTGTGCTCGGTAAATAACCAGAATTTGCAACTGCTGCCGAACACCAACGTGAATGTGCGAATCAACTCGAAGGAACGCCGCAACGTGGTTACCGTCCCGCGGGGAGCAGTGGAAACGGAGAACGGGAAGCGCTACGTGTTCGTGGTGAAAGATGGTGTAGGAAAGCAGACGCTGGAGAAGCGCGAGATTCAAGTAGGCATCGCGGATGCGACGAATTACGAGGTGCTGGGCGGCTTGCAGGGAAATGAGATTGTGGCGTTGCCTGGCGATGTGGATTTCAAGAACGGCATGCTGATCAAGGTAGTAAATATGGACAATTCCAACATCGAGAGCCAAAAGGATGCGGGGATTTAAAGGCGTTGTCGCCGCCGCGCTGTGCCTGTGTGTTTTACAGGTGGGCGCGGCTGGACAAAGCAATTCCGTGGATGCCGCGAAAAACGCCTATGAGAAAGGCGACTACAAGAAGGCCATCGAGATACTGAGCGCGGAGGCGCAAAAAGCCCCGAATAACGGGGAAGTTCAGCTGCTACTGACCAAGGCTTACCTGGAATCCAACCAATACGACAATGCGATAAGCAGCGGCGAAAAGGCCGTATCGATCGAGCCGAACAATTCCCTGTATCACCAGTGGCTGGGCGAAGCATACGGGCAAAAGGCCGACCATGTGTCGATGTTCAGCGCGTACTCCTGGGCGCGCAAGACGCAGAAGGAATTCGCGACGGCGGTGCAGTTGGACGACCACAATTTCGACGCGGATCAGGATTTGGTGGAATACGATTGCACCGCGCCGTCGATGGTTGGAGGCGGTGAAGACAAAGCCGAGGCGCTGATCCAGAAAATGCTGACGCTCGATCCGGCGGAAGGGCACTTCGCTCAGGGTGTATGCAAAGCGGTGAAGAAAGACTACGCCGCGGCGGATGTGGAGTATGCCAAGGCGCTGGAGCTGAAGCCCAAGACCGCTGACCGCGTCTACGACATTGGGGACTATTTCCTGCAGCGCGGGCAGGGCGATAAATTGCTGCAAGTGGCTGCGGCCGGCGAAACATTAGCTCCGCAAGATCCGCGCGGAAAATACTATCAGGCGGTCGGATGGATTCTGAGTGGGCAGAACTATGCGGAGGCGGAGCAACAGTTGCGGCAGTACTTGACGGCTGGGCCGATGCGCTCCACCTATCCAGCTCCGTGGGATGCACATTACTGGTTGGGTCGGCTGGATGCCGCGCAAAAGAATACCGCGGGGGCGCGCAGCGAATATCAGGAAGCGCTGAAGCTGAATCCAAAGTACAAGAAAGCGGACGAGGCATTAAAGCAAGTCGGCGGCCAGTAAGGCGTCGATTTCGAGTGAATCCGGCGAAATGCAACTGAAAGAAACATTGACGGTAGCGGTAGACGCATTGCGCGCGAATAAACTGCGCGCGGTACTGACTTCCATTGGAGTGATTATTGGAAGCGCTTCGATTGTTCTGGTGGTTACGGTTTCGCTGACGAGCCGGAGATTTGTGATTTCGCAGATCGAAGCGGTGGGCTCAAACCTGGTTTGGGTAGAGCTGGTGAAACGGCCGGGGAAGGCGCAGCCGCTGAGCCACGAACTGAACCTGGGGGATCTCGAGGCGGTAAGAGCAAGTATCCCAGATCTGACCGCGAGCGCAGGGCTCACGGACGTTCCCATGGTAGTGGTGTTGAACGACCAGGAATTGCCGGTAACGTTAATTGGAGTGACCGAAGGTTACCAAGCAATCCGGCGGCTGGTGGTGTATCGAGGGCGTTACTTCGACGCCGGCGACATGGCCACGCGAAGTAAGGTTTGTTTGATCACCAGTGACTTGGCGAGGCGGGCGTTTGGATTGGAAAATCCCATCGGGCGGGAACTGCGCGTGGGCGACGTCACCTTTACGGTGATTGGCGTGTTTCATGAGCGAGCCTCGACCTATGGCATGTCCGAAATCCAGAAAGACACGGTGATTATCCCGTTTCCGTTGATTCAATACTTCACGGGCGACAGCCACATAGGGACGCTGCAGGCCCAGGCGAAAACTCCCGACGAAGTGCCGGTAGTGGAGCGGCGCGTTCGGGAATTGCTGATCAGCCGGCATCCGCCGGAGGCCGAGTGGAACGTGCAAACGTTGATCGGGATTCTAGCAGCGGCAAAAAACATTTCCCTGGGACTGACGGTGATGCTGCTGGTGGTCGCGTTTATCGCATTGTTGATCAGCGGCGTGGGAATCATGAATATTATGCTGGTTACGGTGAAAGAACGAACGCGGGAAATAGGAGTGCGGCGAGCAATTGGCGCGGCGAAAAAAGAAATTATGACGCAGTTTTTGATTGAGGCGTTCTTGATTAGCGCGGGTGGGGCGGTGCTTGGAATCTTGATTGGTTTGGCAATTCCGGTGGGGGTGCAGCAGTTGCTGCCGGCGAATTTGCGCGTACCGATATCGGGAATGAGCGTGGTTGCGGCGTTTTTGGTGTCCAGTTTGACGGGGTTGTTTTTCGGCTGGTTGCCGGCGAATCAGGCGGCGAAACTCGATCCAGTGGAATCGCTGCGCTACGAATAGAGGAAGCCGGTGGGCAGGAGGAGAGCTATGGGGTGGACGCGTCGAGTAGTGTGCGCGGCATTGTGCGTTACAGCCAACTGGGCACCGTTGTTGGCACAGAACTCAACGAACAGCGAACCGACGGCCACGGCGATGGTGCTCACGCTGAAGCGCAGCATCGAACTGGCGCTGCGGAACAGTAAAGATATTCAACTGGCAAAACTCCAAGTGCGCGTGTCGGATAACACCGCGAGCATTACGCAATCCGAGTTTCATCCGAATTTCTACGCGGGATCGGGGGCGGGATACACCTATGGTTTGCCGGAAACGCCGGGTGGAAGGCCACCGTCGATTTTCAGCCTGACCTATACCCAGGAAATATTTAACGGCCCGCTGAAAGGACTGGAAAGAGAGCAGCAGGAACAGGCCAAGGCGCAGCGTTTGGTGCTGGAAGACACGAGAAACGCGGTAATCGAGCGAGTAGCTGCGTCGTATCTGGAACTGGTGAAGGTGCGGCATTCTTTAGAACTGCTGCGCAAAGAAAAGGAAAGCGCGGAGCGAATTGTGGGTGTTACGCAGGAAAGGCAGAGCGAGGGCTTCGAATTGCCGACAGAAGTAACGAAAGCGCAGTTGACCCAAGCGCGAGTGGTACAACGAATTTTGCAACTGGAAGGACGGCAGGACGAACTGGAAGTGTATCTGCGCGACCAGATGGGAATGGCGCCGGAGCAGCCGATCGACGTGACGCCGGAAGACCTGCCCGGTTCGGCGGAACAGGAAGGCGCGACACTTGTCGCCATGGCCTCGCAGGGGAACACGAGTTTGGCGTTCGCGGAGTCGGATGTGAAGGGTAAGGAATTTCGGCTGCAAGGGGAAAAGAAGGGCTACTGGCCAACCCTGCAACTCGTAACCATTTATGATTTGCTGGCGAAATACAACTTCCGGAACTACACGAATATCTACCAGAACTTTACGTACAACAATCTGAATGCCGGGATCAATGTGAACGTGCCGATTTTCAGCGCGAAGACGCGGGCGAACGTGGCCCTGGCGCAGGCCAGCCTGGATGCGGCCAAGCTGAATCTGGCGAGCAAGCGCACGCAAGTGAGTGCGGAGGTGCGGCAACGGTCAAAGAAGGTCCAGGAAACCGACGCGGCCAAAGAAGTGGCGCGTCTGGAATTGCAGTTGGCCCAGCAAAATCTTGCGGTGCTGCAATCCCAATTCAACGAAGGCAAAACCAACTTGCGCGAAGTGGAACGAGCGCGGCTGGACGAAAACGAAAAGTGGATGGCGTACCTGGATGCAAATTTCCAACGGCAACAGGCACAGCTGGAGCTTCTGCGCAGCGCCGGACAGATTGAGAAGGCGTTGGAATAACGCACATGCTCGAAAAAGCAGACCTCGGATTCCTGCGCCAGGCACTGGAAAAGTTAGACGAAGGGTTTGCTGCGCTGCCGGAGGATTCGCGAACACCCGCGGATGCGAAGCGACTTGTGGAGGTCCTGACCGCAGCGGCCGAGCGGCTGCAAGATAACTACCCTTACTTTCATCCACTGTATGCGGGGCAGATGATCAAACCGCCGCATCCTGTGGCGCGTCTGGCCTATGCATTGGCGCAGTGGATCAATCCGAATAATCACGCACTGGATGGAGGGCGCGCGTCTTCTGCCATGGAAAAGGAAGCGGTCGCTGGGTTAGCGGAAATGTTCGGCTGGAAGGAGCACCTGGGTCATTTAACGAGCGGCGGGACGATGGCCAACCTGGAAGCGCTTTGGGTTGCTGGGCAGTTGACGCCAGGGAAGACCATCGTTGCCAATGAGCAGGCGCATTATACGCACCACCGGATCAGCGGCGTGTTGCAAATGCCGTTCGAGTCGATTCCGTGCGACGAGCGGGCGCGTATGGATGTGCGGGCGCTCGAAGCGCGCTTGGTGAAGGGCGATGTGGGAACAGTGGTGGTGACGATGGGGACGACCGCGACCGGGTCGGTGGATCCTTTGGCAGAAATTCTCGCGCTGAAGGAAAAGTATGGGTTCCGGGTGCATTGCGATGCGGCTTATGGAGGATATTTCGGATTGGCGGGTAACCTGGCGGATGATACGCGCCACGCGTTCGATCACATAGGTGATGCGGATTCCGTGGTGATCGATCCGCACAAGCACGGTCTGCAGCCTTATGGTTGTGGATGCGTGCTGTTCCGCGACGCCAGCGTAGGGCGTCTGTACAAGCACGATTCGCCGTATACCTACTTCAGTTCGAAGGAAATGCATCTTGGCGAGATCAGTTTGGAGTGCTCGCGGCCAGGAGCGGCGGCGGTGGCGCTGTGGGCGACGCAGATGCTTTTGCCGCTGGTTCAAGGTGGCGAGTTTGCACGGGGCCTGGAGAAGTGCAGAGAAGCGGCGGCTGAGTTTCACCGGCGAATCGCGAACGACACGCGGTTCCTGGCGGCATTTGTTCCGGAGTTGGACATTGTGATTTTCGCGCCGAGCGCCGCAAGCGTAAGCGCATCTTCCGCGTTGAGTAGACAAATTTTTGAGGCTGCGGCAAAGCACGATCTGCATCTGGCTGTGGCAGAACTGCCGGTGCGGTTTTTCAGGATGCCTGAGGGGATGAAGCAGGATCGAGCGAGTCTGACTTGCTTGCGATCTGTGCTGATGAAGCCCGAGCATGTGGAATGGGTGGCGCGCATTTGGGAAATTTTGGCGGAGTCGACGGACGAGGTGCTGGGGAAGACGATCTAGGTCCCGCTTTCGCACAGGCGGGAGTGCCTGTGGCGCTGGGAGAAACCCAAGACCCACCCTCACAAACCGAGCGTGGGGCACCCAGCGTTTGGAGGCACGACGTAGAGAGTGAGGAAAGATTCCTCGCTCCGAAGACTGCGCTGAGAATGACGGGAGTGTCTTGGGGTTGTGGCAGCGCAGAGGGTGAGATTCTGGCGCAGAAGGGGTGCTCGTCGACGTGGCAAGTGCCACTTAATGCGGGATTTAGCCATTGGATGCATCTTTGGAGGCTTTTGCAGAAAGGCCTGCCGGGATGTAACCAAGTTCGGTAAACTACGATCTAGACCTTTTGGGGGCACGGGAACCAGCCACGAACTGGGAAGGACAAGTGTGGCTGCCCAGATGCTGTTTTTGCGCATCGAATTTGACGGACACTGAGGGTGACGAATGCCTGATGTAATGAAGACATTGCTTTTGAATCCGCCGAGTTTCGAGAACTTCGACGGCGGAGCCAGTTCGCGTTGGCCGGCGACACGCGAGATTGAATCGTATTGGTATCCGGTATGGCTGAGTTATCCGGCGGGTTTGATTCCGGGCAGCCGGTTGTTGGATGCCTCTCCGCACAAAATCAACTGGCAGCAGACGATCGAGATCGCGAAGGACTATGAGTTCCTGGTGCTGTTCACGTCTACGGTAGGTTTCGAGAGCGACGTTAAGCTGCTAAGGAAGATCAAGGAATCGAATCCCTCGATGAAGGTCGCGTTTGTTGGACCCCACGGTCACATCAAACCAGACGAAACGCTGAACGCCAGCGAGGATATTGACTTCATTGTGCGCGGCGAATTCGATTATGCAGTAGCCGAATATGCGCACGGCAAGCCGCTGGACCAAATCCTGGGGGCGAGCTACAAGAAAGACGGCAAGGTGGTGCACAACGCGCCGCGGCCGCAAATGCACACCGAAGAGCTGGATAAGCTGCCGTTTGCCACGGATATTTATAAGCGGGATTTGCAGGTGGAGCGGTACAACGTGCCGTTTCTGCTGAATCCGTTCGTTTCGTTTTACACCTCACGTGGCTGTCCGGCGCTGTGCACCTTCTGCATGTGGCCGCAGACGCTTTCCGGGCACGCATGGCGCGTGCGTTCGGTCGACAATGTGGTTCAGGAAGTGAAAAACACGCTGGAATACTTCCCGCAGGTGAAAGAAATTTTCTTCGATGACGACACCTTCAATATCCGGAAGGATCGTGCCATCGAGATGAGTAAGAAGTTCAAGGCGTTGAAGTTCCAGTGGTCTTGCACGGCTCGTTGCCATAGCAAATATGAAGAGCTGAAAGCCATGGCCGACGGAGGTGCGCGACTGTTCATCGTGGGTTTCGAATCGGGCGATGCGCAGATCCTGAAGAACATCAAGAAAGGCGCGACCGTGGAAATGGCGCGCGAGTTCATGAAGAACTGCAAGAAGGTCGGCATCAAGGTGCACGGCGACTTCATTATCGGTTTGCCGGGCGAAACCAAGGAAACGATCAACAAGACTATCGAGTTCGCCAAGGAACTGGATTGCGAAACCATCCAGGTTTCCCTGGCCCATGCCATGCCGGGGACAGAGTTGCACGAGCAAATGTCCAAAGAAGGTTTCCTGCGCGTGGAAGCTTTAGCCGATCAGAGTGGGCACCAACTGCCGCACATTGAGTTCCCGCATCTGACGAAGGCGGACATGATGGCGGGAGTCAACCGGTTTTACGACCAGTATTATTTCCGGCCGAAAGTGGTGTGGCGCATCGTGAAAGACGCCTTGTGGGATAGCCACGAACGGAAGCGCTTGTACCACGAAGGCGTGGACTTCCTGAAACTCCGCGCGGAACGCATGAAGTGGGTGCAGGGCGGCGGAGACGCGGCAAAGACCATGGTGGCGATGCCGGGATCGTCAGCCAGCGGCAACGACTAATCTGCGAAAAATGAGTCACGAGCACAGGCTCAGGATCAAGACTTTGTCTGTGGTCCTGCTGATGGTGGTGTGCGCCAATTTGGGCGACCTGATGTTGAAGCGAGGGATGCTGCAAATTGGTGCGGTACAGATGAGTGCGCCAGGAATCTGGCATGCGCTGTGGGCCACCGCGCGGAACGGAACAATCTGGCTGGGCATTTTCTTTCTGATCGGATTCACCATTTGTTACATGACGGCAGTGAGCTGGGCCGATTACAGCTACGTGATGCCTGCCGGGGCATTTGGGTATGCGCTGCAAACCATGCTGGCGGTGGTGATTCTGCACGAGGCCGTGAACGCGCAACGGTGGATCGGCGTGGTGCTGATTGTGACCGGCGTGCTGCTGGTCGGACAAACGCACCCGGTAACCACGGAGGCCAAGGCGAAGACCGCGACTGAGACGGTGGCGCCATGATTCGCGTTGGCCTGATGCTAGTGTTTTTCATTTGCTGCAGCACTGGCGGCGAGATCGCCATGACATATGGCATGAAACAAGTGGGCGAACCGGAGAGTTTCCGGCCAATGGCGATGTTACGGTTCATCGGCAAAGCCGTACGCAATGGTTGGGTGTGGTTCGCGTTGCCACTGCTGGCTGCGTCTTTTTATTCTTTACTGATTCTGTTGTCATGGGCGCCCTTAAGCGTGGTGATTCCGGCGTCAGCGTTCAACTATGTTGTGGGAACGTTTGGAGCAAAATACCTGTTGAACGAGCAGGTATCGGTGAAGAGATGGATGGGCGTAGTGATGGTATGCATTGGGGTGACGTTGGTGCTGCTCACCGGGCAAAATTAATATGACGCTGCATATGCCCATCTGGCACCTGACCATCTTGCTGGTGGCCCTGGTGCCTTTGGGATATTACGTTGTGGCGATCCTGGCGGTGTTGCGATTCTTCCGGAGGGAAAGAAGGCGGCCGCGTCCGGACTTTTGTCCTCCCGTGAGCATTTTGAAACCAGTGCACGGGTTGGACTTTGGTTCGTATGAGAATTTTGCAAGTTTTTGCCGGCAAAACTATGCGGATTACGAAATTCTTTATTGCGTCAACGAAATGTCGGACCCGGCCGTGCCGGTAATTCAGAAAATCATGGCCGAATTCCCGGAGCAGCGGATTCGAATCTTTGCCGGCGCGGAGCAGATCGGAACAAACCGCAAGGTAAACAACCTGGCGTTATTGACCAAGGAAGCGCGGCACGAGTTTCTGGTGCAAAGTGACGCGGATGTGCGCGTGGACCCCGATTATCTGCGAGAAATGCTGGCGCCATTTGCGGATCCGGTCGTCGGGGTAGTGAGCTGTTTTTATCGCGGCATCACGCAACCAAATTTGTTTGCCGAAATGGAGGCCATTGGGGCCGTGAGCGATTTTGCCCCTAGCGCGATGGTGGCGGATTGGGTGGAAGGGGTAACGTTTGCGTTGGGAGCCTCTGTGGCGACGAGGAAGACTTGGTTGCAGAAAATTGGAGGCTACGAGAGTTTCGCGAATTATTTGGCGGACGATTACGAAATTGGCTATCGGGTGCATAAGGTGGGAGGGAAGGCTCTGCTGTCACGCGAAGTGGTATGGACGATGTTTCCCGCACTAAGCCTGCGGGAATTCTGGGAGCATCAGGTGCGGTGGGCGCGGACGACGCGGTTGGCGCGGCCTGCGTCGTTTATGGGCCTGATTGTGACGCACGGGTTGCCATTCGCGATAGCCGCGGCGCTGGTAGCGCCGGCAGGATGGATGGCCGCGGCATATTTGGGAGCTTACTTGGTTTTGCGGCTGACGCTGGCGTGGGTGGCGGGCATCTGGGGAATAGGAGATCAGGTGTTGCGCAGAAAATGGTGGCTGGTGCCCATTCGAGATGCCGTGCACTTCATCGTGTGGCTGAGTAGCTTTGCGTCGAATCGCGTGAAATGGGGCGACACCGAGTACACGATCGAACATGGCCAGATGCGCGAAGTAACTTCTTAACGAAGTCCGTCGGAACATTCTTGAATCGCCCGGGAATTCG
>Ga0335073_10002404_pt1 | contig 25564 bp, 17 predicted proteins | sample Lox_Sample_22_FD_207093 | JGI IMG/M metagenome (GOLD analysis project Ga0335073, IMG submission 207093) | Soil microbial communities from Loxahatchee National Wildlife Refuge, Florida, United States - Lox_Sample_2.2 | ecosystem: Environmental > Terrestrial > Soil > Wetlands | place: USA... | reverse complement strand
CCCCGCCCCGTGCCTTTCCTGGCCGAGAATTTTCCCCAAACCGCTATACTTGAATTAGGAACAAAAAAGACCCGAGCCATGTGCTCGGGTCTTTTGCTTTGCGGACGAGCCTTTCCCATTTCGGGAATCGCGAGATGACGCGACTCAGCTCTAAATCATTTATTTTCTATTAGGTAGGAATAAGTCCCATGTTATCTGTGAGTCCCGCCGGACCGCTGCCGTTAACCCAATGGAATGAATGAGTCTCGAATCTGAAGGGGGAGGGGGGTACCCATCCCCCGGTCCCAAAACGGTACGACCCCCGGATCAGTGCCCGTGCTCTTCGAGATACTTCTCCACCTCGAGAGCCGCCATGCAGCCCGATCCCGCTGCGGTGATCGCCTGACGGTAGCGCCGGTCCTGGACGTCTCCGCAAGCGAAGACCCCGGGCACGCGGGTAAACACATAATCGTGGGTCTTGATGTACCCGTCCTGGTCGAGATCGATCTGGCCCTTGAACATGCTGGCGTTCGGGATGTGGCCGATGCCCAGAAAGAGTCCACTGATCGGCAGGACCGACTCGGTATCGGTGACGGTGTCGCGCAGACGCAGGCCGTGGACCTCCTTCTGCTCTACGCCGAGAACCTCCTCGACCGCTGTGTTGGTCCTGAACTGGATCTGGGGGTGGGCCATTGCCCGCTCCAGCATGATTTTCGAGGCCCGGAACTGCTCGCGGCGGTGCAGCAGGGTGACCTTGGTGGCGAAGCGGGTGAGGAAAAGCGCCTCCTCCATCGCCGAATCGCCGCCGCCCACCACGGCGATCTCCTTGCCGGAGAAGAAGAAGCCGTCGCACGTCGCGCAGGAGCTCACGCCGTGTCCGATCAGCGCCTGCTCCGACGGCAGCCCCAGCCAGCGCGCCGAAGCGCCGCTGGCAATGATCAGCGTGCGGGTGTGGATCGTGTCGCTGCCCACCTTCAGCTCGATTGGACGCTTCGACAGGTCGGCCGCCGACAGGTGCCCCATGCGGAACTCGGCTCCGAATCGCGTCGCCTGCAGCTTCATGTTCTCGATCAGCTGCGGCCCCTGAATGCCCTCGGGCCAGCCGGGGAAATTCTCGACCAGCGTGGTGATGGAAAGCTGCCCGCCCGGCTCGTGTCCCTCGATGACCAGAGGCTTGAGATTGGCGCGCGCCGCGTAGATGGCGGCGGTAAGACCGGCGCAGCCGGTGCCGAGGATGACGGTGTCGCGTACGGTGTCTGTCATAGTGGGCAATGCCCTTTCGATTGTACCCGCAGGCATACGCGCAAATGGCGTAAAGCCCGCAGGGATAAGATGTCCGTATGGCGAATTTGGCTCTTGTTTATGGTCTGCGCCTGCTCCCGGCGGAGGAAGTGGCCGGGGTGGGTGAGGGGTCTATCGATCTCAAAAACGGCAACACCGCGCGGGTGACTCTGCACCTGCTCGAAGGTTCGCGCGAGCAGATTGAGGCGCAGCTCAGGCAGAGCATCGACGCCTTCTTCGACTTCTTTCCCGAGATTTGATGGAAATCCGCCTGATCAGGAAGTCTTGGCCAGCGCCTCTTCGGCTGCCGACTCTTTGCGCAGCTCGTCGACTCGCTTGCCGATCGCGTACTTCAGCTTGTCGATGCCCGCGCCGGTGACGGCAGAGATCTCGTAGAACGGCAGCTTCTTCCGCTTCGCCATCGCCTGCAGCTTTTTGAGCTTGTCGGGATTGGCGACATCGGCCTTCGATGCGACGACGATCATCGGCTTTTCATCGAGGCCATGCCCGAAGCTCCGCAACTCACCCATGATCACCTTGAAGTCCTCCACCGGATCAGGACGCCCGCTCGCATCCGACACGTCAACTAGATGCACCAGCAGCCGCGTGCGTTCGATATGGCGCAGGAACTGCACGCCGAGTCCGGCGCCGAGATGCGCCCCCTCGATCAGGCCAGGGATGTCGGCGACCACGTAGCTCTGTTCGTGCGGCGCCTCGCCGATGGAAACAACGCCCAGGTTCGGCTCGAGTGTTGTGAAGGGATAATCGGCAATCTTCGGCTTGGCCGCCGAGACGCGCGAGATCAGCGTCGACTTACCAACGTTGGGATAGCCGACCAGGCCGACATCGGCCAGCACCTTCAGCTCCAGACGGTAGCTGCGCTCCTCGCCCGGCCTGCCCAGCTCATGCTCACGTGGAGCTTGGTGGGTGGAGGTGGCAAAGTGCTGGTTTCCGCGCCCGCCGCGCCCGCCCTTGGCGACCACGATGCGCTCATCAGGGTGGGAGAAGTCGTGGATCAGCTCACCCGTCTCGGCGTCGTAGAGTTCTGTTCCCACCGGGACCTTGAGCACCACATCGTGGCCTTCGCGCCCGGTGCAGTTCGATCCCATGCCGTGCTCGCCGCGCTCCGCCTTGTGCTCGGGATTGAAGCGGAAGTACATCAGAGTGTTGTGGCGCTGTGTCGACTCCATGATGACGTCGCCGCCGTGTCCGCCGTCACCGCCGGAGGGGCCGCCCCGGGGAACGAACTTCTCCCTGCGAAAGGCCATGCAACCATTACCTCCGTCACCGGCCTTGACGCGGATTTTTGCCTCATCGATGAACATTTGTCTTTTCTATTTTAACGAATCGATTACTCTTCTCTCACTAATTCCTAAGGATTGAATGAGCACCGCTCGTTTCGGGACGGCCCCACGTTCCGCACTGCGCTGTGCTCGGAAAACCTGGGAAGCGTTCAGTCGCCGACGTAGCGGCTGAGCATTCCCGCTGGCGCGGCGCAACGCACTCATCCGCGTCAACGGGAGACTTGTGGTCAACACTGCTGCGGTTCATCTCGGCGGTCTCCCTCAGGATCTGACGGTGAGGCCGCTTTTATCCGGAGACGCGGTTCTTCCGGACGAAGGTTCAGATTCATGCGCTTGAAGTCATAGGGAGAATTCCCATGAGCAATCGGCAAGGCGCGCTCCATCATTCCCGGATTCCGCTGCTCCTTCTGCTGCTCGCATTCGCGTTTCACCTGGCCTCCCCGCAATCAGGCACCGGCGGTTCCATCGCAGGGCAAGTCGGAGACTCTGGCGGACGCCTCTTTCCGGCGTTGGTGACGCTGCGCAACACCGCCACTGGCGGCGTGAGCCAGATGTTATGCGATCGCAACGGCAACTTCCGTTTCGCCGAGCTTGCGCCCGGCACCTACTCAATTCGCGTCAGTGCACCGGGGCTGGCGGCCTGGAAGATGGATCGCGTGCTAGTAGAAGTGGGGCGCGTTACCCTGCTCTCGCCGAAGCTGACGTTGGCCTACGACGACCAGACATCTCCAGCGAAGGACCACGGCCTGCAAGCCGATCTCTCATCCGCAGTGAGCAGCAACGTCGATCAGCAGGCGCTCGACAATCTGCCCAGCAGTACCAGCCAGTGGTCCGGACTCGCGGGGCTCTCTGCGGGAGCTGCGCCGGGTCCGAGCGGTGACGATGCCCTCAGCTTTCGTGGGCTCAGCCCGCTGATGAACAGCATCACCATCGACGGCACCGATCACAACCTTGCATTCTCAGGCCGTCAGCGCGGGGGTGGCGGCTATGGATATTCCACAACACAGTCGGCCATCCATGAATTCCAGGTGAACACCTCCAACTTTTCGGCAGAGTACGGACACGCGGCTGGCGGCGTTATCAACACGGTCACTCGAAGCGGTACGAACCGCCTGCACGGCGAGACATCCTTCTACGATCGGGACGCCGCGTGGGGCGCGGCGAATGCCTTTACAACGCTCACCGAGCGCAATGCCCAGGGTGAATATGTGAGCGTGCCTTACAAGCCGGCAGACGTCCGTAGGCAGTGGGGCGCGTCGGCTGGAGGCCCGATTCGGCAGAACAAGCTCTTCTGGTTCTTTGCCTACGATCAGCACCAGCGCGACTTTCCCGGTGTAGCTCGCGCAAATCAGCCTGAAGCTTTTTTTGCTGCGCCCTCAGCACAGACAATTCAGATGCTCGCCGCCAGGATCGGCAAGACTCCGGCTGAGGCCCTTGCCTCCTGGAACACCACCCTGACCGAGTTGAATGGCCTTCTCGGCGACGTGCCGCGCAGCGCGCGCCAGCTCATCTTGTTTCCGAAGTTGAATTGGCGCCCCAACAATCGCAACCAGCTGGTCTTTCAGTACAACTTCATGCGCCGCACGGGTCTGAACAGTGTGGCCACACAGACCTCGGACACTTACGGCATTGGCAGCTTCGGGACCAGCCATACTAGTTCGGACGCTGCGATCGCCGGATGGGAATATTTCTACACGCCAAACCTGCTGAACAATGCCCGTTATCAGTACAGTCGCATCCTGATTTCGCAACTGGCGAGCACCATGACTCCGTTCGAGCAGCAGTTCGCGGCGAACACCTTCGGCCTGCCGCCGCAGATCGCCGTCGATCGCAGCGCGGGGTTTACCTTCGGCACGCGATCGTCTCTGGACAAGGCTGCCTATCCTGACGAGATGCGCCAGCAGTTCGTGGACGCGGTCACGTGGATTCATCACAAGCACGCCGTCAAATTCGGATATGACTACAACTACGTCACCGACCTGGTCAGTGGATTAAATAAGCAAGTAGGGGACTATTCCTACTCGAGCGTGCTCAATTTCGTCTCCGACTTGCTCGCGCCCAGTCATTGCGATGGAGGCACTTCCGGCGCCGGTCTCGATCCCTGTTACTCGTACTACGAACAGGCCATCGGAGAGCCCTCCTGGACCTTCGAAACTGCTGACTACGCCGCGTTTGTCGCCGATGACTGGAAGCTGGGGCGGCGCTTAACCATTTCCTCAGGTGTGCGCTACGAGTACCAGGCCTTGCCCAGTCAGAACAAGCTTCTAGTCAATCCCGACATTCCGCAGACCGCCATCATGCCTCACGACCGCAATAACTTTGGTCCGCGCGTAGGTTTTGCATGGGATCTCTTTGGCACCGGCCGCACGGTTCTGCACGGTGGTTATGGCATCTACTACGGGCGCATATCAAACGCGACCATATACAGTGCGTTGACGACCACTGGATCTGCGCACGCACAGCGCAGCTACTATTTCCGCCCGCTTGACGCCGGCGCGCCCCCGTTTCCCTATGTCTTTTCGAGCGGCGCTTATCTTGTGATTCAGCCCAATGCCATTTATTTCGATAAGCGCTTTCAGAATCCGCAGATCGACCAGACGGAGCTGTCTCTGCAGCAGGAACTGGGCCACCGAACGACGGTGACGCTCACCTATCTGGGATCGTATGCTCGTGAGCTTCCCAACTTCATCGATACCAACGTCGATCTGAGCGCCCCCGGCGTAGTTAACTACATAATCGAGGATGCGCGGCACCTCGGTCCCATTCAGAGCGGTTTTGCGAGTCGCTTCTTCTACCAGCGGCTCAATCCGGACTACCGCGCGATCACTGACATCACCAGCGAAACCAACGCCAGCTATCAGGCTGCGGTGGTTCGATTCGTGCACCGTCTCTCCGGCGGATTGAGTATCAATGCGGGTTACACATACTCCCATGCCATCGACGACAACCAGAACGAATCGACCTTCGCCGACAACAACGATGTTTACGATCCGACGGATTTGAAGCTGGAACATGGCACGTCCAACTTCGATGTGCGCCAGCGCGCTTCGGGCAGTGTGGTTGCGCAGACGACGTGGCGGTTCCATGGATTCGGTGGCGCACTCTTCAACGGCTATTCTCTGGGCACGTTGGGCGAGTGGCGCACCGGCCTGCCCTATTCCATGCGCACGACCGGAGCGATTCCAGCACCCTCCTGTTCTTATCAGGAGTATCTGGAATTCGGTGCCGCCTGCGTGGGCATCGATAGCTCGGGCGTCATCCTGGGCGGCGCGAATTCCGGCGCGCGCATCAGCGGCCTGGGTGCGAGCCTCAATGGATATGGAGGCAACAGCATCCTCCCCGAGATCGGACGCAATACCTTTCGTTATCCAGGTGTGGTCAACATGGACGTGAGGCTGGCCAAGCGCACCCACATCACCGATCGCATCAGCTTCGAGCTGCAGGGCGAAGTCTTCAATGTGCTGAACCATCAAAACGTGACTTCGATTGAGACGATTGGCTACCTGGTCGACAACGACAGCTCATACGCGCGCACCGCGCACCTGACCTATCTCGGCGGAAGCAGCAGTTCCGCGTCATTTGGCAGCGTCACCAACGCCAACAGCACTTCACTCTATCGGCAGCGGCAGATCCAGGCGGGTTGCAGATTGCTCTTCTGACCTTGCGACCGCACATGATCCATATTCATCAGGCTCGAGAACCACATACAGAGCCTGTCTTTAGCGCGGGCCAAAACCCCTGTGGAAATCTGCAATTTCTGTGAAGAAATCCCGCAGATTTAGACGAGTTCGTCTCGCCGGATTAAGAAATATTCATCGCAATGCAAAACAGCTGTGCCAATATTGCTTGGTAAGGAGCCTTTCGCCTGCCCTTCGGGGTCTCTCTGTTCTGCCCGCCAAGGTCGTGGTTTTAGAGGGGCTTCATCACGCGAGATCAACGGTAATTATCTGTGTTCACTAAGGTCCAGCGTTCGTCGACTGGCCATTGATAACGATCTTTTTTGTTTTTTAGGAGATACCAATGTCGCAACGATATCGACTTTGCTCGCTCATTGTGAGCCTGCTCTTGTTCTCATTCATCTCGTTTGCTCAGACAGCCGTCGATGGCGCAATCGGCGGTACTGTGCTCGACGCTACCGGCGCTGCTGTGCCGGGAGCAACCGTCGTCGTTCACAACAACCAGACCAACGCCGAGCAAACAACTACCGCTGACGCTGCAGGCTATTTCCGCGTCATCCATCTCCAGCCGGGCACATACAATGTGAAGATTTCCCAGGCCGGGTTCGACACATTTCAGTCGATGAATACCACGGTGCAGGTGGGTGTGTTGACCACAATCGATGCGCACATGAATGTGGGCGCCTCAACACAAACCGTCCAGGTGTCTGGCACTGCCCCCCTGGTGAACACCACCTCACCCGATTTTGCCGGCGTCATCGAGCAGCACACGCTGCACAACCTCCCGGAAAACAACTATCGCTGGTCGGCTTTTGCTCTTCTGACTCCCGGCGTAGTGAACGACAGCAACGGCTACGGTCTGCTGAGTTTTCGCGGTCAGAGCACGCTGCTGAACAACATCACCATCGACGGTACAGACGACAATCAGGCCTACTTCTCCGAGGAGCGGGGACGCACCCGCGCTGGCTATTCGACCATCAAGGAAGCTGTTCAGGAGTTCCAGGTCAATACCTCGAACTATTCGGTAGAGTATGGCCGTTCTGCGGGCGGCATCGTCAATTCGATCACCAAGAGCGGTTCGAACACATTTCACGGTGGCGGCTATCTGCTTTACCGCGACAGCGATTGGGCGGCCACGAACGGATCGGTCACACATCCCGTTGAGGTTTCCACAAATCCGCCCACATACCAGATCGTTCCCTTCAAGCCGACAGATCTTCGCCGCCAATACGGTCTGACGATCGGCGGGCCTATCCTCAAAGACCGTTTGTTCTTCTTCTTCGCGGCCGACAAGTTCTACCATGACTTCCCCGCAGCAGCTACGATCACAGGCGCCAGCGCCAACGCCAACTTTTATACTCCGGCCGACACTTCTCTGCCTGGAGGTAAAACCTGTGGCGTCACTTCGGGGGCAGGTACACCGTCATACCAGGACGCGCAGATCTGCCAGATTTCGAAAGACACCGGCCTGAGCTACGCCCAGGCATATGGCGTCTACACCTCCGGCATCAGCGGACTCACGACGATGCTCGGAACCGTGCCCCGCATCGGCGATCAGACAATCTATTTTCCCAAACTCGACTGGCAGGTGAACGCCAGGAACCACGTCTCAGTCGAAGCCAACCGCATGCGCTGGACCTCTCCGGCTGGAATTCAGACCAGCCCGGCCGTCGCCTACGGCATGGCTAGCTTCGGCAACGACTATGTGCGCGACAACTGGATCGTCGGCAAGCTCGACACCTTGATCACCAATACGATCAGCAATGAAGGTCGCTACATGTACGGACGTGACTTCGAATACGAGTTCAACCAGTCACCGACCTCGTACGAAAACAATAATCTCATCAAGACTTCTAACTACACCAATCCTCTGGGCTTACCGCCAAATGTTTACCTGAGCGGCTTCTTCCAGTTCGGAACGCCACAATTCCTGAATCGCGCCGCACTTCCGGACGAGCGCCGCTGGCAGCTCTCCGACACCGTCGACTGGATTCGCGGCAATCACGACTTCAAGTTTGGCGAGGACTACATCCACACCTACGACCTGATCTCCAACCTCTACAACCAGTACGGCGGGTTTACCTACAGCGGCTCGACTCCGATTGGGAATTACCTCTCCGATCTCTACCTGTCACAGAATCCGACGGCGGGTCACGCGCCCGAAAACTACACCTACTTCAACCAAGGCGCGGGAACACCTGGTTTGGACTTTACAACTGGCGATTGGGCCATCTTCGTCCAGGATCAGTGGAAGGCCCTCCGCCGCCTCAGTCTGACGCTGGGCATTCGCTGGGATTACGAACAACTCCCCAACCCCCAGTTGCCCAATTCGCTCCTCCCGCAGACCTCAATCCTGAGCACCAGTGCGGCAAACATCTCCCCGCGCGTGGGTTTTGCCTATGATGCCTTCGGAAATGGCATGACCATTTTGCGCGGCGGCTATGGAATCTTCTACGCGCGTGCTATCAACTCCACGATTTACCAGGCTCTCGTCGGCACCGGCGCCGCTGGCAGCCAGACCAACCCCAACATCAATCCCGGAACTCCGACATGCGCACCCACATTTCCGCAGATAGTGCCATCGTCTCTCTACGGAACGTGCCTCGGCGCAGCAGGTGGCAACGCTACGGCGTATTACCTGGACCCCAACTTTAAGCTGCCGCAGATTCATCAGGCCGACCTGACGGTGGAGCAGCAGATCTCCAAGAACGATGTGTTCAGCCTGTCGTGGCTTGGATCTTGGGGGCGCCGCCTACCGGACTTCGTCGACACCAACCTTCCGGCTCCCACCGCCGTCAGCTTCACGGTGAACGACCCCAACGGTCAGGGCCCACTTTCGAACGGCTACACGTTCACAACGAACGCCTTCTTCGCGACCACCAACCCGAACAAACGTCCTAACCCCAACTTCAGCTCAATCACGGACATTTTCAGCGGCATCACTTCCAACTACGAAGCGCTTGTTGCGCAATTCAAGCACAACTTCTCGCATTATCTTTCCGCCAATGCTAACTACACCTGGTCGCATGCTCTCGATTACGGAGAGAACAATACGACAGGCGCCAGCGCAACCGCTCTGCTCGACCCGACAAACATCCGCCTCGATTACGGCAACTCCAACCAGAACGTGCCGAATCGGTTAGTGGTCTATGCGGTCGCGGAGTCGCCGTGGCGTGTGAATGGGTGGTGGGGTTATCTGGCAAACAACTTCCAGGTGGCGCCCGACTTCCAGTTGCAGACCGGCCTGCCGTACTCGGTCAACATCAACGGAGCTTCTTCAACACTGACGGTAACGCCCGGCTCTCCCGTGCAGTCGATCATCAGCACCAGCTCGTTTAACGGCTCGGGAGGCGCGAACCGCGTTCCGTTGTTCATCCGCAATGTCTATCAGCAGCCGAAGACCTATGTGGTCGACCTGCGCGCTTCCAAGCGAGTGGTCGTGCGTGAGCGCTACAACCTGGAAATTTTCGGCGAGGCCTTCAACTTGGCCAACCACCAGAATGTAACCTCGGTGAACGCTTCCGCGTATACCGTCTCAGACGTCACCACGAAATCCGGCTCGACCACTATCGGTCAGGGCAATCAGCTCCTGCCATACTCAACGCCGTTCTCGCAGGTCACCGCAACCAACAACAGCAACTTCGCCTACAACGTCCGCCAGCTTCAGCTTGGCCTTCGCCTCCAGTTCTGAAGCGCGGCGTCCTCCTTCATCCGCGGCAGCTTCGGCTGCCGCGTGTTCTTTTGCTCGCGTCTCGCTCGGTACGACCAGCTAAAATAAATGCTGGAGGTTCATGGCCTTTACCGAACAATACGATGTAGTGATCGTCGGAGCCGGACACGCCGGCTGCGAGGCCGCCATGGCTTCGGCGCGTATGGGCCGGCGCACGGCGCTCTTTACGCTGAACCTCGACCTGATTGCACAGATGTCCTGCAATCCTGCGATCGGCGGCATCGCCAAGGGACATCTTGTCCGCGAGGTCGACGCCCTCGGCGGCATCATGGGCGAAGTGGCCGACGCGGTCGGCATCCAGTTCCGTCTGCTCAACACATCGCGCGGTCCGGCCGTCTGGTCTCCACGCGCGCAGTGCGACAAGCAGCAGTATCGCGTGAAAATGCGCGAAGTGCTCGAGTCGCAGGCCAACCTGTTCATCAAGCAGGCCGAAGTCGTGGATGTGGTCGTCGACGATCGTTCAATCACTGGCATCAAGCTGCGCGATGGGCGAACCATCCTGGCCCGCGCTACCGTGATCACTACCGGGACCTTTCTCAACGGCCTGATCCACTGCGGAGAAGAGCGCTATCCCGCGGGACGCAGCGGCGAGCCACCTGCATTGCTGCTTGGCGAGGCGCTGAAGCGTCTGGGCCTCCGCGGATGCCGCCTCAAGACCGGTACGCCTCCACGCCTCGACGGCCGCACCATCGACTGGAGCCGCTTCGAAGAGCAGCCGGGCGATGCCGATCCAACTCCGTTCAGTTTTCGCACCCGCGAGATCCCGCAGCGGCAGGTGTCGTGCCACATTGCCTACACCACGCCGGAAACTCTGCGCATCATTCGCGAGAACGTCTCGCGTTCGCCCATGTATTCCGGGCAGATTCAGGCCATCGGTCCGCGTTACTGCCCGTCGATTGAAGACAAGGTCGTCAAGTTCCCCGACAAGTCGCAGCACCAGTTCTTCCTTGAGCCCGAGGGTCTAAACACCCACGAGGTCTATGTCAATGGAATGTCCACCTCGCTGCCCATGGAAGTTCAGGCCGAGATCGTGCGCTCAATTCCGGGCCTGGAAAGCGCCGAGATGCTCCGCCCCGGTTACGCTATAGAGTACGACGCCATCGACCCGACCGAGCTTGACCGCTCGCTACGCGTCAAGCGGTTCACCGGCCTGTATCTTGCCGGACAGATCAACGGCACCTCGGGATACGAGGAGGCTGCCTGCCAAGGCATCATGGCGGGCATCAACGCCGCGCTCTTCGCACGCGAGTCCACAAATGCTGCTCCGACCGGGAATGTTGAAGCCGCACGCGGTGCGGCCAGCACCTTCACGCTCGACCGCACTGAGGCCTACACCGGCATCCTGATCGACGACCTGATCAGCAAGGGGACCAACGAGCCGTATCGCATGTTCACCTCGCGTGCGGAGTTTCGTCTGCACCTGCGCATCGACAACGCCGACCGCCGGCTTACCCCTCACGGCCGCCGCCTGGGATTGATCAGCGACGAAGCATGGGCTGAGTACGAAGCCAAGCAGGCGCGCGCTGTCGCTCTTGAGAAGCTACTGGCGACGCGCAAGGTGAATCCCGAACGCGTAACGGAGATCTTTCCTGACGCGGCTCTCGGCAATCTCGCGGGACAGGCATACGCGCAGATCCTCAAGCGTCCCGAAGTCACTATTGAAGCACTGTTTTCACTGCTGGCCGACGAGTTTGCAGCGTCGGAAGACCGCGACCTGTTTGCTCCCTGGATTTCAAATGAAGGACGGACATCGGGTACGGCACTCGCCGCCCACACGCGCAACGAGCTGAAGTCGGCGGAGACGGAGATCAAGTATTCCGGCTACCTCGATCAGCAGAAGAAGTCGATCGAAAAGCTGAAGAAGGCCGAAGGCCGTGTGATTCCCGATTGGTTTGACTACGATGCGGTGAGCGGCCTCTCGCGCGAGATGAAGGAGAAGCTCGCGCGTGTGCGTCCCTCGACGATTGGACAGGCAAGCCGTATCCCCGGCGTTACACCGGCAGCGCTCTCGCTCATCAATGTCTACATCGAGATTCAGGCGAAGCGCTCGACAGGAGCGTCACCACTGGTTGAATCGCACTGATTCTCTGGAGACCAGCATCGCAATCCGGTTGAGCTAAACCGCGATCAGTTGGTCAGGTGCTCCTCCGCGAGCAGCAGGTTGAATTCTGGCTTGGTGCGGAGCACGGCGAACTCTTTCTCCTCCATCAGCTTCTTCCGGTCGTCGAAGCCGTCGATAAATGCGTTCCGCAAATACTGAAGCGCCACCTCGAAATTTCCGGCGTGTGCATACATTTTCGCCAGTTCGTAGTTCAGGCGGGCCTGCTCTTCAATCGGACCCATCTCCGCAATGCGCTCCTGTGATTCGCGGATGAAGACCTGCGGGTCCAGTGCGAAGGCGCGCTGATAGGCCGCCAGCCCCTGTTTGTACCTGCGGTCGGCAAAATACGCCGTGCCGAGATTGCTGTAGAACGAAGCGCAGTCGGGCTTCAGGCGCAAGGCCTTTTTGTAGTACTTCTCGGCCTTGTGGTAATCCTTCTCGCCGTAATAAACGGTGCCAAGATTATTCAGCGCTTCGGCGTAGTTGGGTTGGATGGAGAGAGCCTTCTCGTACTGGAGCTTCGCAAAATCCAGCGCGTACATGTGCTGATACGCGATTCCCAGCTTGTTCCAGAGCACGGCCGAATCGCGGGGACCCCTCTGGTACGCCGAAATCGCCGCCAGGTAGCGCTGGTGGATCATCATCAGGTCACCCTGCGTCTCGGGAGGAAGACTGGACATTCCCGCACCGAAGTCCGCTGGAGGTGTGATCGAACTCACCATCTGCGCCGAAGGATTGGCTGCAGTATTGGCGGGAGGTTCTTGCGCGAGATTGAACTCGCTGTAAAACATGCGCGAACCCGGTCCGTAGAAAGCGCTATCGCTTCCATTGTTGTGATCATTGGGGCCTTGACCACTTACTCCGGGAACACAAGTGCACACCGCGATCAGAGTGAGAAACCAGCTACGCGGCGTGGCCGCCGACTTAAGTAGATTCGTTCGCATGCGCGCCTCCTTCACGGAACCGGGCGAACGGTTATGTGGACACCATCATCCCACCGCCGAGCGAGAAACGCCATAGCCACCGTGAGTATTTCAATGGCGTGAAAGCTGACCGCTTATGGTCGTGGGGAATGATCCGGTCCCTACATCGGCATTTTTGATGCCCACCCCGAATTCGCGGCTAGATACGAGTCACCGGCCCGATAATGTTCCATTGAATTGCAAACCAGCTCAGAATGAGGCAGGCCAGAGCCACCAGGGAAAACTTGATCCGGGTGATGGTTCTCAGGCCGCTGCGGCTCCAGGCGCGGATGCCGGAAATGATACTGAACAGGCTAAGAAACAGGGCCAGCGCCGTGACGGCGTTGAGCAGGTAGAGCCACTTGTCCCAGGCCGGAGTCGGCGGGTTCAGATCGTCGCTCTTGACGGCGAAGAAAATGAAAATGGTCAATAAGATAGCCACCCACACCCATGCCGCCAGCTTGGAGATGAAGGGCAGCCAGCGGGTTCCCGGCTGGGGAGCGGGGCGAGGCCGCTTGCGAAGGAAAATCCGCCTGCCCATGCGCAGGATGGTGGCGATCACGACCAGCGCCAGCACACCCAGGCTGGCTCCGACGGCGGTCAGCACGTACTTGCCATTGTCATACCATGCGACCCGCTCGGCCTGCACACCGGGGAAGTCGTAGGCCAGCCGGACCACCTTTCCCCTGTCGTCGCGAATAGCGAATAGCCGTTGCTGACCATCCACTTCCTGCCATAGATCCTTGGCGATCGGCTTCCACTTGATGGGGTGGTCGCGCAGATCCTTGACGTCCTCAACATGGAGCACCCCGTCCTTGTCGACATTGGCGCTGCGCTGCTCGAAGAGATTGCCTGGAGCGAGCTTGGTGCCGTCCGACCGGCGGGTGCTTTCGTAGGTACCTTCGACGGCGTTGAGTTCACTGCGGGAAAGGCTCACGAACGACTGCTTTTTATCGCTCGGGTAGTAGCGGTCTGAAAACAGGTTGATGATCTCCGGCCGTGGTTTGCCCCCGCCGCCCGCAGAATTGTAAGAGACGAAGAGCAGCAACTTCTCTTTCGGCTCGACGAAGAAAAGGCTGTGAAAGGCGATCAGATCGCCTTCGTGGCCAATCCAGTGCAGATCGTTTCGCCACGTCTGGTAAAAGCCCATGCACTGCGGAGGCAACTGCGGGTTGGCCTGGAATTGCGGAGTCCACATCGCGGCCAGCGTCTCAGGCTTGAGAATTCGCTTGCCATCGAGTTCGCCCCCGTTGAGCAGCGCCTGTCCAAAGCGGCCCATGTCCGCGGCCGTCGAAGACAAGCCGCCCGCACCCACCGGGTTGAATATCTCGAATCCGACCGGCGGCTTCTCGGTGTCGCCGCGATAACCTTCCGATGGCGTTGCCGGGAACGCTTTCGGCGGCGGCTGATAAAAGGTCGAGTGCGTCATGCCGAGAGGCGCAAAGATATGGTTCTCGGCATACTGCTCGAAAGGCTCGCCACTGACGCGCTCAACAATGTAGCTCGCCAAACCCACACCGTAATTCGAATACGCCGGAATCTTGCCCGGTGGAAAGAGCCGCATCGGCTGGTTGGCTATTAGAAAATCGCGCAGCGACATCTTCCACTTCGGATCGGTAATGATGATGTCCCGGCTTTCCTCTTCAAAGCCGCCTGTATGCGTCATCAGGTTGCGCAGAGTGATGGGCTGCCCGAAGGCGGGCCGGATCTTGAAGTCGAGATAGCGGTTGACGTCGGTATCGAGGTCCAGCCTGCCCTGCTCCTCCAGTTGCATGACCGAGACCCATGTAAAGAGCTTGGAGATCGACGCCAACCGGAAGATGGTCGTCACCGGATCGACCGGAGTCTTCTTCTTCTCATCGGCGTAGCCGTAGCCCTTCTGCAACAGCACGTTGCCGTCCTTCATGACCAGCACCGACGCCCCGGCAATGTCCGATCGCTCCAGTTGCATCGAGATGATCCCATCGAAGAAGGGCTGCAGATCGGCCGTGTCGAGGGTATGCGTCGTCGCGGGTGTCATAGGCGGAGTCTTCTGTTCCGGCTGCGGCTGCGGCGCGGGCGGCGTGACGGGAACAACCTTCTGGGGTGCCTGCGCCCAACCGGACGGAAAAAGAAATAGACCGACAGCAAAAGCCGCTACACGAACAAGCTGCATGCCACGCTCCGATGGAAGTTGATGACGACCCGGTGCCAGGCTGGGGATGTGCCCGGCTGCAAACTCAAAGTCGGATCATTCTATGGCATTTTCTGATTATTCAGTGCCCTTTTCAGATTGGGCTGAGCGGCCGCTTTCTGTGGGTCGCGTTTGACTTCAGGACAGCGGCTTCCAGTCACCCTGCTTCCGAAAATGCCTTCGCAAAGGAGCCAAAATGCTCAACGCGCAGGCTTCTTCTCGATCTCCGCGATCCTCGCTTTGATCAGCTTCTTCATCAACGCGGCAGACAAGGGCTTGTCGAGAGGGAACTGCAATGTGCCCTTCGATGTGTGAAAGTGTTTAAGGTCCTCTTTGAACTTCTCGATGACCGCGCCGCTCATCGGAAAGAGGCTGCAATGCGCCTTGAATGCCGCGAACGCCACAATCGAGTGCCCGCAGTATTTAAAGGTTGGCATCTGGTAGGTGATGGCCTCAGTCGCTTCAGGCACAGCCGCGTGAATCGCCTGTCGCATCTGAAACAGAGTGCTTCGGGCCGGCTCGGGCACCATCGCGAGGTATTCATCGACGGTACTCACCGGTCTGTTCTCCGCGGCGCTTTTCATCGCGCTACCTCCTCCCGTCCACGGCAATCGAGCTTAACGGCTATCTACCGCAGACGCCAGAGGAAGGTAATAAATCTAGTAATCGCCGCCGTCTCCGCCGTACGCCAGATTCTCAAACCGCGTGCACTTTGACAGGTACGCCAGATGTACGGATCCGGTCGGCCCGTTGCGCTGCTTGGCGATAATGATCTCCGCCTTGTTCTCAGTGTCGGGATCGGGCTGGCCGTTCTCGTCGCGGTTGTAATAGCTCTCGCGGTGGATGAACGCGACCACATCGGCGTCCTGCTCAATCGAGCCTGACTCGCGCAGATCGGAGAGCATCGGCTTCTTGTCGCCGCCGCGTTGCTCCGAGGCACGCGAAAGCTGCGACAGCGCGATGACCGGGATATTTAATTCCTTGGCCAGTGCCTTCAGTCCGCGCGAAATAGCCGAGACCTCCTGTGTACGGTTCTCATAGCGCCGCTGGCCCGGTCCGGGAATGCTCGCCGACATCAGCTGCAGATAGTCGATGACGATCAGATCGAGGTTGCCCATCGTCTGCCGCAGCCGCCGCGCCTTGGCGCGCATCTCCGAGAGCGAGATGCCCGGTGTGTCGTCGATGTAGATGTGCGCCTCGACCAGCCGTTCGAGAGCGCTGGACAGCTTTTCGTGATCGTCGCGGCCCAGAAATCCTTTCTGGATTTTCTGCGAGTCGACCAGCGCTTCCGAGGCGAGCATGCGTCGCAGCAGCGACTCCTTGCTCATTTCAAGAGAAAACACGGCGACTGTCTTGCTGCCGCGCACTGCTGCGTTCTGCGCAATGTTGATTGCCCACGCTGTCTTTCCCATCGAGGGACGTGCGGCGATAATCGTCAGCTCCGACTTCTGCAGGCCGCTGGTCATGCGGTCGAATTCTGTGAAATGCGTCGCGAGTCCAGTGACCTCGCGGCCCTCCTTATAGAGGTTATCGATAGTGCCGAACGAGTCGCGGACGATCTCCGGAATACCGGCAAATCCCCGCGTGATGCCTTTTTCCGTGACCTCCAGCAGATCTGTTTCTGCCGCGTTCAGAATCTCCAGTGCGTCTTCGCTCTGGTCCGCGGCCCGCGTTATCGACATCGAGCAGATGTTGATCAGCTGTCGCAGCAAGGACTTGTCCTTGACGATGCGAACATATTCTTCAATCGACAGCCGGCGCGGCAGTCCCTCGGTGAGCGACGCAAGATACGCAACTCCGCCGATCGATTCGACTTCTTTGCGTTTGGCCAGCTCTTCGGCGAGCGTGACAATGTCGACGGCGCGGCTCGCGTCCATCAGCCCGCCGATACGCGAGAAAATCCGCTGGTGCGACTCTAAGGCAAAGTCGTCGGCGACGAGTTTTTCGGCGGCCTCATTGTAGGCGTGATTATCCAACAGGATAGCGCCGAGGATCGACCGTTCGGCGTCAATAGAGGCGGGCAGCCCGCGCTCAAAGGCAATATCGGGAGTCGTGGCCATGGGTGGAGACCTAGATTTTAGGTTCGCGCGCTCTGTGGATGCTTTTCAAGACGGGGTATCGAATGTGCAAAAAGAGCATAAAATCCCCAACAAGGTGAAAACGCTTCTATTAGCGGCCCTGTTGTTCCCGGCATTCACGGCCATTGCCCAAACCAGCGACCACGCCAGCGGAGTCGACGCGCGTGGCGACCAGGCGATGGGCTTTTCTCACCAGATGACTGCTCATCACTTTATCCTGCTGCCCGATGGCGGATTAATTATCGCGAATGCCAACGATCCAAAGGACGAAAAGAGCCGCGAGGAAATCCGCCAGCACATGGAGCACATCGCCAAGCTATTCAGTGCAGGAGACTTCAACCTGCCGATGTTTATTCACGATCAGGTGCCGCCGGGCGTTCCGGAAATGAAGAAGCTGTCCGACGACATCCAGTACGAGGCCCCAACCCACCGCGAACGGAGCAGCGGTGCGGATCACTACGCGCAATGCCGAAGCCGTGCAGGCGGTTCACTCCTTCCTCCGCTTCCAGATCGAGGACCATCTAACCGGCGATCCGGAGAGCGTAACGCAGAAACCTGTTGACGGAATGCCCCGGGCCACTAAACATCTGCGCTCCGAACCGTTATCATAAGAACTGCGAATCCCGCTTTGCGTATGAAATACATTTTTGTCTCTCTCGCCGCTTCGGCGGTGCTCTTTGGCAGTCTTGCGGCTGCCCAGCAGACAGCAACGACGCAGCCCCCCCAGATCACCCAGTTCCAGAAGCTCGAAGATCAGTGGAGCGACGCGGTCGCCAAGCGCGACCAGTATGGGTTGGAGCTGTTGATGTCCCCCATTCTGGTCAACATCTCGTCCACCGGAGAAGTTACGACCCGCAATCAGCAGATCGCGCAGCTATACGAGAAAGGCGGTCCGCAGCTGGAAAGCATGGAGCAGCGCGTGGTCAACGTCCGTACCATCGAGGACATGGCGCTGGTCGACGGCACATACATCATCAAGTGGAAGATCAACGGCCAGATTCGCGAAGAGCGCGGCATCTTCACGCATGTCTACCAGCATGTGCGTGACAACTGGGTCTGCGTTCACGCGCAGCGTACCGCCGTCGTAGAAAAAGGCGGGGATCAGAAGACGAAGTCAGCCAACAAAAAGAGCAACGCCGAGCTGCCCTTCCATATTCCTCTGATCTACGCCGGGAAGCAGTCGACGCAACCTCCGCCGGCGCCTGGCTCGGAACCTGCTCCGCAGTAACGATGGGCACGCGACCGATCTGGGCGGAGATATCCCGCTCGCGGCTTCTTGAAAACTACCGTCTGCTCCGCCGCCTCGTCGGTGAGGCAGAGCTGCTCGCCATCATCAAGGCCAATGGTTACGGACACGATGCCGTTGCCTGCGCGCAAGTGCTTGCCTCTGAGAATCCTCATGCATGGTTGGGCGTGACCGGTGTCGAAGAGGGCGCTGCCGTTCGCTCTGTCGCTCCGCAGGCTCTCATTGTCGTGATGGGTAGCGTGTGGAAGGGCGAGGCCGATGCGGCCATCGAACACTGCCTGACACCCGTTGTGTGGGAACTGTCACAGATCGAGTCGCTTCAAACCGCGACACGCACCCTGGGGCTCAGTGCCGGGGCGATTCCAGTGCATCTTGAAATTGACACCGGCATGTCGCGTCAGGGCGTACGCCTCGATGCCCTGCCCGCTCTGCTTGATCTCCTCACCGCATCGCCTGCCCTGCGTGTTGAAGCTGTGACGACTCACCTGCACACTTCGGAGGCCCTCGACGGCCAGGCAAATTCAGAACAGCTGGCCAAATTTGTAACTGCATTGGATACGATAACCGCAAGGGGTCCCGCTCCGGAGTGGATCCACGCGGGAAACTCCGCGACGGTTCTGAGCCAGGGCGGCGCGGCCAATCTCGCTCGCATCGCCGCTGGATACAAGGCCAAGGCCATGCTGCGTCCCGGGCTGGCTCTCTACGGCTATTCGCCCCGCTTCTCCAGCGCGGGCCTGTCACTCTCAGGCTTCTCCAGTACTGGCTTCAGCGGCACGGAGCCGCTGGCTACCGCACATCTGCTTCAGCCGGTGCTCTCCTGGAAGACCCGCATCGTCTCACTCCGAACCATCGGGCGCGGCGAAACCGCCGGATACTGCGCGACTTTTCGCGCCACTCAGCGTACCCGCATCGCGCTGCTGCCCGTGGGCTACGCCGACGGGCTCAATCGCCTGCTCTCCAATCGCGGCAGGGTGCTGCTGCGCGGACAGCGAGCGCCGATTGCCGGACGCATCTCCATGGACCTGACTACCATCGACGTCACTGATATTCCTGGCGTCGAGATCGGCGACGAAGTCGTTCTCATCGGCGAGCAGGCCAGGGAGCGCATTACCGCCTACGATCACGCCGATCTCGTCGATACCATACCTTATGAGATTCTGTGCAACATTGCGGCGCGCGTGCCCCGCGTGATGAAAGATTGAAGACGACCATGCTCGGCAAATTGTATGCAGACTGGATGTACCGATGGGAGACGGCCCTCACCACTCGCGACGAGAATCGCGTCGTGCGTCCGGTCGAATGGGGCTTCGACTGGCTCGAAGACTTTATTGAATCGGCCGGTCTTCGTCAGCGAATCTTCGGCAGCGCCCATCCTGCATCGCTCGACGGTCGTGCCGCCGAAACGGCGATGGTCGCGCTCAATAACGCCATCGTTGAGCGCAGTGACGCCTTCTACGGCTACACGCGGCCCGAGGACTTTCAACTGGAGACGCGCCGTCCGCAGCTTTTTCCCACCAATGTCCGCCCGGAAACCCTCAAGCAGGACGCGGACCTCAAGCGCAGGGCCGCCGAAGGCAAGCTGAAGCCCGCGCAATTTCTGCGCTTCACTTCGCCGGTACGCACGCCGTATCCCGAGAACGACCTGGTCAACGCCCGCTGGTATCCCGCTCCGGCAGAAAAGATGCAGGGCAAACCGAAGCAGGCCATGATCGTGATGCCGCAGTGGAACGCGGACGCCTTCAGCCACAACGCGCTCTGCTCGCTCTTCAACCGCTTCGGCATCTCCGCGCTGCGCCTGAGCAAGCCCTATCACGATATCCGCCGCCCCGTTGAGCTTGAGCGCTCCGACTACGCCGTCAGCTCGAACATCGGCCGCACCATTTCCGCCTGCCGCCAGGCGGTGATCGACATCCGCTGCTGCATCGACTGGCTAGAGGAGCAGGGATACGAGCAGCTCGGCATCCTGGGCACCAGCCTCGGCTCCTGCTATGCCTTCATCGCCAGCGCGCACGACGAGCGGCTGCGCGTAAACGCCTTCAACCACGCCTCCAAGGACTACGGAGACGTCGTCTGGACGGGGCAGAGCACGCGCCACATCCGGCATGCCTTTGAAGACATTGGCATGACCCAACAGCGCCTGCGCGATCTGTGGAGCTCGATCAGCCCCGTTTCTTACGCAACACGATTCGCCGCCTCACCCAAAAAAGTGCTGGTCGTGCACGCCAAGTACGACCTGACATTCCTGCCTGAATATTCGCTCGAGGTAGTGCGCGGCTTCACCGATCTTGGCGTCGACTTTGTTTCGAAGGTGCTGCCCTGCGGCCACTACACTACCGGCGAAACGCCGTATAAATTCATCGACGGGTGGTACCTGGGATCGTTTGTTTACGGGGCATTCCGGAACCTGGCTGAAAACCCGCCGGTTCCCCTGGAAAAGACGAATGTTGAACTGGTGCGCGGCTAGAGGATCAGGAGCCGTCTCAGAGTGAGAGAGCTCGAAGAGCTTCGACGCCAGTATCTTCCGCATCCCATCAAAGTCCTCTTCGTTGGAGAATCCCCTCCGGCACGTGGCACCTTCTTCTATAAGGGCGACTCGGGTCTGGCGAGATATACAAAGCTTTCCTTTGAGCGTGCGTACGACCTTCCCGATCTTGCAATGCCCAATTTTCTGCATGGATTCGAAGCAGCCGGATGCTATCTCGACGATCTCTGCCTTGAACCGGTCAACCGCATGATTGCGTCGGATCGCAGGGTTGCGTGGAAAAGAGCAGTAGACCCGCTGGCGCGAAGACTTGAGGCCGATTCGCCTCGAATCATTGTCCCCATACTTCGAAGCATCGAGAGCAGTGTCCGGCAGGCGGCAGAAAGAGCGGGGCTTCTTGACCGTGTGCGAGGTGCACTTTCATATCCGGGCATGGGCAACCATCCGCGCTACGTCGCACAGTTATCGCGTCAGCTTATTGAGCTTCGCGAGGCTTCCACTTTGCCGCTCCATTTTCTGTGACGGGCTACAATCTAAACATGACTGAGCGCATGTCTCTGCCACTCGCGCAGGCCGATCCCGAGATCGCCGCCGCCATCGAACACGAAGTCCTTCGCCAGCATGAAGGACTCGAGATGATCGCCTCGGAAAACTTCGTGAGCCAGGCTGTGCTCGAGACTGCCGGTTCGGTCTTCACCAACAAATACGCCGAGGGCTACCCCGGGCGCCGCTACTACGGCGGATGCGAGTTTGCCGATGTGGTCGAGAACCTCGCCCGCGACCGCGCGAAGCAGATCTTTGGCGCCGAACATGCCAACGTGCAGCCGCACTCCGGATCGCAGGCCAACGCCGCCGCCTACATGGCTGTCCTCCAGCTCGGAGACACCATCCTCGGTCTCGATCTGGCCCATGGCGGCCATCTCACCCATGGCCACAAGCTGAACTTCTCCGGCAAGTTCTATAAGGTTGTGTCGTACACCGTCCGCAAGGACACCGAAACTATCGACTACGACGAACTCGAGGCAATCGCTCTCAGAGAAAAGCCGAAGGTCATCATCGGTGGAGGCAGCGCTTACCCGCGCATCTTCGACTTCCCGCGAATGCGTGAGATCGCCGACAAAGCCGGAGCGCTGCTCATCGTCGATATGGCCCACTTCGCCGGGCTCGTTGCCGGAGGCGTGCACCCGTCGCCAGTGCCGCATGCGCAGATCGTCACCACCACGACTCACAAGACGCTGCGTGGACCCCGCGCCGGCCTTATCCTCTGCGAGCAGCAGTACGCAGCCGCCGTCGATAAGAGCGTTTTCCCCGGCCAGCAGGGGGGCCCGCTCATGCACATCATCGCCGCCAAGGCCGCGGCCTTCAAAGAAGTGCTGCATCCGGACTTCAAGCTCTACGCGCAACAGATCGTCGCCAACGCCAAGGTCCTCGCCGAAGCGCTTCAGGCCGAGGGATTCCGCGTCGTCTCTGGCGGAACCGACACGCACCTGATGCTCATCGATGTCTTCGCCAAGGGCATTCTCGGCAGCGAAGCCGAGGCCGCGCTGGGCGAAGCCGCCATCACGGTGAACAAGAACGCCATCCCCTACGACACCAATCCGCCGCTCAAGCCTAGCGGCATCCGTATCGGAACGCCCGCCCTCACCACACGCGGCATGAAGGAAGCCGAGATGCGCGCCATCGCGAAATGGATCGCTCAGGCGCTCGAGCAGCGCAACAATCCCCAGACTCTCGAGAAAATCCGTGGTCAGGTTCTCGAACTCGCCGAGCAGTTCCCGCTCTATGGATGGTTGCGGCAGCCGGCTGAGGTCGCCGCGAAGTAGTCTCGAAGCTACACGTAGTCGAACAGACTCATAAACCCAAAGTCCATGTGCAGCTGTTGATGGCAGTGGAAGAGCGTCATGCCGGGGTTATCGGCGACGAAGTCCACTTCCGCCTCCTGGTACCCGGCTAGCATCACCACATCTTTCATCACGCCCGACGTCGGCTGACCGGCGATGCGGGTCAGCTCAAAGCTGTGACGATGCAGGTGGATGGGGTGAATATCGTCGCTGGCATTCTTCATCCGTAGCCGATACCGCTTGCCCTCACGCAGATGAAACGACGGCGCCGCCATCATCTGCGTGTCGGGATAAGCAACGCCATTGATCGTCCACAGATTGAAGCCTTCCATCGCCGCATTCTTCTTTTCGAAGAGCATGTCGAACGTCTCGTCCGGTTGCGTCGATGGTCTGCTTGCGGCTCCCAAGTGAGCGTAGTTCCACTTGAACGGCTTCGGAGCAATCCACTGCGCCTTTCCTTTGTAGCCCGCGTACTCTACCACGATGCCCATGCCGTTGTGCCGGTCGTCGTCGGCCAGGTCGCCCATCACCCACACGCCCGGATGATTCATCTCGACAATCGCCGAGATACGCTCTGCCGTGCCTAGCCACAGCCCCGGCACGCGCGTCGGCTTCGGCAGGGGATTGCCGTCGGTCGCGACTATCGTGAAGCCATGCCCCGGCAAAGCGAGGCTGCGAATCTCCGTAGCGCTGCCGTTCAGCACATGAAAAAGTACGCGCTCGCCCTGCTTCACGCGCACCGGCTCGCCGTGGTGCAGCATCTTGCCATTGATCGTGAACGAGCGATAGCCAACCTCATATCCGTGCGGATTTCCCTTCGCGAGCGAGGCCTTCATCGCCGTCTCGCCTTTGTCCTTCAGAGCCGGAACGTCCGATCCCGATAGAAAGTCCTGCGCCATGTCCCCTCCACGGCTGAGCGTGGGTTCGAACTCCTTCATGGTGAGAAAGACTTCCTGATCGTAATTTCCAGGGTTGGCTTTGGGTTCGATATACACCGGACCCACCTGCCCGCTGTATTGTCCCGCAGCCAGATCGGCGCCCGCGCGCACGTGCGAGTGGTAGAAGCGGAAGCCCGAAGGCTTCGGAGTGAAGGTGATGCGGCGCGACCCATGTGGAGGAATGAAGGGTGTGCCTTCCTCGGCTGCACCGTCCACATCTACGGGTACCGCCTGCCCGTGCCAGTGCAGCTGCTCCGGCGTGTCCGTTTCGTTGTGGATCTCGACGGTGACAGGTTGACCCTCCTTGAAGCGGAGCAGCGGGCCGGGGAACTGGCCGTTGTAGGTTGTGACGGAGATGATTCGGTCAGGGGCGAGTTCGATCGGCTTGACGGCAATGGTGAGCGTGTAGTCGGCGGCCTGATCGGTAAAGATGGTCCGACCTGCAGGTCCAGTCAGGGATGCCCGACTCCAGTTCCCGGCGGAGAGCAGCGCACCTCCGGCGGCTGCACCTGCCACGCGAATGAAATCCCTGCGAGTCGGATTTCCGATCAGGATGTACCTCCTTCTCAACTACTCATCAGCATCCGTTCAACCTGATGATAGCTCTGCGACGGCCACGGACTTTCCCGATTTGGGGACGGTGAGCGCCGGGGCCCCCCTCCCCCTCGGATCTGTTACTCATACATTCCATTAAGTTTAGGCTCGAGGCGTTCCTGTAGCTCATAGTCATAATTGGACTTACGCGCAACTCATAGAAGCTATGAGACTTATCCGCGTCGTCTAAAATGGTCTTGGCCCGAAATGGGAATTTATCGCGCCAAACAAAAAAGACCTGAGCGGTTTCGCCCGGGTCTTCTTCCTCTATTTCCATTATAGCTGGATGGACGAAATTCTCGGCCAAGGCACGGGATAGTCTCCGATTGGAAGCAGAGTATTCACCGCAAGGACGCAGGGACACGAAAGGAAGTGTCGCTAACCGCTCGGTTGGTGCTCCTTATCACCCCTCTGGCACAATCGAACGATGAAGGTTTCAGGAATTCGGAAGGCACTCATTTCAGGGGGACTTCTCTTCGGGATATCGGCCCTGGCCCAAGCTCCTTCGGCACTCATCTCTGATCCTCCGCCCGATGCGGCCAATCCGCCCTCCATGGTCTCGCTAGCCGGGGTTCCCAGCCATGGACAGCAACTCCTGGGCATCTTCTATCTAGCTGCCGGTGCGGGGTCGCATCCAACCCTCGTCCTCATGCACGGATTTCCTGGTTACGAGCAGAACCTCGACCTCGCCCAGGCCATCCGACGCGCCGGATGGAACGTCCTCGCCGTACACTACCGTGGATCCTGGGGCACGAAAGGAACCTTCTCCTACGCTCATGCCATCGAAGACGCCGACTCCGAAGTCGCCTTCGTCAAGGACCCGGCCAACGTCGCGAAGTACCACATCGACCCGGGCAAGATCGTGCTTCTCGGTCACAGCATGGGCGGATATATGGTTGCCTCCGCTGCCGCTCATGACCCCAAGATCGCCGGCGTTGCCATGATTTCCGCATGGAACATTGGGGGCAGCTTTCCTCCCGACGAGGCAGGCCCGGCCACAATCGAAAAGGCAAAGAAATCGATGATTGCCGAGTTCACCGCCGACAACGACGTCGCTCCTCTTGCCGGCTGCACCGTCGAGTCCCTGGTGGATGAGGCGTACAAGCACCGCTCAGAGTGGAACTTCGACAACTTTGCCTCGGCGCTCGCGTCCCGCCCTGTTCTCGTCCTCACAGCAA